>Ga0335071_10003537_pt1 | contig 16424 bp, 13 predicted proteins | sample Lox_Sample_15_FD_206724 | JGI IMG/M metagenome (GOLD analysis project Ga0335071, IMG submission 206724) | Soil microbial communities from Loxahatchee National Wildlife Refuge, Florida, United States - Lox_Sample_1.5 | ecosystem: Environmental > Terrestrial > Soil > Wetlands | place: USA... | reverse complement strand
GTCCTTGGAGTCCTTGCCGTGCGAGAGCGCCTGGTGCGCCTCGTTCAGCTCGTAGGCCTCCTCGATGATCTTGCGCCGGATCTTGGGGGGGTCGGCGAGGAGCTGGCGCGTGTAGCTGTTCGCGGCGGTCTCGTCCGCCTTGCGGGACTCGATGGTCGCCCAGAGCTGGCCGAGGAAGCGCTCGTCTGCCATGGGATCTCCTGCCTTTCCGAGAAGCAGCTCCAGGCGCCGGTGTGGCACGCCCCCCCTGTCTGCCTCACCACGTAGAGCACGGCGTCTCCGTCGCAGTCCAGCGCCATCGCCCGTACCCGCTGTACGTGCCCGCTGGTGTCGCCCTTGCGCCAGAGCTCCCGCCGGCTTCGCGACCAGTAGGTGGCTCGCCCCCCCTGCGCCGTGGCCAGGAGCGCCGCGCGGTTGGCCCAGGCCAGCATGAGGACCGTGCCGTCCTCCTCCTGGGCGATGACCGGAACGAGCCCCCGCTCGTCGAAGCGGACCCGGGCCAGGAGCGCGATGAGCCCGGCCGACGGGCCCTCCGCTCGCCCGGCCGCACCCTGCCGCCGGCCCCGCGCCCCGCCGGCTGGCGCCGGCGCAGCCGCTCTCGACATCCTCACGGCCTCACCTCGATTCCGCGCCCGCGCAGGTAGGCCTTGGCCTCGCCCACCGTGTGCGTGCCGTCGTGGAAGATGGACGCCGCCAGGGCAGCGTCGGCGACGCGGAGCCCCTCCGCGAGGTGCTCCAGGTTGCCCACCCCGCCCGAGGCGATCACCGGGACGGTGACCGCGGCGCAGACCCGCGAGAGGAGCTCCAGGTCGTAGCCGGCCAGGGTTCCGTCGCGGTCCATGGAGGTGAGCAGGATCTCGCCCGCCCCCCGTGCCGCGACCTCGCGCGCCCAGGCGATGCCCTCGACGCCGGTCGGCTTGGTGCCGCCGGCCACGTGGACCTCCCACTCCTGGTCCCGGCCCGGCGCGATGGGCCGGCGCTTCACGTCGATGGCCACCACCAGCGCCTGTGCGCCGGCCAGCCTCGAGAGGCGATCGACCAGCCTCGGATCGCTCACCGCCGCCGAGTTGACCGAGACCTTGTCCGCCCCGGCGCGGAGCAGGGCCACGAAGTCCTCCTCCGAGCGCACCCCGCCGCCGACCGTGAGCGGGGCGAAGACGCGGGCCGCGGTCCGGGTGACGAGGTCGAGGAGCGTGCCCCGGTTCTCCTGGGTGGCGGAGATGTCGAGGTAGGTGATCTCGTCCGCGCCCTGTGCGTCGTAGCGGGCGGCGGCCTCGACCGGGTCGCCGGCGTCGCGGAGGTTCCTGAAGTGGACGCCTTTCACCACGCGCCCGTTCTTCACGTCGAGGCAGGGGATGATGCGCTTGGCCGGCATGCTGGTCACCGCCCCCGGGCCGCGGCGAGGGCGTCGCCGAGCGGGATCCGCCCCTCGTAGAGTGCCTTGCCCACGATGACGCCGGCGAGCCCCGCCTCGCGGCAGGCCACCACGTCGGCCAGGCTGGCCACCCCGCCGGAGGCCACCACCTGCACCCCGGCCTCCTCGGCCAGGCGGGCGGCCCCGGCGGCGTCGACCCCGCTGAACATCCCGTCGCGCCCGACGTCGGTGTACTCCACCAGCGACACGCCGGCGGCCTTCACCCGGCGGGCCACCTGGGCCACCTGCAGGCCGGTGCCCGAGGTCCAGCCGGCCACCTTCACCTCGCCGTCGCGGGCGTCGATGCCGGCGCGCACCCGGCCGGGGAAGGCCTGGCAGGCCTTCTCCACCAGCTCCATCCTCTCGACCGCGGCCGTGCCCAGCACCACGAACCTCACCCCGAGCTTCAGCACCTGCTCGATGTCGGGGAGCGTGCGCAGGCCGCCGCCCAGCTCCACCTCCAGCCCCGGCACCCGGCAGATGGCGGCCACCGCATCGACGTTGACCGGCCAGCCCACCTTGGCCCCGTCGAGGTCCACCACATGGACCAGGGTGGCCCCGGCGGAGGCGAACGCCGCGGCCCGCTCGGCGGGCTTGCCGGCGTAGGTGCGGCGCGAGGCGAAGTCGCCCTTCTCCAGGCGGACCACCTCGCCGCCCATGAGGTCGATGGCGGGGATGACGATCATCGGTCTCGGGGCTCCTAGAGGTGCACGAACCGGTCGAGCAGCGCCAGGCCCACCCGCTGGCTCTTCTCCGGGTGGAACTGGGTCGCGTACAGGTTATCGCGCGCCAGGGCGGCGCAGTAGGGCCGGCCGTGCTCCGCCAGGAGCGCCACCCCCGGGGCCTCGGCCGGGGCAGCGTAGGAGTGGGCGAAGTAGACGTACTCGCCATCCAGGGGTGCGAAGAGCGGTACGGCCGGCCCGGTGCTCCGCACCGGCGACCAGCCGATGTGCGGCAGCTTGACCGTGGCCGGCAGGCGGGCGATGCGGCCGGGGAGGATGCCCAGCCCGCGGGCGCCGCCCGCCTCCTCGCCGTCCTCGAAGAGGAGCTGCAGCCCCACGCAGATCCCCAGGACCGGCGCGCCTCGGTCGATGGCCTGGCGCAGCGCCTCCGCCGCGCCGCTCCTCTGCATGGCCTGGGCGCACTCCGGCATGGAGCCCTGGCCGGGCACCACCACGCGGTCGGCGCGCCGCACCGCCTCCGGGTCGCGGGTGACCAGCACCGCCGCGCCCACCTCGCGCAGGGCGTTCTCCACCGAACGCAGGTTCCCCGCGCCGTAGTCGACCAGCGCCACCGTGCCGGGCGAGCTCACAGCGTCCCCTTGGTGCTGGGCAGGCCGCGCCCCTCGCGCGAGAGGGCCGCGCGCAGCGCGCGGGCGATGGCCTTGAAGACGGCCTCCACCACGTGGTGCAGGTTCCGCCCGTAGCGGACGTTCACGTGCAGGCAGAGCCGGGCGTGGTTGGCGAAGGCCTGGAGGAAGTCCTGGGTGAGGTCCACGTCGTAGGCGCCGATGAACTTCTTGCCCGAGGGGAGCCCGGCGTTGAAGGTGAGGTGCGGCCGCCCCGAGAGGTCGACCACCGCCTCGACCAGCGCCTCGTCCAGGGGCACCACCGCCTGGCCGTAGCGGGCCAGGCCGGCCTTGTCGCCCACGGCCTGGCGGAGCGCCTCGCCCAGACCGATCCCCACGTCCTCGACGGTGTGGTGGGCGTCGACCTGGAGGTCGCCCTTGGCCTTCACGGTGAGCGTCAGGCCGCCGTGCCGGGCAACCTGCTCCAGCATGTGGTCGAAGAAGGGGACGCCGGTGGTGATGGAGGACTCGCCCGGCTCGAGGGCCAGCTCCACCCGGACGTCGGTCTCCCGGGTGGTCCGGGCGGCCCTGCCCCGGCGGACGCCCCGCGCCGCTCGGTTCGCACGCCTCATCTAGGACCTCCTCCGCGCCGGTGCGCGCCCCGGCCGGGCAGCGGGCTGCCGCGCCGTCCGCTGCTCCACCGCCCGCCAGTGGCCCACCAGCCCCTCGGCGCGCGCCAGCGCCTCCACCGCCGGCGCCAGCTCGGCCAGCGCCCGGGGGGAGAGCTCCAGCACGCTCATGCGACGCCGGAAGGTGGCCACCGACAGCGGCGAGGCGAAGCGGGCCGTCCCCGCCGTGGGCAGCACGTGGCTCGGGCCGGCCAGGTAGTCGCCCACCGCCTCGGGCGTGGAGCGCCCCACGAACAGGGCTCCGGCCCGGGAGAGCAGCGGTACGAGCCGGGCGGCGCGCGCGACGTGCAGCGCCAGGTGCTCGGGCGCGAACTGGTCGGCCAGGCGGAGCGCCTCCCTTCGCCCCCGGGCCAGGACCACCGCCCCGCGCTCCTCCAGCGAGCGGGCGGCGATCTCGCGGCGCGGCAGCGAGGCGAGCTGGCGGGCCACCTCGGCCTCCACCCGGTCCGCCAGCCGCGCCGAGACCGTGACCAGCACCGCCACCGCGCGCACGTCGTGCTCCGCCTGCGCCAGCAGGTCGCTCGCCACCTCGGCCGGGTCCGCACCCCCGTCGGCCAGGACCAGGATCTCGCTGGGGCCGGCCACCATGTCGATGTCCACCGCCCCGAAGACCAGCCGCTTGGCGGCGGCCACGTAGGCGTTCCCGGGACCACAGATCTTGTCCACGGCGGCGATCGACTCCGTCCCGTGGGCCAGGGCGGCGATGGCCTGGGCGCCGCCGATCCGAAGGAGGCGGGAGACCCCGGCCACGTGACAGGCGGCCAGGGTCCAGGCATCCATCTCGCCGGTGCCCTTCACGCCGGGCGAGGCCACCACCACCTCCCGCACCCCGGCCACCCGCGCCGGGACGGCGGTCATGAGGACCGACGACGGGTAGCGGGCGGTGCCGCCGGGCACGTAGAGGCCCACCCGGGCCAGCGGGCGGACCACCTGGGCCAGCGTGGCGCCAGCGCGGTCGCGGAAGGCGGGCACCTCGGCGTCGCGCTCGCGCTCGTGGAAGTCGGCGATGCGGCGCGCGGCGAGACGCAGCGCACGCCGCCCGGCGGTGGGGAGCGAGCGGAACGCGGCGGCGAACGCCTCTCGCCCCATCGATAGCTCCGCTGCGCCACCCGGGTTCCAGCCGTCGAGGCGTCGCGTGTGGTCGAGCAGGGCCGCGTCGCCCCGGAGGCGGACGTCGGCCACGATGCTGGCCGCCACCTCCCGGACGGACCGCTCGTCGTCCTCGGAGCCTCGCGCGCAAAGCTCGCGCCAGCCTCTCGGAAACGCCGGGTCCGTGGTCTCGAGCCTGCGCAAGCAGTGATTCCTCCAGAGGAATGGTTCTTATAGAGGAAACGTCCACGGCTGGCGAGGGTTCCGCCTCACCCGCCCCGCCCACCCAGGCGCAGGACCCACCATGCGCCGGGCGCAGCTGGCGCGCTGCGGCCCGGCGCCGGGGGCGAACCGTCAGCAAGGGCGGCGCGACCGGCTCGCTCGCTCGAGCCGAGCGCTTCGCCTGGGCCGCTGCCGGGCCGTCCCGCGCTCCGTCACGATCGACCCGCCCCCGCAACCCGTGCACGGCTGGTCATCACCGGAACCTGGCTCACAGAATCACTGCGCGACAAGGGTTTTCCCCGATACCCTACGCCGAATGAACGAGTACGCTCTGTCCCCACACCGCCGAGGGTATTCCGCCGGGTATGGCGCGACGGACCAAGAGAGGGAGGGGTTCCGCTGTGGATGTTAGGTCTTTCGCCCAGGGTGTTGCCGACCCCTTCGCTCAGCCCGCGCGCGACCCAGCACCAGCGAGGGAGGCGCGGCTCGCGGCCGCCGGCCATGAGACGCCCAGCTCCCTCGGGATCGCTCGGGCCGCCCTGACCGCTGCCCTGGAGGCGCTCCACTCACCGGCCTTCATCGTCGCGGCTCCGGATACGGTGCTCCACGCCAACTCGCGCGGCCAGGCGCTCCTGACCTCCTCGGCCCCTGAGGTCCTCGCCAGCCTCCGGGACGCATCTCCTGCGCCTTCGACGAACGCCTTCAGGATTCCGCTGGAGGAGGCGCCGGGCCACCACCTGGTCATCCTCCCGGACCGCGAGGGCGACGCGCGTTCGCGCCTGGCCTCGGTCACGCCGCGCTGGGGGCTCACGCCGCGACAGGCGGGCGTGCTGGCGCTGGTGGCACAGGGCGAGTCCAACCGCACGGTGGCGAGCCGGCTGGGCTGCTCGGAGAAGACCGTGGAGCTGCACGTCTCGGCGCTCCTCGCCAAGACCCGCTGCTCGAGCCGCTCCCAGCTCGTGGCGAGGTTCTGGACGGAGTGACGGACCCGCGACCGCGGTCCCCTCCTGGGAACGGGAAGCAAACCGCGGGTCGACCTGGGTAGACTCCAAGTCCATGAAACCTCGCACCGACCTGTGGCTGCAGAACCTCCTCGACGAGCGCGATGGGGCGGCGCTCTACGAGGGCCTCGCCCGACACGAGAAGGACCCGGAGCGGGCGCGCACCTTCCGAGAGATGAGCGGGGACGAGCGGCGGCACGCCCAGATCTGGCAGCGGAAGCTGGAGCACGAGGAGGTGGCCGTCCCGCCCGACGAGCCCAGCGCGCGCGTGCGCGCCATCCTCTGGCTGGCGGGGCGGTTCGGCGCCGGAGCCGTGCTCCCGCTCGTGGCCGACGCCGAGGCGGGCGCCATCGACAGCTACGAGCGGCAGGGGGGCGAGGCGGCGGACATGGCCGCGGAGGAGCGCCAGCACCGGGCGACCCTCTCGGGGATGGGCGCCGCCAAGCCGGACTCGGCCCGCGGCCTCATCTCCTCGCGCGAGCGCTGGCACCGCGGCGGCGGCAGGGCCGGATCGATCCGCGCCGCCATCTTCGGGATGAACGACGGCCTGCTCTCCAACCTCTCGCTCATCCTGGGGGTGGCGGGGGCGGGTGTGCCGCCCCGGTCGGTGGCCATCACCGGCCTGGCCGGGCTCCTGGCCGGCGCCTTCTCCATGGCCGCGGGGGAGTACACCTCGGTGGCCAGCCAGCGCGACCTCCTGGCCCGGCAGGTGGCCCTGGAGAGGCGCGAGATCGCCGAGGCGCCGGAGGAGGAGGCCGCCGAGCTGGCCCAGATCTTCAAGCAGAAGGGGCTCTCCGCCGACCAGGCGATGCGAACGGCGACCGAGATCCTGAAGAACCCCGACAGCGCCCTCGACACCCTGGTGCGCGAGGAGCTGGGCCTGGATCCCGAGGACCTGGGCTCGCCCATGGGCGCGGCCCTGTCGTCGTTCGGCATGTTCGCGGTGGGGGCCGCCGTGCCGCTCGTCCCCTTCCTCCTCGCGCCGGGACCGGCCGCCCCCATCGTCGCGGCCGGCCTGGCCGGCGTGGTGCTGGCGGCCGTGGGCGGGCTGGTCGGGTTCCTCTCCGGGACCGGGCTCGTCCGCTCGGCAGCGCGCATGGTGGGGCTGGCGGCGCTGGCCGCGGGCGTGACCTACCTGGTGGGCCGGCTCTTCGGCGCGGCCATCGGTTGACGGCGGAGCGCCCGACTCGCCGCCGTCGCCAAGCTCGCTAGGGCACCTCGACCGCGCCTGCCGTGCAGGGGGTGGCGCGAGCCACCCCGCGCTGGTCGACGGCCGGGCAAGGCATCGTCCCCAGCCCTCGGGCCGGGCTCCCGGCGGCGGGGAGCAGGGTCTCGGTGGCGCCGCCGTTGGCGCCCAGCGGGCCGAGGATCGGGTCCGCCACCAGCGCGCCCGCGGCGCAGCCCGCGCCGTCGGGCCACTCGAGGTTCCCGCCCCCGTCGGCCAGCGGGTGGCTGCAGCCGGGCGACCAGGGGGCGGTGTTGCCCGAGACGATGGTGTTCACCAGGGCGGGGCCGGTCCCGAAGATGGCACCGGCCACGGTGTCCGCCCCGGTGGACTGGTTGTCGGCGATGGTGCAGTTCAGGATCGCGCCCGGCGGCGCGTGGCTGAGCCAGAGCCCGCCCCCGTTCACGGTGGCCTCGTTGGCAGCCACGGTGGAGTCGGCGAGCTGCACCGAGCCCCCGGAGACCCACAGACCGCCTCCGTACCAGGCGCTGTTGCGGGAGACGGTGGTCCGGGTCACGGTCAGCGCCAGCCCCTCCAGGTACAGCCCTCCCGCGTCGCCCGTGCCGGAGGCGGTGACGGCGTTCGAGTCCACCGCCGAGAGATCCACGGTCATGGTCCCGTCGGCGCTGTTGGAGACGCGGAACACGCCCCCGCCGATGGCGCCGGCGCGGTTCCCCTGGATGCTGACGCCGCAGAGGGTGGTGATCTCGCGGGCGCCGTCCTGGTAGAGCGCGCCCCCGCAGCCGCCATCGCCCGGGTTGCCCCCTGTGCCGGTGGCCTCGTTCCCGGAGAAGGCGCTGTTCACCACCACCAGATCGCCGTTCAGGCTCCCGATGGCGCCCCCGTCCGAGGCGGAGTTGCCGATGAAGGTCGACCCGACCACCACCGTGTCCCCGCCGCCGAAGGCGTAGATGGCGCCCCCGGCCAGGTCCGGACCGGTGGCCGGAGCGTGGTTGCCGACGAAGGCGCAGTCCACCACCGTGAGGCTGCCGCCGTCCCGGTAGATGGCGGCGCCGCCCGAGGCGGTGTCGCCACCCGCCTCGCGGGCGCTGGCCCCGGCGGAGAAGGTGAGCCGCTGCACCCACAGGCGCGGCGTGGTCTGGTCGTAGCTGGAGTCGAGGTAGAGGATGCGCGTGGTCCCGCCACCGCTCAGGGTGACGAGGCCCCCGCCATCGAGCACGGTGTCGTGGGTGAAGACCAGCTGGCTCGACAGGGTGATGGTGACCGGGTCCGAGCCGCAGTCGAAGACCAGGATGCCGCCCCCGCCTGCATCGACGGCGGCGGCCTTGGCGCGGAGCTCCTCCTCCGTGCAGCTCGCGGCCGTTCCGCCGCCCACCACCGCCGTGGGCGAGGAGACGTCGCGGATCTGCACCGGCGGTGCGCAGGCCGCGGGGGGTGGCTTCCCGCCCCAGGGCGGGACCGCGCCCGAGCCGGGCTTCCCGCCCCCGGCGCTGCAGGCGGCCAGGCCGGCGAGGGCAGCGGCGGCGAGCGCGAGGAGGCGCATGGGTGAGATCCGCGGCGGCCCCACTCTAGCCGCCTTTTCCCCGGGGCATCGAGGCCAGCCGCCGCCCACAGGGCCCGACACCGGCGTGCCTCGCCCACCCAGCGGTGCGCCTTGCCCCCTCGCACCCAGGGGGCGAGACCGCCCATCGCGCTCCCGCGGCGCTGGTCGTGCCCCGCCGCCGCGCCGGCCCTCGTCCGCGGGCGGCAGGCGGACGCCCCCGCCCGCCGGGTGGGAGGTACAGCGGGTGCCGCACCGGGCGGTTCCCTCCCGGCCGCCGGCGCGGCGGCGGCGGTTCGGTTACAACCGGCCGGAAGCTCGCGCCTCCCGGGAGGTGGAACGTGGCCCGCGTCCTCGTCACCGGCTCCTCCGACGGCCTGGGCCGGATCTCCGCCCGGCAGCTGCTGGCACAGGGCCACGAGGTGCTCCTCCACGCGAGAAGCCCGGCCCGCGCCAGGGAGGCCCTGGCGGCCGTCCCCGGGGCCCGGGTGGCGCTGGTGGGCGATCTGGCGAGCGTGGCCGAGACCCGCGCCCTGGCCCTCCAGGCCCGCGCCGCCGGCCCGCTCGACGCGGTCATCCACAACGCCGGCGTGGGCTACCGCGACGGTCGGGTGGAGACCGCCGACGGGCTCTCGCGCCTCTTCGCGGTGAACGTGCTCGCGCCCTACCTGCTCACCGCTCTGGCCCCGGCGCCGCGGCTCGTCTACCTCACCTCGGGCATGCACCGCGGCGGCGATCCCGACCTTTCCGACCTCCAGTGGCAGCGGCGCCCCTGGGACGGCTCCCAAGCCTATTCCGACTCCAAGCTCCTCGACGTGGTCCTGGCCTTCGCCGTGGCCCGCCGCTGGCCGGGCGTGCGCTCCAACGCGGTGGAGCCGGGCTGGGTACCCACCCGGATGGGCGGCCCGGGCGCGCCGGACGACCTCGAGGCCGGTGGCCGGACCCAGGTCTGGCTCTCGGTGAGCGACGACCCTGCGGCCTCGGTAACGGGCCGCTGCTTCTTCCACCAGCGCCAGCGCCCGTCCCACCCCGCAGCCTCAGTCCTCGAGATCCAGGACGGCCTGCTGCTCGCCTGCGAGGCGCTCACCGGCGTGGCGCTGCCGTCCGAGCCGGATCTGCGGCGCCCGGCGGGCGGCTGAGCGACCCGGGCCCCGGGAGGTCCTTGCGGGACCGCGCCGGCCTCGGCTTCCCGGGGTGGGACGAGCCCGGGTCGGGGAGCGATCAGGGTCGCGGGCGCGCGGTGGTCCCCGACGGGCGCGGAGGCAGGGCTGGTGGGCGGGAGCGCGACCCAGCGGCCTGGTCGGCCGACGACGCCGAGGTGGCGCTCACCTGCCGGAGGACCGACGCCGCGGCGCGGGAGCCTCCGCCGGATAGGTGACCCGCCTCCCCTCGATGCGCGCGAAGGGCGTGAGCGCGTGGGGGCGCGTCCGCCCGGGGCCGGTGACGTGCTGCACCACGACCCCGCGGGCGAGGAGCGCGTCGGCGATGAGCGAGCGGTGGCAACGCCAGGGGACCGCCTCGGCGCAGAGCAGCGCCACCGGGCCGGCCGCGGCGAGGTCCTTGAGCTCGGCCAGCCCCGACTCGAACTCGGGGGTCTGCATGTGGTCGGCGTATCCCCGGAAGCTGTCGTTGCGCCAGGCGCCGTTCTCCGAGCCCTTGCGCGGATGGCGGAGGCCGCCCAGGCGCGGGAGGTGGACGTATCCGATCCCGGCCCGTGCCAGCGCCCGGGCCAGGGCCGGCCCCTCGTACTGCGGGTTGGCCCGCGAGCGCGGGATGGTGCGGACGTCCGCCACCGCGACCGCACCCGCGCCCTGCAGGAGCGCGAGCAGCTCTTCGATGGGCCGCGTCGAGTGGCCTAGGGCGAGGACCCGCGCGCCGGCCCAGCCGGGCGCGGCGCGCAGAGGAGGGGGCTTCCGCGGCACCTGGTCGATGTGTGCACCGCGGCGGCCGCCGCGCACACGCAAGGTCGGGACCCCCCCTTGCGGGATCGGCGGTCCGCCCAGGGAGCTTCCGGCCGGGGAGGGCGAGCGGCGTTGCCGGGGGGCTCGGACCCTCGGTGCGCCCAGGGTCTCTTCCTCGCCGCCGAGCCCTGCGCCGGGCTCGCGACCTCGAGGGCTCCGGGATGGGCTTGGCCACGGGGAGGGCCCGCGGCCGGGGCGGCCGCTACTCGCCCAGGTCCTCGTCCGCCTCGGCCGTGCCGCGCCCCTCCTCGTCCGGCTCCGCGCCCTCGCGGCGTCCGGAGAGCGGCTCGGCCGCCGAGCGCACCGCCCGCCGCCGGGCGTAGTAGCGCGCCACCGAGGGCAGGCTGAAGCGGTTCATGGTGACGCTGTGGGTGGAGATGGCGTTCAGCCGGTCGATGTCGATGAACCACTCCGGCAGGTACACCGGCCCCACGCACAGCCCGTCGTCGATGAGGTCCCGCACCAGCTCGGCGTCGTCGACGCTCATCTTGCCGGCCAGGTAGGCCCGGACGAGCTCCACGTCGCGCTGCTCCAGCGCCGCGCGGATGAAGTTGAAGGCCCGGCAGTAGCCGCGCTGGTAGGCGGCGTCCTTGGTGAAGGGAGCTCCGCCCTCCAGGATCCCGCCCCGGAACACCCGCTCGCTCATGAGCGCCGCCTTCTCCGGCGGGAAGCGGGCCAGCAGGTACCGGTACACCTCCAGGAAGTCGGCTCCCCGGGCGGCCATGTCCACGGCGATGGTCCGCTCGCCCAGCTCGATGTAGCGCTCGTCGGTGATGTCGCCGCTCAGGAACTCGGAGACGATGCCGGTCCCCTCCTGCGACTCGGTGTGCCGCGGCAGCCCCACCCCCAGCACCGCCAGCACCGGCTGCCGGTAGCCGTTCATGCTGGTGAGGACGTGCCAGAGCCCCTCGTGCTGGGCCAAGGCCCGGACCCGCCGCTCGGAGAATCGGGCCCCCTTGCGCAGGGTGATGCGGGTGGCCCCGGCCGCGGCGTTGGCCGTGAGGCGGGAGCGGACCACCACCCGGACGTGCCCGCCCAAGAGCGGGTTGCAGATCTCGGCCACCCGCACCGCCGCCTCCTCGGCGGAGTAGGCCAGCTCCTCGTCGCGCGCCCGGGGGCGCGACGCCCACAGCCTGGCGATGGCCAGGTTGTCCACGTTGTGATCGGGGAAGCGATCGCGCGGGTCGCCGTAGATGCGCCGCGAGAGCTCGTAGAACCGCCGCGTGCCGCGCGCGGCCAGCATCTCCACCACCAGGATGAACTCGTCGCACTTCCGGCGGAGCAGCACCTCGAGCGGGTTCCGGCCCCGGATCTGGCGCCGGATGGCGCGGAGCTCCTTGATCTTGTCGGACGCCTCGAACCCCAGCGGCGGGTAGACGGGACGCGGCAGCTCGCGCGCCTCGCGCCGGAAGAACTGCTGGTGAACCCTGGGCCCCCAGTTGATGGCCCGGAAGACGCGGATGGGTCTCTGCGCGCGGACGATGGCGTCGGAGATGCGGCGGAGGTACTCGCGCGGCACGCCCCGAGGCTACCACGGTCCCCCGGCCCGGCCGGCGGGACGCGCCCGGCTGGCCTCGGCGCGGGGGCGCGGGCCGAGCGGCGCGCGCGTCGGCCCGCGGGCCCCGCCTGGAAGCCTGGACTCCCCGTCGAGCCCGGTGCGCGGGCCCGCCGGCGCGGCCTCTGGGCGGGATGCCCGCCCCCGAGGCCGGGCGCCGCTGCGCCTGCTGGCCGCCGGCAAGGGCCTCGCCCCGCCGCTCGCCTCCCTGTCGGCGGCATCGGCGACCGGGCCGGCGGGAGGGGCTCGAAAGGGAGCCGGCCCCTCGCAGGCGGCCCGGCCCACGAACGCGCCGGGTGCGCCGCCCGAAGCGGCCGCTCGTCTCGCCACCGTGCGTGCGGAGAAGACCGGCCTTGAGCGGACCCCGAGCTGCGGCCACGCGCCGTGGGGCGCATCGGGACCCCGAGCCTGGAGGTGCTGACCTTTGCGGCCCGTGGGGCTACGCCCCGGCGGCCACGGGCGGCGTGCCCGTCCCCGAGCCAGCCCCGCCGCTCGTGCCCGGCTCACGATCCTTGTCCAGGAGTTCCGGGCGGTTCACGCGGTCGCGGAGCTCTTTTCCCGTGCGGAACAGGATCCCGCGCTTGGGCTTCACCGGGATGACCTCACCGGTCTTGGGGTTGCGCCCCTGGTAGCCCTCGTAGTGCTTGACGTGAAACGCGCCAAGCCCGCGGATCTCGATGTTCTCGCCCTTGCAAAGCGCGTCCTTCATCGAGTCGAAGATCGTCTCGATGGTGGCTTCCGCCTGCTTCTGAGTCACCCCGCGCTTCACGACCAAGATGTTGATGAGGTCCGACTTCAGCATCGGCGCTCCGGAATTCAAAGGGTCCCGACCCCTCGGAAAACCGCCAGGGTTCTCGGGGAGCCTAGCCGAACACGCCGAAATCAGCAAGGGATCCACGGGCATGCAGCTTCGGTGCGCCGGCGCCTGCGCCGGGCTACCACTTTAGGAGTAAGCCCGCGCCTTCCCGTTGCCCGGTCATTGCCCCTAATGGGTCAGGTAGCGCCCCGCGTCGGCGGGTCTGCGGCCGGCCGCTCCTCGCAGAGCTCGCGAAAGGTGACCGCCGCGAGCCGCTCCTCGGCCCGCTCGTCGGCGCCTCGGATGGCGGCGGCGAGCGCGGTCCCCCTCCGCTGCTCGGGGAGCGGCGCCCCCGCGAGCGCGCGCCGGACGTCGAGCAGCGTGATGGCCTGGAGCTCCCGCGCCGGCACCAGGCCGCCGCCGGCCAGGGTCTTCAGCAGACCCGCCCCGGCAAGGGCCTCCAGGGCGTCGAGCGCGGTCGCCCCCGCGTGGAGCGTCTCGGCGACCTTCTCCGGCGCCGGCGCCGGCGCCCCGGCGTGAAAGGCGCGCGCCACCTGGAGCATGGCCTGCCCGGCCAGGAGCTCGCGGGCGGAGGGGCCCAGGGCGGCGCGGCCGCCCACCATCACGCTGGGTGCATTCTGCACCACGAACGCCAGCCGGGCGCCGAAGAGGACGATGGACCAGGACAGGTAGAGCCAGGTGAGGAAGATCGGCACCGCGGCCACCGAGCCGTAGATGGCGTTGTAGCGGACGAAGCGGGCCATGAAGAGGGCGAAGAGCCACTTGGCCAGCTCCCAGCCGACGCCGGCGGAGATCCCACCCACCGCGGCGGAGCGCAGGCGCACCTTGGCGTTGGGAACCAGCAGGTAGATGCCGGTGAGGAAGACCGAGGACAGCAGGCAGGCCGCGCCCAGGGCCAGCGCCCGCGCCCCGCGCGACGCCAGGTAGGCCTGGGCCACCTGGCTGACGGTGGCCGAGGCGGCCAGCAGGAGCGGCCCCACGGTGAGCCCCATCCAGTAGATGAGCGCCTGCATCCGCAGGGAACGGCGCCGCTGGACCTCCCAGAGGTCGTTCACCGCCCGCTCCACGTTGGAGAAGAGCGAGACGGCCGACCAGACCAGGAGCGCTCCGCCCACCAGGCCGGCCCGGGCCAGGTGGGCGTTCTGGACGAAGCGATCGAGGTAGGGCTCGATCGACGCCCGCGCCCCCACCGCCAGGTTCTGGAGCAGGAACTCGTGGACCTCCTGCGAGAGCCGCTCCATCCCGGTGAAGGCCTGCACCACCGAGAAGGCCACCACCAGGGCCGGCACCATGGCGAAGAGCGAGATGTAGGTGAGGGCCATGGCCCTCATCCGCACCCCTTCCCCGCGGATGCCGTGGGCGGCGCGGAGCCCGGCCCGGAGCAGGCCGGCCAGGCGCTCGAGGGGGCGGAGCGGCGCCGCCCCGTCCCCGGCACCGCCCGGCGGCGCGCCTGGGTCCCGGCGCAGCTCGCTCGCGCCCGCCTGCACCTTGGGGGGCTAGCCCTTCTCCTCCGCGGCGGGACCGCCCTCGGCGGATGGCGCCGCGGACACCTCGGCCGCGTCGGCCCCCGGGGCCTCGCCGTCGCGCCGCTCCCGGCGCTCGCCCCGGTCCCGGCCCCGCCGGTCGCGCCCTTGCTCCACCCGCTCCTGCCGCCCGTAGATGTCGAACTGCTCCTGGTGGTAGCCGGCCTGGGGCCGCACCTGGACGGTCTTGTTGAACCGGTCCATGAGGTAGCGCAGCTCGTCGCGCTCGCTGCCCTGGAGGATGCGGGCCACCTCGGGGTGGCAGTTCACCACCAGCACCGGCTCGTGGTAGTGCACCGCCTCGCGCCGGATCTCGCGCAGGATCTCGTAGGCCACGGTGATGCGCGAGCGGATGTGCCCGCGGCCGTCGCAGTAGCTGCAGGGCTCGTTCATGACCCGGGTCACCGACTCCCGGACCCGCTTGCGCGTCATCTCCACCAGCCCCAGCTCGGAGATCTTGAGGACGTTGGTCTTGGCCTTGTCCCGCCCCAGCGCGTCCTGCAAGGCCTTGAAGACCTTGTCGCGGTTCTGGGAGCGGTCCATGTCGATGAAGTCGATGATGATGATGCCGCCGATGTTGCGCAGCCGGAGCTGGTAGACGATCTCCTTGGCCGCCTCGACGTTGATCTTGGTGATGGTCTCCTCGAGGTTCTTCTTGCCCACGTACCGCCCGGAGTTCACGTCGATGGCGGTGAGCGCCTCGGCCTGGTCGAGGATGATGTAGCCGCCCGAGCGGAGCCAGACCTTGCGCTGCGAGGCCCGCTTCAGCTCCTGCTCGATGCCGTAGGCGTCGAAGATGGGCTCCTGCCCGGAGTAGTACTCGATCTGCGTCTCGAGGTGCGGCGCCTGCTCGCGCACGAAGCGCAGGATCCGCTCGTACTCGTCCCGCTCGTCGATCACCAGCTTGTTGACGTCGGCGGTGAAGAGATCGCGAGTGGCCCGGAGGATCAGATCCAGATCGCCGTGGAGCAGGGCCGGGGCGGAGACCTTGTCCTTGGTGCGGATGATCTCGTTCCAGACCTGGATGAGGAAGCGGATGTCCGCCTCGAGCTTCTGCTGCTCCACGTTCTCGGCCACGGTGCGGACGATGAACCCGGTGCCCTCCGGGCGCATGTGATCCACGAACTCGCGGAGGCGCCGCCGCTCGCCCTCCTTCTCGATGCGGCGCGAGATTCCGATGTGGTCCACCGTCGGCATGAACACCAGGTGCCGGCCGGGGAGCGAGATGTGGCTGGTGATGCGGGCGCCCTTGGTGCCGATGGGGTCCTTGGCGACCTGGACGATCACCTCCTGCCCTTCCTTGAGCAGGTCCTGGATGTTCTTGGGCTCCTTCCGCTTCTCCTCGCGGTGCCCGTTCCGGCCGCCGTTGCGCTCCCGGCCCTCGCGGTCGCGCCCCTCGCGCCGCCCGTGCTCGTCGCGGCGTGGCCGCTCCCGCTCGCGGTCCCCCCTGGCCGGCGCGGCGGCGGGCTCGCCCCGCACCTCCCGGGCCACCTCGGCCCCGCGAGCCTCGCGCCGGTCCAGCTCCGGGGCGGCGTCCGCCGCGGCGGCGTGCGGGGGCTCGGCCCCCTCGGCCGGCGCAGGCACCGGGATCGCCTCGAGCGGCGCCTGGATCTCCTGGGTGAGCAGGACCGGAGCCGGCCGCTCCGCCGGGAGCGGCTCCGTCGCCACCGCCGGCTCCGCGGCCTCCGCCTGCTCGGCCGCCCGCTCGGCCGCCTGCTCGGCCGCAGGCTCGGCGACCGCAGGCTCGCCGATCGGAGGCTCGCCGAGTGCGGGCCCGCCCGAGGCGGGATCCGCCGCGCCCTCGACCGGCGCCGCCGCCTCGACGGGCGCCGGCACATCGGTGACGAGCTGGGCGCGGGCCTCGGCCTCCTCCGCCTCCTGCTCGGAGGGGACCTCGGGCACCTCCGAGGCGTGCTCGCCCTCGGTGAGCTCGAACTCCTCCGAGAAGTCCGGGTCGCCGTAGACGTCCCCCACGTACAGGAACGCCGCCTTCTCCAGGCCGATGTCCACGAAGGCGGCCTGCATGCCGGGAAGGACCCTGACCACCCGCCCCTTGTAGATGTTGCCGACGATCCCCTTCTCGCGCTTCCGCTCGAGGTAGTACTCGTGGATCGTCCCCGACTCGACCAGGGCCACGCG
>Ga0335071_10003536_pt1 | contig 16428 bp, 11 predicted proteins | sample Lox_Sample_15_FD_206724 | JGI IMG/M metagenome (GOLD analysis project Ga0335071, IMG submission 206724) | Soil microbial communities from Loxahatchee National Wildlife Refuge, Florida, United States - Lox_Sample_1.5 | ecosystem: Environmental > Terrestrial > Soil > Wetlands | place: USA... | reverse complement strand
CCACCGGCGTGCGTGGGGCCGTGAAGGCGTTCGTCTCCTCGGCGGCCACCGCCACTTCCAGTCGAGCGAGCGCCTCGCGATCGGCCTTTCCGTTCGGGGTCAGCGGCAGCGCGTCCAGCCAGGCGTAACCGTGCGGCACCATGTACTCGGGCAGGGAGGACCCGAGGAGGCCCCGCAGCTCGGCGCCGGAAGGCCGGCTGCCCGGCTGGCCGCCGACCAGGAACGCCTGCAGGCGCTTCTGGCCGTCCGGCTGCTGTCGCACCACCACGGCGGCTTCCTGGACCGACGGATGCGCTCGGCGCAGGGCCGCCTCGATCTCCCCCGGCTCGATCCGGTAGCCGCGCACCTTCACCTGCTGGTCGCGGCGGCCGAGGAACTCGATGCGACCGTCCTGCCGGTAGCGGACACGGTCGCCCGTCCGGTACAGCCGCCCTCCCGGCTCCTGCCCGAAGGGATCGGGGACGAACACCTCCGCCGTGAGCGCCGGGCGGTTCAGGTAGCCGCGAGCCAGACCGTCTCCGCCCACGAACAGCTCGCCGGGGACACCCAGGGGGACGGGCTGCAGGGCGTCGTCCAGGACGTAGGCCCGCGTGTTGGCGATCGGCCGGCCGATCGCTATCGAGGTCGCCTCGGCCAGGTCCCGCGGGATCGGGTGGCAGCAGGTGAAGGTCGTGCCCTCTGTCGGGCCGTAGCCGTTGATGATCCGCGTAGCCGGAAGCCGCTGGTAGGCCTTCTTCACGTGCGCCACCGAGAGCGCCTCGCCGCCGATCAGCAGCTGCTTCAATCCCGACAACGCCTCCGGCCGCTCGTCGACGACGGCGTTGAACAGCGACGCGGTCAGCCACAGCGAGGTCACGCCTTCCCGTTCCAGCGCTTCGCCCAGCTCCAGCGGGCTCGGCACGCGCCCGGGAAACAGGGCGCAGCGACCGCCGCGCAGCAGCGGCGCCCAGATCTCCAGCGTGGACGCATCGAAGCTGACGGGCGCCAGCTGTAGGAAGGTCTCCGCCGGCCCGAGCTCGGCGCAGTCCCCGTACACGAGCCTGAGCACGCCGCGATGGCGGACCTCGACGCCCTTGGGAATCCCCGTCGATCCCGAGGTGTAGGCGACGTAGGCGAGGGTGTCGGGACCCGCCTCCTCGTCCAGCGGCTCGGCCGACTGCTGGAGCACGCGGCCGCGCTCCCGATCGAGAAGGACGGTCCCTGCGCCACAGGAAGCAACCCGAGCCGCCAGCGACTCCTCCGTCAGGATCACCGACACCCCGGCGTCCCCGGCCAGGAACTCCAGCCGCTCCGGCGGGTACTCGGGATCGAGCGCCAGGTAGGCGCCGCCGGCCTTCAGGATCGCCAGCAGGCCCACGATCAGCATCGGCGTGCGCTCGAGGCAGACTCCCACCCGGCTCTCCAACCCGACCCCGTGCGCGCGCAGGTGCCGCGCGAGGCGGTTGGAGAGCGCGTCGAGCTCGGCGTAGGTGAGACGCTCGCCGCCACAGGAGACGGCCGTCGCCTGCGGCCGTGCACGCGCCACCTCACCGAACACCGACCCGATCGCGGTTTGCGGATACTCCGCGCGGGTCGCGTTCCAGCCGCGCAGCAGGCGGGCCCGCTCCCCCTCGCCGAGCAGCCGCAGGCGCGAGAGGGGCAGCTCGGGCTGCGCGAGCGCGCTGCGCAGGAGCGTCTCGTAGTGCGCACCCATGCGCTCGATGGTGGGCGCGTCGAAGAGGTCGCTGGCGTACTCGATGAACCCCTCGAGGCCCGGCCCGCGCTCCTCGAGCGACAGCACGAGGTCGAGCTTGGAGGTGAGCCGCTCGACCTCGAAGGGCGACGCCCGCAGGCCCTCCAGCTGCAGCGGCTCCGCCGGAGCGTTCTGCAGGGCGAAGACCACCTGGAAGACGGGGTTGCGGTCCAGGCTCCTCTCCGGCGCCAGCTCGTCGACCAGCCGCTCGAAGGGGACATCCGGGTGGGCGAAGGCTTCGAGCGACGCCTGGCGCACGCGCTGCGCCAGCTCTGCGAACGTCGGGTCCCCCGACAGGTCCGTCCGCAGCACCAGCGTGTTGACGAAGAAGCCGACCAGCCCCTCCACCTCCGCCCGGGTGCGGCCCGCGATCGGCGTCCCCACCACGACGTCGTCCTGGCCCGAGTAGCGCCTCAGCAGGGCCTGAAAGGCGGCCAGCAGGGTCATGAAGGGCGTCAGGCCCTCGCGCCTGGCGAACGACCGCGTCGCCTCACGCAGGTCGCGCCCGAGCCGGAGCGCAAGCCGGCGGCCCCGAAAGCTGTGGACCGCGGGGCGCGGCCGGTCGGTGGCGAGGTCGAGCGGCGCCGCACCCGCCAGGCGCCTTCGCCAGAAGTCGAGCTGGACGCGCAGGCGCTCCTCTCCCAGCTGTGCCCGCTGCCAGGCGGCGAAGTCGGCGTACTGGATGGGCAGGGTCGGCAACGAGGGAGGACGCTCGTTCCGATGGGCGGCGTAGAGCTGACGGAGCTCGCGCCAGAGCACCCCCAGCGACCAGCCGTCCGAGACGATGTGGTGCATCACCAGGAGCAGGAGGTGGTCGCGGGGGCCGAGGCGGTAGAGCGTGGCCCGGAAGAGGGGCCCCTGGCGCAGATCGAACGGGCTCGACGCCTCGAGCTCGGCGAGGCGCCGGACCTCGCGCTCGGTCTCCTCCGACCTGGCCGCCTCCAGGTCGACCACGCGGAGAGGGTCACCCCCTTCGGCAGCCACGACCTGGATCCCGACGCCGTCCGCGTCGGCGAAGGTGGTGCGCAGGCTGGCCTGCCTCTCCACCACGGCCACCAGGCTGCGGCGCAACGCCTGGAGGTGCAGCTCGCCCTCCAGCCTGTATCCCTGCACCACGTTGTAGGCGGCGCTGCCGGGGACCAGCTGATCCAGGAACCACAGGCGCTGCTGCGCGTAGGACTGCGGACAGCGACGCGGCCGTCTCGCCTCGGCTGCCAGCAGCTCGGCGAGCCGGGCCCGCTTCGCATCCACCTCCTGGAGGGGAGGCTCGGGCCGATCAGCCATTCGCCGCCTCCTCGGACACCCGGCTGGCGATCAGGGCGTCGATCTCGCCCTCGCTGAGGTGGTCCAGCCGCTGCAGCAGCTCGGCCGGTGACGGCGCCGCGACGGGGATCGGTTCGAGCACCGACTCGACCGCGCGGGAAACGGGCGCGGAATAGCCGAGCACCTGGGCCAGGTCCCAGGTCGATGTCCCGAGCTGCGCTGCCTCGGCGGCGAGATCGTCCGTGTCGGCGGCACCGGCGTCGATGCCCTGGTGTCGGTGGAACTTGACGTCGACGAGCCCGCGCGAGAGCGGGTGGATGCCGTCCGTCATCCTCGTCTGCTTCTCCCGGTAGGGGTCGAGCATCCCGGGATCGAGGTCGAGGCCGAGGAATCGGCAAACGCCGTCCAGGACCAGCCTCGGGCTGCGGACCAGCTCCTCGAAGCGCACGCGCAGGTGCCGCGACGGCGGCACCTGCGCCAGGAACCGCAGCGTGTTGCGGTGGCACACCACCCACACCAGCTCGCCGAGGGCGCGCGCGGAGAGGCCGTGCTCGAAGTCGAAGATGCGGTCCATCCTGGCCTCCTGGAAGGACCGCACCACGGCCGCCGGGTGGCGCACCAAGTGGATGTAGAGAGGCTCCTCGAACGCCTCCTCCGCACGCTGCAGGGTGGCCAGGTCGAGCGAGTAGCCGGGCGTCTTGTCGACGAGACGGCGCGCGCCCAGGGCGTCCTGAAGGACGCGGTAGAACGCGCGGGTCGTGAGGTCGAGCTCCTCGTACTCCGTCATGAGACGCGCCGCCTCCTCCGCCCCGCAGGCGCGGATCTCCATCAGGGCACGGACTGTGCCCTCGAGCATGAAGCTGAGGCGCTCCTCGAGCGCCTGGCGCCTTTCGCGCAGCGTGTTGAAGCCGAGGAGGTACAGCTCGGGCGGAGAGAACAGGCGGGGATGCCCGCCGAGCATCACCCGGAACAGCGTCGAGCCGGAGCGCGGGGGCGCCAGCACGAAGATCGCGCGGGGATTCCGGCGCGGGGCCGCGCGCGGCCCCGCCGGGGCGAGCGGCGGGAGCAGCGCGCGCAATCGCGCCTCGGCGGCCTCGTCGACCGGGGGCTCGGCGGCGGCAGGCTTCGTCGCCTGCCGGCACGCGCCGCCGGCAGGATCGCTCCCGCACAGGCGCGCTTCGGCCTCCGCGTAGTGGCGCTCCAGATACGCCGCCAGCGCGGCGACCGAAGGGGCATCGAACAGGGCCACCACGTAGATGACCTGGCCCAGGCGCGCCTGCAGCCGGTTGACGATCACGGCCGCCTGCAGGGAGTCGCCGCCCAGCTCGAAGAAGTCGTCGTCGGCGCCGACCTCGTCGACGCCGAGAACCTCGCACCACAGTCTCGCCAGGTAGCGCTCGATCGGCGAGACGGGTGGGCGATAGGATGTCAGCAGATCCGGCCGACCCGACGACGGCCTCGGCAGTGCCCTGCGGTCGACCTTGCCGTTCGGCCCCAGCGGCAGCGCCTCGAGGAAGACGATGTCGGTCGGCACCATGTAGGCGGGAAGCCGTTCCCCCAGGAACTCGCGCAGTTCGGGTGCCAGCTGCCGGCTGAGGGCCGGCCGAAGCGGGTCGTTGGCGAGCCCCTTCCAGGACACGTCCTCGAGTGCGGTCTGCAGCTCAAGCCGCGGCGAAGCCGGCTGCGCGCCTGGCAGCGCACCAGGCCTCTCGAGCAGGACGTCCACGCGGTCGAGGCGTCCGGATTCGGCCCAGCGGACCGAGACGGCACCGCCCCAGCGCGCGGCGAGGGCCCACAGGTCCTCGGGATCGACGCTGCCCCGCCGCGCCTCCTCCCCGAGCCGCTCCAGCTCGGCGGCCGTGGTCGCCTGGTCCCGGGGCGAGAGCAGCCGCTCGAGGACGGCGACGTCGGCCGCCACGCGCCAGTTGGGCACGTCCGTCACCAGCAGCCGCGCCGGACGCTCCGCCTCGATCCGCTGCTGCAACGTCCCCAGGCTGAGCCGGTCGGCCGTCCAGTCGAGGCGGCGCGGCTCGGGCCACCCGCCTGCCAGCCCGACGCTCATCCAGACGTCGTAGCGGTAGCGGGTCAGCTCGTTGTCGTGGCGGCCCCGACGGAGCTGCACCGCCACCCCCTTGACGCGCGGCAGCCTCCGCGCCAGGGCCTCGAACAGCGCCGGCGCCACCACCAGCTCCTGCTCGTCGGCGGCGTGTCGGCGCGCCCGGCCCGCGATCTCGGCCGCCGTCAGCGACGGGGGCGCCTGCCGCAGCTGGACCGAGGCGTGGAAGGCCCGCAGCAGGTGCAGGCTGCGCAGGTCCCCGAGGAACACGCAGCCGCCGTCGTGGACGGCATCTACCGCGCCCGCCACCACCCGCGCCAGGTAGTCGACGCCCGGAAAGTACTGGATGATGGAGTTGAGCACGACGGCGTCGAAGGCTCCGCGCTCGATCCCGCTGAAATCGTCGGCGTTCCGGCGCTCGAGCCGCACCTGCGAAAGCCCGCGCCTCTCCGCCTCCTGGCGCACGCGCGCGAGCGCGACGTCGGAGAAATCCGTGGCGACGTACTCCAGGCAGCCCGGGGCCAGGCGGAAGAGGAGCAGGCCGGTGCCACAACCGATCTCGAGCACCCGGCTGGCACCGAGGGCGAGGACACGATCCACCGTGCCCTGCGTCCACTCGGCCATCTCGGCATTGCCGAGGGGAAGGCCGGTATAGCTGCTGGTCCAGCCGACCGTGTCGAATGCGGGATCGCGGTCGGCGGAGTCGCGGCCGTAGGTTTCGTCGTACAGGCTCCGCCAGCGCTCGACGTGCTCGCCGGTGGCCAGGGCTCCGTCCCCACCGGCGGCCACGCCGGAGGCCGGCACCACGTAGGCCACCAGCCGCTTCTCGCCGGGTGCGTCCTCGCGGGCCACGACCGCACACTGCCCCACCCGCGGGTGTCGGAGGAGCGTGGCCTCGACCTCGCCCGGTTCGATGCGATAGCCGCGCAACTTGACCTGGTCGTCGAGGCGTCCGAGGAACTCGAGCGCGCCGTCGTCGAGCTGCCGCACGGCGTCGCCGGTACGGTAGAGCCGTGCGCCGGGCCGCTCGTCGAAGGGATCGGGCAGGAAGCGTTCCGCCGTCAGCTCCGGCCGCTTCGCGTAGCCGCGCCCGAGTCCGTCGCCGCCGATGTACAGCTCGCCGGCCACGCCGACCGGCACCGGCCGCATCGTCGGATCGAGCACGTACACCCGGGTGTTGCCGATCGGCCGGCCGATGGGGATCGATCTGGCGTCCCCCAGCCGGCGCTGAATCGCGTGGCAGCAGGCGAAAGTCGTGCTCTCGGTCGGGCCGTAGCCGTTGATGATCCGCGTCGCCGGCAGCCGTTCATAGGCCTTCTCGACGTGCGCCACCGAGAGGGCCTCGCCCCCGATCAGCAGCTGGCTCAGCCGCGCCAGGGACTCGGGCCGCTCGTCGACCACGGTGTTGAAGAGAGACGCGGTCAACCACAGGGTCGTCACTCCCTCGCGCTCGACGGCGTCCCCCAGCTCGCGCGGCGTCGGCACCCGCCCGGGAAACAGCGCGCATCGCCCTCCGTGCAGCAGCGCACCCCAGATCTCGAGCGTCGAGGCGTCGAAACTCACCGGAGCCAGCTGCAGGAATACCTGCTCCGGTCCGAACTCCGCGTAGTCCACCCCGAACACCAGCCGCAGCACGCCGCGGTGGCAGACCTCCACGCCTTTCGGGAGGCCCGTCGAGCCGGAGGTGTAGGTCACGTACGCCAGGTCGTCCGGATCGACCACGATCGACACCGGGCCAACGGGCTGCTCGCAGACCCGGGGCCAGTCGCGGTCGAGCAGCACGGCTTCAGCGGCGCAGCCGGCGACCCGGTCTGCCAGCTGCTGCTGGGTGAGGACGACCGAGACCCCCGCGTCGCCAGCGAGGAAGCCGAGTCGCTGCTTCGGGTACTCGGGATCCAGCGGCACGTAGGCCGCTCCCGCCTTGACGATCGCGAGCAGGCCGACGATCAGGTCCAGGGAGCGCTCGAGGCAGACGCCGACCCGCGCCTCGACTCCCACCCCGCGCCTCCGCAGATGGCGGGCCAGCTGGTTCGAGCGGGCGTCCAGCTCCGCGTAAGTGAGCTGCTCGTCGCCGCGCGACACGGCAACGGCATCCGCGCGCGCGGCGGCGACCTCGGTGAAGACCGTCCCGATGTCGACGCGCGGATACGCACCCGTAGTGGTGTTCCGCTCACGGTGTTCCATCCGGGGTCGAGGCTCCTCGGGGGCGCGGCTCATCCCTGGCGGGCCGCTTCCTCCATGCGCTTGCGGAGGCTGAGCGGACGCATGTCGGTCCACACGTCCTTGATGTGGGCCAGGCATTCCGCCTTCGTGCCGGACTTGCCTCCGTCGCGCCAGCCGTTGGGGTTCTCCCGGTCCGCCGGCCAGATGGAGTATTGCTCCTCGTGGTTCAGCACCACCTTGTAGACCGTCCGGTCCTCCGTCTCCTCCGAGCTCATCTCGCCTCCAGCAAACCCGTGACCTCGCCGCCCACCACCCACTGGTGGCAGGACACGCTCGCCTGTCCTTCGAACGCCACCGCGCCCGCGAAGCCCGGGGCGGGGCCGATCGCCGTCAACGACCAGCGCTGCGCTGCCAGCGAATCACCGTCGACCCGAAGGAGGCGCGCGCTCTCGGAGGGGGGAACCGACACGTCGAAGCTGTCCAGCGGTCGAGAGAGGCCTTCCCCGGTGGCCTTCAGGAAGGCCTCCTTCCGCGTCCAGCAGGCGAAGAAGCCCGCGGCTCGCTCGCGCGGAGGCAGGCGCCGCAGTGCCGCTCGTTCACCTGGCGAGAAGAAACGCTCCGCGACCTGCTCGGCGTCGGGCAGGAGCCGCACGCGCTCGACGTCCACGCCCACTTCCCTCCCGACGGCGATCGCATAGAGCGCCACCTCGTCGGCATGGGAGAGGTTGAAGCGAAGGTCGACCCCGGGCGAGGACGTCGGCGCGAGGGACGGCTTGCCGTGCGGGCCGTACTGGAAAGCGATCGCCGCCGGCGGTCGGCCGAGGAGGCAGGCGAGGATCTCCCGAAGGAGGCCTCGCGCCGCCACGAAGCGGCGCTCGTGAACGGGGAAGCGGAAGCGGCCGGCTCGGCTGCGCTCTTCAGCCGAGAGCGATCCCCAACAGCGGTCGAGAGCCGCAGGCGCCACGGCCAGCGTCGCCTTCAGGACGTGGACTTCCCCGCCTGCTTCGTCCACGCCCTCCGGCAACGCCTCACGCAAGGGCGAGGTCCTCGGAAACGGTCCGCTGCACGGCCTGCTCCGAACCATGGATGAAGAAGTGATCTCCGGGAAACATCCGTATGGCCACCGGCCGCGTGGTGTGGGTCCCCCATGCCGCCACGTCGTCGGCGCACACTCGTGCGTCGTCCTGGCCACCGAAGGCCGAGATCGGGCAGTCGAGCGGGGCCTCTGCGCGGTACACGTAGTTCTCGAAGATCGCGAAGTCGGCCCGCAGGCTAGGCAGCAGCAGTTGCAGTAGCTCCGGATTCTCGAGCACACCCGTGGGGATGGCGTCGTACCGCCGCCGCACCTCGGCCACGAACTCCCGGTCGGACAGGTGCCCTAGCGGCGGATCGGGGTTGGGCCGCTCCGGAGCCCGCGCACCTGACACGAACAGCCTGACGGGAAGACACACGCCCTGCCGGCGCCACTGACGCGCCAGCTCGAACGCCGCCACCGCCCCCATGCTGTGACCGAAGAGGGCGTACGGCATGTCGAGGAGGGGCAGGAGCGCCGCGGCCACGGCAGGGACCAGATCCTCTCCGCGCGTGAACGGAGCCTCACTCAGCCGCGCCTCACGCCCGGGCAGCCGTACGGCGCACACCTCGACGTGCGCGGGAAGCGCATCCAGCCAGCCGCGGTAGACTGCGGCGCTTCCTCCCGCGTACGGGAAGCAGAACAGCCGGACCCTCGGCGGCGCCTGTCGGCGGAGCCGCAAGACCCATGCGCCTTCTGACCGCGCCACCTGCGTCAATCCTTCCCCCCGTCGGAGGCCGCACCGCGACCTCGGCCCTGGAAGCGGGGCCGGTCGACGAGCGCGGGTCCGACCAAATCCCGGCGCGCAGCGACTCACCCGTGAAGTCAGTTGCGGCCGAAACACAGTCGTCTGGCACTACGGCGGAATTTGGATGCTCGACGATATTTCGAGGAGGGGCCGCTTGTCAACAATTACGGTGCGACGGGCGAATCAATGCCCCCGCACTCACTGCCGTGAGTAGGTGATCTCCACGATCTTCTGCGGCAACCTGCCGACCGCGACCGTGAACAGTTCGACGACGTAGCGGTCCGGTCCGTCGATCCGCACCACCTGCCGCAGCTTCGGTCCGGGGATACGCCCGTCGCCCGCGTCCTTGCCGATCAGCACGAAGGACCGGGCGGGGTCGTCGTAGAAGCCCTCGAGGGTCTGGTAGTTGCTTCCACGGCTGCCGAGCAGGACGGCGAAGAACACGCGCCGTCGCAGGTCGAAGCCGTAGGTGACGAGGCTCTCGTCACCTACGGAGCCGTCATCTTCGGTCTCGACGGCACGACACTCCAGGTACCGGTTGTCCAGGATCCAGCGGTTCTCGCTGAGGCCGATACTGCGCTGGGGCGTCCCCCCCGGCAGTGTCGTCGTGCGCTCGAAGCGGAACGTGCCGGCGAGAACGTCCAGCCTGTCATGATCCGGCGACGGCCTTGCGGCTGCCGTGCGGGTTGCGCTCGGCGGCGAGGACGCCCTCGAGACGCCCTCCTGCGCGCGGGGTTGGGCGGCAAGGCTCGCCGCCAGCAGGCAGACCAAGCTCGTCATGCCAGTCACCTCGAACCGTGGACGACCTTCGTTTGTGAAACGCGGCCGGCAAACGCCGCCGCAGGTTGCGCGAGCCTAGCATGGAAAACGGTCGGGCCGTGGTCTTCTCTGCGCGCACTTTCCAGGCCAGAATGCCTACGGTCTGCCAAGGAGCCATGGCGTCTGTGACTTCGAGCCCATCCTGGAGCACGGTCCTCTCCGGTGCGCTCGCCGGAGGCGTCGCCGGCTTTCTGGCGCGGGACCTGGGCCTCATCGACCTCGCCTCGGCGTGGATACCTTGTGCTCTGCTCGGCGCCCTGCTGTCGTATCGACACGGGCGCCCGATCCTCGTCGCGGCGGTCGGCTTGCTGGCCGGGTTCTGGCTGGCGGTCGCGCTCACGCCGGCTTCCACCCCGCTGACCGCGCCGCTCGTTCGCCGCGACTCGCTCCAGAAGGCCGACGCCGTCGTCGTCCTCGGGTCGCGCCTTCAGGCGGACGGCGAGCCGACCACGGAGGCCCACGACCGCCTGGTGGGTGCGATCGAGCTGATCGCCAGGGGCTTTGCCCGCCGCCTCGTCGTCACCGAGATGCCGCCACCGGCGGCCTCGCATGCCGTGCTCGCCCGGCAGATGCTCTCGCGCCTGGGCGTCACCGGCGAGGTGCTCGCGGTCGGTCCCGTGCGGCGGACCCGCGACGAGGCGCTGGCCATCGCGGCGCTCTGCCGCGAGCGCGGTTGGGCCCGGGTCCTGATGGTGACCTCGCCGCTGCATTCCCGCCGCGGAGCCGCCTGCCTCGAGCAGGTCGGCGTCTCGGTGGTCTCCGCTCCCAGCGTCGAGACTCGGTTCGACCTGGAGCGCCTCGACCGCCCGGCGGAGCGGCTGTGCGCCTTCGCCTCCGCCCTGCACGAGTGGGTGGGGCTCTGGTACTACGAGCGACGGGGATGGATCCGCGCGATCGGAGAGGCCAGCTAGCGCCCAGCGTAGCCCGGCAGCTCTACCACGTAGGTGTCCACGGTCGCTCCGTTGCCCCAGTCGCTCCCGAACAGAAGCCGCGTGGCGCTGGGGCTGATCACCACGTGCGGCTCGCCCCAGTATCCCCAGCGCCCCTCGCCGGCCCAGCTCCGGTGGTGCCCGACGCGGCACACCGTCCCGCTGTCGACGTTGGCCAGCAGAAGCTCGTTGTCGAGCAGGTGCTGCCCTCGGGGATCTCCGACGATCGACACCGCCACCCAGCCGGGACGTCGGTGAGCGATGGCGGAAATGTGGGTGCCGCTGGGCGGATAGGGGTAACCCGTCGACGGCCCGACCACCACGCGCCGCTGCCCGGTCTCCATGTCGAAGCTCACCAACGTACCCACGTCGGCGCGGCCGCCTCCGCGGGGCGGGTCGAAGACGACCGCCTCGTACAGGTCGTGTCCCGTCGCGGCCGAGCGGCCGAGCGAGGCGTGCTCGAAGCCGCCCGCCAGCGGGAGGCTTCTCGCGACGCGCAACGAAGAGTCGTAGACCTTGCCGTCGAAGTAGGCCAGCCTGCCGCTCGGAGCCGGCTGGGGCGCGACCCTCCCGGCAATGGTCGCCCGGCCGAGTATCGCGTTGCGGCCGACGTCGTAGAGGAACTTCTGCTCCCCGCAGGACAGGCCGATCACCTTGGAGCCCTCCGCCCACGACAGGTACATGGGGTCGCTGCCCAGCGAGAGTAGCCGTCCCCAGTCGCCGGCCGGGCAGTTGTCGAACCGGTGCAGCACCTCGCTCGAGTTGCTGCTCACGCGATAGCGCATCAAGTTCGGCTGGGCGTTGTAGTTGCTGGGGTAGTAGAGCAGGTCCGGATCCACCGGGTCCCAGAGTACCTGCTCGATGTCGGTCGGTGAGACGAGCTTGACGGACCGCAGGAACGCGTAGCTGCGTCCGTCGTAGAGCTCGTGCCCCTTTTCCCGGTGCCAGAGCAGGATCCGCGACTCGTCGGCGTTCCACGCCTGGATGGTGCCGTAGGCCGGCTTGATCACCGCGTTGGCGCCCTCGCCCGTCGAGGCGCCGGTGATGCGACGGATCCGGGTGCCGAACTGCGGGTCCACCACCGCCGCTCCCAGGGCGGGACGTGCGAGGGCCGTCATCGGCCGCGCGTCGAGGTCGCGAACCAGGCCCGCACACAGGTCGCCCGCAGGCGGCGCCGTGCGGGCCCCGCGCTCGGCGGGACGCGCGCCGCTCGCCGCCACCTCGTCGCGGCCGCAGCCGCCCTCGACCGCGACCAGCAGCAGCCAGAGGGCGAGGGCGCCCGCGGGCCCGGGTCGGAAGCGCTCCACCCGCTAGAACCTCACGCGAAACCCGCCGAGGAACTTGTACTGGTCGAGGCGCGTGGCGTCGCTTCCGCCCAGCCCCAATACCCAGTCGTAGCGGCCGCTGAGGACGAAGCTCAGGTTGTCGCCGGCGGAGATCTCGAGTCCCGTCAGCACGTCGACGCCGCCCTTGGTGGTCGAGTCCGAGACGACGGTCGAGCCGGTCACTCCGAGATCTCCGGTGACGTGGTGGAGGCCCCCGCCGCCCCCCCCGAACCATCCCAGGCGCCGGCCGAGCGGCAGGACCGCAACCAGGTTGACGCCGAACTGCAGGTCCTCCACCGAAGAGGTGATCGCAATCGAGCTCTCGCTCTTCTTCCAGTAGCTGAACTCCGGCGCCAGGCACAGGTGGCTGGCCACGCCGAATCGAAAGTCGCCGCCGAACACCAGCGTGGAATCGAGCTGCCGCGCCTTGACGTAGCCCAGCTCCACCCCGATCGAGGAGGGGGGATCGGCCGCCCGGGCCGAGGGTGCTGCCGCCACCATCGCCATCACGACCACGACCCCAGTCAGCTTTGGATGCATGCGCCCAAAAGTAAGTTCGCGGCGGCCGGGCGTCAAGCTACTGCGCTGGCGAGTCGCTGACGCGCACGTCGAGGCCCCGGCAGGGACGGACGGCGTCCTGCAGCGTCCCGGTCCCGAACAGGATGCTGCGCCAGACGCCGCCCGAGCAGCCCGCCGTGGTGAGGCTCTGCGTCAGCGGGTCGTGCGAGGCCTCCAGCACGTACACGAAATGACGGGGCGAGCCGCGGTGCGTGTCGAGGTGATACGCCGCGTAGCTCGGCGGCGTGGCCGGGTCGTTCGACCCCTGGAAGTAGTAGATGGGAGTCGTGGTCGGCCAGAACGCGGAGTCGTACGGGTCCGAGAAGGCGACCCCCAGCGACTGGCAGCCGTCATTGCCGGTCGGCACCAGGTGGCCGGCGGAGAGGTCGCTGGCGAACAGGCTCCCGTACAGCTCGCGGCAGCTGATGGCATTCACGTTCGCGTCGACCAGGTAGCGGAACCCGAGGTCGAGCTGGTCGAAGTACGCGGTGAGCTGCGCGTTCGTCGCGGCATCACCGGCCGCCAGCCGGTCGAGCTCGACCTGCAGACGGATGCCCAGGCCGGGGACGACGCCCTCGTAGAGCGACTCGGTGATGAGGCGCGCCCACTGGCGCGAGGAGAAGCCGAGCGGCAGGGCCGCGCCCGAGAACTGCTCGGCCACGCCGGGCGTCAACTGCTCCTTGACGAGCTGCCACTGTTCGTCGAAGGCGGAGATCTGCTCGGGAAAACCGGCGGCCAGGTGCCGGCCGAGCGTCCCCTCCAGCACCAGTCCCCTGGGGACGTAGGCCGACTCGCGCTCCAGGATGCTGGTCAGCACCGTCCCCTCGACCGTCCCGTACGAGTGGCCGTAGACGTAGAAGTTCCGCAACTGCAGCTTCTCGACCACCGCTTTGACGTCGCGCGCCAGGTACTCCGTCCTGTAGGCGTCCACCGGGAAATGGCCGCCGGGGGCCGCATTGCAGTTGCTGCCGCGGGGGTCGGTGTAGAGGACGGTGGCGTCGGCGGGGAGCGCGCCGCCGGCCAACGCCGCGTACCCGATGGACGGGCCCCCGGGCCCGCCGGGGATGACGATCACGACGGGCGCGTTCGCTCGCGACGACGTCTTGAGCTGGAACTTGTAGTCGAAGGAGGGCGACCCCTGACGGTCCCAGTAGAGCGGCAGCCGCAGCGTCTGCACGTCCCCGGCGAAGCACTCCGCACTGGGGCTGGCCGTCGCCGGAGTGGCGGAGGGACCGGCCGTCGGCGTGGCGGGCGACGACTGCGATTCCTGGCCGGTCCGGCAGGCCGCCATGCAGAGCCATGCGAACAGAGCGGCGTCGAGGACGGATCGCTTCGGCATGGGATGGATATCATGGTAGCGCGGTTGACAGCGGCCGGGAGCCCATGCAGACTCGCGGCTTCCGATTCAAGCCTGTGATGGCGGCGCCACATGCCCGCCGCTGGAGGACGCGTGATCGAGGGAATCCTCGTGGCCACCGGCGCCTTCTTCTGGATGGCGCTCGGGGTGCTGGTGTTCCTGCGCACCCTGACGCGCGCCAGGGTGCGCCGGGTGCTCGAGCGGCCTGCGTTCTATGCGCACGCGCTCTGGCTGCGGTATCGCTTCGGCGGGCTGCTGCTGGCGGTGGCGAAGCGCCTGGGAGTGGGGAGAGCCCGGCGCGTCGCGCCCGAGGTGGTGCAGGCGTTCCGCGCCGCGCGGGTGCGCGACTTCGAAGAGCTGCGGAGCTCGCTGTCGGAGATGGACGAGCTGCCGACCGTCCGGCGCGGCCTCGAAGCGCTGGGCCTGCGGTCGCTCTTCGACGTTCCCACCCGACAACCGCATCGCATCCCGTCCCCGTACACGCATCGCATGCAGCACCCGCCGTACTACGTCCCGGGCGTGCCGGCCCGAGCCTTCTACGACCCGATGGAGTTCGAATGGGCGCGGCCCCTTCGCGACGCCTACCCCGTCGTTCGCGAGGAGCTGGAGGGCGTCCTCCAGTCCGGCGGACAGGGGTTCAAGGGCTACCTCGACGAGACGCAGCATCGCCTGGACGGGTGGAACACGTTCAACCTCTACTTCTACGGGCGGCGCTTCGAGGAGAACTGCGCGCGCTGCCCGAGGACGACGGCTCTCCTGGAGAGCCTGCCTCGCTTCGAGCGCGATCACATCATGTTCTCCGCGCTCAACCCGCATGCGCACATCCCGCCGCATACGGGACCGATGAACGGCATCATCCGGGCACACCTCGCGCTCGTCGCCCCGCCCGGCTGCTACATCCGGGTCGGCCCGGAGGAGCGAACCTGGCAGGAGGGCGAGCTGCTCGTCTTCGACGATTCCTTCGAGCACGAGGTCTGGAACCACTCGGACCACACCCGGATCGTGCTCTTCCTCAACTTCTGGCACCCGTGCTTCGCCCCGGAGGAGATTCCGGCCCTCGAGCGCTTCCGCCGAGCCTACGAGCGGAGCCCTCTCGGCCGCGTTCACGAGGACAATCAGGTCCTGCGCCGGGCCCACGACCTCGCCCTGCAGGCCGTCGCCCGCTCGACGGCGACGACCATCGGTGCTGCCGCCAGCCGTTGATGGCTCGACGAAAGCTGCGTGAGGGCAGGTGACCGTCAAAAGGGCGCTGATCACCGGCATCACCGGGCAGGACGGCAGCTACCTCGCCGAGCTGCTGCTCGAGAAGGGGTACGAGGTGCACGGGCTGGTGCGCCGCAGCAGCTCCTTCAACACCTGGCGGGTCGACCCGATCCGCGACCGGCTCGTGCTCCACTACGGAGATCTGGTCGACCAGAACAGCCTGCTGCGGGCGCTGGAGGCGGTCGCGCCGGATGAGGTCTACAACCTCGCAGCGCAGAGCCACGTCAAGGTGTCGTTCGAGATGCCGGAGTACACGACGGACGTCACCGCCATCGGAGTGCTGCGCCTGCTCGATGCAGTACGCAACATCGGGCTGCGGACGCGGGTGTACCAGGCCGGCAGCTCGGAGATGTTCGGCCTGGTCGAGGCGACACCCCAGACCGAGCGCACGCCCTTCCATCCGAGGTCGCCCTACGCCGTCTCCAAGGCCTACGGCCACTGGATGGCGGTGAACTATCGCGAGAGCTACGGGATCCACGTCTGCAACGGCATCCTCTTCAATCACGAATCCCCGCGGCGCGGAGAGAACTTCGTCACCCGCAAGATCACCATGGGGGTGGCGGCGATCGAGCAAGGTCGAACCCGCGAGCTGCGCCTCGGCAACCTGGAGGCCAAGCGCGACTGGGGATACGCACCCGATTACGTGGAGGCCATGTGGCGGATCCTGCAGCAGGACACCCCGGCTGACTACGTGATCGCCACCGGCGAGACGCATTCGGTCCGGGAATTCTGCGAGCAGGCCTTCGGCTGCGTCGGTCTCGACTACCGGGAGTTCGTGAAGGTGGACCCGAAGTACTTCCGTCCAGCCGAAGTGAACCAGCTGCTGGGCGATGCGTCCAAAGCGCGGCGCGAGCTGGGCTGGGAGCCGCGGGTGATCTTCAAGGAGCTGGCGCGGCTGATGGTGCAGGCCGACCTCGAGGCCGGCGGTCGGCACCCGGTACGGTCCCGCTGACTTAGGTCCTCAATCGCCGACGTGCTCGTCGAACACCGACAGTCGCCAAGACTCGGGCGGCGCTCCCGCCGCCTCCACTACTCGCGACGAGTAGCGCTTCCCAAGAGGCGAATCGTGCTTAGCCCCTTAGGTGCAGTGAGTTGCTGTACTCCTACTGGAGACGTTCTGTCGAGGTCAGGACAGGTATGTGA
>Ga0335071_10003535_pt1 | contig 16430 bp, 10 predicted proteins | sample Lox_Sample_15_FD_206724 | JGI IMG/M metagenome (GOLD analysis project Ga0335071, IMG submission 206724) | Soil microbial communities from Loxahatchee National Wildlife Refuge, Florida, United States - Lox_Sample_1.5 | ecosystem: Environmental > Terrestrial > Soil > Wetlands | place: USA... | reverse complement strand
ACTCCGGCGATGTCTTCGGCGGTGAATTTGTTGGTCGCCAGCAGCTTGTCGACGATCGCCTCATGCTGGCAGAACCAGAAGTAGTAAGGGCTGTTGGGATCTTGCGCGCGGCGGGCGCGATTCCGATTGATGCCGAAGTGCGGGGTGTAAATAAGGCCCGGCTCGAGGACGGATACGTAAACGCCGAATAGCGCGCATTCCTGGCGCAGGCACTCGCCCAGGCCGACCACAGCGAACTTACCTGACGAATAGCCGGAGATGCTCATTTCGCCCATACGGCCGGCGGCCGAGGCGGTGATGATGATGCGGCCCGAGCGGCGCTCGCGCATATGCGGCAGCACGGCCTGAGTCAGCTCCATGATGCCGAAAACGTTCACGTCGTAGAGCTGACGGATCTCCTGCATGCTGAGATCTTCCAGGAAACCGCGCAATCCCATGCCCGCAAAGTGCACCACGCCGTCGATGCGGCCGGCCTCGCCGATGATGGTGTTCACCGTGCGGTCGATATCCGCGCGGCGGGTGACATTCATGCGTAAGACAGAAACAGCGACGTTGTGCTTGGCGGCTTGCTCGCGCAGTTCCTGCTCTTCGGCCTCGGTCAGCGCCGTTCCGTAGACGCGGAAATTGCGAGCGGCCAAAAACAGCGCGGATGCCATGCCCAGGCCGGAACCCGCGCCGGTGATCAATACGACTGGTCTATCGTCGGTCATGCAGTTTCACTCCGGCGGGTGGCCAGTTGCAGTTGAATGCTGTGCACCGCGCGCCGGTTCAAAGCATAAGGCAGTATGAAGGCCAAAGCTATCACCAATAACAGAGCCGGTACAGCTCCATAGAGCAGGCCGACGTAGGGTATGGCGGCGGGCGGGTGTCCCTTCGTGCCGAACGTGGGATTGTGCGAAAGCCGGCGAAAAACCCCCAAAAGACCGCCAGCGAATAGCAACGCGCCTCCCGCGGCGATCTTCTCACCGAAATTCATAATGCCGAAATAGATGCCTTCACGGCGCAGGCCCGTGGCGAGCTCATCGGTATCGGCGACATCGGCAATCATGGATGCCGGCACCACCCAAACGGCGCTGGCAAAAATGCCGCCGATCACATGGCCCACGATCAGGGGCCAGGCTTGGCCGGTACCGAAAGGCTTGCCGCTGCCGATCAGAACCGTGGCCATCACTAGCAATACGGCGGAAGCCGTGGCCGCCATTATGTAGAGCGTGCGTTTCTCCGTCCGCTTGGCGAGCGCCATCCACAGAACTACGCCGCCCAGCGCGCCGGAGTAGAAGCAAGTCTGGATCAGGCTCAGAATCTCGCTGCGGCTAATCTGCGCGTACCAGGTGAAGTAGTGAATCGCCATACTGAAGTTCAACACCACGGCCAGAAAGAAGACTGTCGTGGAGAACCAGATACTGCGGAACGCGCGGTTCTGCATCGAAATGCGGAAGCCGGCAAAGAAATGCGGTCCGTTGGAAACGTTGTCGCCGCCTGACGTGCGATGGTTCCACGTGCCCAGCGTGCCGATCACGCCGGAGATGGTCATCAGGGCGCCAAAGGCTAGACCCATCTGCGGATAACCGGCATAGTGCAGTTTCGGTTCGGATCCATCGCCGGTGGCCGGAAAGAAAACCAGGAATGATAGCGCCGCGGCGCCCAAGGTTCCCATCAATCCGAACATGGTGCGGATGGCCATTGTCTTCGTGCGATCGTCATAATCGCGGCTGAGCTCGGCGCCCAAGCTCAGATAGGGAATCCGATACGCGGCGCTCGAAGCACGCAGGGCTACGGACCAGACCAGCAGCCAGACAAACAGCCCGGCATGCCCCAGACTGCGCGGCGGACTGAAGACCAGAAAGAAGCACGGCCCGACGATCAGGGCGCCCGGGAGCATGAAGACGTGGCGGCGTCCTAAACGGTGGCGCGTGCGATCGGAGATGTGCCCGATATAAGGGTCGAGCAGCGCGTCCACCACCAGGCTCGCTGACAGGCCGATTCCCACCAAAGCCGATGGCAATCCCATCACCGAGTTGTAAAAGAACAGCATGAACAGGCCGGACAGAACCATTAACACCGTGATGGGCATTTCCCCCACGCCGTAGAGCAGCTTCACGAACAGTGGCAAGGGACGCGGGTCCTCTGTTCGAGACGGTGCGGGAAATAGAGCCGGCATGCTCATGGTTCTTGTGGCGCGGAATCTACCGGCCGGTTTCCACCATATCCTCCTGGCTCGCCGGGACAGGCTCGCGCAGGAATTGAAGGATGTGTTGGGTCAGTAGTTCCGGCTGCTCCAGCGGGCCGAAATGCTCGCCGCCGGGCAGCAGTACCGATTTACAGTTGGGCAGAGCCTTATTCAGAAATTCGTATGAGCTGATGAAGTGAGAATCGTTACCGTAGACGAGCAGTGTGGGCGTCTGGATGGTGTGCACCGCGTCCAAGGTCATCGCGCCGACCACTTCGTAGTCTTTGAGCAGCGTGGTATTACGAATCAGGTGCAGGAGCGGCTCGCGATTGCGCGGCAAGCCGCGCGCCGGTCCGTAGAACTTGGGTGTTTCAAGACTGAGCTGCAATAGGAACTCGGCATCTGTCTTCTTGTCTTCGGGAACATGGATGCCGACTTCTTCCAGCTTGGCCACCCAGGCCGCCCAGCCGATCCAATCTTTGTCGTTGCGCAGGTGAACCAACGCCGCCAGGCCCGGTTCCAAAGCGAGCAGTTTGGGCACGCGCTCGGGATAGAGCAGGCTGAAATACAGGGCGACATCGGCGCCGAAACTGTGGCCAATCAGAATCGGTTTCTCGATACCCATGGCGTCGAGGAAGCCGCGCAGATCCTCGGCCATGTCAGCCGCGGTGTAGCCGGTGGGAGTGACGTCACTGTAGCCGTGGCCGCGCAGATCGTAGGTGGTGACTTTGTACTCGCGGCGCAAAATGGGCGCCATGTACAGATGCCAGACCGCCAGATTGCCGAGGAAGCCGTGCAGCATCACAATGTCGGGACCCATGCCCACAGTGATGTAGTGTAAGTTCACCCCGTTCGCGTTGATCTTTGGCATCTGGTCGTTCGACAGCCCCTATTCGATGTAACCCAGCTCGCGCAGCCTTTCTAAGACTGTCTCTTCATCCTCCAATTCTCCGGGCACGGGAGCTTCAGTTGCGGCAGCTCCCAGCCCACTAGTCCCGGCCACCTTGCGCACGGGATTCTTCTGCAAGAATTCACTCTGATAAATCTCTTCCGGCACACGCCCCTGCAATTCCTCGGGTACCGGCAGGCCGAGGCTATAAAGCACCGTGGGAGCGACGTCCAGAATCGACAGTTCATTGGCCGACAGTCCGGGGCGGATCGCCGGACCACGTGCGCCGAATACACCCACGGCGCGATGTGAGCCGCATACCCCGGGACGTTGAGAAACAGCCTCGGGCGAGGGCAGGATGGAAACGAGCCCGCCATCACTCAATACCAAAGTCAAATCGGGAGCGGCATCGTGATGAGGGCCCTGGAAAACGTCATCGCGGAAATACACTTCGCTGACGAGCGGTTCTCCGTTGCGCAGACTCGGAATGGTGCGTAGGTCGTCAGCGAGTTTCCGGATGAACGCGGGGTATTCGTCTTTAGGCACGCCCGGCGAATTGCCATCGCTCACAACTACGTAAATGCCGTTGCTCGTGGGAGTCGTGGCGAAGGCTTTGGTCTTGTTCCAGTCCATGAGCCAGGTGTGCTTGGCCACTTGTCCGACGCCGAGCAAGGCGCCCTGGGTATCGCGGGCTTGGGCCGCCTCCGACCAGGCAAGGTATCCATGCCGCTCGAGCCAGGTGTTGATGTGCAGCACGTCATAGGTCGGGCCGAAGCCGTGATCGGAAGCGATCACCACGGTGGCTTCCGGACCGGCGAGCTCGCACATCTGCTTCAGCAGGCTGTCCACACAGCGGAAGTAATTGAGGCACAGGTTGCGGATGTGGAATTCCCAATCCTCGGTGAGCGGCCGGTCATCCTCGGGACGCAGGAACCGCCAGCCCAGATGCTGCAGCTTATCGACGCCATCGAACAGCACGGCCGTCAGCTCCGAAGGATCGTCCTCGGTCAAGTGCTTCAAGACCTGGAATAGATTCTGCTCGCGACGGGCGTGCAGCTCGATCCAGGGTCCCAGCTCGCTGTGATCGGAAATGCCTTCGGTGGCCTTCTCCTCCAGCTTGATGTCCATGGCCAGCTCGCGCTGGTTGAAGCCCGGAATATTCTTCAGTTTGTCGAAGAGGCCTTCGGGCCAACATGCCAGGCGCAACTGCTTCCACGGTACCCAGCCTGGCACGACGTAGCCGGAAATGTGCGGCGGCGGGAACATGGCCGGAAAGTTGATCGTGGTGGTGCGTAGTCCTCCGGCTGATGCCAGCGACCAGATGGTTTCGCATTGAACGTCGTTGGAGTTAAAGAAGCGGATGTGCCGGCTGACCGGCGAATCCATCCGGAAGAAGTCGAAAACGCCATGCTGGCCGGGTGTGCGGCCGGTCATCAGCGAGGTCCAGGCCGGAGGCGTCAGCGGCGGTACGATGGTGCGCAGGCCGGCGCGCGTACCTTCCGCGAAGAACGATTTCAGGAAGGGCATGACACCCTGTTCCATGAGTGGATCCAGGACGGAGAACGTGGCGCCGTCCAAGCCGATCAGCAGGGTACGGATGCTCATTGGAGCCGCCTTGTGGCGTGGTCGGAGCCCGCGGGTCCGTTGAGGTGGGTGTCCACAAAAGTGGTCAGTTCGTCGATCGACAAATCGCGCTGTTGCTGGCCAATCTCAGCCAGCAGTTCCGCGAAGGGCATCGGTGTCTGGTAATGCTCCTGGATGGCGGTACACAGAACTACTGCGTCGAGCGATTCAAAGCCCAGCTCGGAAAACAGCAGCGATTCCGGACGCACAGGCTCGGTGTAGTCCCAATCCTGGGTCAACTCGCCCATTTTTTGCAGCAGGTAATCCAGTATCTCCTGCCGGCTTGGCCTCATTCGGACTGCTCCCTGTTGATAAATAATCGCAGAAAACACAAAGTCGGATTCACGCACCGTGTAAACTGTTAACAATTTGCCTCGTAATTCCGGAAACTGATCGAGCGCGGCATCGCGCAGTTCCACTCCAAGCAGTCCGCCGGCGATGTCCATATGAGTAATGCGTAAAGCGAGCAGGCCGTGGCTCAAACCGCGACCCAACGCCTTTCCAACCGCTTCTTTGGCGCACCACATCCGTAGCGCCCATTCCTCGGCCAGATCCGGCGCGATGTCTGCCAAAATACGGCGCTCGTCGGGATGGAAAGCGATGCTCTCGTAATTCTCGCGGTGCCGGAAAGTGCCTTCGAGGTCGACCCCGGCCAGCGCACCAGGATCGAGAACGGCAAGCCCGACGGCTACACCATGGCTATGCGCAATCGAAACCACCGGTTGAAGACCGGCGCGGATCCCGGTGCCCGACACGCGCGGACATCCATAAGCGTCAGGCAGAATTTCAATCTGGTCCGGTGACAGCCACAAATCCGCGTATTGTTCGAGCAGCAGGCGAACGGCATCCTTGGCGGCTGCGCGGCCCAGCAGCCATTCATGACGCCGTTTGTCGACGCCTCGCATGGACTGCCAGTAATCGCGCTCGGCGGCGGTCAGGATCGAATCGGCGAACGAGTTGATTTCCGCGGGAAGTCCATCGACGCGGCAGCATACCGCCCGCGCGGACTCCGGCAGCACGTCCACGGCGTATCGCGCCGGCGTATACGCCCGCATCACAGACGAATCGTAAAGCATGCTGCCAAAGGCATTCATAAGTCAAGGCCGGCCGTGTGGAACTGGCTACGGGATGGCGGTGGCAGAAACCGGAGCCCCCGCCTGCGGACGGTATTCTTTATCGTAATACTCGCGGACCCATTCTCGATTTAACTCTTCCCCTGAGCGCAGAGTGATTTCCTGGCCGCACTGGGAGCACTTCATGCGGAAACCCATCGAGGCTACCATGGGGCCGCCGCATGCCTCGCAGTCGCTCGGCGTGTACTTCGCCAAGCCCTGGACCATCCGGACCCAGGTGCTCACTTTAAGAAAATACTGTTGCAGGTCTTTTACGGCTACTTCGCCTTCAAAACCGTGTGCATCCGCCTCCGGCATACGCTGCAACAGAAGTCGTTTGCCGGCCTCGGTCAAATAGCCGTCTTTTTCCAGAACATCGGGGCCGAATACCTCCACCGCGGTTTCCAGGATCGATTTATCAGGCAGGAAGATGTGGAATTGAGACTCGGTCTCCATGGTAATTTCGATCAGATCGAGCGACTCGGCGCCAAGGTCGGTGAGGTGGGTGTCGGGAGTAACTTGCGACGCATCGATACGCAGGCTCTTGGCTACAATCTGAGCGAATTTATCGAATACTTCCGATTCAGTCATCTCTGGCATAGGCTTCTCCTTCTATCCGGCCCAGGCACGCATGGCCAGCACGGCGTTCTGTCCGCCGAAAGCGAACGCGTTGGCTAATGCGGCGCGAACTTTTGCCATCCGGCTCTGATTAGGAACGTAGTCCAGATCGCATTTGGGATCCGGAGACTGCAAGTGCATTGTGGGCGGTACATGGCCCTCGGCAATAGCTTTTACTGCGCAAATCAGGTTGCAGACGCCAGCCGCGGAAATGGTGTGACCGATCTGACCCTTGTTCGAGGATACCATCAATTGTTTCGCATGCGCGCCAAATGCGCGCTTGATAGCGGCCGTTTCGATAGGGTCGTTCTTAGGTGTCGAGGTGCCATGCGCGGCGATGTAATCGACATCCTCCGGCGCGAGAGATGCCTGCCGCAAGGCGATCGAGATAGCCTGCGCTTCGGAGCTGCCGTCCGGGGAAGGATCGGTCAGCGTATAAGCGTTAAGGCTGGAGCCGTATCCGGCGAGTTCGGCGTAGATCCGCGCGCCGCGTGCCTGGGCGCTCTCCAGGCTCTCCAGCACCACCGCTCCGCCGCCTTCTCCCATCACGAACCCATCGCGCTGGCGGTCGAACGGACGGGAAGCCAATTCCGGATTGGCGTTACGGCTCAAAGCTCCCAGGAGACTGAAAGCCAGGATCGGAAGCGGGCTGACCAGGGCAGCCGCACCGCCCGCGACCATAGCTTTGACCCGGCCTAGCCGCACCAGACGAAAGGCTTCGCCGATGGCATGGGAACTGGCCGCGCAGGCAGTATCCATCACGAATGCCGGTCCAGCGAGCTTGAATAGTTTGGCCGGGACGCTGGCGATCATGTCACCCAGCCGGCGGTAGAAGCTGTTGTCCGGCTGCCGTCCCTCACGGGCGAAGCGCGCCATATCCAGCGCCGGACTGTCCGGCTTCCGGAGCTGGAAGTAGTGCTTCATGAGGTACATGTCGAGGTAGTTGACGCTGGTGCCTACCGCGATACCAATGTGCTCGGGGGCGGGTTCGGGAGATTGGCCAGTGCGGTCCAATCCGGCATCCGCCAGAGCTTCGCGCACCACTGGAAGAAACAGCCGCACACCCCGGCGGCACCACGCCGCGGGAATCGAGTCCGTCCCCGTTTCCCGCGGAACGTGCTTCACCTCGGCCACGACCTTGGTACTGTACTCGGCCGGATCCCAGAAACTGAGAGGAGCGATACCACTCTCCCCTGCCAGCAAACGTTGCCAGCAAGTGCGCAGATCCGGACCCAGCGAGGTACTCATACCCATTCCGGTGATGACTACTCTGTGCACTTTTGGCGTCCCTCTCCTTTGCGGCAGGGCGGAACGGCAGCCCGGGAAAGCTGGTCGTACGTTACCCGGCCGCCCGCAACTCCTCGCCCTCGTCTTTCACAACTTCGGAGGTGTCGCGCAACAGGAATCCTTCGCGGATCAGATATTCCATGATGCGCTCGGCGTTCGCATGCGGCGTCGTATTGCCGGTCTGAAGCGTGATCTCCGGATTGGTGGGCGCCTCGTACGGATCGTCCACACCGGTGAAGCCTTTAATCACTCCGGCGCGTGCTTTACCGTAAAAGCCCTTTACGTCGCGCTGCTCGCAGATCGCGACCGGGGTGTCTACGAAGGTCTCGATGAAAGCGTCCTTGGCCATCATGGCGCGCACGCGGTTCCGCGTCTCGCGGTACGGACTCACCGCCGCGCAAATGACCGCGCCATGATGGCGCACGATCTCAGAAGCCACATAACCGATGCGCAGAATGTTGATGTCGCGATCTTCGCGGGAGAAGCCCAAGCCCTTGGAAAGGTGCGTACGCACGACGTCGCCGTCCAGAACCGTTATCTGGCGGCCGTGCTCCATCAGCAACACCGTCAGGACGTCGGCGATGGTGCTCTTGCCGGCGCTGGGTAGGCCCGTGAACCAGATGCAAAATCCCTGCTTGTTACGCGCTGGATAAGCCGAGCTGAGGATCTCGGCGGTCTCCTTGCGGGTAAACCATGAGGGCAGCAGGCGCCCCTTGGTGAGGTAATTATCACGGACTTGAGTGCCGGAAATCGAGAATACTTTGCGGTTAGCGGAGATCTGGGTCACCTGCTCATAGCGATCTTCGTCGGCCAGGTAAACCATCTCTTCGTAAGGAAGGCATTTCACACCGATTTCGGAGCTGTGCTGCTTGAGCAGTTCGCGGGCGGCCGCCGGATCGTAGAACGGCTTGCCCTTGGAGTTCTTGCCCGGGCCGGCGTGGTCGCGGCCAACGATCAGATGGTTGCAGCCGAAGTTGCGGCGGATAATGGCATGCCAGATGGCTTCGCGCGGTCCTGCCATCCGCATCGCCAAAGGCAGGAGGCTTAGCAGCGTGGTTTGCGGGTCGTAGTAGTTTTCGACCAGAGCTTTGTAAATACGTACGCGCGTATAGTGGTCCACATCGCCCGGTTTGGTCATGCCGACTACCGGGTTGAGGAGCAGGTTGGCCCCGGAATCCTGCGCGGCGCGCTTGGTGAGTTCCTCGTGCGCCCGGTGCATGGGGTTGCGGGTCTGGAAGGCGACCACGTCGGGATTTCCCATCCCCGCCAGGATCTCCCGGACCTCCTTTGGCGTGCGCCGCAGTTCCGGAAAATCGACGTGCTGCGGCATCTCGAGCACCTTCATGGGACCGCTCAAGCGGTATTTTCCCCAGGAAAGCATCTCGCGATAGGTGGGATGCTCTTCGTCGGAACAGCCCAGCCCCTTGGCGGCTTCTTCGTGCGGATCCGCCTCGAAAATCTCGTCCACGCGCATCCACGCGATCAGGTTGTTGTTGGCATTGCGCAGGGCAATTTCCTGCCCTTCGGCAATGCCATCCAGCTTGGCCACCGGAAGCGTGATCGGTATCGACCAGATCAGCCCGTTGGCTAGCCGCATATTATTCAGGACGCTGTCATAATCGGCTTTGCCCATGAAGCGGTCGAGCGGCGAAAAACCGCCCATCGCCAGCAACTCCAGGTCGCACAAACTGCGCGGCGTCAACTGCAACGTGGGTCCTTCGCCGGCGCGGCGGGCCAGATCCTCGCGCTCGCTGCCGGTCACCAGCAGATCGACCAATTTGCCGCCATACGGCGTATTCAATTCGACGTTTTTCTTGGATTCCATCATTTCTCCGAAGCTGATATTTTCGTTTTCGCACGACGCGGGCGATCTCAACAGATTGGCGAGGGAGACAGGAGCGCGACCGCCTGATCGCGGCCACGGCATTTGCAGCCGACCCTCCGGACTGGATTGCTCCGCCAGCCAAATAGACTAGGATACTCCGCGGGCTGGCTTCCCGCAGTGTCGCTAGTACCAGGACTTAATGGTACCTTAACATCTTTGCGAACCTGGTGTGAATCCCCTAAACGTCCGTTTTCTAACGATTTCGCCCACAACCGACTTCACTGCGGTCACGCGCCAGGAGGCTACACCCCTGCATGGACTCCGGCGTCTCCGAGCCCGCCAAATCCAACAACGTAGGAGCGATGTCCAGCAGATGCATGCCTTCAATCTCGCCCCTTAATGGCAGCTCGGGAGCGGCCAACAAGAAGCTCCCAAACTGCGCATGATTACAATCATCCGGGCCGGTATCATTTTCTTGCAGATAGAGGGAGTCGTATCCCAGCCCACCGATGGAGCGCCAGTACAGCGCTCCGAAATGCACAATCAGATCCGGGGGCACGTTGCGCAGTCCGCGATAAAGATCGCGCGGCTGAAACACGAGCGATCCCATGGGCTCCCCGCGGTCGTCACGCAAGGCCTCAAACCGCCCCGTCATTTCCCGAATTAAATCGTCGTACTCCGATTCCGGCACCACACCCTGAAGTTCGCGTCCGCGCACGTTGAAGAACACCCGCGCGTAATATCCGCCTTCGCTCCAAACCTTGGTGCGTTCCCAATCCACCAGGGATGGTGAGAATGGAGTCGGTTTCGTTACAGGCTCCTTCAGTACCAGCAGTCCCTCGCGCCGGAGCCATTCGTTCACGCAGAATCCGCCTTCCAGGCGTTGCGCGCCGTGATCGGAAACCACCAGCACATTAATGTCGTCGTCCAGCAATTCCAGCAGAGTACCGATCTCCTGGTCGACATACGTGTAGTAGTCGTAAATCAGAGTTTCGTAGGGATTTCCGGGGACGTAGTGGCGGTGTTGCGTATCGTGGTATTTCCAGAATCCGTGGTGCACCCGGTCGACGCCAATCTCAACGAATTGGAAATAATCCCAGTCCATCGACACCATCAGATAGCGGATGACTTCGAAATGCTTCTTGGTCATCTCGTAAATCTGATCGCGCAGCCAGTCTTTATTGTCCGTGCGAAAGCCCTTGACATCGACTGGATATTCGCCCACCAGCCTGTCGATCTCCTGCCGTACGCTGACCGGGTAGGTGTAATCGTGGGCCTTGGTGTCGGGGGTCATGAAGCACCCGACGCTCACGCCCTGTACTTGCCGGGGCGGGAAATTGGGCGGTACGCCCACGATCACGACATTCTTATTTTGGGCTCCCAGCACGTTCCAAATGGCCGTTTGCTGAATCGATGCCGAGTTCACTACCGAAAGCCCGTGGTAGGAATAATCTTTCCGGTTGCGAAACCCGTAGACGCCTAATGATCCGGGGTCCTGGCTGGTGGACATGCACATCCATGCCGGGACGGTGATCGGGGGGATGACGCTTTCCAAACGGCCCCAACAGCCGCGCTCCATCAACGACCGGATATTGTTCAGACCGGGATGGTGAAACAGGATCTCGGGAGCCGCACAATCCAGCCCAATGACAAAAGTCTTCACGTCAGGCCCTTCTTTTTCAATACCGTTCGGATGTATTTTTATCCCGCGCCCAGAGGCAGAACTTGGAATCCTGCTTGCTTCGCTATTATGGCATCAGACCACGACTGGCCCCCCGGAGTCAAGTTCCCCAAGGGTGGCGCGAGTACCTGGGAAGACCTACATAAGTCCAATGGCAGGTACTGGTTGCGCATGATGGCGGGCGCTCGACCCGGAACCCTCCTTAACATCTCCTTGACATTCGGGAAACGTCAGCAATCCCGGATCGAGCGGTTACCGATTGGCTGCGCCGCTGTATTACGTGGTCGGCGGGAAATAGAGGCTTGGCAACTGCCAACCGCGGTAGTGCTCCGGACCGGCGAGGTTCAGCAGGACATGCGCGGGTCCAGCCTGAGGAGTGGGAGGCGTAGGCCCCAGTTCCAGGCTGTAGCCAGCTGTTGTATTCAGGCTGACCAGGATAAGCGGATTTTGAAAGAAGTAGTCGCCATTCGCCAACAACTGGCCGCTTCCCATCGCGGGAGAGTACTTCCCCAAGTCGAGGCTTACGCCGTTTGGCGACACGCTCACCGTGCGGGTCTGCTCGTTGAACGAAAATGCCATGCCGCGGCTGTTGCAGTCGTTCGGAGTGCAGGCGCTGCCCAACCCCGGGACTCCCCCCGTGGACTGCGAAGGCTGTGAAACCCGGGTGTTGCCGTTATCGAATATGGTCATCAGCCCGGTCCCGTTGTTTTCGATGCCGGCGTCGTGCTGGTGCGAGAACCAGGGCCACGGATCGTTGTAGGCATTCTGGAAAGTGAAGTCGCCGCTGGGACCCATGCGCCAGAGGATGTCGCCGGTGCCTTGACCGTCCTGGTAGTCGATCCGAAATACCCAATCCTGGTGCCGCGAGGACCAGATCAGATCGCCGGTCGTGTGCGTGGTGCCGCCGCTGTTCGGCCAATAATAGAGCGAGTTGGCGTGCAGCCAATCGTGCGCCAGAGGCGCAATATTGGCGCCGAGCAGAAAAACCGGCGGGCAGCCGGACGTATTGGGCCCACACGTCTCCCCCAGCACCGCCGTCCGCGAAACAGGCAGTTTGGCGTACCCGTTGCCGCCGCCGGCCGGATCGAAGGAATCCCAGTACCACTTCACCTGCCAGTTGGTATCCAGGACGACGATCATGTCCCCAATAATGTCCACTGGCAGCCCGCTCTTGTCGCCCTGAGTCCCAGCCGGGAAGATCCTCTCGATATCGAGCAGGGCGGCTGTGTAACCGTTGGGCAGAGTCTGAATGGCATCGTGATGAAACGAGCCCGCGCACCCGGAGCCCACCGGCGCGGGCCGCGAGATGGCGCGGCACGGCCCGCCATCAACGGCTCCCATGGTCAGGAGTTGCTGGTGGAGGATGCCCATATTGGTTTCGCGCACGATATTGCCTGCCAGGTCTATCTGGCGCAGTAGTTGTCCTTTCGTCACGTTGGGATCCCAAGCGTAGTCGTCCTGCGTCGTGAGGAAACCGCCGCCGGGGAGCGGACGGGTCAGGACATCTCCATGGGTGACGTCGTTGGCATAGTAATACCAGATAATATTGCCGGAGAGATCCGTAGCCACATCCGGGTATATGTCTCCGCCGCCGAGCTGAATCAGATTGTGGAGCAGCACCGGATAGCTGGTGTCCGTGGCGGGAACGGTCACGCTAAACGTGGGAAACGGGACGTCATCCGGAAGGGCCCTGGTCTGGAAGCTGACAATCGCGCCGTTCGTGATGCTGGTTCCCGTTTTGGTCTGAGCGCGAACGTTGTAGTAAGTGCTGGGCAACATGCCTCCCAGTTCAAGCGTGACGGTGGCGGGGGGATGGCACCCGATCCAGTTCGTCGCCGTCGGCGGTTGCGTGGCGGCCTGCGCCTGAAACATGGCCCGGATAACGCTTCCGGCCGGGCATGAGGGCACGCTGAACAGAAACACCAGAGGGTTCGCGGTTGGCAGCACCACTGGCCCACTCGTCGCCGCAGCATTTACCGTGAACACGACCGTCTTCGTCGCGGATTCACCTGAGGTGAAGTCCTTAGCTACGACCTGAAGCTGATAAGGCCCCTCCACTCCGGTAGGCACCCACACAAAGGGCCGCGCCGTCCACGTCCCGCCACTTTGTACGCCAACATTGAAGTCCTTGACGATTGCGTACTGTGAGGCGCGAGGAGCCAGAATGCTGAACCTGAAAGTCAGCGGACCGGTCTGGCTATCTGTAGCGACCGTCGTCCAGTTTATGGTGCTGCCAATGGGAGCGGGCGAGTTAATGGATGGTGTGAAGGATGTGATCGTCACCATCCCAAAAGCTGATACGGAAAGCAGAAAAAGGGAGGCAGAAAAACAAGAAAAAGCCCGACTAAAAGTCGTCATACAATCTCCACGCAGCCAAGCCGCCCGAAACCGGTCGCACCGGCAAATCGGGCGTCGTCACAGGAGGGCGCACAGCCGCGCCGATTGATGCAGTCACGTAGTAGTATAGGTTTCGTGCGTAAAGCGTGTCAAATCACACGCATATGAATGGGTAATGGTACCAGTAACAACTACTCCGGGTATCTCCTTGTCGCGCTACGTGGTAGGTGGATTGTACAAGCTGGGCAGTTGCCAGCCGCGATAGTGCTCAGGACCGGAGACATTGAGTATGACGTGTGCTGCCCCAACCTGCGGAGCGGGCGGCGTGGGAGCCAGTTCCATGCTGTACCCTGTGGTGGTGCCGCTCAGGATGTTGAAGACGATCGGATTCTCGAAAAAGTAGTTTCCGTTGCTCAATAGCTGGGCGCTACCCATGGCGAGGGAGTAGGTTCCGAGGTCGAGACTCACGACCGGAGTCACCTGCATCGTGCTTTCGCTGAAGGTCACAGCCATGCCGCGGCTGTTGCAGTCGTAAGGCGAGCATCCGGAGCCCAGCCCCAGCGGCGGCAGCGCAATGCGAGTGTCGCCGTTATCGAAAAGCGTCATCGGCCCGGCGCCATTGTTCTCGATTCCCACATCGTGCTGGTGCGAGAACCAGGGCCAGGGATCGTTGTAGGTGTTCACGAAAGTGAAGTTCCCTGCCAGCCCGGTTGCAGTATGCGTGGGACCCATGCGCCACAGGAGGTTCCCGGTACCTGCGCCATCTTTGTAGTCGATTCGGAATACCCAATCCTGGTGCCGCGATGACCAGATGATGTCGCCACCAGTAGGGTTACCATTCTCCGGCGCAGGCCAGTAATACAGCGTATTGGCGTGCAGCCAATCGTGAGCCAACGGAGCGATGGTGCTGCCCAGCAGGAACACGGGCGGACAGCCGGCGGTATTGATTCCGCAAGTATCTCCGGTTACGGCCGTGCTGGTGATCGGCAGCAGCGAATATCCGTTGCCGCCACCAGCCGGGTCGAACGAATCCCAGTACCACTGGACCTGCCAGTTGTGATCCAGCACGACGATCATGTCGCCGATGATGTCGACTGGTTTGCCGCTGGTATCGCCCTGCGTTCCTGCGGGGAAGATTTTCTCAACAGAAAGCAGGACTGCAGTCCAGCCGTTCGGGAGCGTCTGGATGGCATCGTGATGGAACGATCCAGCGCAGGCTGCGCCGATCGCCGGGGGCTGGCTGACCGCGCTGCAAGGTCCGCCATCCACCGCTCCCTTGGCGAGCAATTGCTGCTGGAGAATGCCCATATTGGTCTCGCGCACGATGTTGCCCGCCAGGTCAATCTGCCGCAAGTACTGCTCCTGGGTGGCGGTGGGATCCCAGGCCAGATCGTCTTGCATGGTGATGTTGCCGCCGCCAGGTAGTGGACGCGTGAGAACGTCGGCCTTCGTTGAATCGTTGGCGGAATAATACCAGATGATCTTGCCGGACTGGTCTGTCGCCGTGTCTGGATATACGGAAGTAACGCCGAAGGTGATGGGGTTATGGAGCAACACCGGATTGGCAGGATCAGTACCTGCCGTTGTGACAGTGAAGGTGGGGAAGGTGATGTTGGTCGGCAGAGCGCCGGTCGTGAAGGAAACCGAAGAACCGGGGGTTATGGTGCTGCCGGTTTTCGTCTGCGAGAACATCGTGTAGGCGGTGCTGGGATACATCCCGGCGATCTCGAACGTCATCGTGTGGGGCGGGCGGCATCCGATCCAGTTGGTGACCGATTGCGTGCCGCCGGCCTGTGGTTGATAGACGACCCGCATCATGCTCCCCGCGGCGCAGGATGGAGCGCTGAACAAAGCTACCAGGGGATTTCCGGTTTTGATCACCAGCGGATTCGTTCCCGTCACCAGCGGGCTGACCTGGAACGACACGGTTTTGGCCGCAAGTTGCCCCGTCCCGAAATCCTTGGCCACCACCCGAATCTGGTATGTACCCTCGATTCCGGTGGGATACCAGGTAAACGGTTTGGAGGTCCAAACGCCAGTGTTCAGCGATCCCAGATTGAAGTCTTTGACCATCTGGATCGTGCCACCCGGCGGCGTGATGCTGAATTGGAACGTGAGGGGGCCGGCTCCGGTATCCGTGGCCTTGGCCGTCCAAACGACCGGTACACCGATGGTTTGAGGAGACGTACGGGACGGCGTGAACGATGTGATGGTCACTGTCGCAAAGAGAGGCATACACGGCAGAAGGACCAACAAACCAATCAGCGGCAGAAAACGTCCGTTATGAGTTCTCATGAATATGCTCCACCTCCACGGCCCAGCTATACCCGCGCCAATAACGTTAGACCACTTGGGTGCGGTCCGATCCGTCAAGGCATTTATATTACAATGACTTGCGAGCAGCCCTCCGCTGCGGGTGAGTGAACCGTAGTAGTAGTATAGGGACTGTTTCACGCACCTGTCAAACCGCGCGGCATGGCGAAGTACCAGTGCGCAAACATCCGCCTCTGGTTCTAGAACGCAGATTCTATTGAAGATCCAGAGTCACCGTATTGGCAGCCTGGCCGCTGATGGTCAGCACCACGTTGACCGTTCCGCTGCCGAAAAGACTCTGCGGAATTTGGATGTTCACCTGGTCCTCGCCGATATATCCAGACGGGCCGGCATACTGCACCGCGACGCTCTGGCCGTTTGCCGTGGCGCTTGCGGCCGAGAGACCCGACACATGCCGGATGCCGGTTCCGTACAGCTCGATGTAAAGCGAATCGGTAGATTCCAGGTTGATCGGCGCCGGCGTGCACGCCGCGCCGCTGTTGCACACGAAAGTGACCTGTGAGGATTGCGATCCGTCGCCGTGAGCGATCACCGCTATGGCCGACGGTGGTCCC
>Ga0335071_10003534_pt1 | contig 16434 bp, 18 predicted proteins | sample Lox_Sample_15_FD_206724 | JGI IMG/M metagenome (GOLD analysis project Ga0335071, IMG submission 206724) | Soil microbial communities from Loxahatchee National Wildlife Refuge, Florida, United States - Lox_Sample_1.5 | ecosystem: Environmental > Terrestrial > Soil > Wetlands | place: USA... | reverse complement strand
CCTTTTCCCGGGTTAGCGCATCCACGGGGATAAGCAAGATATCCTCCTTGTCCTGGTCGATGAAATCCACCGTAGCATTCATCCCCGAACGGAAAAAAGGCGGCACTTTCTCGACAGACAGGTCCACCTGGTAGATAGTCACGTTATTGACGGTCTGTGACTCATAATAAATATGCTCGACCGAAGCATGTATCTTTGTTTCCGGATAGGCATCGAGGGTAATGGCCGCTTTTTGGTCGGGCTTGATCTTGCCGATATCCGTCTCGTCAACCTGGGCGCGCACGATCAGATGGTCGGACAAAACCACCACTGCGTCGGAGGTAGTCACGGTTTGCCCGGGCTGCGTGGTAGCAACGATCACTTCGCCGTCGATGGGCGCCAGAAGCGCGATCGGCTTATAGGTATCCTGCCAGTATTTCAGGGCCTGCTCTCCCTGGCCCCTAGCCGCATCCAGAAGCGCAGCCCTGTCGGTAGAGCTCATCCAGGCCAAAGGCTGGCCGGTCTTTACGTCCTGGCCCTCTTGGACCAGCATCTGCTCGACCCTGCCGTTTACCGGAGGCTTCACCTCCAGGCGGTTCTTGGGAAGGACCGTCCCCGTACACGAAATGAAGGTCCGGATCGAGCCGATAAAGGGGCTCATTTCTTTAGTGAGCTCTCTGGATGCCTTTTCCTGCCTTATTTTTACCGCCCACAATGAGGCGGCGGCCAGAACGGCTGCGAGCGTAAGGAACAATCCTATTTTTTTAGTCCGCATATTCTAACGTTTCTCCTTTCGCCTGGATCCAATTCGCCTCGGCAAGCAACGCGTTTGCCTGGGCGTTCAGAAAAGTCTTTTTTGCGCTGACCAGGTCATCTTCGATGATCGTCCAGTTATCAAACTGGATCAACCCCAGGGAATACTGCGCCTCGGCGATGGTGGCGCGCTCTTGCGCGGCGGACAAGAACTTTCTTTGCACCTCTACCGTCTCCAGGGCATCTTGAAGCCCTGCCCAGCCCTGTTGGAGCCCCAAGAGCACGCCGTCTCTTGCGCTACGCTCATTTTCCCTGGCCTGGTTATACAGGGCCTGGGCCTGCTCTACTTCTGCCAACCTCAGGCCGCCTTCGAATATCGGAAAGGACAAAGTAAGCCCCGCATCCCAGGCGTCGTCCTGGGGAGGCCAATGAGAACCGAGCCGGTTGGCCCCTGCCTGTACCGAGGCCTGGGGAAAGAAACTGGCCTTGGCCGACTGGATACCGAAAGCAGCCGCATTCGTCTGGGCGGCAAACTTGCCCAGTGATGGATTGTTCTTGGCCAAAGCTTCAAAGTCGGGCTCCTGAAGCACGGTATCGCTTACCCTGAATTCGCCGTTAACGCGCAGCGGAGAAAATGCGGCCCTGCCTATCTCTTTAATGAGGCCCCTTTGGGCGACCTCCAGCGTTCTCTTAGCCTGGGAGATCTCATATTGCGCCTCGGCCAAGTTTGCCTCCGCGGTCAAAAGCGCTCCCTTGTGTTCGATGCCGGATGTATAGCGCAGCGTGATCAGCTCTAGGTTGCTTCTTCTGATCTTAAAGATGTCGTCGGTAATATTGAGTAATTCCTGTGCGCGCAGCACATTTATGAAAGCGGTGCGCAGGCGCAAGCGTACGCCGGATGAGGTAAACTTATAGTTATACTGGGCGGCTTTTACGGTTTCGGCGGCTGAGCGTACGTTATTGGCGGTCTTTGACGCATCGAATAAAAGCTGCTGGCCGGATACCCCGTAGGAATAGCTGTTTTGCGTGCCGCTTCCCGAGGATTTTGAGGAAGTTTTGGAGGTAGACACGCCCAGGTCGCTGTTTATTTGAGGCAGAAGGGCGCTTACGACAACCTTCTTGCCGGCTACGGCCTGTTTTACGCTCTCCTGGGCCGAGATCAGGTCCGGGTGGTTCTTCGCCGCCTCTCTGATGCAATCCTGCCAACTCAAGGTCTCTTCGGCGCAGGCGCCTCCAGCGCACAAAAAGAAAACCAGGCCGCAGGCCGTACATATCAGGCGATAGTTACGCGTCATGGCGTTTATTCTTTCTTAGGGACCTTAGCTTCTAAATGCGATATAAGCTTTGCCGCCTTCTCCAGGAACTGGCTGAAATCCTTTGCAGGCATCATGCTGATGATCTTTTTATCGAGCTTCGCAAAAACCATCAGCTCGTCACCCGACTTGATATGCAGCGCCTTGCGCAGCTGGGCCGGGATGACCAGTTGCCCCCGTTCGCCGACGGTTACCGGGCCGTAGGCCTTTCCCTTAAAAATGGCATGCATGCATTCTCCTTTGCTATGCGTGTATGCAATGTATGAAATGTATGATATATCATATTTATCTGTTTGTCAAGAGGCAACTTTCCCGCGGCTTTATTTACCGGGGTAGCCTACGGTCTGGGCCAGGATCACCTTCTGCTCGGGGCGCAGTTTCATGGCATGGGCCAATGCCGGCTTGTCAAGCCAGCCGCGTACGACCGTTGCCAGCCCTTCCGAAGCGCAAAACAGGTACACGTTCTGGCTGATGAAGCCCGTATCGCATGCCGCAGAAAGCTCGGCGCTGTCGGCCGACAATCTTGTCATCCTGGAGGTATCCGCCACATACACCAGGTTCACGGGTGCGTCTTTCACAAAAGGCTGCAGGCCGGTCAGCGAACGCAGGTCCCCTGCGACAACCGGCGTAAGGGTATTGGCCTTTGCGTCAAACAAATACACCGCATCTGCCTTGGCCACGTATATGTCGATCTCCTGCATATCCATGGTCGAAGGAGCGGTCCTGCCCCCTGAGGCAGGGCGGTTAATGCCGTATGCCGCCCACAACAGGTTCGCCAGGACCTGCGGCGGCAGCTCTTTGGGGCCGAACTCGCGCGTACTCTTCCTTTGCTTTAACGCCTGCATCAGTGGCGTGCCGCCTTCGGTTACCGGGTCGGGAAGCCGGACAGATTTTGCCTCCTGCGCGCAGCATACCGCAGAATAAACGTACAGGGCCGCCAAGACAATGCTGATAGCCGGGATCATGTGTCTTTTCATGTTGGTTCTCCTTTTTTTATTATTATAATCCTGCCTTGCTATAATGCAATGAATTTGGGCGGCCGGAAACGGCCCGAGGAGAGAAGCTTAGGAAGGAGAAGCAACACGAAGAGTAAAGAAAAAATTCCGATATAGGCTTTTTTCCTGCTGAGTGGCTGGATAACGGGGGTTCCCGAAGCTATTTTCTTTATTGCGGAGGCGTGAATATCCAAATCGCCTCCGTGCTCCGGGCAGCTACGATGAAACGTCCCGGAAACCTCCACGATATCTCCTTTTCTTTGATAATCTCCCACATAAGAGATATCCCGGATCAGTTCCTTGGGGGCCCAAACCCCGATCGCAATATGACCGTCATTCACGTGCAACCATGCATGGTCGCCGCGCACCATGATATCGCCTATAACCTCGCCTTTATAGGCAACGGCCTTTCCGTCATGCCCTTTGGCATTATTCAGCAGGTCCAGGCTTCCCGTTGCCTGGGCATGGCAGTCATGGCTAAAAAAAACAAGCCCCGCGCAAACGACAGCGGATAGAACAAGCCTTTTCACCTTTATCTTCCTTTCACAAAAGCCGCAAGAAACCCGATAAGCGCAAAAACCGACATCAACTCCAGTCTGCCTGCCCACATTTCAACGATATAGGTCACCTTCAGGACCGCCGGCATGCCCGTATCGGTTATCCCGCAGGATAGGCCGACATTGCCGGCCGCAGACGTTGATTCAAATAGGGATTCCAGGAAGGGGTATCCCGATGCTACGCCTACAAGGGTACCCAGGCCGTAAAGGACACAATACCCCAGGGTAACAAGCAGTACTGCGCGCACCTGCTTATCTTCGACAAAAGTGGTTTTTATATGGTGGAACCTTTGCGTAACGACGGCATTTGGCGAAAGCATGGTGCTCTTTATATCTTGCCTGAATGCCTTATAAATGATCCCTACGCGTAGCATCTTAACGCCGCCTGCCGTAGAACAAGCGCATCCTCCCAGGCCCATGGCGATGATGATCCCCGTCAAGGCCAAATCCCCCCACTCCTTAATGAACTGCTGGGCATATATCGTCATGTAGCCGGTAGTAGTTTGGCCGGATACGATCTGAAAGAACCCCTTGCGGAATAATATCATGCCCCCCGAACAAACGCCCCCCTGTTTTAGGCCTGCCATGGTAATCAAGGTGACGAGCATCGTAATAAGCAATAATGTCCGCGTCTCGATATTCTTCCAGACTTCTTTGAAATTTCCCGTCCACACCTGATAATGCAAATTAAAATTGAATGACCCGATCACCATGAAGAAGATCGTAACGATCTCAAACAGCAAACTATGGTAGTAAAGGATGTTCGGCGATTGCGGGGCAAAGCCGGCGGTATCAAAACCAGCCATAAAAATGCAGGCGGCGTGGAAAAATGCGCTTTGCGACCGCAACCCTATAGACAGCCCGACCAGGCCCAACACAATGGTCCCCAGGACCAAATACACGATGCTGATAACCCAGATAAAACGCGCCGTATGAATGACGTTGGGAACCAATTTTTCATCGCGGCCTTCCCCGAGGTACAGGTTAAGCGACCCGCTGGCACCGCCGACCAGAAACGATATGGCGATGATAGCGATGCCCTGCCCTCCCAGGAACGGGCCCAGGTGGCGCCATAAATTATGCGTCTTGGAAAGATGGTCCAGGTCCTGTACAAGAGTCAATCCGGTCGTGGTAAAGCCGGACATGGTCTCGAAACAAGCATCGAGAAACGACTTGTAGTGGCTGCTGAAGAACAGCGGTATGGCGCTAAGGGCCATGGCCGCCAGCCATGAAAGGGCGATGACGACCATAGCCGGCCCGGCATGCAGGTCTTTATCGGTCTTGCATAGCCGGCTCAAAACTAAACCAATACCTATGCATATATTGGCGCTGATCAAGAAGTCAAACGCCGGATTGGGCTCTTTAAATAAAATGAGCCCGGCAATAAAAGGCAGGAACATGGTCAGGCCGAGGCCTAAGATTATCCTGCCCAGGTAATAGCCGATATTTTTGATATCGTTTGCCTGGGGTTTAAGTATCATCGCGGCAATTGCAGCGCATATGCGAATAGCAGCCCTATGCCGATAATGACGATCGCATATGCCGCTTCCCACATAATGCCAAGCGTAATATGATAAAGTATCGTTGCCTTATTCATATATTTGCACTTATTCTAAGGGTTTACGATACGCTTGGCAAAAAAGGAAGGCAAGTCAAAAAAAGGTCAAAACAGGGGGGGGTTAGCTGTCGGAACGCAGGCGATAGCCTACGCCCGGTTCGGTGAGGATGTAGGTCGGCCGGTCGGGGTTCGGTTCGATCTTGCTGCGCAGGTTGCTCATCGTCACCCGCAAAAGATGCAGGATACCTTCGTAATCTTCTGTTTTATCCCATACCTCACGGAGGATCTGGCGATGGGTAATCACTCTTCCGGCGTTGATAATAAGCAATTTAAGGATATCATATTCGGTAGGAGATACATTAACCTCGTTATTTTCGAGGGTTACCTGCCGTTTCGTGATATCCACGATAAGCTTGCCGCAACGCAGCACTTCTTCTTTCTCCAAAGGCAGGAGGCGCCGCATGACCGCCTTTAAGCGCGCCAGCAGCTCTCCGACCGAAAAAGGCTTGGTAAGATAATCGTCCGCCCCCGCATCGAGAGCGGCGATCTTTTCTGCAGGGTCATCCTTGACCGATAAGATTATTATCGGCGTTTTTGTCCGCTTGCGTATTTTGGCAATGACCTCTTTGCCGTCCATATCGGGAAGCCCCAAGTCAAGGATAATAACATCCGGATGGGCATCAACCGAATCCGCTAAGGCATCCTTTCCTTTTGCCGCTTCGAATACGCCGTAGCCGTACGCCGAAAGAGATGTGCTAAGAAAACTGCGTATGGCCTTTTCGTCGTCAACCACAAGGATCCTTAAATGTGCCTGTTCTTGCGCCACTTTCTACTCCAAAGGCAGCTCGATGAGGAAAACAGCCCCTTTATCGGGAACGCTCTCGGCGCTGATGCGGCCGCCATGGGCTTCAATGATATTTTTTGAGATGCTCAGGCCCAGCCCGGTCCCCGATACGTTCTGGCTACGTTCCACGCGGTAAAACTTATCAAAAATGCGCCCCAGGTCTTCTTTGGGTATCCCGTAGCCGTGGTCGCGCACGGCAACGCGCACCTTATTGTCTGCGCAGGAAACCATGACCTCGATCGGCGATCCGTCGGGCGAATACTTCAAGGCATTATCGAATACATTCAACAATGCCTTGAGCATATACGGAAAATCTACGGCTACCTCAGGCATATCAGGCCGGATATCTATCTTTATGTTTCGGTTCCCTATCTTATCTTTAAGCTGCCCCAGGCATGTCCCGACCAGATCCCTGACATCGCACGGTTTTTTAGAGATCCTCAAGACGCCCGATTCCGTCCTGGTCATGTCTAAAAGATTATTCACAATGCGATTGAGCCTATCCGATTCACCGCGGGCCGTCTCCAAAAGTTCCTGTTTCTGTTCGGCGTCAAGCTTTGAACTGGTATCCAAGAGGGCACTCAAAGACCCGGTAATCGAAACAAGCGGAGTTTTTAGGTCGTGGGAGATCGAATTAAGGAGTGCGGAATGGAGCTTTTCTGTCTGGCGCTGAATGATCTGTTTTCTGACCTTTGAAGCAAGCGTACTGACGATTAATCCCACTGCCAGAAAAACCGTAAAGGTAAAAAGATATTCTATATCATGGATATTCAACGTCAGGTAGGGCGGTATTAAAAAGAAATCGAACGCAAGCACGCTCAATATTGAAGTTACAATAGCCGGCCCTTGCCCCCATCGGATAGACACTATGACTACGGCCAACAAATAAAACATCACGATATTTGCCGGCTCAAGCTTTCTTTTGACGAATTCACCCAACAGCGTCGTAACAAAAACAAGCCCTATACTGGCGGCATAGGGGTAGATTCTAGTCCGTAGGGTGCCAGTTTTTTGCATAGGCAAAACTCCTTGTGCCTATCGTTTACACTTCAGGCAAAAGGTGTCGTGCATACATTTTACCGCAGTCTTTGCCACCGCAAAAATCACTATCAATAGCGTTATTTGCCCAAATAGACCCCAACTCATATCCGCCTCCTTTGTTCTTTTTCCTGTACTTTAGATGCGCCAAGGTGAAAAGAGTTTCGGCCGCCTGGGCGGCCACCCGGGCGGGCAAAGCGGCCAGGCCTTCTTTTTTTCCAGCGCATGGGATTATCGTGGGGTTTTTTCTTGCGCTCAAGCTCGATCGGCTCCTTGATGCCGGCTTGCGCGCGCCGCGCCGCATAGCTACGCGTGCGCCTGCCTCTTTTATACCCGCTATACCCCTCTGTCTTTTTATACACCGCGCTAAACCAGGCGTCCCTGGAAGGCCTGCCTTCTTGAGGGCGGGCCTGAACCCTGGCGCGCATCCGTGCCCCTAAGCGGTTTTTCTTTTGCTCCTGCCGCTGTTCTTCCGTCTTTGGGCGTACCGGGCTGATATTCAGCGTCCTGCCCATGAATTCTTTGTTGTTGAGCGCATCTATCGCAGCCTGCGCCTGCCGGTCGTCGGGCATTTCCAGGAAACCAAACCCTCGGGATTTGACCCCCTTTTTATCCTTTACGATCACCACGGAAGCGACGTGCCCAAAGCTTCCGAACAGCGTTTTTACATCCGCCTCAACGGCGGCAAACGGTAAGTTACCCACAAAAATATTCATCTTGGCCCCTTACAAAAAAACAGGGCCCGGTATCATGAAGAAACCGGGCCCTATTCTGCTTTTTAGGTTAGAGCTTGACTACGTTCGTAGCCTGTTCGCCTTTAGGGCCTTTTTCGATATTAAACTCGACTTTTTGGCCTTCTTCTAAAGACTTGTATCCGTCACCCTGAATCGCCGAATGATGTACGAAAACATCATTACCGCCTTCCGGGGTGATGAACCCATAACCTTTTTGGTTATTGAACCACTTTACTGTTCCTTGTGCCATTGCTTGTTACCTCCTTTTCCACAAAATTATAGTAAACCCCGTTAGAAATCATTATCATCTTTACCTGCTAGATTTTTAATTTCTAACGGGGCAAACAATGACATAAAAAAACCGCAAGGATAGTCATCCTATTCCTTACGGCCTAAGACTTCTACACTTTCATTTACTACAAAATATAGTATACGTCCTTTTTGCATTTTGTCAATATATATTTTTCGTTAAAGGCCCTGCATTGCCTCGATGACCCGCTGGCTTACGCCCTGTTTCCTAAGGTAGGCGATGTCATCTGCGGTCAAGGCATAGGTGGAATGCGTGGCTTTTATCTTGGCGATGATATCGTCGCCCGAGACCCCTTGTTTCGTCAGGTCGACAACCTGCTGCATGCTCAGCTGCGTGGCGGACTGAACAGCAGGGGCGCCTTGAGCGGGCTTGTCGATCTGCGAACCGGCTATAGCCCCTCCGGTGGCGCCTACTGCGCCGCCTATCAATACGCCTTCTACGTCATGGCCGCTTTGATGGCCGATAATGCCCCCCACGACGCCTCCCACAAGGCCTCCGATGCCTGCCCCTTCGGCTACCTTTGTTTTGTTGGTCTGACATCCCGAAACAACGAACACCGATGCCGCAAGCACTACGAGCCAAAAACACTTCTTCATACGCACCTCCTATGTGCAGGATCGTTTGACAAATAACGCCTGGAACTTCTCTATTTCTCCCCTTACATCCGGCCCGGCCACTACCGCAGAGATCGCGCACACCCCGTCAGCTCCGGCCTCGACCACCTGCCGGGCATTTGACAGGCGTATGCCGCCGATGGCAATAACGGGTATGGAAACGCGCTTTTTTATTTCCTTGATCAGCCGTATACCTGCCGGCTTTCCCGCATCGCGCTTTGTGCCTGTCTTGAATACCGGGGATACGCCGATATAATCTGCGCCCAGCCTTTGCGCTTCCTGCGCCTCTCTTACGGTATGGACGGTAATGCCGATGATCTTCTTTTTTCCCAAAAGCCTCCTGGCTACCCGGTAAGGCAGGTCGTCGCTGCCTAAGTGCACCCCGTCCGCATCCACTCCTAATGCTATATCCAGGCGGTCATTAACCAGGAAGACGGCGCCTTTTTTACAGAGCGACCTTAGCCGCAGGGCTTCTTCGTACAGCTGCCGCGTGCCGGCTTCCTTGTCCCGGTATTGCACCAGGCGTACGCCGGCGGCAAGGGCGTTTTTGACGTCGCTGGCGTTGCCTGCGCGGCTTAAGCGCGCATCGGTAATGAAATAATACCCTTTCAGCATACTACTTTTTGTTTTGTGTCGATCGTTTTTTTATCCAGCGCAAAAATACAGTCAAAGATCTTTTCTTTGAATGTGCCCGGCCCGGCGGATGATGCCGCCGCGCATTCTGCCGCAAGCTCGAAGCAGACAAGCGCGCAGGATGCCGCATAGGCCGTATCTTTCTCTACCGCAGCAAACGCCCCTATCGCAGACGCGGCCATACAGCCCGTGCCGACGACATGCGCCATCATGGGGTGGCCGTTCCTGATGAGGTAATGCGTCTTGCCGTCGGTAACGATATCTTCCTTGCCGGTAACCACAACGGTGCACCGGCGCCTGCGGGCAAGGCGCGAGGCTATGGTCATCAAGTCCTCACCGACCATGCCGGCATCAACGCCTTTTGTTCGGACTTTTTCTCCGCTGATCCTGGCGACCTCGGAAGCATTTCCTTTGATCACGTCTATTTTTGCTGCGGCAAGCAGCTGGAAGCATTTTTCGTCGCGCAGGCGCGTAGCCCCTGCGCCGCAGGCATCCAGGATGACCGGAATGCCCTTGCGGTTGGCGCTTCTTGCGGCGATCTTCATGGCCTCCACGAATTCCACGGTCAGCGTGCCGATGTTCAATACAAGGCTGGAAGCGATGCCGGCCATCTGCGCAACCTCTTGGCTGGCGTGCGCCATTACCGGCGAGCCGCCCATGACCTTGACGATATTGGCGCAGTCATAGATAGTAACCCAGTTGGTCAAATGGTGCACCACGGGGCCGGTCTTGCGTATCTTTTCAAGCAGGCTATAAGCGTCGAGCTTTATTTTTTTCATGGATGCGTTCCTTATAATACCTCTGACTGGCGCGCCTGTCAACCCGCCGCTTTATTTACTCGCGGCGCCTGCCTTGGTGACGGGTCGGGCGACGGGCTTTGCAAAAACAACCTTCTCTTCGGCCTTGACCAGGCGGGCCAGGGGGACCCGTATGCGAGGCCCCGGCTCGCGCGGCTGGAGAGAAAGATAAAAAATGCCCTCCGGCTCTGTCTGCGGGGGATCGATGACCGTATTCCCCCCGGGCCTTATCACCAAGACATCCCCATGCACAGGATAGAGCCTGAAATTACGCCTGTCGGCCCTGATCGCCCCGGAAAGGACCGGGATGCCTTTTATCAATACGGTAACCTCTCCGGCTCCGGCAGGGACATAACGTTGCAGATCCCCCCCTGCGCAAAACGAAAACACCTCTTGGGTACGCTGATAAAAGAGCGGGCCGATATCTACTATGCCGATCTGCAATCCCGGACGCAATAAGGTAACGCTGCCCAAGGGGATCTGCCGCGTCTTGCCGGCCTGGGTAAACCGCATGGTAACCGGAACTTTTTCATCAATGGCGAAATCAAGGGAAAGAAACGGCCAATTCAGGATGCTGCGGTCCGTATCCCGGAAGGTAACTAAAGAACTGGCGTGCGCCAAGGCATTCACCGTCAGCCTGCATTCCGGCCCCTGGCAATACTTCGACCAATCGCCGGATTGCGGATCATAAAAATGGCCCACCAGAGAGCCGTTCAGCTCTATCCCTATGGCCGCATATTCCGACAACTTCAGCGATGGGGCCTCTTGCTCCCCTGCCGGCTGGCCGGCAATAGTAACGGTGCGCATGACCGCAAGGCTGCTTTCTGCCTCGCCGGTCAGGAAATCAAAGAGTTGTTGCGCTACAAACCGATTGCCGTTGGGGCTGTTGTGCCCAAAAGCCGCCTGATAGGGAAAATCATAAGGCATGTTCATACGGAAACAGGAAAGGTTACTCTTATTCAGTCGGCGGCCAAGAGCAAGGAGCTCATCGCGGTTGTGAAAGAAGATAACCTGCGCAGCCTTATCGGCCATTTCTCCCAGGAGTAATTTGTATATACCCTTCATTTCTTCATCAAGATCGCTCCGGTAATAGAAAGGATTCCCCTTCAGTTCTCTGCCGGCAGATACCAAATAAACCGGGGCAGCTAGAAAAGCGGGGGGCCGTCTGTCATAAAGAAGATACCTCAGCCGCGGGATAAAACTTAGATACCCCCTTACCTGTTCTTCCCGCCTGGTGCCGTTTACCGTTACCATTTCAACGCGCCCATTTTTTAAAACATACCGCGCGTGCAGGCGGCAAAAACTCTCCCGTAAACTCGGCGCAGTGCTCTGGGTAAACGTAGAATCCCTATCATACGTAAAACAGGCGTTACCGAAAATGACGACGTAATCCAAGCGATAGTTTTGCGCGAAAAATTTCCAGGTATTAAAAACCTGGTGGAATCCCGAGCCGTCTACTCCGAAGTTTATGACTTCGACATTGTCGTAGCCATTCCGGCGAAAGATATCCTGCAGCAGGGCCGGGTAATCATACCCATCGCCGACCTCGGCGCCGCGGGTAAACGAATCTCCGAAACATCCTATGCGTATTACGCCGGCGCGCTTGGCCTTTTCGAAAAAAAACGGGCCGTTTTTTTGAGTAGCCGGCGCCAAGCCCGTTACGGTATCGCATGCCATCCGGTCCGTAACAGGCATAACCCGGCTTAAATAAAAACGGTACGCAAGATAATCGGCGCCCGCGATCACCCCCAACACATAACACACATATGCACACCAGGATATGATTGTATTGCGTCTCATACGGCTTCGGGGTGGGGCTTAAGGAAAATCATTGTGAAATTCGTCAAAGCAGTTGATGAGGTGGTGGCAATTTTTCTTGCAGGCGGCGATACTATCCCTGACCTTATGCGCTTTCGCGGAATACCAGACATCCGCAAGCCTGTCTTTCTTGATGCTGCCTATTTTTTCGAATTCATAACACAGGTATATGTCGCCTACGGCGCTGACCAGGACAGACCTTCCCAGGTTGCACTGCTTTCTTTTCACGAACGTATTGGGGTCGCGATAATACGCCTGGAACGCCATAAGTTGGCTTACGGGGTTGCCTATCTTGCAGCCTTTTTTCTTCAGGTCGATCGCCTTTTGCAATATCTCTATCGTCCTGTGCCGTTTTTTGGGCCAGATATCCCCGTATGCGCCTTCCCACCAATTCCGCTGCGCAGGGGTATTGTTCGGCTGCATGGCAGCCATAAAATTGATGCTTGCGATCATCTCGTTCTTATCTGCCCACTCGGCCAGCTCCAATACGGTTTCCTGATTGTACTCATAGAGGACGCAGCACAAATGGATCCGCATGCCTTTGCAGTGCCGGTGGAGGTATGCTATGGCATCCATCGCCTTCCGGTAAGCGCCCGCCGTCCCCCGTAAATAATCATGAACCTCTTCCTTAAGGCTGTCCATGGATATGCTGATCAGCTGCAGGCCCGAGGCGGCGATGCGCTTGGCCATGGCCTCATCGACCAGAAACCCGTTTGTGGCAACGGATACGGTAAACCCTTTATCTACCCCGCAGCGCACCAGATCAAGTATGCCCTCGAACATGAAGGCTTCTCCCCCGCCTATGTCAAGCTCAAAAGGGAATTCCACCATGCGCGCCAGATCCGTAACGCACTGCTTCCACTGTTCCAGGCTCGGCGCAGCCTGCGGGTCTTTTACGTATATATCATCCTTCCATTTTTCGCACATCTTACAGCGCAGCATGCAGGCGTCGGTCACGCCCAGGCAGCAGAAGCCCGGAGGAAGGTTCTTGCCCGGCAGCTTTTCAAGTTTATCGAATAAGGCGCTCAATATTTTTTTCATGCGGATATCAAGCCTCCTGCATACGCGCGATCGCGATGCCGGCAAGAAGATACAGAAAAGCCGCTGAGCACAGGACAAGGGAAAACCCGAAGCTCATCGCCAGCATAACGCTTAAGATCGAACCGATAACCGAAAAACAACCGTTGACCCCCCAGGCCCAGGGGACCAGTTGCGCATCGGCAGCGCTTGCGGCGCGCAGGCCCATGGGGAACGGGAACCCCATAAGCAGCCCCAGCGGAGCCAACAGCAGCACGCAGACAAAAAAACGCCAGCCCAAGGCCATGCCGATAAAAAGATACGGCAGCCGGGACAGGATAAACGGATACCCTGCGACCAGTAATGCCAACACCGCAATGACCGCCCCAAGGGCCTTAAGCCGCTGCCGCCTGATCCGGTTCGACAGCAGGCTTCCGAATCCGGCAAAAAAGAGCAAGGAAAACAGCACCACAGAAAGCGAATATACCGGCTGCCCGAGGAAAAGGATGAATTTCTGGATCAAGCTCACTTCGACGAACATAAAGGCGACACCCAGGCAGGCAAAATAAACCAGGGGGCCGGGCCGGAAAACCGCCTTATCGTGCCTGCGCCTTGCCCAATACAGCGGCCCTAACACAAAAAGGGCGCTCAGGACCGCGGCCTGTAAAAACGCCGCCAGCAGGATAAGATAACTTATATTATTCCTATCGATAGAAAATAGCCTCCAGAATGCAAGCGGATTGCTGTTTTTCCAGCTGTAATAATGAAAAAAGAACGGTTTGTCATCGCTGGAAGGCGTAATATTGAACGGATACTCCCTGCAGAAGGCGCTTCTGTCCGCAGCATGAAAAAATGAGTAAAATATGTTTTGGCCGAAAACTCCCGGCGCATACATTACTGTAAAACCGGCTGCTTCCGAGATGCGCCGTATCTGCCGTACCTCGGCCTCTTCAAAGGCCTCCCTTTTTACGAGCAGCACTCCGACGCCTTCGCTCTCGATCATCACAATATTGTTTTCGGGCCGGCTGACGCCCAGACGCTCCAGAGAGGATAGCGCCAGGCCTGCCAGCCGCAGCGTTTCTTTGGGCGGCGCAAGGACCCACCGGGTAAGCGTAAGGATACCGTTCTGCTTCAAATGGTTTATGTAATCTACAAAGGCCTCGGTCGTATAGAGGTAATTCTCTGCGAGGCTGTATGCGCCGGTCGATGCGGCAGCCCAGGTATCCACTAAGGATAGCTGAATAATGTCGTAACGAGCCGTGCTGTTGTGGATGAAGCTTCGGCCTTCGGCGGTATGGACTTTTACCTGCGGCAGGCTGTATATGTGGCCAGCAAAATCGCGGAAATAGTTCTTTACGAGCGCGACTATGTCGGGATTCATCTCCACTGCGGCCACTTGCCGCGCCTGGCCTACGGATAGGGCGGTCAAGACATCGTAGCCTCCTCCCGTGCCGATGATGCACACATCCGAACCTTTCCTGAGGCTATAGGCAACCGAGGACGGGATGAACTTAAGGAATTCGATCCCCGACGCGGTGCCGTCAAACGCGGTTATGGGCGTGAGCGCATCGGCGTCAATGTAAATCGACATCTGCGGCGGCACAAGTTCCGGGTTATAGAGGCGGGACAGGCCGGGGGCATAATAGAATTCGCCGGGGGCAAGGACGTCTATCTGAGAGAATGCGTTCCAGCTGGTAAACCGCTGCCTGGCCGGCTCATTCTGAAGGCGCAGGGCCAACCCTTTGCTTGTTGCTATTTTAAACGTAAATAATGATTTTGCATTGGCCAGTAACAACAAGGACAACAGGGCCATGAGCGCTGCCGCAACCGTCAACCTTCCAGAGGCATGGGCATTGAAGAAAAACGCGGCCGCAAGCACCAGGAATACCGCGGCAATGATCGCGCCTGCATTAGAGAACACAGGGATGAGAAAAACCGCCGCAAAACAGCCAAAGCCGGAACCCAGCATGTTCGCAAAATAAATGCTGCCGGCTTTATCGGGCATGCGGAAGAACAGAAATACCATGCACAGCCCTGCGAAGAAAAAAGGAACGGTAAACAGAATATAAAATATGAAGAGCTTTATGATGTGGGCGGGGCTGTCGAGTATTTGGAAAGGATCGAGCGACAGGCGGTTGACCGCCAAAAGGCCGATGAGCGTGGCGGCGGAAAAAAATAAGGCAAGCAGCGCCGGGGTCTTACGGATATCCCCGGACCTAATCCTGGGCGCAACCGTCAGGAACGCACCGCTTGCGGCAAAGCCAAGCAGCGCTATGCTGACCACCATGAAGGCGAAATGGTACCACATGATAACCGAGCATATCCGCGTCAAGGATATCTCGATGACCAGGGTAGCCAGAGAAATCAGAAAAATCCCTATAGAATATCCCGGTATCTTTATGTCGCGCATAGAAAGGTTCCTGTCGATACGACATAGTACAACGTCACTATTGTATTGTCAACGGATATGGAAGGTGGCGCGGGGCGTCAGGAGACGACGCTCTTGATAAACTCCGGCAAGGGGCGATCGGCGGTCCGGACATCGAAGATATGCTTCACCCCGGCCTTGGCCCACGCATCTTTTACGGCAGCCAACGCGCTATTGTCTTTGGGCTTGGTGTCCGCATCGGAATAAATGATGACCTGGGGGTTCCTCTCCCGCAGCATACGGATGCTCATCGCAAAATCAGCCGGCTGTTTTGCGACGCACCTTAAATGCGCAACGATGACCCTGTATTTGACTTCCCTGCCCTTCTCGGCTAAGCCCTCTTCATCGGATACCACCGTCACCTCATAGCCGACATCGCGCAGGGCATTCGTGACCCTGTCCGCCACATAGGAATCGTTGCTCAAGACAAGGGCGCTGTTTTTGAACATGTGATTGATCTTCAGGAGCAGGTCTTCCGATTCGAAAGGCTTGGTAATGAATTCCTCCGCGCCCAGCATTTCAAACGTATCTTTCATCGCGCCGCGCGCGGTAAGCATTAAAATGGGGGTTTTGGCCTGCGCAGGGTCCTTGCGTATCGTCTTAAAAAACTGAAAGCCGTCCACGCCGGGCATCATCACATCCAGAATGATCAGGTCCGGATGCTCAGCTTTCGCCTTTTCCAGGCCTTCGGCGCCGTCGGAAGCCGCAACGACGTCATAATTATTCGCCTTTAAACGGACCTCGACCATTTTTATGATATTCGGTTCGTCGTCAATGATCAATATTTTCTTCTTTGCCATCGCCGCCTCCATCTATGTATCAGGTCATTTTCTGCATCAGCTCATCGATGGTCTTGCCGTCCTCGGGGAAATTGACCCCCTTCCAGGAAACATTGCAAGCTTCGACCAGCTGCTCTCTGGAGAGGTATTCGTTCAGCGTCTGCGCTGCCCTTTCCAGGATCGCCGTTTCGTTCTCTTTTGTGGTGCCGGGAAGGATCACCAGCGCCCCGTCCGTATCTTTAATGACGATGTCGCGGCCCTGGCGGA
>Ga0335071_10003533_pt1 | contig 16434 bp, 13 predicted proteins | sample Lox_Sample_15_FD_206724 | JGI IMG/M metagenome (GOLD analysis project Ga0335071, IMG submission 206724) | Soil microbial communities from Loxahatchee National Wildlife Refuge, Florida, United States - Lox_Sample_1.5 | ecosystem: Environmental > Terrestrial > Soil > Wetlands | place: USA... | reverse complement strand
CTCAATTGGCCAGCTGAGGACGGCTGTCTCTTATGCCTTCCGGGGTCAGATAAACTGATCCCTGAGATGACGCCTCGTCATCCATATAAGCCTGTGGCGGATTCGAACACTTCCACTCTGGAGAACACGCCATCGAATGGCGACATTGCGACCCGGCAGCCGCGGTGGCAGGCGGCCGTACGCGCCTTACGGCACCGGAATTTCCAGCTTTTCTTCAGCGGACAATTAATTTCGCTCATCGGCACGTGGATGCAGACTGTAGCCCAATCGTGGCTCGTCTATCGCATGACCGGGTCGGGGCTGCTGCTGGGGTCAGTCGGATTTGCCAGCCAGATTCCTGTGTTCCTGTTTGCGCCGCTCGGCGGCATCGTGGCCGACCGGACCAACCGCAAGCATGTGGTGATTGCGACGCAAACCGTGTCGATGATCCTGGCCTTCATTCTCGCGGCCTTGACCCTGACTCACTCTGTGCAGGTGTGGCACATCTTTGTCCTGGCAGCGTTGCTGGGCGTCGTGAATGCCTTCGATATTCCAGGCCGGCAGTCATTTCTGGTCGACATGGTGGGCAAGGACGATTTAATGAACGCCATCGCGTTGAACTCGTCCATGTTTAACGGCGCGCGAGTCATTGGTCCGGCGGTGGCGGGCGTTCTGGTGGCGCGACTGGGCGAAGGTTGGTGCTTCTTCGCCAACGGCGTTAGCTACATCGCCGTGATCGCTGGTTTGGCGATGATGAATGTGCATGCCCCGGCCCGGGTTTCTGCCAACACATCGCCCTGGGAGCATATTCGCGAGGGGTTTCAATTCGTGGAGCGAACGGCACCGATTCGGGCGCTTCTTATGCTGCTCGGCGTAGTCAGCATGACGGGCATGCCATACGTCGTGTTGATGCCGATCTTCGCCGACAAGATTCTGCACTCGGGCGGGCAGGAGTTCGCGACTCTGATCGGATCTCATGATCTGGGCGCGGTGCGGTTAGGGATCTTGATGGGCGCGGCAGGCGTGGGCGCCCTGCTCGGCGCACTGACTTTGGCGGTCCGGACGGGCGTAAAAGGTCTCGGCCGATGGGTGACGGTTTGCTGCGCCGGGTTTGGCGTCAGCCTGATCTTGTTTGCCTTGTCGAAATCATTCTGGCTGTCGGTCTTCTTATTGTTACCGGTGGGATATTTCATCATGCTGCAGATGGCTTCGTCGAACACGCTGATCCAGGTGATGGTGCCCGACGAACTCCGCGGACGCGTCATGGCGGTCTATTCGATGATGTTCATGGGCATGGCTCCGGTGGGATCGGTGTTGGGTGGAGCGCTCTCCGATCGGCTGGGCGCGCCCTTGACGATCGCTTTGGGCGGGCTGGCAGCCATTGCTGGTGCGATTTGGTTCGGGATGCAACTGCCGAAGATTCGCGGAGAAGCACGCAGGCTGATGGTGGCGCAGGCGATGGCTGGGGGCCAGCCAGCCGAGCAAATGACAACACCCGTGGCGGAGGAGCCAGCAAATTAGACTTTGCGCTTGGAGGAATCCGGGCGCGAGCGGGCGCTATGATCGTTCCCGATCTGGGATTCTTCCCAAAATTGTTTCCCTGTGATCACAGATTCCTATTTTCCATTCATGCTATATGTGAGGCTGGTTTCCTGAAGTAGCTCCGCACTTCCGCCTCGCGTCCGGTTAACGCGCGTCGGGCCGTCCCCTCCGAGGACGATATCGAATCACGGATGGGTGTATGTCTGCGACGCGTGCTCATGTTTTTCTCTCCCTCATTCTTTTTGTGATCATGATGCCGGCCCCCTACCGGCTGCTGGCCCAGGACTCCGCGACCGGCGCGGTGCGCGGTACTGTGCTCGATTCGGCCGGGGGAATTATTCCGAAAGCGTCAGTCGCGCTCGTCAATACCGCGACGAACCGTCTTTATTCGGCGACCAGCGACGAGTTGGGACGCTTCGCGATCGACCTGCTCCCGCCGGGTGATTACTCGGCCCGAGTCGAGGCGCAGGGCATGTCGCCCGAGATCACCCCGCAATTGCATGTCGACGTTGGAGGCACTGCCGAGTTGAAGTTTCAGTTGAAAGTAGCGGGGCCACAGGAGTCGATCACGGTGTCGAGCGGGCCTGCTCTGGTGGAACCGAAGCCTGCATCGGTGTCGACTTTGCTCGACGAGCGCGCGATCAATGACATGCCGTTGGATGGAAGGAGATTCTCGGATCTGGCACTGTTCTCGCCGGGAGTGACGCAGGATCCACGTAGCCTGACTTCGGCTACGAATGGCGACCTCTCGTTCGGGGGCATTCGCGGATTCCAGAACAGCTTCCTGGTGGATGGACTGGACTTCAACAATGCGTTTTTTTCGCAGGCGCGCGGGCGATATCGTGCGCCGTACCAGTTTTCAACGGAAGTGGTGCAGGAGTACCGCGTGTCGTCGAACGCAACCGGCGCCGAGCAGGGGCGCGCCGGCGGCGCGGTCGTGAACGTCGTCACGAAGTCGGGATCGAACCATACCCATGGGACGGTGTTTTACTACATGCGCGATAGCGAGTTTGGCGCGTCTGTCCCATTCCTGGCGTTCAAGCCGCACAACCGCCAGCAGCAGTTCGGCGGGACGATTGGCGGGCCGATCAAGCGTAATAAAGTCTTCTATTTTGCAGGATTCGATCAGCACATTTTTCACGTGCCCAATGTTGTTGAATTTCTGGATGGGAGTTCGCAGGTTGTGCCCCAACCCGGCAACGGCCCATATTCGCCCGGCGATTATGAGGCTACGGACGAGGCGCTTGTGTTTGCAGCGGCGCAGCAGTTGACATCCCTGGCGGGGGAATATCCTGCGGGTCAGATTGGGAATACGGCGTACGGAAAGCTGGATGTGAACCTGTCTGCGAAGCATCAGTTGACGATGCGGGTGAATACCACGCGGTACTGGGGATCGAACAATGTTTTTCTCGATCCGGCGAGCCCGGTGACCTTTGACGCGATCAGCAACAACGGCGAGGAACGAGTCGCCACCGAGTCGGCCAACCTGACTTTGACGTCGAGCCTGACGCCTTCCTGGATCAGCCATTTCCGAGCGCAGTTTTCGCGCGACTTGCAGCAGTCATTTACCAACACATCGGATGTGCTGGTGAAGATTCCCACCATCCTCGACGGCATGGGGCGGTCGAACATGCTGCCGCGGCAGACCCGGGAGCATCGGTTGCACATCGCGGAAACATTGAGTCTGGAAGGTAAACGGAATTCGTGGAAGTTCGGCGGCGATGGGTTGCTCACGTGGATCTACGATTACTTCCCCAGCCAACAGAGTGGCGAGTTTCTGTTTTATCCCATGAAGGTGGACCCGTACACGTTTCAGCCGATGGAGGCCGGCATGCTCCTAACGCCGCTGCGCGCGTATGCGCATGAAGTCCCGCACTATTATCTGCAGGATTTTGGCAGCGCCGCCTCGCATCCGGATACGAATGAGTATGCGGCGTTCGCCCAGGACACGGTGCGCCTTACCAGCCGGCTGGCGGTCAATCTCGGTGTGCGATGGGATCTGCAGACCTTTACCAGAGCGGGACTGCTCTCGAATCCGCTGTTTCCACCATCGGGGAAGGTGCCGTTCCAGCCCTACAATTTTGCACCGCGTGCCGGGATTGCGTATTCGATCGGCGACAAGCGCCCTCTCGTGATGCGCGCAGGATACGGAATCTTCTATGTGCGTATCCCCCAAATCTACAACTCGGTGATCGTTACTGAAAACGGAACTACCAATTCCGAAGTGTTCCTCAATAACACCGACTACTACGACGCGCAGGTATTTCCGACCTATCCGAATCCGCTGGTAAATTGTCCGTTATATGCGGCCAATTGCTCTTTGCCGCCGGGCTTTAGCGAGGGAGTGACGCACCCGGTGTCGGCCTTTGCTCCAAATTTTGTGACGCCGCGCGTGCAGCAGGCAAACGTGACGCTGGAAAAGGAAGTTGCCGATCGGACGGTTGTGTCGCTTTCTTTGTTAAACGTGCACGGAGAACATCTGATCCGAGCACTCGATGTGAATCTGCCCCAGCCGGTAGCGCTCGACTATCCCATCTTCGATTCGACTGGATCCATCTTCCAGGGTGGCACTTACAGGGTAGATTCGTTTGCGACATGGGAGTTCACGCAATCGCTGACCTGCCCGTGGCCACCCTGCATCAATCCGCTGGGGCGGCCGATTGCCGCGCTGGGATCGATTAATGAGTTTCAGAGCGCCGCATCGAGCTATTACAGTGGAGCTACGCTGGCAGTGAATCGGCGTGTGGCGCAGGGAACCTACCTGCGGCTCTCTTACACGTACGCTCATGCCATTGACGATGGGCAAGACGCCTTGGTCGCCGGGCAGCCAGCGACGGTGCAGAATTCGTATGCCCCCTATGCCGAGCGAGGTGCCAGCGTAACCGATCAGCGGCATCGGCTGGTGGTGGCGGTCTCGGCGTCGCCGCATCCCTTTCATCGCGAGCATCCCTTGCTGGGGAAGTTCTTCAACGATTGGAAGGCCTCAAGCGTGATGAATTACGGGTCGGGTCGGCCAGTCAACGCGACGGTATCCGGCGATCCCAACCAGGACGGCAACGGCCTGAATGACCGGCTTCCCGGGTATAGCCGCAACGCCTTCACTGGTCCGGATTACGCCACGATCGATCTCCGGCTAACGAAACAATTGCGGGTTGGGGAAAGATACAAGTTGAATTTCGTGGCCGAGTCCTTCAACCTGTTCAACCGCGACAACCAGCGCGTGGCGATTACTTCGAATGGACTGGTGGCCTCGGCGAGCACGTTCAATCAAACTTATGTGACTGCCGGGCTTGCGCCATATCCCGGGTACTATTCGTTACCGAACAATTTCATGAAGCCGAATGCGGCCTATGCGCCGCGGCAGGTGCAACTGGCACTGAAGTTTGTCTATTAGGCGGTGCAGAAGAAGAAGCGGGCTGCGTTCCGTGTCGTCCACGTATAATGCAGCCAGATTTCACCTACTTTGGCCGCATGCATCCACGCAGAGTCACAATCTGCCCGATACTATTCGCGTCTTGTTGCCTCCTTTCGTCTGCGCGTCTGGTGCTGCAGGCGCCTCGGCCGCGGGACGTGAAAGCGTCCGCCGAAAAAATTCCCCGACAATCGGACCTGCGATTTGCGGAACTAAGGAAGAATCTCCCGGCGCGTGGCGTTGTGGGCTACTGGGGCGATTCTGCGCTGACTCCGCCCGCGGTCGGCGCTTACTACCTGACACAATATGCACTGGCTCCGCTGGTGGTCGAGCGGTCGTTGAAGCATCCGTTGGTCGTCGGCAATTTCCCGGATTCTGCTGCGCCACCGGTTCCCGCGAATCTGCGACTAGTCAAAGACTTCGGGGACGGCGTCTTTCTATTTGCGGCCGAGGACGCGCGCTAAATGCTCGTAATCGTGGCTGCACTCCTCTGCCTCGGCAGCGGATTCTTGACGGTTCGCCTGGGTTGGCGCGCCGTCTCCCCCTCTCTGGCTTCCATTCTTTTGCAGCTTTCGCTGGCCGTCGGCTTCGGGCTCGGAATCTTTTCCATTGTCTTCCTCGCGGTTGGAGTTTCCGTCCTCAAGCTATCGCTTGCGGACTTATTGGTCTTCTTTTGCTTGCTAGCGTTTTACGTCGTATTCCGCCGCTCCGTTCCTCCTGAGTCGAAGCAAGACGCTCTGCCCGTGACGGATTCCTGGTGCTTGCGGCTGCTCACTGCGGTATTCGCGATTGCGAGTGCCTGCGCGATCTATGCCGCAATCATGCGCGCGTTGGCCCATCCTCATGGCGATGGGTGGGACGCATTTGCTATTTGGAATCTCCATGCGAGGTTCCTGTTTCTCGCCGGGCCAAATTGGCGTGAGGGATTCAGCCCGCTGATTCCGTGGTCGCATCCGGATTACCCGCTGCTGATTCCCGCAGTGATCGCACATTTCTGGACTCTCCTGGGCCACGAATCCCAGGTAGTTCCTGCTGCAGTCGGTTTGCTGTTTACCTTCAGCACGGCAGGAGTTCTCACTTCGTCGCTCCATATTCTGCGAGGCAGAGCCGCCGCTTTATTGGGAGGCCTGGCTCTGCTGTGCACCCCAGCATTCATTGAGATTGGCACGTGGCAATACGCGGATATTCCTCTCAGCTTCTTCTTCCTCGGGGCAGCTTCGCTGCTATGCCTGCACGAAAAAGGGCAGGGCCATCGGCAGAACAATTCGGGATTGCTGGTTCTGGCTGGGCTGAGTGCCGCCTTCGCCACATGGACGAAAAACGAGGGCTTGCTCTTTTTCTGCTCTCTCATTGCCGCGCGCGTCATCGTTTTGTTCCGCGACAAGAGGAAATCGCACGAGTCCCCGGGCCATCGTGAATCACGCCAAGACCGGTTCCTGCCCTTCCTCCTCGGGGCAATCCCGGTGTTGCTCGTTGTTCTCTATTTCAAGAGAACGGTTGCGCCGCCGAACGAGCTCTTCACCGACGCCAACCATACCCTGCACAAGCTGCTCTCCGGTGCCCGCTACTGGGCGGTGATTCAGTGGTTTGTGAAGCAGTTCTTCCGCTTTGGGCATTGGTTATGGATTCCAATCACCTTGGTTATGGTGGGGTATTACTTCGCTATTGGCAGTGAGAACCGCAGCTTACCGTCGCGGCAGGGGCGCATTCTCCGCCTGACACTCCTCTTCACCTTGGCGGGATACTTCGTGATCTATCTCAACACGCCCTATGAGATCTACTGGCACTTACGATTCTCATTGAATCGACTATTCCTGCAACTCTGGCCCACCGCAATCTTCTTGTTCTCCCTCGCGGTCTCGCCGCATGGAAAGCGGCATACCGCAAGCCAGCTCGGCGCGGAATAGCATAGAGAAATATGTCCTACACGATACTTTCAATGCGAATTTTGGGCCCAAAACGTCCCGAAATGATGCGAAATTGCCCGAAAGTAGTTGTAAAAGTCCACAAAGTTGAACCGCCCCTCTTGACTTGGGGTCAATTCCCTGTAATAACTATTCGGTCCATCCGGACGAGTCTGGGGGTGTGTTCGTTTGGCAGAGGTTAGGCTTCAAGAGGGAGAGTCCCTCGAGAACGCTCTGCGCCGTTTCAAGCGGAAGGTACAGCAGGAAGACGTTATTAAGGAAGTGAAGCGTCACTCGTTCTACCTGAAGCCCGGCGAGAAGAAGCGTGTGAAGGCCGCGCTGGCTCGCAAGAGAGCACGCAAGAAGACGCGCAAGGAACAAGACTAAGAGCAGCAAAGAGCCGCTCCTTCCCGGGGCGGCTCTGCTCGATCTGCCCCCATCAGGTCGAGTGGCAGTCGGGGACATTTGATATTCAACCTCCGGCATTAAAGTTCGATAGGCAGTGACCATGCTTCTTCCAGAAGCGTGATGGGCCGAGTCCAGGGGCAGTACGAGGGGGGAAGCAGTAGAACCTGTATTTTCTCCGACCACCGGCAGTTCTTTCCCCGCGGGTGGGCGCGCGGAAACGGGCTGAAGGGAGCCATCCTCAAATGGAATTTCAGGACAAGGTGCTGAAGTGTATGGACTGTGGAAATGACTTCATTTTCACGGCAGGGGAACAGCTTTTCTTTCACGACAAGCAGTTCAAGAACGAACCAAAGCGCTGTAAAGCCTGCAAGACGAAGCGGGTAGCCGTATTGGGTTCGCCCGCGGTCCCGGGACAGAACTACCGCTTCACCAAGGTAGAAACGCAGGCCACATGTTCGGGTTGCGGAAAGCAGACGACAGTGCCTTTCCGGCCTACTCAGGGGCGTCCTGTGTTTTGCCGCGAATGCTTCCAGTCGCGGCGTACGGCCGCTACCGCCTAATCGTTGTGCCGTGGCATGCCTGGCAAGAGTGAGGCGGGAGTGTGCGGTACCATAGGAATGTGCCCGGGTACTACGTAGAAAATTTCGGATGTCGCGCCACCCAGGCCGATGGCGCCGCCCTCGAACGCCAATTCGAAGAGCGAGGTATGGTGCGCGCGGCCGGACCAGCCGACGCTTCCGTGGTCGTGTTGAATACCTGCACCGTAACCGCTGCGGCGGATCAGGACGCGCGGGCGGCGATCCGGCGGGTTCAGCGCCAGAATCCCGGCGCGAGCATCGTCGTGACCGGATGCTACGCACAGCGAGCTCCCCAAGAGATTGCCGCGCTACCCGGCGTCACCATTGTCATTGGCAATTCTCACAAGCATCAGCTGGCCGAAATTGCGCTTGAATCCGGACCTGTTCCGCCGGGGTCATTTGTTCCACTGGATGTTCTGACCCGCAGGTCGGAATGCGAGGCGGCCGGCCAACAGCCAACGACCGACGACCATCGACCGATTTTTGTCTCCGACATTTTTGCCCACACCGAGCTACTGGCTGCCCCGGTGTTCGACGCGGCCAACGAGCGCACCCGGCCGAATCTTAAGATCCAGGATGGCTGCGACAACCGCTGCTCGTTCTGCGTGATCCCGTTTGTGCGCGGACAGAGCCGGTCGCTCGCGATGGAACGAATCCTCGGCGAAGTGGATTCTCTGGTGCGATCCGGCTATCGCGAAGTGGTGATCAGTGGAATCAATCTGGGGCGGTGGGGACGGGATTTGGGCGCCGGTCCGCGCTTTGAGGATCTGGTTCGCGCGATCCTCTCTGAGACCACACTGGAAAAGCTCCGCATTTCATCCGTCGAGCCGATGGACTGGACTGACGAGCTTATCTCTCTGGTGGCATCATCGCCACGAATCGCAAAGCACGCGCACGTCCCCATGCAGTCGGGCAGCGATGCTGTATTGCGGCGCATGCATCGGAAATACCGTCCCTGGCACTACCGCGAGAAGATCGAAAAGATTCGCGCCGCGATGCCCGATGCCGCGATTGGTGCGGACGTTATGGTTGGATTTCCTGGCGAGACGGACTCGGAGTTTGAAGAGACCCGGCGCTTGATTGAGGAACTGCCGTTTACCTACTTGCACGTCTTTACCTATTCGGCGCGGCCGGGAACGCCGGCAGCTCAGATGCGAGATCAAGTTCCGGTGCGGGTGGCGCGCGATCGGAATCGCATCTTGCGGGATATCGCTGCACAAAAAAGACTGTCATTCATGCGTGGATTCGTCGGCAGGAGTGTGCTGGCTATCACATTGAACGTCACGGGCCATGACGGCGACGGTGAATTCACCGAAGCGCTGACAGACAACTACCTGAAGATGCGCCTGCGCGGACATCACGAAGCGAACACGTGGATGCGCCTCCCTGTCGCAGGAGTCGTAGATGGTGTGCTGGTCAGCGGTGAAGTTTCCGAGTCCGGCTACAACTGCGAAGTGGCGGCTCCGGCCATGCCCGCGGCAGCTGCGCTGTAATTCTCTTCAACTGCGCCCGGACAATTTCGGGCACGTAATCCTCACCCGAGCAGCGAGCGGGCCAGCTGTTGCGCACGCGTGTTGCCCGGAAGAGAAATGAGTTGTTCCAGATCTTCCGGGTTATCGACATCTACCGCGAGGCTGGGCAGTTTCAGCACCACACATGGTTTCCCCGTGGCCTGGGCCGCAGCGCGGTGTGGTATGAAGCTGTCGTTGCCGAAGCGCAGGGGGAAGAGATTTGCCGGGCGTCGAAAAGCGGCGTTCGTGCCCCGTCCGTCACCGGCGGGAGCCAGAACGCTTCCCTCCTTCGGAGCATGCTTCAAAATTTCTTCAAGTTCCGATGCTTGGATCAGCGGGATATCGCCGGGGATCACCAGCGTAAATTCTTCGCCACGCTCAACGCAAAATTGCGTCGCCATTTCAATGGCGCCAGTCTCACCGGGATTGTCGGGATCGGAAATCACTTCGAATTTGTATTCCTGCGCGAGCTCAGTGGCGTAGGGATCGCTGGTGACGATTCCCACGCGCGGTCGATTCTTCCATTGATGCAAAGTTGTAAGGACATCGTGAAGCATCGCCTGCGCCAGCCTCGTCCGCGCCGCCTGATCGAGGATCGCGGCCAACCGCTGCTTTGCCGTCGCCGTATTTTTGATGGGAACCAGGATCACGATTCGTGGTCCAAGCGTCGGAAGGTATTGGGCTGCTCGGGCTCGGCGGAAACCGGTTGAGCCGCAACAACTGACAGGACTTCCCGCGCCAGGTTGGCTTTGTCTTCCGCACTGCGCATGATGGTTTGCATGCACTCGACGCGCAGTCCGCTGGAGTGCATCGCTTCTGCCGCACGGGCGTCGCGCGTGTCGCAAACCAGAACGTCGAGAAAATCTTCGTAAGCCTTGGCTACACCGGCGATTGAGCATTGCAATCCTTGCGCCTGCATCAGAATTCCTGCCGGGCCCGCGACCGGGGCGTTGCCCACGATTGGGCTGACGGCAGCGATCTTCCCCTTCGCGCGAGTGAGAGCATCACGGATGCCGGGGACAGCAAGGATCGGGCCGATGCTGGTAACGGGATTGCTCGGTGCAATCAGCACGGCATCGGCGGAAACGATGGCGTCAATGACACCTGGAGCCGGTTCCGCCTCGGTCGCTCCAGCAAAGCGGACGGAATTCACCGGGTCCTGATACCAGCGCTGCACGAAATATTCTTCGAAACTCAACTCACCGATCGGCGTATCGACGCGAGTTTCCACGCGCGAATTACTCATTGGTAATACGCGCGCTTTGACTCCCAGCTTGTCGCAGATGATTTTCGTCGCTTCTAACAGCGTTTTGCCTTCCGCCAGCAGACGGGACCGCAGGATGTGCATGGCGAGATCGCGGTCGCCCGTATGAAACCACGTTGGCTCTCCCAGTTGTCCCATGGCTTGCAGGCAAAGAAAGGTATCGCCTTTGACGCCCCATCCCCGCTCGCGGCTCAGCATGCCGGAGAGCACATAAGTGATGGAGTCGATGTCGGGCGAGACGTAAAGCCCCCACCACAGTAGATCGTCGCCGGTGTTAACGACGATGGTGAGGTCTTCTGCGGGCATCACCTGGCGCAGGCCGTCGACAAATTTCGCACCGCCCGTACCTCCGCTGAGCACGCAGATCATGCGGCCCTCATTTCTTTGGCAAGGCCATGATCATTGCTGGCACTGCGTAGTTTTTCCGACAGTAGTCCGGGCTTCGACATCACGGTTTCGACGAATTCCGGATACACCGGCAAGCGCTGCCGCAGCTCGAATCCTTTTTCCTCTGTGCGCTGGCGAAGCTGTTCGAGGTGCGGCCATGGCTTCTCGGGATTGATGAAGTCGGGCGTCAGTGGCGAAACTCCGCCCCAATCGTTGATGCCGGCGTCGGCCAGGTCGTCATAGAGTGCGGAAAGATTCGGTGGCGCTTGGATGTTCACGTTCGGAAGCATCAAGCGAGCGACTGCGACGGCGCGCAGCATTTCTCCATGACTTGGCTCGGGCCAGTGCGCCATCGGAATCGTTGGCTTCGCCCGGAAATTCTGCACGATAACTTCCTGAATGTGCCCGTAACGCTCGTGCAGTTCGCGAATCGCAAGCAGCGTGTCGACCCGATCGTCGAGCGACTCGCCAATGCCGATGAGCAGGCCGCTTGTGAATGGCACTCCCTGCTTGCCGGCGTCTTCGATGGTACGCAGCCGCTTCGCGGGCAACTTGTCAGGCGCATTGTCGTGGGCCGCGCCCCTCGCCAGCAGCGACTCGTTTGTGGTCTCCAGCATCAGGCCCATGCTCGGCGAGACAGCGGCCAGGCGCGCGATCCATTCAGCACTGAGCAGGCCGGGATTCGGGTGCGGTAGCAAAGTTGTCTCGCGCAGCACAAGCTCGCACATGGCTTCCAGATAGTGCAGCGTGGACTTGTATCCGAGATGGCGCAGCGTGTCGCGCATTTCCGGAAACAGAAGTTCGGGCTTGTCGCCTAAGCTGAATAGGGCTTCAGTGCAGCCTAGCTTTTCGCCTTCCCGCGCCACAGCAAGCACTTCGTCCGGGGTCATAGTGTGCGCGCCGGCTTTTCCGGGATCGCGACGGAAGGTGCAATACCCGCAATAGTCCCGGCAGAGATTGGTGAGGGGCAAGAAAACCTTGCGCGAATAAGTAATAACCTTCGGTTTGAATCGTTCTTTGGCGGCGCGGGCTGCGGCCAGCAGCGCCGGGAGCTCTTCGTCAGAACAGCGAATCAGTTGTTGCGCCTGATGACGCGAGATCGGCTCGGAAACGCGTATATCCGCCAGAACAGAAGTGCAAGTCGCACTCTCGTCGGCGGCAACGGAGGTTAGGGTCTTTCCGCACACGGCTGCATCGAATCATACAACGGCGCGGCGTGGTAATGTAGGCGGTTGCGAGGAGCGTGTGGGACCAGGTCTTGGACTCGGTGCACACTGACTAGCGATGAGCCTGAATCCTGCTGAATTTCGCAAGGCAATGGGAGCGTTCGCCACCGGCGTCACCATCATCACTCTGGACCTCGAAGGCGAGGTTCACGGCATGACGGCGAACGCGTTTGCGTCGGTGTCGATCGATCCCTTGCTGGTTCTTGTATGCGTGGAACATTCGACGCGTACCCACGCGCACATGCACGCCAAGAAGCGGTTCGGGATTAACGTGCTGTGCGAGGATCAGCGGGCAATTTCGGATTTCTATGCCAATCCCAACCGTCACGAGCGTGACGCGGGCGAGGCCGGAGCTCAGTTTGACCGCACCGCGCACGGCACACCCATGCTGCACGGAGCCCTGGCTTACCTGGAATGCCGCCTGCACTCTGCGGAGCAAGCGGGCGATCATACGATTTTCATCGCAGAAGTCGAGGATGTGGTGGTGCAGGACGGAGACCCGCTGCTATTTTTCCGGGGGAAGTATCGGACGGTCGGCGAGGAAGTGGGGAAGTAGCACGCAGCCAGCACCGGTTCCACCGTGGCTCCATGCCTGCGTGGTGAACCGGTTTGTGGTTGTCACTTTCAAGGCGTGGCGGACATCTAATCAACGTGGATTATTTGCGAACTGGGGTTCATTCATGACTGAGAAAACCGAAGAAAAAGTTGTCAAGAGCGACGCCGAGTGGCGGAAGCAGTTGACCGACGAGCAGTATCACGTAACCCGCGAGGCCGGCACGGAGTGTGCGTTCACCGGGGCCTACTGGAACAATAAGGAGCCCGGTGCGTATCACTGTGTGTGCTGTGGGGCTCCGCTGTTTGATTCGACGACGAAGTTCAACTCTGGCACCGGCTGGCCAAGCTTCTATAAGCCCACTTCAGAAGGCGGCGTCGTGGAGCATCGCGATACCAGCTACGGGATGGTGCGGGTTGAAGCCCGTTGCGCGAAGTGCGATGCGCACCTCGGGCATGTGTTTGAGGATGGCCCGCCACCAACCGGGCTGCGGTATTGCATGAATTCGGCGTCGCTGGAATTTCGGCCGACGGAGAAAAAGTAATAACCGGTGGCGGGGGGAGATCCGTCCCTCTGAAGTTGTCGCGAGAAATGAACAAGGGCACGCTCGCACGTGCCCTTTGCCTTCTACTCGACAAAACTGATTACGCGTTGCCAGCGGTGGCGGCCATCGCCTTCGGCTGATCCTGCTTGTGTTCCTGCTTGCCTTCGCTGCGCACCTGAATCCCGCCCTTCAGTGCGGCGCCATCTTCCACGCTGATGCGGACCGTGGAAATGTCTCCGGCCACAGTGCCCTCGGCGCGGATATCCACGCGATCGCTGCACTCGATGTTGCCATTCACTTTGCCCATCACCACGACTTCGCGCGCCTGAATACTGGCATCGACCTTGCCATTGCGGCCGATAGTAACGCGGCTCTCGGGCATCACAATTTTGCCTTCGATGCGGCCATCGATATAGAGAGCTTCGGAGCCGCTGATTTCCCCCTTGATCACAAGCGTGCGGCCAATGGTCGCCTGATCGACGGGAGCGGTAACAGTCTTCACGGGGTTATATGCGTTGGGATTGGAAGCCGGGTTCGACTTCGGATTGAACGAGTTCTCCGACGATTGCAGCATGCGACCTTCCTCTTGAGTCCGCGCGAAGCTCGATCCTGGAGACGGCTGGCGGCGGTGGTCTTGAAATTTGTGGCCTTCGGCAGGTGCTGGCCACTTGGCCACCCTGAATATCGCACAGTCGTAAGTAGAACCTTAAGATTACGGAAGGCGGTGTACGGGCGGCGGGCTAGTTACTCCGAAGTTTGCAGCGTTTCTCCGAGTTCTTCCCACTCGGCAATCAACGCGGCATGAGCTGTTTTACTCTGCTCCAGTTCCAGGGACTGCCTTTGGGTCTCTTCGGCGCTGACGAAGTTTTGCAGTTCGGTTTCGCAACGCGCGATAGCCGCTTCCACGCGGTTGATCTCTTCTTCCAACTCCTGCACGCGGTCTTCGATCTGTTTGCGCTTGATGGGATTCAGGCGCTTCTTGGCAGTCTCCGCCTCGACCGACGCATGGTGGTTGCCTCCGCCGTTCTGCGGCTGCGAGGCAGCATCGCTCTTCATTCCGGTGGATACGCGCGTCGACTCGCCCACCAAATCCAGCCCGGGCACATCGTCGAGTGTGGGCGCGACATGCTGGCCACCCTGTTTCCGCCACAGATAGTCTTCGTAATTGCCGGGGAAGATTTCGACTCTTCCATCCCCTACCTCGAATACGCGCGTGGCCAGCTTATCGATGAAATAGCGATCATGCGAAACGAAGACGACCGTGCCCGTGTACTCCATCAAAGCGTCCAGCAGGACGTCTTTGGCTCGCAGATCGAGGTGGTTCGTCGGCTCGTCGAGCAACAGGAAGTTCGCGGGATGCAGCAGCAGGCGCAGCAGGGCATATCGGCCGCGCTCGCCACCCGAAAGCACGCCGATCTTCTTGAAGACGTCCTCGTCAGAAAAGAGGAAACACCCCAGCAGGCTGCGCAGTTCGGTCTCGGTACGGCCCGGCGAAAGTGCGCCGAGATCGTCAAGAATGCGGGCGTCGGCGTCGAGTTCCTTGTATTGATCCTGCGCAAAGTAGTCAGCATCCACGTTATGGCCCAGGCGGTATTGACCCTTGGAAAGCGCCTCAGTGCGGGAAAGCAGCTTGATCAGCGTGGACTTGCCCGCGCCATTTACTCCGACGAGCGCGATGCGGTCGCCGCGCTCGATCATGAAGCTGACGTTATCGAACACTTTCTTCTCTGGCCCGCCGTTTCGTCCGGGATACGTCTTCGCCACGCCTTCGAACTCGGCCACGATACGTCCGCTGGCCTTGGGCTGCGGAAAGGAAAAGTGGATGGTCTTCTCTTCCGGCGGCACCTCGATGCGCTCCATGCGCTCGAGTTCCTTGATGCGGCTCTGCACCTGCTTAGCCTTCGTGGCCTGGTAGCGGAAGCGGTTAATGAATACTTCCAACTGCTCAATGCGTTCGCGCTGGTTGCGATACGCCGCCTGCAACTGTTCGTTGCGCTGCGTCTTTTGCGCCAGGAATTTGTCGTAGTTACCGGTGTAGAACCAGAAGCGCTTGTTCCAGATTTCGGCAATCTTGTTGACCGTCACGTCGAGGAAGTAGCGGTCGTGTGAGATCAGCACAAATGCGTACGGATAATCGTGCAGATATTCTTCCAGCCAGTTGCGCGCTTCCAGGTCAAGATGGTTGGTCGGCTCGTCGAGCAGAAGCAGATTCGGCTTCTGCAGCAGGAGTTTGGCCAAGGCAAGCCGCATTTGCCACCCGCCGGAGAATTCGTCGGTCTGGCGATGCCAGTCTTCTTTGCTGAAGCCCAGGCCCATCAGCACGCGGCCGACTTCGGCTTCGATCGAGTAGCCGTCGCGGGTGCGGAATTCGTGTTCCAGCCGGTGGTAGCGGTCCGCAACGTCAGAGTAGGCCGAACTAGTGTGATCGAGTTCGGCCATGCTGTGTGTGAGCGATTCGAGTTCCTGCTCTATCGCGCGCAGGTCATCGAATACCGACATGCACTCGGCGAACACGGTGCGCCCGGACAGCGTGAGACCGTCTTGCGGCAGGTATCCGGCGGAAATGCCTTTGGCGATGATGAGTTCGCCGTAGTCGAGCGTGTCGAGCCCGGCCAGGATTTTCATCAGCGTGGATTTGCCGGTGCCGTTGCCCCCGACCAGCCCGATGTGGTCGCGCGACGTAATCAGCCAGTCGACGTTCTCGTAAAGGATTTTGTGGCCGAAACGTTTTCCGGCGCCGGAAAGCTGAATCATGGGCTGGAATTATCGTCTCACAAAAGCCGGGGCTTGATGACTGCGGAGAGTGCGGGCTGAGAGTCGAACGAGTCTACGCAGTCAGGTCGAGATAGCCGTTGCCTTCGGTGGAGTCGATCCAGAGCCGGATTCGGCTGATCAATTCCGCAGAGTGCCGGGGATCCACCGCTTCCGATCTGCGCAGCAACATGCCCAACTCTCGTGTGCGAAAGCGTTCTTCGCCGATGCTCTGCTCCAACGTGATCTTCACGAGCAAATTGCCGTCGGCTCGTGTCTCCTCTACGCTCTCAATGGCGATAAGCCACGCACCATTGGAGGTATCCACCGTTGTCAGGTCGATGGGGAGTTTCTTTGGCGGGATGCTCACCGGGG
>Ga0335071_10003531_pt1 | contig 16440 bp, 21 predicted proteins | sample Lox_Sample_15_FD_206724 | JGI IMG/M metagenome (GOLD analysis project Ga0335071, IMG submission 206724) | Soil microbial communities from Loxahatchee National Wildlife Refuge, Florida, United States - Lox_Sample_1.5 | ecosystem: Environmental > Terrestrial > Soil > Wetlands | place: USA... | reverse complement strand
GCCTCCTCGAGCAGCGCAGTGCCCAGCCAGGCCGCGCCCGCGTCCCGCGCGGCCCGGGCGGCGGGGAGCAGCCCGTGTCCGTACGCGTCGGCTTTGACGACGGCCAGCACCTCGGCCCGACCGGCGGCGCGGCGCAGCGTCGCCACGTTGGCGCGGATCGCCGCGAGGTCCACCACGGCCTCGGCCCGGTGGACCGGGTGTGTCGACGTCCCGCCCATCGGCGTCGAGTCTGTCACGCGCGGCGGCTCAGCCCAGGGAGGCGACCGCTCGGGGCAGTGCCTCGGCCAGCCGCGAGGCGGTGAGCGGGCCGCCGGCGGAGGCCAGGCGGGCGGCCAGGCCGTGCACCCACGCCGCGACCGAGCCGGCGTCCCGGGCGTCTCGGCCGGCGGCGAGCAGGGACCCGGCCACGCCGGTGAGGACGTCGCCCGAGCCGGCCGTGCCCAGCCACGCCGTCCCCGTGGTGTTGACCCGCACTGGTACCTCGCCGGGAGCGGCGACCAGGGTCGTCGACCCCTTGAGCAGCACGGTGGCCTCGAAGCGCTCGGCGGCCGCCCGCGCGTGCTCCAGCCGTCGCTGCTCGACCTCCTCGCGCCCGACGCCCAGCAGCCGGGCCAGCTCCCCCGCGTGCGGGGTCAGCAGCACCGCCCCCGGACCGCCCTCCCGACCACGCAGCAGGCCCGGGTCGGCGGCCAGCACGACCAGGGCGTCGGCGTCCAGCACCGTCGGCAGCCCCTCCGCCAGCAGCGCGCGTACCCCGGCCTGCTCCGCCCGTCCGGTCCCCAGGCCCGGCCCGGTCGCCCATGCCTGGACGCGGCCGACCCCGTGGGCGGGGTGCTCGGGCTCGACGTGGACGACGATCGCCTCTGGGTGGGCCATCCGGACGGCCACCGCCGCCCCCGACGTCGCGGCCACCCGGACGTAGCCGCAGCCCGCCCCCAGCGCCCCGGCCAGGCAGAGGACCCCGGCCCCGGGATAGGCGCTGGACCCGGCGTGGACGCCCAGCACGCCGCGGGCGTACTTGTCCCCTTGCTCCTGAGGCCACGGCCAGCGCTGCGCCACGTCCTCGGCCTGGAGTGCCTCGAGCGCGGCGGGGCCGGGCCTAAGGCCGATGTCCACGACGTCGACGATGCCGGCGTGGTCGGCCCCGGGGGCCACCAGCAGGCCGGCCTTGAGGCTGCCGAAGGTGACCGTGACGTCGGCGCGCACCGCCTCGCCGGGGACCTCGCCGGTGGTGGCGTCGACCCCGCTGGGTACGTCGACCGCGACCACGATGGCGGTCTGCGGGACGGCGGCCACGACCGCGGCGGCCTCGGGCCGCAGGCCGCCGCGGCCGCCGATGCCGAGGATGCCGTCGACCACGAGGTCGGCGCCGGCGAGGACGCCGGCGGCGTCCGCGGCGGAGCAGGGACGCCCGCCGGCCCGGCGCAGCGCCGCCAGGCCGGCCTCGTGCGCGCTCGCGCCCAGGAGCACGGCGTCGACGCGCGCCCCCCGCCGGGCGAGGGCGGCCCCCGCGTGCAGCGCGTCGCCGCCGTTGTTGCCGGCGCCGACGAGGAGGACCACGCGGGCGCCGTACACGCGCCCCAGCAGCGAGGCGCACCTGGCCGCCAGGCCGCCGGCCGCACGCGCCATGAGGGCGCCCTCGGGCAGGGCCTCGAGCAGCGGGGCCTCGGCCGCGCGGACCTGATCGGCGGTGTGGGCGGTGCGCACGCGCCTAGCCTTCCGCGACGACGACCGCCGAGGCGACCCCGGCGTCGTGGGTGAGCGTCACGTGCCAGGACGTGACGCCCCGGGCCCGGGCGGCCTCGGCGACGGTCCCGGTCACGGTGAGCACCGGCCGCCCGTCGCTCTCGTTACGGATCTCGCAGTCCTGCCAGGACAGGCCGTCCGGGACGCCGAGCGCCTTGGCCACCGCCTCCTTGGCGGCCCAGCGGCCCGCGAGGGACTCCAGCGGCAGGCCGCGCTCCGCCGGGGTGAACACCCGATCCAGGAACGACGGGGTGCGCTGGAGGACCGCCGCGAGCCGGTCCAGCGCCACCACGTCGGTCCCGATCCCGATGATCACGCCGCCACGCTACGACCCCACCCCCGACCTTTTCGAATGAACGCGGCGTTCCTCCAATAGGTCCGACTCAACGTCGCGTTCATTCGGGCAGGACAGAGGCGGGCGCGGTGAGGAGGTGGCCAGGCGGCGGTGCTGGGCTATTCGACGGTGACCGACTTCGCGAGGTTGCGGGGCTGGGCCACTCGACGGTGACCGACCTCGCGAGCTTGCGGGGCTGGCCCACTCGACGGTGACCGACTTCGCGAGGTTGCGGTGCTGGCTATTCGACGGTGACGGACTTCGCGAGGTTGCGGGGCTGGTCGACGTCGTAGCCCTTGGCCGCGGCCAGCTCGCAGGCGAAGACCTGCAGCGGGACCGTCGTGACCAGGGGCTGCAGCAGCGTCGGGACGGCCGGGACGCGGATGAGGTCGGAGGCGTACGCCGCCACGTCCTCGTCGCCCTCCTCGGCGATGACGATCGTGCGGGCGCCCCGCGCGCGGATCTCCTGGATGTTCGACACGATCTTGTCGTGCAGCACGCTCCGCCCCTGCGGTGACGGGACGACGACGACGACCGGCAGCCCCTCCTCGATGAGCGCGATGGGGCCGTGCTTGAGCTCCCCGGCGGCGAAGCCCTCCGCGTGCATGTACGCGAGCTCCTTGAGCTTCAGCGCGCCTTCGAGCGCCACCGGGTAGCCGACGTGACGGCCGAGGAACAGCACGGTCTTGGCATCCACCAGCTCCCTCGCCAGGGCGCGTACGGGTTCCACGGTGTCGAGCACGAGGTCGACCCGCTCCGGCATCCCGGCCAGCAGGCGTACCTGCTCGGCGACCTCGTCGCCCCACTTCGTGCCCCGCACCTGGGCGAGGTACAGCGCGACCAGCTGCACCGCGACGACCTGGGTCAGGAACGCCTTGGTCGACGCGACGGCCACCTCCGGCCCGGCGTAGGTGTAGAGCACGGCGTCGGACTCCCGCGGGATCGTCGACCCGTTGACGTTGCTGATCGCGAGTACCCGCGCACGCTGCTCGCGGGCGTGCCGGATCGCCATCAGCGTGTCCATCGTCTCCCCGCTCTGGCTGATCGCGACGACCAGCGTCGAGCGGGTGAGGATCGGGTCGCGGTAGCGGAACTCCGAGGCCAGCTCGACCTCGCAAGGGATGCGGGTCCAGTGCTCGATCGCGTACTTCGCCAGCAGGCCCGCGTGGTACGCCGTCCCGCACCCGATGATGACGATCTTGTCGACCTCACGCAACTCGCCGTCGGAGAGCCGCATCTCGTCGAGGGTCAGGGTCCCGTCCGCGCCGATGCGTCCGCGCAGGGTGTCCGCAACGGCGCGAGGCTGCTCGGCGATCTCCTTGAGCATGAAGTAGTCGTAGCCGCCCTTCTCCGCGGCGCTGGCGTCCCAGTCGACATGGAAGGCACGGACCTCGGCCGGCTCGCCCTCGAAGGTGGTGATGGTGACGCCGTCACGGCGCAGCTCGACGACCTGGTCCTGGCCGAGCTCGATCGCGTCGCGGGTGTGGGCGATGAAGGCCGTCACGTCGCTGCCGAGGAAGTTCTCCCCCACGCCCACGCCCACGACGAGCGGGCTGTTCCGCCGCGCCCCCACGACGACGTCGGGCGCGTCGGCGTCCACCGCGACCAGGGTGAAGGCTCCCTCCAGCCGGCGGCAGACGAAGCGCATCGCCTCGGCGAGGTCGCCGAGCTCGTCGTAGGCCTCGGCGACCAGGTGCGCCGCGACCTCGGTGTCGGTGTCGCTGCGAAACTCCCGCCCCCGGGACTCGAGCTCCGCGCGCAGCCGCGCGAAGTTCTCGATGATCCCGTTGTGGATCACCGCGACCCGGCCGGCGTCGTCCAGGTGCGGGTGGGCGTTGCGGTCGGTCGGGGCCCCGTGGGTCGCCCAGCGCGTGTGGCCGATCCCGACGGTCGCCGGCGGCAGCGGGTGTTCCTTGAGGGCCTTCTCGAGGTTGACCAGCTTGCCGGCCCGCTTGGCCACCGCGAGCGCACCGTCGGAGACGACCGCCACCCCCGCGGAGTCGTAGCCGCGGTACTCCAGGCGCCGCAGCCCCTCGAGGACCACGTCCAGCACGGGCTTGTCCCCGACGTACCCCACGATGCCGCACATGAGGCCCAGGGTACGGGCTGGCCGCACCCACCCCCGGCTTCGACGACCAGCGGCCGTCGGCCAGGATGCGGGCGTGACCGCCGCCGACACGAACGCCCCCGACCCCGCCGCCGCCTTCGTCTCGCCGCTCGCGACCCGGGCGCGCGCGGCCCTGGACGCCGCGGCCAAGGACCTCGTCGCGCTGTCCCACGCGATCTCCGCGGACCCGGAGCTGGCGTATACGGAGGTACGCGCCGCCGCGCGCTGCGCCGACCTCCTGGAGCGGGGCGGTCTGGCGGTCGAGCGGGGCGCCTACGGGCTGCCCACCGCGTTCGCGGCCCGGGTCGGCAGCCACGGTCCGCACCTCGTCGTCTGCGCCGAGTACGACGCCCTGCCCGGCGTCGGACATGCGTGCGGTCACAACGCGATCGCGGCGTCCGCGGTCGGCGCGGGGCTGGCGCTGGCCGCGGTCGCCGAGGACGCGGGGCTGCGCGTGACGGTGCTGGGCACGCCGGCGGAGGAGAGCGGCGGCGGCAAGGTCGACCTCATCCGCGCCGGGGCGCTGGCCGGCGTCGACTTCGCGATGATGGTCCACCCCTCCCCCTTCGACGACTTCGCGACGCCGGGCCTGGCCATCGAGGAGTGGGAGGTCGTGTGCACCGGCCGTGCGTCGCACGCGAGCTTCGCACCGCACCTGGGACGCAACGCGCTCGACGGTGTGGTCGCGGGCTACACCGCGCTGGCCATGCTGCGCCAGCACCTCGCGCCCTGGCAGCAGGTCCACGGCGTGATCACCGAGGGCGGGCAGGCGCCCAACGTCGTCCCGGAGCGCGCGGCCGCCAGCTACTACCTGCGGGCGGCCACCCACGAGGAGCTCGAGGAGCTGCGGCGACGCGCACGGGCGTGCCTGGAGGGCGCCGCGGTCGCCACCGGCACGACGGTGGACATCCGCACGGTCGGGCACGTGTACGACCCGGTGCGCGCACACCCCGGGCTGGTCGCGACCTTCGCGGCGGCGTGCGAGGCGCTCGGGCGGCCGTACACGCCCGACCCGGCGGGCAGCGAGATGGGCGGGTCGACCGACTTCGGCAACGTGAGCCGGCTGGTGCCGGCCATCCACGCGGACATGGCGGTGCACTCCTGGCCCGCGGTCAACCACCAGCCCGAGTTCGCCGCGGCGTGCATCACGCCGGTGGGCGACCAGACCATGCTCGAGGGTGCGGCCGCGATGGCGCTGACCGCACTCGCCGTAGCGGCCGACCCCTCGATCATCGCGACCGGCGCGCGGTGACCCGCATCACGTCGGTCGACCCCGCGTCGATGGCCTGGCGGCGGCGCATCCTGGTGCCCCTCTCGAACAACCGGGTCGGCTACTGGTACCTCACCCGGGTGGCACCGAGGATCGACGCGACGCTGACCCCGGCGACCGGAGCGTGGCTGAGCTCCGTGCCGGGAACCCCGCTGCTGCTGCTCACGACGACCGGGGCACGGTCAGGCCGGCCGCGGACGACGCCGCTGATGTTCTTCTCCCGCGGCGAGGACGTCATCCTCATGGCCTCCAACTTCGGCCGCCGGTCACATCCCGCCTGGCTGTCCAACGTCGAAGCCGATCCCGAGGTGACGCTGCTCTTCCGCAGCCGGCGCGGGCGCTACCGCGCCCGGATCGCCGAGGGCGCCGAACGCGAGGAGCTGTGGGCCACCGCGAAGGCATTCATCGCCAACTACCGCAGCTACGAGAGCCGCGTCGCGGACCAGCGCACCATCGCCGTCGTCGTCTGCTCGCCCTTGGACTGACGTCAGCCGACGTCAGCCGAGCGCGAGCTCGACGCGCACGACGTCGGCGAGCTGCTCGGCCACCTCGCGCGCGACCAGCTCGGTCGGCGCCTCGACCATCACCCGGACCACGGGCTCGGTGCCGCTGGGCCGCAGCAGGACCCTGCCCTGGCCGCCCAGCAGCGCTTCGGCCCGCGCGAGGGCCGCGAGCAGTCCCGGCGCGGTCTCGACCCGGCCGCGGTCGACGTCGCGCACGTTGACCAGTACCTGCGGCAGCCGCTCCATGACCGAGGCGAGCTCGGCCAACGAACGTTTCGTGTCGGCCATCCGCCCGAGCAGGCTCAGGGCGGTCAGCACGCCATCCCCCGTCGTGGCGTGGTCGAGCATGACGACGTGGCCGGACTGCTCTCCGCCGAGGACGTACCCGCCGGCGCGCATCGCCTCGAGCACGTAGCGGTCGCCGACCGCGGTCTCGACGACGTGGACCCCCTCGCGCTCCATGGCGAGGCGGAACCCCAGGTTCGACATCACGGTGACCACGACGGTGTCGCGGGCCAGCGTCCCGGCCGCGCGGCGGGCGAGGGCGAGCACGGCCATGATCTGGTCGCCGTCCACGACGCTGCCGTCAGCCGACACGGCGAGGCAACGGTCGGCGTCCCCGTCGTGGGCGATCCCCGCGTCGGCGCCGCTCTCGACGACGGCCTTGCGCAGTGCCTCGAGGTGGGTCGACCCGACGCCGTCGTTGATGTTCAGCCCGTCGGGCTCGGCGGCGATCGCAACGACGTCGGCGCCGGCGCGACGCAGGGCCTCGGGGGCGATGAGGGACGCGGCGCCGTGGGCGCAGTCGACGACGACGCTGAGCCCGTCGAGGCGTACGGGCGCCGCCTTCGCCAGGAACTCCAGGTAGCGCTCCGCGCCCTGGGCGTAGGGCCGGATCCGGCCCACCCCGGCGCCGACCGGGCGCTCCCAGGGCTCGCGCATCCGCCGTTCGATCGCGTCCTCGAGCTCGTCGTCGAGCTTGATCCCGCCCCGAGCGAAGACCTTGATGCCGTTGTCCGGCATCGGGTTGTGCGATGCGGAGATCATCACCCCGAGGTCGGCACCCAGGTCGTCGGTGAGGAAGGCGACGGCCGGCGTCGGCAGCACCCCCACGTCGAGCACGTCGACGCCGGCGCTGGCCAGGCCCGCAGCAACAGCCGCGCTCAGGAACTCCCCGGACGCACGCGGGTCACGACCCAGAACGGCGACCGGCCGGTGCCCCTCGAAGGCGCCGGCGTCGGCGAGGACGTGGGCAGCGGCGACGGACAGGTCGAGCGCCAGCTCGGCGGTCAGGTCGATGTTGGCGACACCACGGACGCCGTCGGTGCCGAACAGGCGGTCAGCGGCCACGCGCTTCGCCTCGCGCGGTCAGCGCTTGGAGTACTGGGGCGCCTTGCGGGCCTTCTTGAGGCCGTACTTCTTGCGCTCCTTGACCCGCGCGTCGCGTGTGAGGTACCCGGCCCGCTTGAGGATCGGGCGGTTCCCCTCGGCGTCGACCTCGTTGAGGCAGCGGGCGATGCCGAGCCGCAGGGCGCCCGCCTGGCCAGAGACGCCACCCCCGGAGATGCGGGCGATGACGTCGAAGCGGCCCTCGGCCTCCAGAGCGCGGAACGGGTCGTTGACCAGCTGCTGGTGGACCTTGTTGGGGAAGTACTCCTCGAGGGTGCGGCCGTTGACCAGCCAGCGGCCGGTGCCCGGCACGATGCGGACGCGGGCGACCGCCTCCTTGCGACGGCCCGTCGCCCCGGCCGGAGCGGTCACCACCTCGCGGGTGCGCACCGGGGTGCGCGAGGAGGAGGTGTACTCGCTCGAGGCCTCCTCGCCCTCTTCGTCGAGAAGCTCCTCGTCGAGGTCGACGAGGTCGTCGGTGTCGGTCGCGGACGTCATCGCCACGGTCCTCTTTCTCTCGGCTTCCCGTGGCCTACTGCGCGACCTGGGTGATGGTGAACGGCACCGGCTGCTGCGCCCGGTGCGGGTGCTCCGGGCCGGCGTACACCTTGAGCTTGGACAGCATCTGCCGGCCCAGGCTGTTGTGCGGGAGCATCCCCTTGACGGCCTTCTCGACCGCCTTCTCGGGGCTGGTGGCCAGCAGGTCCTTGTACGCCGTCGCGGTCAGCCCGCCCGGGTGCCCGGAGTGGCGGTAGGCCATCTTCTGCTCGCGCTTGTCACCCGTCAGCGCTACCTTGCTCGCGTTGACGATGATCACGAAGTCCCCGGTGTCGACGTGGGGAGCGAAGATCGTCTTGTGCTTGCCGCGGAGCAAGGTCGCCGCCTGCGCGGCCAGCCGGCCGAGCACGACGTCGTCGGCGTCGATGACGAACCACTGACGCTGGACGTCGCCGGACTTCGGGCTGTACGTGCGCACGCTGCTGGGCCTTCGCTCGGGTTCGGGTGGTCGGGTCGGCACCGGAGTTACGGCTGACCCCAGGGCGCACGCGGACGGGCCGCCACGCGCCAGCAGCCGAGAATACGCGAGCGCCGCTCAGGGGGTCAAAAGCGCGCGTGCGGACCCGTCCGGCCGATCCGCGAGCGGGGTCAGGAGCTGCGCCGCAACCACACCATGCCGGCGAGGTAGGTCAAGCCGGCCAGCGCGCTGAGCCGCGACCAGATGGTGAGGGCGTCGCTGCCAGTGATGAGGCACCCGACCGAGCCGGTCACGAGGACCAGGATCAGCACGTAACAGGTCAGCTGGGCCGCGGCAGCTGGATCCAGGCGGCCCGCTCGTCAGGCGTCTCGCCCCGGAGCAGCGACACCGTCTCCGAGCCACGGCTGCCGGCCACCAGCAGCGCGCCGTAGCCCACCATGATCGCCAAGAGGACCACGCCCGCGACGGGGTCCCCCTGGACCAGCTCGACGACGGGCATGAACGCCCCGAACAGCAGGGCGCAGACCGGAACGGTCCACCGCGAGCGGTTCACCGCGCCGAGGCCGAGGGCCAGCCGGCGCACTCCGTCTCGGTGGCCGGGCTGTGCGTCAGTCGAGATGGAAGACCTCCTCGACGCTGCGCCCGAAGAATCGGGCGATCTGGATCGCGAGCGGGAGCGACGGGCTGTACCTGCCTGTCTCGATCGCGTTCACGGTCTGGCGGGAGACGCCGAGGGCTGCGCCCAGGTCGGCCTGCGACAGGTCCGTGTCGACTCGCAGCTGTCGGACGTCGTTCCGCACGATGTCAAGGATGCTTGACATCTACATCATGTCAAGCATCCTTGACATCCCGGGACGCCTCCGCAGGGGGCGACCGGCGCAGCCGGATCACTCCCGTGCGGAAGAAGTCCTCACCCGGCGACGGAGCCTGGACGACCTTGCGCTTCTCCTGCTCGAGCAGCTCCCTGGCCCGGGCCACGCCGGGGTCGAACACACTGCCGACGGCGTCGAATGCCGCGCCGGCCGCACCGGCGCTGCCCTGCATGCTGCCGCGCAGCCACCTCAGCACTCCTCCATGGTGCCTGCCGAAGTGCGCCGGCCGCGAGGCCTATCGGGAGCGGCGCACGCGCGTCTCGTCCCAGACTGCGCCGTCGGACTCGTAGACCTCGCCGTCGGCCCCGAAGACCAGGTAGCGATCCATCCCGCGCGCGAACCAGCGGTCGTGGGTCACCGCGAGCACCGTGCCCTGATAGGCAGCGAGACCTTCTTCCAGGGCCTCGGCGCTCTCCAGGTCGAGGTTGTCGGTGGGCTCGTCCAGCAGCAGCAGCGTGGCACCGCCGAGCTCCAGCAGCAGGATCTGCAGCCTGGCCTGCTGCCCGCCGGAGAGGGACTCGAAGGTCTGCTCCGCCGCGCGAGCCAGCTCGTAGCGGTCCAGGGCCCGCGACGCCTCCTCGCGGGCCATCCCGGCGCGGTGGGAGTCGCCACGGTGCAAGATCTCGAGCAAGGTCCGCCCGATGAGCTCCGGGTGCTCGTGGGTCTGGGCGAACCACCCGGGGCGCACCCGAGCACCGAGCCTGGCGCGACCCGCATGGGCGACCGGGGCGATGGGCACGTCGTCGACCGGTCGGTGCTCCACGTCCGGGTCGGACCCGCCCCGGGCGAGCAGACGCAGGAAGTGCGACTTGCCGGAGCCGTTCGAGCCGAGGATCCCGATGCGCTCCCCGTAGAAGACCTCGAGGTCGAAGGGTCGCATCAGGCCGGTGAGCTCCAGGCCCTCGCACACGACCGCCCGCTTGCCCGTACGCCCGCCCCGCAGCCGCATGGACAGGCTCTGCTCGCGCGGGAGCGCCTGGGGCGGTCCCGCCTCCTCGAACTTGGCCAGGCGGGTCATCGCCGCCTGATAGCGGCTCGCCATCCCGTCGTTGTAGGCAGCCTTCTGCTTGTACATCAGTACGAGCGCCTTGAGCTTGGCGTGCTCCTCGTCCCAGCGGCGCCGCAGCTCGTCCAGGCGCGAGAAGCGCTCCCGGCGGGCGTCGTGGTAGGTCGCGAATCCGCCCCCGTGCACCCACGCGGTGTTACCGGCAGCGCCGAGCTCCACGGTGATGACCCGGCCGGCGGTCTGGGCAAGCAGCTCGCGGTCGTGCGAGACGAACAGCACCGTCTTCGGAGACGCCCGCAGCTCCTCTTCCAGCCAGCGCTTGCCCGGTACGTCGAGGTAGTTGTCCGGCTCGTCGAGCAGCAGCACCTCATCCGGTCCCCGCAGCAGCGCCTCGAGGACGATTCGCTTCTGCTCCCCACCGGACAGCGTGCGGACCTCCCGGTACTGCGCGCGAGAGTAGGGCACCCCCAACGCCTGCGTGCAGCAGACGTCCCACAGCACCTCGATGTCGTAACCGCCGGCGTCGGCCCAGTCCGACAGTGCCTGGGCGTAGCGCATCTGGGTGCGTTCGTCGTCGGCGTCCATCATCGCGAGCTCGGTACGTTCCAGGACGGCGGCCGCGGATCGAACCCGTGGCGGCGCGACGGACAGGAGCAGGTCTCGCACGCTGCTGTCGTCCCGGACGCTGCCGACGAACTGGCGCATCACCCCCAGGCCGCCGCTCATCGTCACGGCCCCGCTGCTCGGGTGGAGATCACCGCTGATGATGCGCAGCAGCGTCGTCTTGCCCGCGCCGTTGGCGCCCACGAGGGCGACCTTCGCGCCCTCGCCGACCCGGAAGGTGATCTCGTCGAGCAGTACGCGTCCGTCCGCGAGGACGTACGACACCTTGTTCAGGTCGACGTGTCCCACGGGGGGACATCCTCCCCGTTCCTGGGCGGATGGAGCACCCGCATTGTGCGGAGACGACCCCCGGACGAGATGTCGACCGGCGCCTGGGCGCGCTCAGTCCACCGGCTCGCGACGCCGGCGAGCAGCGGCCGCCTGGGCGGCGAGCTCGGCCTCGGGCGGGTAGGCCACCTCCTCGAGGGTGAGGCCATGGGCGGGAGCGACGTGCACGCTGCTCGGCCGTACGCCGCCCGCCAGGATCTCGGCCGGCCATCCAGACGGCCGGGTACCGGAACCGACGGGGAGGAGCGCGCCCACCAGGGATCGCACCATCGAGTGGCAGAAGGCGTCCGCGCGCACGGTGGCCTCGACGGTCCCGTCCCCACCCCGGGCCCACGCCAGCTCGAGCAGGGTCCGGACCGTGGTCGCGCCCGCTCGTCGCCGGCAGAACGCGGCGAAGTCGTGCAGACCCACCAGCGGCGCGGACGCCGCTCGCAGCCGGCCCAGGTCGAGCGGGCGGCCGTAGGCCAGGACCTCGCGACGATGCAGCGGGTCGGGCCCCGCCGGCTCGTCGCAGACTCGGTAGACGTAGCGCCGCCACAGTGCCGCGAAGCGCGCGTCGAAGCCGGCGGGCGCCGGCTGGACCGAGCGGACCCGTACGTCCGGCGGCAGCAGCCCCGCGAGCCGGCGCGGGAGACCCGCGAGGTCCTCGACCGACGTGCCGGCCGGTACGTCGACGTGGGCGACCTGCGCGCGGGCGTGCACGCCGGCGTCGGTCCGCCCGGCGACCACGACGGTCACCGGATCCGGCCGGCGCAGTGCACGGGCCAGCGCCTCCTCGAGGACCGCCTGGACTGTCCGCAGGCCTGGTTGTCGCGCCCAGCCTGCGAAGTCCGTGCCGTCGTAGCCGAGGTCGAGGCGCAGCCTGACCACGGGGTCGGCGAGCACGTCGGCCACCCGGCGCGTGCTCAGGCCCCGGGGCCGCCCTCGCCCTCGGCGGGAGCGGCTGCCTCGGCCTCCTCCGCGCCCGACTCGGGCGCGGTCTCGGCGCTCTCCTGGCCCGGGCCCTCGTCCTCGACCTCGCGCTCGGACTCCGCGATGTCGCTCTCAGCGGCGCCGGTCTCAGTGGTGCCACTCTCAGCGGTGCCAGCCGGGGTCGGCTCCTGCGGCGCGGTCTCCTGGGCCTCCGCCTCGCCAGCGGCGGCAGCCGCCGGTTCGGCAGCGGCGGGAGCCGCGTGGTCGGCGGCGGCGGCCTTCTTGGCGGGTCGGGTCCGCGACGCGCGCTTGGTCGCGGCTTCGGCCTCGCCGACCGCAGCCTGCTGGACCGTCAGCTCCTCGACGAGCTCGATGACCGCCATCGGGGCGTTGTCACCCTTGCGCGGGCCGACCTTCACGATACGGGTGTAGCCACCGGGGCGGTTCGCGTAGCGGGGCCCGATCTCGGCGAACAGCGTGTGGACGACGTCCTTGTCCCGCACGACGGTGAGGACCCGGCGCCGGGAGGCGAGGTCACCGCGCTTGGCGAAGGTGATGAGGCGTTCGGCGAGCGGTCGCAACCGCTTGGCCTTGGCCTCCGTGGTGGTGATCCGGCCACGCTCGAAGAGCGCCGTGGCCAGGTTGGCCAGCATGAGGCGCTCGTGTGCGGGGCCGCCGCCGAGACGCGGACCCTTGGTGGGGGTGGGCATGTGTCGTGCTCCTGTCGAGGTGGCGCGGAGGGGTCGGACGAGGCGGATAGCCGCCCGGGCGCTCCACGTCTCGGGAGCGCCCGGGGCGCGGGCTCAGAGCTGCTCGTCCTCGGCGTAGGACCGGTCGTCGTCGTCGAAGTAGCTGTCCACCGCCAGCCCGGGGTCGAACCCGGGAGGGCTGTCCTTGAGCGCCAGGCCCATCGAGTGCAGCTTGGCCTTGACCTCATCGATCGACTTCGCACCGAAGTTGCGGATGTCGAGCAGGTCGGCCTCGCTGCGCGCGACGAGCTCCCCGACCGTGTGGATGCCCTCACGCTTCAGGCAGTTGTAGGACCGCACGGTCAGCTCGAGCTCCTCGATCGGGAGCGCGAGGTCGGCGGCGAGCGCGGCGTCGGTCGGTGACGGACCCATGTCGATGCCCTCAGCCTCGACGTTGAGCTCGCGGGCCAGGCCGAACAGCTCGACCAGGGTCTTGCCGGCGCTGGCGACCGCGTCCCGGGGGGTCAGGCTGCGCTTGGTCTCGACGTCGATGACCAGGCGGTCGAAGTCGGTCCGCTGCTCGACGCGGGTCGCCTCGACCTTGTACGTCACCTTGAGCACCGGGCTGTAGATCGAGTCGACCGGGATCCGGCCGATCTCCTGGCCGGCCTGCTTGTTCTGCACCGCCGAGACATAGCCGCGGCCGCGCTCCACGGTCAGCTCCATCTCGAGCTTGCCCTTGGCGTTCAGCGTGGCGAGGTGCAGCTCGGGATTGTGCACCTCGACACCCGCCGGGGGCGCGATGTCCGCAGCGGTGACCACGCCCGGGCCCTGCTTGCGCAGGTACATCACGACGGGCTCGTCGTGCTCGGAGCTCACCACGAGCTCCTTGATGTTGAGGATGAGGTCAGTGACGTCCTCCTTGACGCCCGGCACGGTCGTGAACTCGTGCAGGACTCCGTCGATGCGGATCGAGGTGACCGCCGCACCGGGGATGGAGGACAGCAGCGTGCGCCGCATGGAGTTCCCGAGGGTGTAGCCGAAGCCCGGCTCGAGCGGCTCGATGACGAACCGCGAGCGGAACTCGTCGACCTGCTCCTCGACGAGGGTGGGACGCTGTGCGATGAGCATGGGTGTCCGATGTCCTTCCGGCGACGTCCGCCATATGACGTCGCGTCCGTGCTCCCCTGACCGGCATCCGACCGCCCGGGGGCCGTGCCCGTCCTCTCCTGGAGGACGTCCTTCACTTGCTGTAGAGCTCGACGATCAGCTGCTCCTGGACAGGGGTGTCGATCACCTGCCGCGCTGGCAGGGAGTGCACCAGCACCCGCATCCGGTTCGGGATCACCTCCAGCCAGGCCGGGACGGTCCGCTCGCCGGCCTCGGCGCGGGCGATGATGAACGGGGTCAGCTCGAGGGAGGACTGCCTGACCTCGACGATGTCGTTCTCGCTCACGCGGTAGCTGGGGATGTCGACCTTGTGGCCGTTGACCGTGATGTGGCCGTGGCGCACGACCTGGCGCGCCATGTCCCGTGACTTGGCGAAGCCGGCCCGGTAGACGACGTTGTCCAACCGCGACTCGAGGATGCGCAGCAGGTTCTCACCGGTCTTGCCCTGACGGCGGTTCGCCTCTTCGTAGTAGCCGCGGAACTGCTTCTCGAGGACGCCGTAGATGCGGGCGCACTTCTGCTTCTCACGCTTCTGCAGCAGGTACTCGCTGTCCTTGCTGCGGCCTCGACCGTGCTCGCCCGGTGGATAGGGGCGGATCTCGATCGGGCACTTGGGCGACTCGCACTTGGCACCCTTGAGGAACAGCTTCATCTTCTCGCGGCGGCAACGCTTGCAGTCCGCGCCGGTGTAACGGGCCATGGTGTTCGCTCTCTCCTGCTCAGACGCGGCGGCGCTTGGGGGGACGGCAGCCGTTGTGCGGCGAGGGGGTGACGTCCTGGATCGAGCCCACCTCCAGGCCGGTGGCCTGCAGTGAGCGGATCGCGGTCTCCCGGCCGGACCCTGGACCCTTGACGAAGACGTCGACCTTCTTCATGCCGTGCTCCTGAGCCCGGCGCGCGGCCGCCTCGGCAGCCATCTGGGCGGCGAACGGCGTGCTCTTGCGCGAGCCCTTGAAGCCCACGTGGCCGGCCGAGGCCCACGAGATCACGTTCCCCTGCGGGTCGGTGATCGAGACGATCGTGTTGTTGAACGTGCTCTTGATGTGCGCGTGGCCGTGCGCCACGTTCTTCTTCTCCTTGCGGCGAACCTTCTTGGCACCCGCGGTGCGGCTCTTCGGAGGCATGCTCTCTCTTCTTCTGAGGTCGGCTCGGCTGAGGGGACCCGCTCCCGCCGACGCACTGTCCGTGGCGGCCTGGAACGGGAGGGGGCTACTTCTTGCCGACCTTCTTCTTGCCGGCGATGGCCCGGCGCGGTCCCTTGCGGGTCCGGGCGTTGGTGTGGGTGCGCTGACCGTGGACCGGGAGCCCGCGGCGGTGCCGTAGGCCCTGGTAGCAGCCAATCTCGACCTTGCGCTTGATGTCGGCGGCCACCTCGCGGCGCAGGTCGCCCTCGACGCGGTAGTTGGCCTCGATGTGGTCGCGCAGGTGGACGACGTCGTCGTCGCTGAGGTCCTTGACGCGGGTGTCGGGGTTGATGCCGGTCGCGGCCAGCGTCTGCTGGGCGCGGGTGCGGCCGATGCCGAAGATGTAGGTGAGAGCGACCTCGACGCGCTTGTCGCGCGGCAGGTCGACTCCGACGAGACGTGCCATGCGGGCGGTGTGCCTTCCTGTCGTCAGCGACCGGGTTGTCGCTGACATCCTTGTCCCTGGGACGGTCGTGCCCGTCGGTGTCGTACGGCTCCGGTCCCCACCGCCCAGGTGGGTCCCCGCCCGACGTCGCGGGGGTGGCGTCCCGAACGCCCTGGCGAGGCGGTCGGGGGTCGGGAGCCGCGGGCTCGGCCGCCGGCGCTGGTGCGCCGGTGGCCGGGGGTCACCCCTGGCGCTGCTTGTGCCTGGGGTTCTCGCAGATCACCATGACCCGCCCGTGCCGGCGGATCACCTTGCACTTGTCACAGATCTTCTTGACGCTCGGGTTGACCTTCATGGGGTCGGGACTTCCTCGACTCGTTCGGGGGCCTCTGGCTGGCTCACTTGTACCGGTAGACGATCCGACCCCGGGTGAGGTCGTAGGGGCTCAGCTCCACGACGACCCGGTCCTCCGGGAGGATTCGGATGTAGTGCTGTCGCATCTTGCCGCTGATGTGAGCCAGGACCTTGTGGCCGTTGGCCAGCTCGACCCGGAACATCGCGTTGGGGAGCGACTCGACGACCGAGCCCTCGATCTCGATGGCGCCGTCTTTCTTCGGCATGTCCTCCGCGCTTCTCCCGCCACCGGGGATCCCGGGGCGTCCTGCTGTTGGTTGCTGATGTGCTGGTGCTGCTCGTGTGGTGCCACTGGTGTGCTGGTACTGATGTGGTGATTGATGGGTCGCGACCTGGCTCAGCGTCGTCGGGAGCGGGAAAGCTGCCGCAGGCGCGCCAGAGCGCGGCCGACATCGAGCCGAGGGGCAAGTCTACGTCAGGCCGGGCGGTGAACGCCAAACGGGCTAGGCCGCGTACGCCGGCACGCTGACGCCGAGGGCCTCCAGCCGGGCCCGGCCGCCGTCCAGCGCCGTGAGCACCCAGGGCCCGTCCG
>Ga0335071_10003530_pt1 | contig 16446 bp, 16 predicted proteins | sample Lox_Sample_15_FD_206724 | JGI IMG/M metagenome (GOLD analysis project Ga0335071, IMG submission 206724) | Soil microbial communities from Loxahatchee National Wildlife Refuge, Florida, United States - Lox_Sample_1.5 | ecosystem: Environmental > Terrestrial > Soil > Wetlands | place: USA... | reverse complement strand
GATGAGGCCTGTGTTGAGCTGGGGTGGCTCTATAAACAGGAAGGAGATATCTCTCAGGCCGAGAGTTGGTTCAACAAGGCCCTGCACCTTAACCACAACAGCGACCGCGCCTGTTTCGGGTTGGGCCGGCTGTACCGGGACTGGGGCCGTTTTCCGGAATCCGAAGAGGCCTTCAAACAGGCTATCCAACGTAACCCTCACAACGACATCGTCTATATCGGATTGGCCCGGCTGTACATCGATTGGGATAAAATCAGCGAAGCGGAAGCGGTATATAAGCAGGCTATCGCGCTTGATTCCGGCAATGAAGAGGCCTTCATCGATTTAGGCTGGCTGTATGCGTATCAGGGTAAGGCCGCTGAGGCGCAGGAAGTGTTCCGAAAGTCTCTTCAACTCAACCCCGGCCAGGGCCTGGTAGCCCAGGCACTGAAGGTGCTATGCCAGGGCTCAGGCGATAAGGCTCTTGCGCGCCACTATGCAAAAGATACGGATGACGCCGGGCCGGGGTATTATCTGCCCGTCACGCGCAACAATTATGTGCGCATGAAAGATATCCTTGACCAACTGCATGTTAAAATGGTATGCGTCCAATATCCTCTCTGTAGTATTGCGCCGCTTAAAAGGGTCTTTGAAGGCCGCACGGGCGTGACTTTTGTCGACAACGAGTCGGTCTTCAGGCGCGCGCTGCAAAAGGGCGGCTATAAAGAATATTTTCGCGATATGTTTGCAGGAACCTTCGGCCATTGTACGGATAAGGGCAATAAGCTCCTGGCGGAAAACATCGCGGACGTAATCGTAAAAGAGGTCTTTAAAAAATGAACGCGCACGCCGCACAAAAACTACCCCTGCAGGTCCATCTATTAGTGCTGGCTCCGCTCCTGATCGCCCTGGCCGCAGGCATGATCGGGATTGATTTCGGCTACCACTGGGATGAGGCGATCGTGATCAACTCCGTCGGCATAGCCGTAAACTCCGGGTCATTCCTTCCCAGCGCCTATTACTATCCTTCCTTTATGCACGAATTGTGTTTTGCCACTCTCATCCCGCAGCTGGCAGGGGTATCCTACGCAAAAAATGTGCCGCTGTTGCCTCAGATGAAGATAGCGATGTTATTTACACTGGGCAATCCTTCTTTTAAGATATGCACGCGCATCCTCTTTATGGCCATATCGTGTCTTGCGATACTCTGGGTATACATCTGCGTATGGCGCTGGAGGCGCAGTTGGCAGGAGGCGCTGGTAGCCGCTAGTCTGATGGCGTTTAGCTGGGAGGTTTCCTACCATAGCCGGTTTATCGCTTCGGATGCCTTGTTGATGCAGTTCGGCGCATTGATGCTTGCCTGTTTAGGCAATGCGGCGCACAGGCGCTGGCTGTATGCCGCGGCAGCGAGCGCCGGGTTTGCCTGCGGTACAAAATACCAGGGTGCATTGCTGCTTCTGCCGGTAGTGTGCGCTGCCTATGACGGCTCCCGCAAAGTATCCGCCCGGAACCCGGATGCGCTTCTGTGTCTGCGGCTGTTGTCCGTTTTTATGCTCGCCTATTTCATAACGACTCCCGGCACCTTCCTAAAACCCATGCTCTTTTTATCGGATTGCAAAACCCAGCTGACCATTTATGCCCATGCACACGGAGGCTATACAGTTAAGTCAATAGGGGAGCACCTGCTGTTGATGTGCGGTTATTTTTGCTTTGCCGTGTTTTCGAAATACCCGGCGGTTTCTTCCGTTTTTTTCCTTATGGCCTTAGCCGGCGCGGCAGTAATGATCCGGCAGGAGAAGGGCAAGGCGCTGATCTTTCTGTCTTTCCCCGTTGTCTATATCGCGTTCATGAGCTCGATGAAAATAATGCAGGTGCGCAACCTCCTGATCCTGATTCCCTTTTTGGCTATTTTTGCGGCACGGGGGTTTGGTTTTTTGCTGTCGAAGCTGCAGACACCGGTATCCAGGCGTATTGTTGCCGCGGTAACGGCTGCGCTGTTGGCCGTCAATGCCTGCTGGATACTGGGAGCGGCTTTTTCCGTCAGGAACAGGAACAAAACCAATTACGTGGCCCGGCTGGCTCATTACCTGGATAGCCATCGCAGCAGCCGGTTCCTTGTCTCGGGAGTAATAGCGCAGGCTCTTTCCGTATATGACGGCAACAGGCGCAGCAATGTCAGCCAGGATGCGCTTCCCGCAGCGCATCTGGCGGTGTTCTACGCTTCCGAGGTCTCATCCTGGGAGCGCTGGACCGCCAACAGATTCAACTATACCAGGGGCTGGTTCGGCCCCTACGAGGTTAATTTCAATTATTATCCCAGCTGGGCAGGGGATGACCGTATTGTGGTGATGCCTGTGCGTTCGGCATTGGCATTGGGAGTTTTTGACGCACTTAGCCAAAGGAGGTAAACACATGCGCCAAGATTCGTATGGGAAGCTTTGTTATGCATTAGGCCTCATTACGGCAGCGCTCTTGTATCTGGTATTTTCGCTGAGCATAAAACGCCCCGGGCCGCCGCCGTCCGTACACTCGGCCGCCAGATCCGCGCCTGCGCCCAACACAAAAGCAATGATATACCTGCCGGCAGATATCTTGGCTGAATTGATCCGGCTAAGGGGCTCGATAGACAATGCGGGAAATCCTACGGAAGCGGAACCCCATGATACCATCATGACGGAGCCGGCTGCGGTGTTAGGGTGGGTGTTGCGCCCCTCTGTCAGGATCAACGGCTATATGTTGCGGTCGCAGACAAGCCTGAACTTCTGGACGCCGGTCCTTTATCTGAATGCCGTATCGCAGCTTTCGGATAAGCTTACGCGGTATCTTCAGGAGCAGGCCCGCCTGAAATTCTCCATGTCCACGGACGAAAATGGCTTCAGAAAGACGCTCCCCCTGGTTGAGGCCCAAAAGAAGATCCTCATCGTCGGAGATAGCGTTGCCTTCGGGCTCGGCGTCAATGATGAGGATACCGTTGCCAGCCGCCTCCAGCGCCTGGTCGGCAACAGCTACCGGATTGTCAATGCGGCGGTAGGAGGCTATGACGGCGCCCAGGCTGGGAAGATGGCGCAGAAACTAAGCGCGGCAGACGATTTTTCCTGCCTCATCTACGTCGCGTATCAAAATGATTTTGAGCCGGCAGGAGGCGTTACCGGCGTCCTTGGGCGCATCGCCGCTGTTTCCGAGAGGTTCAAGAAAAACGTGATCGTGTGTTTTCAGTCCTCTTTGATGCATTGTGAGCCGGATATGTTCCTGGATTTTGTGGCCAGGAACAAGGTGAACCATTTACAGCAGGAAGTCAGGACGATGTCGGGCTCGCTTGGTTTTTCCTATTGCGATTGGACAGACATTACCGATGCGTTTCAGGCCGGCCAAAAATCCCTCTTTGTCAGATTCTCTTTGTATAATGACCATTGCCATTTATCCCCGCAGGGCAATGAGCTGCTTGCGCAGGCATTATTTAAACGTCTCCAGGAACTCAAACTCCTCTAGCAAAAAACCCAGACCGTTTCTGGTTTTTTTCAAAAACCAGAAACGGTCTGGGTTTTATTAATTATTGGTGCGGAAGGAGGGAGTTGAACCCTCATGTCTTGCGACACTGGCTTCTGAGACCAGCGCGTCTGCCAATTCCGCCACCTCCGCATACATAAGGTAGAACAAGTATAGCGTAGCCTTATTTTTCTGTCAACCCTTTTTGGTTGCCGGGGGAGCGTTTTACTGTTATAATAATAAACTATGTTTTTCCAATCATTTCAGATAACCGGGGCGGCAGTCTTGCAGAGCCTGCTTTTGGCGGCCGTAGGCTATTATTTGGTCAAAAAAGAGGTCCTGGGCAGCGCATGCCTGGCTACCTTAAGCCGCCTGGTGATTGAAGTTACGCTTCCCTTGCTGATCTTTGCGCAGCTCATCAATGATTTCAGCTTTACGCTCTATCCTACCTGGTGGATTTTTCCTCTGATGAGCATCGCGATAACCTTTGCCGGCCTCCTGGCAGGCCTGGTATTCGGCGGTTTCATCACCGGCCAGCAGAAGAAACTGCAGTTCTTATCCCTGGTCTCTTTTCAGAATTCGGGATACCTGCCGCTTGCGCTTATCGCAGCGCTGCTACCCAAAGACCAGACGGCCCCGATGTTCATTTACATATTCCTGTTCCTTTTAGGCTTCAATCTGGTGATGTTTTCGGCCGGCGTGTATATGCTGACCTTTGCCAGGGACAGGCGCTTTGAGCTGTCCAGCCTTTTTAATCCTCCGGTCCTGGCGACCCTGTTGAGCCTGGCGCTGGTATTCTTCGGGCTGCAGCGGTTCATCCCGGAATTCGTCTTAAAGCCCTTGCGCATGACCGGCGATTGCACCCTGCCCCTGGCGATGTTTGTCGTCGGAGGCAGCCTTGCCCAGATCAGACTGGAGCACGTCGACCTTAAGGCGATGCTGCTTTTGGTTGCCGGCAAACTGGTGCTGCTGCCGCTGGCAGGCCTTTGGTTTTTAAAACTGGTGCCGCTGCCGGAGTTGATCGGCCTTTTGATCGTGATGCAGCTGGCCGTGCCGTCGGCTACGACCCTGTCCGTCATCACTACGCACTACAAGAAAGAGGACCTTTTGGTCAGCCAGGGAATTTTCTGGACGCACATCGCCAGCATCGTCACCATCCCGATATTTTTGAGTTTATATTTTACCTTTGTCGTGCTAAAATGAGTAAAACGGTTGCCACCAATCGAAAAGCGTACCGCGATTTCTTCGTGATCGAAAGCATCGAATGCGGTATAGAGCTCAAGGGTAGCGAAGTTAAATCCATAAGGGACAAGAAGATAAATCTCGAAGACAGCTTCGCCCGCATCGCCAATAACGAGATCATCCTCTACAGCGCGCACATCAGCCCTTATGCCCAGGCAAGCTATATGAATGTCGATCCGGTGCGGCCGCGCAAGCTGCTGCTGCATCGGGGCCAGATAGACAAGCTTACGGTTGCGCTGACCCAGCGCGGCCTGACCATGGTGCCGCTGAAGGCATATTTCAACGACCGCGGCATCGTCAAGATCGAGCTTGCCCTGTGCAAAGGTAAAAAACTCTACGACCGCCGCGAAGACATGAAGCGCAAAGAGGCAGACCGTATGGTCAAGCGGGTTCTAAAACAGAAGCGTTAATTTTACGGGAGGCAAGGATGCCCAAAAAGAATACGTCCGATAAATTCAAAACGTTTCTTAAATTCCACTGGCTCAAGATCCTTCTTACCGTCGTGACCGTGGTCATCAGCGTCATCATCATCATTTTTATGTACCTGGGCCTGCAGGAATGGGGCGCGGTCGACGCGATCACCAAACAGCATACCCTTGCGCAATTCCCGGTCCAGTTCATCATCGCGGTGGTTTCCGGGTTCGTGTTCGTGCTGATGCTCAACTTTATGCGCAGCGACGGCACGGGAAGGCAATTCATCGAGCCGATGGCCCCGCCGGTAAAGGGCGAGGAGATCGGGGTACACTGGTCTGACGTGGTCGGTATGGCGGAAGCCAAAAAAGAAGCCATGGAGGTCGTCCGGCTCATCCGGGAACGGGCAGACCTGGAGAAAAGCGGCGATTCCATCCTTAAGGGGGTGCTGATGTTCGGCCCTCCGGGGACCGGCAAGACCTACCTGGTAAAAGCCATCGCGACCGAATCGGGTCTGCCTTTCGTATCCGTCGCCGGTTCGGAATTCGTCAAGATCTTCGTCGGGGCAGGGGCAAGCCGGGTGCGTAAGCTCTTCCGCCAGGCAAGGGAGCTGGCTGCTGCCGAGGGCGGCTGCGTCATTTTCATCGACGAGATCGACGCGGTCGGTTCCAAGCGCGCCGAAGATATGGGCCTCGGCGGGCAGAGCGAATACAATCAAACCCTCAACCAGCTCTTGGTGGAGCTCGACGGCTTGAAAGGCAAGAGCGAGAATATCGTGGTCTTCGGCGCTACCAACATGGCGGAACGGTTCCTGGACCCCGCGCTGATGCGGCCCGGCAGGTTCGACCGCAAGATCGTGGTCGCCGCGCCCGACATGGAAGACAGGAAGGACTTATTCGAATATTATCTTTCCAAATTCCGCTACGACAAGGCCTCCGTGGATACGGAAAAACTGGCCCGGACAAGCGTAGGTTCCTCTCCCGCAGAGATCGCCAACATGGTACGCGAAGCCCAGGTCATTACCGCGCGCAACAAAAAATCCGTGATCGGCATGCAGGAGATGGGAGAAGCCCGGGAACGCGTCTCTTTGGGCATAAAGCGAAAATTCAAGATCTCCGATGAGGAAAAAAGGCGCCTGGCGTTTTATGAGGCAGGCCATATCCTGGTAACGTATCTGCTGGTGCCGACAAAAGACGTCTTCAAGGCGACGATCATCCCCCGCGGTAAAGATATCGTCTCTACCCTCTGGACCGAGAAAGAAGATGTGTTAAGCCGCGATAAAAACCTGATCCTCGCCGAGATACGCCTCTCCCTGGCGGGCTACGCGTGCGAAAAGATCAAATGCGGGGTTACCTCCGACCTGGTAGAGAACGACTTCCGCAAGGGGACGGAGCTTGCGCATCATATGGTCTGGCGCTGGGGCATGGGCAAATCCGGCCACGTGGGTTGTTTTGACGGCCAGGGGATGGTCACGCACCTGATCGCCGAGTCGCTGGACAGGGACGTCGACGATATCGTGACCTCCTGCTTGGAAGAGATCAATAATCTCCTTCGGGAGAACTGGGATATCGTCGAGGTGATCGCCGACGAGCTGACGGCCAAAGAAGAGCTTGATTATGATCAGATCGAGGCGATCTTCAAGGAATTCGGGAAAGAGCGGCCGGCAAAAGAGGCGGTCGCGATCCAGGAGAGGAAGATCATCAAGACCGGCGTCACCTGGAACGATGTTATCGGCATGGAAGACCCGAAGCAGGAGGCGCGCGACCTGGTCGACCTTATCAGAGACAGGTCCCGGCTCCAGAAAGTCGGCGGCAGGATCATCAAGGGCCTGCTTATGTTCGGGCCTCCGGGCTGCGGGAAAACGTATTTGGCCAGCGCCATGGCTACGGAATTCGGCCTGCCCTTTCTGTATAAGTCCGGCTCGGAATTCATCGAGATGTACGTCGGGGTCGGGGCAATGCGTATCCGCAGGATGTTCATCGAAGCCCGCGAGCTTGCCAGGATACACGGCGGCTGCATCATCTTTCTCGACGAGATCGACGCGGTCGGGGGGAGGCGTTCCCAGGAAAGAAGCGGCGGCCAGTCGGAACACAATCAGACCCTCAACCAGCTATTGGTGGAGATGGACGGCCTGAAGGAAAAATACAACGATTACAACATCGTGGTTATCGGCGCCACCAACATGCCGGAGAATTATTTTGATGCCGCACTGCTGCGCCCGGGGCGTTTTGACCGCAAGATCCGTATTTACGCGCCTAACGAAGCAGAGCGCAAGAAGTTGTTTGAGTACTATCTGTCCAAGGTGCAATACGATAAAGCCTCGGTGAACTTAGACAAGATGGCGCGCATCACCGCTTATTTTTCTGCCGCCGATGTTGCCAACCTCATCCATGAAGCGGCGATCCTGTGCGTAAGGAACAAGAAAGAAACCGTCACCATCGCGGAATTAAGCGAAGCGATGGAACGCGTAAGGCTGGGCCTGCGCCGGCGCATCAATGTGCCCGCCCAGGAAAAAGAAGCGACGGCCTATCATGAAGCGGGGCATGCGATCATCACCTATCTGTGCGAGCCGAAAAAGGATACTTTTAAAGTAAGCATCATTCCGCGCGAACGCACCCTGGGGGTCAGCTGGTCGGGCTATATCGAAAGCGAAGATCTGACCAAAAAAGAGGCGCTCGCCGATATCAAGTGCAGGCTGGGAGGTTATGTCGCCGAAAAGATCAAATACGGGGATACCTCTGCGGGGGTATCCGACGATTTTAAAAATATCTTGCGCATGGCATACAGCATGGTCTATAGGTGGGGCATGGGAGACAGCGGTTTCCTGGGGAATTTCGACGCCCTGTACCGGCGGGACGAATCGGATGAGCCGGTGATCTCCGAAGGCTTAAAGGCAAAGTTGGATGCGGACGTGCAAAAGATACTCTCGGATTGCCTGCGCGAGACCGAAGCGATTCTGACCCGCGAACGGGCATTGATGGATAAATTTGCCATGGATCTGGTTGCCAAGGAAGAGCTCAATTATGACGAGATGGAAGAGATCTTTAAATCTTTCGGCAAGGTCAGGCCGACGACGTATTAGTTTTCTGTGCCTGGCAGGCGCGGCGCTGCTTTTGGCCGGCGGCTGCGGTTTCCGCCAGCCTTTGAGCCGCCGGGAAATGCTAAGCCTCTTGCCGCAGCTGTGCGAACACCGCTACCAGGCGCAGGTGCGCTGCAAGGAAGTCGGCGACACACTCTGGATATATCTTGCCTATACGCCCGGCCGTCAAGGCTCTGCGAACGTCCGGGAGAAGGCCAGCGAATTATACATCGATTACGCGGTCGCCTCTTTCAACCCGTACCGGACGGAAGACCCCGCGGAGCTCAGGTTCCTGGCGCAAAAAGTCCTTAAGTCGGCCCGGGAGTTATTGCTGCGGCTCGATAAGCCGTACAAGTTCTTTATCCTGGCGCTTACCGACATCCAGAACAAGAACGTCTCCGTCGGATACGACCAGTTGTACATCGCTTATGCCGAGGATGCCCGGCGTCACGGCGTCGCCAAGGATTTTTCCGGAGAGGCGTACAGCCGCCTGGTCTGGGCCCAGGAAAAGATCGACGCCCCGGAAGACCCTCTGGGCAACAAGGTCTTGAAGTCCTATCAGGACAAAGACGGAGAGCACCTGCATTACCGCGACATGACCACCAGAGAGTTTGTCCAGAAACAGATCGAATGGCGTATTTACAAACGCTTCACCATCGAGTATAATACAGTGCCCTTCGACCTGCAGCCGCAGGAAAAAAGGGCGGAGATACTCAATATCGCCCAGGCGGTGCTGAAGGCGTATAACTTTAAAGACTTTGAGACGTTCAGTTTAGGGGACGGCTCTTTCCTGACCGGCGCAGGGATCTATGTGACCATAAGCCGCAAGGAATTGGAAGAGCGCAGCTTGCCCGGGATAACCCGCAAGCCGGCGTTCTAAAAACGTTCTTTGACTCTTTGGGGGTGAAAGGGCTCGACTTAGGTCTTTTCGATAAGGAGAGCATGTAGAGGTTGCGAGGAGGCCTCTTAAAACACCTTGCACAAAATAAACGCAAACGAGCGTTTAATCGAAACCGCTAACGCGATTGTTGCTCCCATCATGGAAGCGAAATCCAGAACATCAGAGAGCTTGCTTTCTGGTGCTGCTGACACTTCCTACATGGGGTTAGCAGTTGCGCCGGTGGTTTCACCAGTTCTCGCTCACTAAAGCGAGACCTCTTAGCTGCCCTGCCTGGAGGTAGTTAAGAGCCGGTTACAGGCTAGTCTCGGCAGCGTGCCTTTGGTTGCCGGGATGAAATTCAAAAAAGGACCGCCTCTGCTAATCCTGTCTGCCGGAGTAGCAGGGGTCAAATTAAATAACAGACTAAACATGTAGCGCTTCTTGTTGGTAAACCTAGGGACGCCGGTTCAATTCCGGCCACCTCCACCAATTTTTACGAAGAGAAAAACGTAACCATACTTTGAAAATCAGAAAACTATTCATATTCTTATACGGCACAGCGCTGATGATCTTTTTCTTCAGCGGCTGCGCCACCACTCCGGTAAGGAGCAGTCTGCCTGCCTATAGTCTCAACGGCACGACCTATCTGCCCTTGAGCATCCTTTGTACGCAGAAAGGCTTTAGCTGGGATTACGATACCTTTACCCGGACGGCAACCCTGACCCGGGGCGCGCATAAGATCAGCCTCAAGCCGGGCGATGCGTTCGTGCTGGTCGACGGACAGCTGCAGCAACTGAGCCATCCCGTGGACCTGTATCAAGGCGCGATCGTCGTGCCGTACAAGTTTTCGGAGCAGGTCCTTGATCCCTTTGCCCGGGAGGCTTTCGCGCCTACGCATGCGCCCTTAGCGTTGTACGGGATAAAAAAGATCGTGGTTGACGCCGGCCACGGCGGCAACGATCCCGGCGCGATCGGCCATTCCGGCCTGCGCGAAAAGGACATTAACCTGGATATCGCCAAGCGCCTGGCCAAGCTCCTGAAGGACGAAGGCTTCGAAGTGGTCCTGACGCGTTCCGGCGACCGGTTCATCGAGTTGAGCCAGCGCGTGGAGATCGCCAACGACTCCAAGGCCGACCTTTTCGTAAGCGTGCACACCAACGCCAGCCGCGTCAGGAGCCTCAAGGGTTTCGAGATATACTACGTTTCTCCTTACACCAGCGACACCAAACGCGCCGCCTCCGCCGCCAAGGACGGCCTGCTTAAATTCGGCCCCGCTTGTTTTGCCGACTCCTCTGCGGACGTCAAGGCAGTGCTCTGGGACATGATCTATACCAGCAGCCGCGCCGAATCTATCGAGCTTGCCCGCGCCATCTCCCGCGCCGTAGACAGCGAGATGGACGTTAAAGTGCTGGGCGTTAAGTCCGCCAATTTCTTTGTGCTCAAGGGCGCCCGGATGCCGGCGGTGCTGGCGGAGATCGGCTTCATTACCAATCACAATGAAGAACAGCTTTTGAAGAACGGCTATTACCGCCAGCAGATCGCCGATGCGATCTACCGCGGCATCACAGGTTACGCCAGGGATTATACAATCGTCGTGAAAGCACAAAACAATATGAAGGCGGAGACGAATCAATGAGAAAGGCTATAGGGGTTTTTGATTCCGGCGTCGGAGGTCTGACCGTGGTCCGGGAGATCATCAGGCAGCTTCCTTACGAGGATATTATCTATTTCGGCGATACCGCGCGCGTGCCGTACGGCATCAAGTCGCAGGAAACGGTCATCCGTTTTTCTATCGAGAATATCCTGTTCCTGCTGAAGCAGGATGTCAAGCTTATCTGCGTGGCCTGCAATACGGTTTCCAGTTTCGCGCTGCCGGTCATCAAAAACCATTTCAAGGTCCCTATCGTCGGGGTGCTTAGCCCCGGGGTACGCGAGGCAGTATACGCCACCCAGAACAAGCGCGTCGGCATCATCGGTACCCGCGGCACCGTAAAGAGCCGCGCCTACGAGAAAGAGATCAAGCAGCTTGACGGCGAGGTCCAGGTGACGGCAGTGGCCTGTCCGCTCTTTGTGCCCTTTGCCGAAGAGGGGTGGCTGGGCGGCAAGGTGGTGCAGGAGGTAGCGCAGACATACCTGAAGCCCCTGAAAAAAGCGGGGGTCGATACGGTTATCTTAGGATGCACCCATTATCCGCTCTTAAAGCCGGTCATCCGGCAGGCGATGGGCGCGCAGGTGGCGTTGATCGATTCCGCCAAACAGGTGGCTATGGAAGTCAAGAATATCCTGGCTGCCGACGGGCTTCTTAACCCCCGCGAGCGCGGCCGGCATAAATTTTACGTCAGCGATAACCCCGAGTGGTTCAGTGGCCTGGCCAAGCGCTTCCTGGGCCAGGGCATCAAAGACGTCAGCAAGGTGGATGTGAATGTATAGGGTAAAAGTAGAAGGGTATTTCAGCTCCGCGCACAATCTGCGCGCGTATAAGGGAAAATGCGAGACGCTGCACGGACATAACTGGAAGGTCGAAGTCACGGTGGCCGGAAAAGCGCTCGATAAGACCGGGATGGTCATGGACTTTACCGTATTGAAAGCGCACCTTGCCAAGGTTACCGAAGATCTCGACCACCGGTATCTTAATAGTATCGCCTACTTCAAAAAAGCAAACCCTACGTCCGAGTATATCGCACGGTATATCTACGGGCGCCTGAAACCCCGCATCCGGGGGATCGAGTCGGTGACGGTCTGGGAATCGCAGAATTCTTCAGCCACGTATCAGCGGGTATGAAAAAGGCAGTCGTTCTTTTGTCAGGTGGGATTGATTCGGCGACCACTCTTTTCTCCGCCCGGGCAAAAGGATACCGGTGTCTCTGCCTGATCTTCGATTACGGCCAGCGCCACCGCAAAGAGCTTGCCTGCGCCAGGAGGATCGCCCGTGACGCCGGCGCAGAGTACCGCATAGTGAAAATACGCCTGAGTTGGCAGGGATCGGCGCTGTTGGATAAAAAAATAAAGATCCCGGCGGGTACGCCGCTTGATACGCAAAAAATCCCGGCAACCTATGTGCCCGGCCGCAACACGATATTCTTGAGTTTTGCCTCCTCCTGCGCCGAGGCAATTGGCGCCGAGGCGGTTTTCATCGGCGCAAACGCAGTGGACTTCTCCGGTTATCCGGACTGCCGGCCGCAGTATTACCGCGTCTTTAACCGCCTGATCCGGCAAGGCACCAAAGCAGGCGTGCAAGGCCGGCCCCTGCGTATAGAGACGCCGCTGCTGCATAAAACCAAAGGCCAGATCGTCAAGCTGGCGCAGCAGCTGGGAGTGCCGCTTGCCTATACCTGGTCATGTTACCGCGGGGCAAAAGCTCCGTGTGGGACCTGCGACAGCTGCCGTTTCCGGGCAAAAGGATTCAAAGAGGCCGGTATAACCGATCCACTCTTAAAAAAGCCATGAAGGGAAAAATTTCCGAGATTTTCGACAGCATCCAGGGCGAAGGCCTCTACTTCGGGGAGAAGCAGTTCTTCCTGCGCCTTTTCGGCTGTAATTTGAACTGCCGGTATTGCGATACCCGGTTACACCGCTTTGCGGAGTATGAATCGCAGGAGGTCGCGGATAAATTCGCCTCGGGCGCCGGGACGTATCACTCCGTCGCTTTTACCGGCGGCGAGCCGTTGCTGCAAAAAGATTTTTTGAAAGAGCTCCTGCAGTTTGCCCGCCAGGCAGGCCTGAGGACCTACCTTGAGACTAACGGCACCCTTCCTGCGGCACTGGAAGAGGTGATCGAGCTGGTGGATATCGTGGCCATGGATTTGAAGCTTCCCAGCTCAACGAGCCTTGAGCCGTTCTGGCAGGAGCACCGCGCGTTCTTGAAGATCGCCAGCCGCAAGGAGGTCTTTCTGAAGGTCGTTGTCTGCTCGACTACGACGCAAGCGGACCTGGCCGAAGCGATACACCTGATAAAAGAGATCGATCCTTCCGCGATCCTGGTGCTGCAGCCAAACAGCTACGAAGATTCCGATTCGCTCGGCGCAAAGCTGGACAGTTTCAAGGAAACTTGCGACCGGCAGGATGTCATTTGCTGCGTCATACCGCAGATACACAAAATACTGGGGGTTAAATAACATGGAACACCGATCCGGTTACGAAGGTTTGCAGAAAAACATCCGGCAGCTTAAGACCCCGCCTATCGAGGTTTGGGAAAATCAGTATCCGGATAAAGAATACAGCGTCATGCTGGAGGTGCCGGAATTCACCTGCATCTGCCCGAAGACCGGCCTGCCGGATTTTGCGACCATCGAGATCGAATATGCGCCGGCAAAATACTGCCTGGAGCTTAAGTCGTTCAAGATGTACACCATCTTTTACCGGAATGTCGGCATCTTCCATGAACACCTTATCAACAAGATGCTGGATGACCTGGTAAAGGCCTGCAAGCCCCGCCGCATGAAGATCACCGGCGTCTTTAATCCGCGCGGAGGCATTACCACCACCGTTTCAAGGGAGTATGCGCTATGAGGGTAATCGCTTCCTCTGCCATCAGGGATACGGTTGCGGTCTTATGCATCCAAGCCAATCTTTTTTTGCGCAAAGACGTCCTGGGCGCCTTGAAGTCCGCCGCGAAAAAAGAGACCGACGGCTGCGCCCGCCAGTTACTCCGGGCGATCATCGACAACGCTGCAGCCGCCCGTAAAGAAAAGCTGGCTATCTGCCAGGACACGGGCCTGCCGTGCATATTCCTGCAGATCGGTCAGGATGTGCACGTCGTCGGAGACCTGCACGCGGCGATCAATCAGGGGGTCAAGATCGGCTATCGTCAGGGGTCCTTGCGCAATTCGATAGTTGCCGATCCCCTCGGCCGGGGAAAACCCTCGTATACGCCTGCGGTGATACACACCGAGATAGTCACAGGCAAGCAGGTCCGCATCACCGTTTTGCCGAAAGGTTTCGGATGCGAGAATAAGTCGGCGCTGGAGATGTTTAAACCTACGGCCCCGCTTTCTCAGATCAAAGAGTTCGTCCTCGATACGGTCAAGGCCGCAGGCCCGGATGCCTGCCCGCCGTACGTGGTGGGCGTGGGCATCGGCGGAAGCGCCGAGTACGCAAGCCTGCTGGCAAAAAAGGCGCTGCTGAAGCCCCTGGGAGGGCCGAAGCAAAAATTGGAACAAGAGCTGCTTAAGGCGATCAATAAGCTGGGCATCGGCCCGATGGGCCTGGGCGGTAAGACCACTGCCCTGGGAGTAAGCGTCCGGACGCATCCGACGCACATCGCGGGCCTGCCGGTGGCGGTCAACATCAGTTGTCATGCCCTCAGGAGCACCACAAAAACAATATGAGCGCACAACACATAACGTTACCTTTTACCGGCCGGGATCTTGCGGGCCTGCGTGCTGGCCAGAGGCTCTACGTAAGCGGCACCCTGTACACCGCCCGTGACCAGGCGCACAAAAGATTAGCCGAAGCGCTCAAGCTCGGCAAGCGCCCGCCCTTTGACCTTAAGACCGCAGTCATCTATTATTGCGGCCCGACCAAGACTCCTAAGGGTAAGCGGATCGGTTCCTGCGGCCCGACGACCAGCTGCCGGATGGATGCATTTACTCCGGCGCTGCTTGATGCGGGACTGAAGGCCATGATCGGCAAGGGTAATCGTTCGGAAAACGTCCTGGCCCGGATGAAGAAACGTAAGGCAGTCTATTTTTTGACCTATGCCGGCTGCGGAGCCCTTTTGGCAAAACAGGTGGTTGCGCTAAAGGCGGTCGCCTATAAGGACCTGGGGCCGGAGGCAGTGTACCGGTTAACCGTGAAAGATTTCCCGCTTATCGTCGGGGTGGATACGAAAGGAAGGAACGTGTATGGCAAGGATTGATAGTCGCTCTGCGGATAAACTGCGTAAGGTACTTATTACGCGCAATTACAATAAATATGCGGAAGGCTCCTGTTTGATAGAGCTGGGTAATACCAGGGTTATCTGCACTGCCTCCGTAGAAGAATCTGTGCCGCCCTTTTTAAAAGGCACGGGGACCGGCTGGGTTACTGCCGAATACGGGATGCTGCCGCGCTCCTGCGCTCAGCGCATCCCGCGCAACAAGGATTCCGGCCGCACCTACGAGATCCAGCGCCTGGTGGGCAGGTCCCTGCGCACGGTCACCAAAATGGAGGCAATGGGTGAGCGTACCGTCTGGGTCGATTGCGACGTGATCCAGGCTGACGGAGGCACGCGCACCGCTTCGATCACCGGGAGCTTCATTGCCTTGGCCGATGCCCTGACGAAGATCAAGAAAACCGGGGTCATCACTACCGTGCCCTTAAAAGATTTTGTCGCCGCCACCAGCGTCGGGATCCTGGGCGGAGAGCTGCTTCTGGATCTGTGCTATGAGGAAGACGCCAAGGCCGAGGTGGATATGAATGTGGTCATGACCGGCAAGGGCGAGTTTATCGAAATACAGGGCACCGCCGAACGCAAGCCTTTTGCGAAAGCACAGATGGACGCGATGCTGGAGCTGGCCGGCCAGGGGATCCGCGGGCTCATTGACATCCAGAAGAGCTTTCTTAAGGATGCCTTCTAAATGGAATTGCTTGTGGCGACTAAGAACAGGCAGAAACTCCAAGAGATACGCCAGATCTGGAAGGGGTTAAAGATCCGGCTGTTCTGCCTTGAAGATTATGCGTGCGCTCCGCGCATCATCGAGAACGGCAAGACCTTCCGGGAGAATGCCATAAAGAAGGCGGTCAAGATCGCCCGTTTCACCGGAAAGCTTACCCTGGGTGAGGATTCCGGCTTGTGCGTGGATGCCCTGGGCGGAAGGCCGGGCATCTATTCTTCCCGGTTCTGTGGCAAAGATAAGAGCGACCTTAAGAACAACCTGAAACTCCTGAAGCTGCTGGCAGGCCTGCCCTTGAAGAAACGCAAGGCCCATTACGTCTGCGCCGTGGCCTTGGCGGATAAAGACGGGCTGGTGGGCGTGGCGGAGGGCCGCTGCTCGGGGGTTATCGGTTTTGACATGAGGGGGCAGGCGGGGTTCGGGTATGACCCGCTGTTCGTATCCCCTGCATATAAAAAGACATTTGCGCAGCTCGGAGAGCGCATTAAGCATAGAATAAGCCATCGTCGCCGCGCGCTGGAGAAGGCAAAAAAGATCCTCCAGAAATATATTGAAGAACAAAGGACGAGCGGCTATAATTAAAAAGTTATAGCGGTATAAGGCGGATTTTTCCGGGGCGTGGCTCAGTTTGGCTAGAGCGCTTGGTTTGGGACCAAGAGGTCGACAGTTCAAGTCTGTCCGCCCCGATGGTTTGTTGAGTTTATCGTAGTTACCAAACCGTCCCGCCGCCGAGTGCCACAAAATTTTTGAAGAGAATTTTGTGGCATCTTACGAGG
>Ga0335071_10003529_pt1 | contig 16449 bp, 15 predicted proteins | sample Lox_Sample_15_FD_206724 | JGI IMG/M metagenome (GOLD analysis project Ga0335071, IMG submission 206724) | Soil microbial communities from Loxahatchee National Wildlife Refuge, Florida, United States - Lox_Sample_1.5 | ecosystem: Environmental > Terrestrial > Soil > Wetlands | place: USA... | reverse complement strand
GTCATGAAGACTGCATCAATCGGGGCAGCCGTCACCGCCGCGCTGGCCCTCACGAGCCTCTCGGCCCACGCCGCTTGCGTGGACCCGCGAGTGGCGGCCGGCACGGCGCCCGCCCATCACGCGTCCGGCGTGCTGATGCCAAGGGCGCTCGAGCGCGAGTACGGCCATGCGCCGGCGACCATCGTCGGCACCTGGCTCGTGTCCTACACCCTCGGCGGCGACGCAATCATCCAGTGGCACAGCGACGGTACCGAGTGGGAGAACATCAACTTCCCGGTGGACGGTGGCAACCTCTGCCTGGGCAGGTGGGAGCAGACCGGCCGGCTGACCTACGCGCGTCATCACATCGGCTGGATCTACGAGGTGGCCGGCGCCCCGGCGAGCAACTACTTCATCGAGGACGAGACCGTGCAACTCGCCGCCGACGGCAAGTCCTACACCGGCAACGACACGTTCACGATCTACAACCTGGACGGCACTATCCAGGTTGGACCGCTGTCGGGCACTGCGGCGGCCACGCGCTTCTAGCCAGGGAAGGCTCGCGCGACCGCGGCGTACCCGGCGGCAGGCTCCGTCGCCCCGCCCGGAGCTACTGAGCACGAGCGGGATGAGTGCCGACCACGGAGGGGGCGCCTCCGTGGTCGCGATCGCGGGCGACACATGCGGCTCGCGTGCGGCCCGCGACCTCAACGCAGGGGCGGCGCACCGAACCGCAGGGCTGTCCGTGCGCGTGCCCGCTCGGCCTCAGTTTCACGGTCCCGAGGTTCCGCTGTCGTGACCAGCGCATCAATGAGCGCGCGAGCCGCTGCGGCAACCTCATCGACGGCCCGGTCAAAAGCGGCGTGGTTGACCCGCGACGGGCTGTTGAACCCGCTCAGCTTCCTGACAAATTGAAGCGCGGCGGCTCGGATCTCTTCCTCGGTCGCCGGTGGTGCGAAATTGAAGAGGGTCTTGATGCTCCTGCACACGGCCGTCGCCTCCGTCCGCACAGCGAGGCGCCCCTTGTAGCGTGCAAGCCATCCACGCGCAACACCCAGCTTGCTGCCCATCGCCAGTGTCTCCCATGAATCAGCGCGTGCGACGGCGGGCAAGGGCCTCGCGGCCCCGCAATGGCGGGCGGTCCGATGGTGCACCGCGGCGTGCTGCGCATCATGGCGGCCGCTTGAGACCCGCCATCGAGCCGCGCCGGCCCAGCGGGCCAGCACTGACCGAAGACGGACTCGGGCGAAACGTGGCACGCCGCGTCTTCCCGCCGGCTTGCATTCAACAGTGGCCGGCGAACCTCCTCATCCGGCCGCCACGGAGCCGGCAGCCGAAGTGCGGGGCATTTCGGGCCCGCGACGCCGAGCGCTGACTCGAGGTCCATTGCTAGAATTGCTCAACGGACGCACGGAAGGGAGACCGGCCGTGACCAGGAACGTGATTTGCCTTTGGTATGACGGCACGGCCGAACAAGCCGCCAGGTTCTACGCCCGGACGTTTCCCGACAGTGCCGTAACGGCGGTTCACCACGCCCCCGGCGACTACCCGAATGGCAAGCAGGGCACGGTGCTCACGGTCGAGTTCACGGTCGTGGGCGTGGCCTGCCTCGGCCTGAATGGCGGCCCGGCCTTCAGGCACAGTGAGGCCTTCTCGTTTCAGATCATCACCGAGGACCAGGCCGAGACCGATCGTTACTGGAATGCCGTCGTCGGCAACGGCGGCACTGAGAGCGCATGCGGGTGGTGCAAGGACAGGTGGGGCTTGTCCTGGCAGATCACCCCGCGCGTACTGCTGGAAGCGATGACCGATCCTGACCGGGCGGCCGCAAAGCGCGCATTCGAGGCGATGATGACGATGAGGAAGATCGACATCGCCACGATCCAGGCGGCGCGACGCGGATCGGCTCGCCCCTAGAGCGTACGGAGCGAATCCCGAACTTGGATCCGGAGAGGTGTCGCTCGCGAAGCACCTCCCGCCGCAGGTCGGCCAGAGGAAGCGATCCGAGACGGTTGGGACAGTTCCGTTCCGCAACGCGCCGTTACCCACCCAAGTTGCCAGTGCATGGCTGGGCAGGTCGCCGGACGCCGCCAGGGATGTGGTCGGCGCACAAGTTCGCGCCCTCGCGACACGGGAGTCTACTATTGAGCCGTCGCCGGCGAGGGGGCGATACTGGCGCGAAGGGTGACGCCACGTCCTCGATCGGCCACGACGCCATGTGCCAAGGGGGGTCCCAAGTGGCAGAGAACAAGACGAGAGAGACGAACGCGAGCGTCGAGGACTACTTCAAGGCAATCAAGGATGAGAAGCGCCGCAAGGACTGCCAGGAACTGGCGACGCTGATGTCCATGGCAACGGGGTACCCGCCGAGGATGTGGGGCTCCAGCATCGTCGGCTTCGGCTCCTATCACTACAGGTACGAGAGTGGCCGAGAGGGCGACTCGTGCATCGTCGGATTCTCATCCCGCAAGGGCGACATCAGCCTCTACGGCCTGATGACCGCGGCCGACATCGACGGGCAACTCGCGAGGCTCGGCAGATTCAAGACGGGGAAGAGTTGCATCTACGTAAGGACGCTCGCCGACGTCGACCTGAAGGTGCTGACGAAGATCGTTGCGGGTGCTGCGGTGGCACGCAGGCAGCGGCACTAGCAGTCCAGCCCGTAGTGCAGGGCGTCGCCGATCGTCGATTCATCGCACGACTTGCTGCGCTGACGCGAACCATCTGCGGCGACGTTGCCTGCCGGGCCTCAAGGCGGATTAGCCCTGGCCGGCCGGCTCCGGGCACCCGGGCGATCGATTCAAATTCCCGGGAAGCGGACGTCCACATCGCACCACGGCGATTGCCGGATCCTCAGCACCGGGTGTCGAGCAGCGTCCAGGGCTGACTACGCCAGAGACGCCTTGAACAAGGCCAACAGCCGCCCCCAAGCCTTCTCCGCCTGTTCCTGGTTGTAGACCTGGGAGTCCGGCGGGCACCAGCCGTGCAATGTGCCTTTGTAGACCTCTATCTCCGCGGGCAACTTTGCCTTGGCGAACGATTCGCGCAATACGTTCTTGGCCTCCGGCTGCTTCTGATCATCGTTCTCCGCGATCGCAATCAAAAAGTGCGCTCGCATCTGCGGAATCAACCGATGGGGGCTGTCAGGTTTGTCGGTCACGAGTCCGCCGCCATGGAAAGTCGCGCCGGCGCCCACGCGGTCGGGAGCAGCCGCAGCTGTTTCGAATACCAGCGGGCCGCCCATGCAATAGCCCGTAGTGCCGATTCTCCGCTTCCTGTCTGTCGCGCCCTGTCCATCCAGGTAAGCAATAAATGCCTTTGCATCCGTCTCGGTCGTGGCCGGCGTCAACGAACTCATCAGGCCCATCAGCGCCTGGCGGGTCGGCGGGTCATTGAAGTCCGGATGTTCCGGGGCGGTCGGCGCATGCTTGGTGCGATAGAAGGGATTGACCACGAGCACGGAGTAGCCAGACTCCGCAAGACGCTTGCCCATCTGGCGGAACGCCGGGCGCAGCCCGAAGATATCGGGCCATACCAGGACGCCGGGGTGCTTGCCCTTGACTGGATGGACGAGGTAGGCGTCAGCAGTACCATCCGGTGTCTTGATTTCGACCTCGGTTTCGCTCGTCTCAGCCGCGTTCGCAACGGGCGGCAGCGTCGCCGCGAGTGTCGCTCCAAGCGTCATCGCGCCGAACTGTCGGCGCGAAAGCCCGCGCGATCGCAGGTTGTACTCAATCATGTCCTCAATTGAGTCGCTGTCGCACATCGTCACTCTCCCGCGGCAGGTCGTGCCCTGCTGCCGATGTTGCCCCGATCTGCGCGTACGCCGCAACTGGCCAAGCGCCTGCCTTGAGGATCGCGGCACTGTTCGAAGGGATGCCGCGTCATCGGGACGCGTCCGCCGGCCGAACCCGGCCGGGAGGTGCCAGTCCCCTGCATGCCCTCTGCTTTCGCACGCCGGCCGGTCACGCCGCCGGCACCTATAATCGGGCAATGCCGAGGGCGTGATAGCGGGAGTAGGGCAATGACAGATGCTGCGCACACGCCGACCAAGATCCCGCGAACCGAGATCAGCGGACTCGAGCGACCGAAATGCCGAGTCATATTCCCGGCACCGAAAGGCGGTTGGTCCGAGCCCGCATTGTTTGAATGGGAACTGAAAGCCGAGTCGTGGACCGACGAGCACCCGCACACGGAGTACAACTTCGTGCTTGAAGGCCGGCTGTTCGTGGAATCCGGAGGCGTAACGGTCGAGGCGCAGGCGGGTGACGTCGTCCGCGTTCCTGCCGGAACCGCCGGCAGGTACTGGGCGCCAACGTACGCGCGCCTCTTGGCGATCTATGGGCCCAGTCAAGGCGGGCCGAGCAGATCCCTGGGATACGAGCGACTCACCGGTCATCCCGGATCGAAGGAAGAGCGCGATCCGACTTAAGGTCAGCCCGTACCCTCGCAGCCGGACGGCGGAAACGGGCATTGCGGGCATCCGGGCGGTGTCGGCCGGGGAAGGTCGGTCGATCGAAGGGCTCCGTGAACCGGTCGCCGCTCGAGGGATCCCCTGTCAGCGCTTCCCCAAGGCTCCTCCGCCCCGCCGAGCTGAAGTCACCTTCCGAACCTGCGCAGCGCGCAGCTGTGTGCTGCGCCGCAGCGAAGTTCGAATGGAGGCAGTGACGCCTGAAGGGCCGAAACCACCGTCCGGTCAGGCGATCGCGACGCCGATGACGCTTGGGGCCGCGAGGCGCTTCACGCTGTGCTCCGAACGGACGCGGGTTAGCACCATGCAGATCGATGACGAGCTCCTGATGCGCTACGCCGACGGCGAGCTCGATGCCGGCGAGCGGGCGCGGGTCGAGTCGGCGATCCAGGCGGATCCCGCAGTCGGCCGCCGCGTCGCCGCCTTTCGGGCGCAGCGCGAGCGTCTCTCGAAGGCTTTCGCGCCTCAGCTCGAGGAACCGGTCCCGGATCGCTTCCGACAGATCGTCGCGCAGGCGCGCGCTGCGTCGGCCGCGAAGGTCGTCGACCTCGGCAAGCGACGCGGCGCCATGGGCCTTCGCGAGCGAGTCCGTTCCTGGTCCTGGCCGGAACTGAGCGCCGTCGCCGCAAACCTCGTGCTCGGCGTTCTGGTGGCCCACCAGGTGGCGCGCAACGGCGACGAAGCCCTGCGCGCCGGACCGAACGGCCTGGTCGCCGGTCGCGCTCTCGCGCAGGCGCTCTCGACCCAGCTTGCGAACACGCAGCCGGAGAGCGCCTCGGTGCGCGTCGGGCTCACGTTCGAGAACCAGCGCGGTGAGGTGTGCCGGACCTTCACCCAGCGCCACGGCGCCCTGGACGAGTTCGCGTGCCGCAGCGGCAACGAGCGGCGGGTAGATCTCGCGCTGAGCGGTTCCGCCCACCCGAGCCCGACCGAACCCGGGTCGGTGCGCACCGCTGGGTCCGATCTGCCTCCCCAACTTCTGAAGGCCGTCGAGGCGCAGATCCGTGGCGAGCCCTTCGATGCCGCCGCTGAAGCCGAGGCCCGGCAGAACGCCTGGCGCGGCCGGTAGGTCCCGGGCACGTCACGATGGACGCAGGCCGCGGACATTCGGCTATCCTCTGATGACGCGCGACGTCTGCGCAGGGCTCGCGCGCAGCAGCGCGGCAGCGCGGCCAACGACCCGCCATGGTCCCGGACCGGTTCCGCCCGCTGCATCGCAGCGCTGCTTGGCGGCCGGTGAGCAAAGCGGCAGCGGGTCGAGCGACGCTTGACGGGCGAACGGGGGCCAATCACATGCTGAACCGACGAGATGCGCTCACGGCGATGTTCGGGATGATGACGCTTGCGGGCGCAACAGCCCAGGGAGGCACATTGAGCAACCGCGAGGAGCGCAACAAGCGCAACGCCATCGCGTTCTACGACCTGATGTTCAACCAATGCAAGCCGAGCGAGGCGGTCGACAGGTACGTCGGTGCCGTCTATGTCCAGCACAACCCGGGCGTGGCGGACGGCAAGGCGGCGTTCATCGAGTACTTCACGAGGATGGCCAAGGAATATCCCGGCAAGCAGGTCGAGTTCAAACATGCCTTTGCCGAGGGCGACTTCGTCATCCTGCATTGCCTGCAGCACTGGCCCGGTGATCACGACTGGGCGGGAATCGACATCTTCCGCCTGGATGCCGACGGCAGGATCGTCGAGCACTGGGACGTGCTGCAGATCGTTCCCGAGAAGTCCGCCAACGCCAACGGCATGTTCTGAGGAGCGGCGTTCCGGGCCGACGGAGATCGCGGGCGGCGCGCGACCGCTCGTGAGTCAGTCGACCAAGGGACGCAATCCGGTCGCGCGGCGCCTTGATCCTGCCGCCCTGGCGCAAGGCCCGACTCACGTCACCGGCTGAACTTCCGCGAGCTCATGGCGCCGATCAACAGCGCCGTTTCGGACGCCGTATGGCGATGGCAGACCGTCCGGGCGCAGCCGGTCACGACGCGTTCTCTTCGTCCTGCTTCACGAGATGTTCTTCAGGTCTGCGGGCCGCTCTCGGGCCCGCTTGTCGCCGTCCAGCTCGAACCACATCGCGTTCAGGATCGCGAAGGCGCACGCGAGGCCGAGTCCCAGGATCCAGCTGAAGTACCACATCGTTGCGCTCAGTACGCCGTGTTGGCGTTGCTCTCGATCTGGCTGACCGTTACCGGGCCGCGAAGGACGCGGTACACCCAGGCCGTGTACCCGAGCACGATCGGCATGAAGATGCAGACTGCGATCAGCATGATTCCGAGAGTGCGGGGGCTGCTGGACGCGTCCCAGACCGTCAGGCTGCTGGACAGGTCCGACGACGAGGGCATCAGGAAGGGGAACAGACTGACGCCCACTGAACCGATGGTGCCGGCGATTCCGACCGCGCTCGCGACGAAGGCGAGACCTGCGCGGCGCATCCGCGTGAGCGCAACCGTCAGCAGAGGGCAGAGCACGGCAGCCGCGGGGACCAGCCAAAGGGCGGGCCACCGCTGATAGTTCGTGAGCCACGCGCCGGAGGCGCGCACGACCGTCTTCGCCAGTGGGTCCGGAGCGCCGCCCGGAGCCGCGCCGCTCAGGATGGCGTATCCGAGATCGCTCCGGGCGAGCCAGATTCCGGCGATCAGCAGTGAACCGCACCAGACGAGGCCGGTCATGCGGCCGATCGACCGGGACCGCTGCGCGACCGCGCCGTCGGTCTTGATCGCGAGATACGCCGCGCCATGAGTTGCGAGCATCGCAACGCTCACAACCCCGGCAAGTACCGCATAAGGCGCAAAGAGATCGAAGAACCCGAAACCGTAGGCCGCGCGCAAATAGCGGTCGTAGCTGAACGGGACCCCGAGCAGCAGGTTACCCATCGCAATACCGAACACCAGCGAAGGAACGAAGCCGCCCACGAACAGCGCCCAGTCCCAGGTGCTGCGCCAGGCCGCGCCCGGCAGCTTGCTTCGGAACTTGAACCCCACCGGCCGGAGAATCAAGGCGGCCAGAACCAGCAGCATCGCGAGGTAGAACCCGGAGAAGCTGGCGGCGTAGAGCAGTGGCCATGCCGCGAAGATCGCGCCACCGCCGAGGATCAGCCACACCTGATTGCCCTCCCACACCGGCCCGACCGCGTTGATCGCGACCCGACGCTCGCTGTCCGTACGGCCGACGAAGGGCAGCAGCATTCCAACCCCGAGGTCGAAGCCGTCGGTCACGGCGAATCCGATCAGCAGCACCCCGAGCAGCAGCCACCAGATGAACTTGAGCGATGCAAACGCGAGCGGCATGGCATCACCTCAGGAGGCGCGACCCGCGGCCACGGGCTCTGGTGCTCCGCCACGTGCCGGGGAGTCCTTGATATCGGGCCCGATGCGGATGTACTTGGCCAGCAGGTAGACGTCCAGGATCGCAAGGATCGAGTAGAAGACCACGAAGCCGGCCAGACTGAGGACCACACTGCCTATCGGGATCGGTGATACCGCCAGGAACGTCGGCAGCACGCCTTCGATGGCCCACGGCTGGCGCCCGTGCTCGGCGACGAACCAACCCAGCTCCGCGGCGACCCACGGGAGAGGCAGCGCGTAGAGAGCCACCTTCAGGAACACCCTTCGCTCGGCGAAATGGCGCTTCGCCGCAATCCAGAACCCATATGCGAACAGGGCAATCAAGAAGAACCCCACCCCGACCATCAGGCGAAACGACCAGAAGAGCGATGCAATATCGGGCACCGTATCCCACGCCGCCCTGTCGATCTGCTGCGGCGTCGCCTGCGTCGGGTCAGCGACGTACCTGCGAAGCAGCAGCGCGTAGCCCAGATCCGTCGTGTGTGCCTCGAGCGTCGCTCGCGCCGCCTGGTTGTCCGGATTGCTCCTGAGATCCACGAGCGCAGAGTAGGCCGGAAGGCCACTGACGATCCGCTCTCTGGCCTGGGCGACCAGCTCCGTAATCCCGGGAACCGGGGTATCCAGCGACCTCGTCGCGATGAGGCCGAGCATCCACGGTACCCTGATCTCCGCATCGGTCCGGCGCGCTGCCTGATTGGGAATTCCGAAGAGGACGAAGGAGGCCGGCGCGGGCTCCGTGTGCCACATGCTCTCCATCGCCGCGATCTTCATCTTCTGATGCTGCGTCGCGGTGTAGCCGCTCTCATCGCCGAGCACGACGACGGAGAGCGCAGCCGCGAGCCCGAAACTCACCGCGACCGTCGCTGAGCGCTGCGCGAGCTCGACGTGCCGGCGCCGCAGCAGGTAGTAGCCGCTGATCGCCAGCACGAAGAGCGCACCCGTCACGTACCCGGCGCTCACCGTGTGGACGAACTTCGATTGCGCCGCCGGGTTGAAGATCACGTCGAATATGGAGCGCAGCTCCATCCGCATGGTGTCCGGGTTGAACTTTGCCCCCGTCGGATTCTGCATCCAGGCGTTCGCGATCAGGATCCAGAGCGCGGACAGGTTGCTGCCGATCGCCACCAGCCAGGTCACGACGACGTGCTGCAGCGTCGACAGGCGCTCCCAGCCGAAGAAGAAGAGCCCCACGAACGTCGCCTCGAGAAAGAAGGCCATCAGCCCCTCGATCGCGAGCGGCACGCCGAAGATGTCGCCGACGTAGTGCGAGTAATACGCCCAGTTCGTGCCGAACTGGAATTCCATCGTGATTCCGGTCGCCACGCCCATCGCAAAGTTGATGCCAAACAGAACGCCCCAGAACCGGGTCATGTCCCGCCAGATGACCCGGCCGGTCATGACGTAGACGCTCTCCATGATCGCGAGCAGGATCGACAGGCCGAGCGTCAGGGGAACGAACAGGAAGTGGTACAGCGCCGTCAGGGCGAACTGCAGACGCGACAGGTCCAGAACGCCTTCGGCGATCATCTGGTCGCCTCCACATGCTTCTGCTGCGGGGGTAGGGTCTTGCCGACCACGGCCGCCGCCGCCGAGTCGGCGTCCGCCGGTGGCGGATCGATGGCCCGCACGACGAACACGTACAGCGCGGCGAGCAGCGTCAGCTTCACCATCACGGCAAGGAAGAGCTGGCGTCTCAGGTGCCTGAGGGGCTGCCCCTCGCTCATGGCCCGCACCTCCGACTCGTGGGGACTAGAGCATACGCACGGCACCCAGCGATTTCTACACGAGGCGCATGCGGGCGGGCAGCGTGCCCGGGCGTTCGACCCGGGTGGCGCCGCTTTTCAGATTACGCGGCCGCGGGGCGTCGTCGGTGCGGAGCAGACGTCCGTCACCGGCGCCAAAGACGCAGCTTCACGCCCTGTGCACGCCTGCATCTGCACCGGGTGATTTCCAGTCTGCACGCGATGCCGTCGACACAACTCGCGCGTCACCGCTGCGAAGGGCGGCCGCCGCGAACGACGCTGCAGCACTCGGCGGCACTCGACGTCGAGAGCCTCGCCCGGCTCGGCGGCCAGCGGCGCCTCAGGCACCGATGAGCCCGATGCCACGTGCCATCAACGAGGCGCAGAGCAGGATCAGCACGATGCCCGCCAACTCCGCGTGCAGGATCGTGCGCAGGGCGCGGAGCTTCGACGGGGCGACGGCGGGCGCCGACCCCTCCTTGAGCGCCGCGCGCCAGGAAAGAAACTCCACGGTCGGAACGATCGAGAGCAGGCCGATCGCGATGAACAGCGCGATCTTCGCCAGGAACGGGACGCTGTGGAAGTAGTAGGCGGCGCCCTTCTCGAAGTAGACCACCCGCAGCAGCCCCGCGGCGAGGACAAGGCCCGCCGATGCACCATAGACCATGTCCGTCAGCAGCAGGCGTCGGGCGGCGGTGACGTTCAACTCGCCCTTCAGCAGGGCGAACTCCACAGCCAGTGCCGCCGCGACCGCAAATGCCGCGACATGGTGGAGGAACGCAAACAGCGCAACCGTCACACGACCGAATTCCATGGCCGGTGCCTCGCTACGTCTCCCCTGCGGCTCGAAGCGTCGCTGGCCGGCCGCCGCGCGGAGCGCCTTGTCGCGGTCGTTCGTTGCGCCGGCCTGCCCCTGCTGGCGATCGGCAAGTCCGAAGACCCGTCCCCGACGCAACCGGCAAGCCATCGAATCACGGGCCAGAACTGATGCCCGCCTCCGAAACCACGGGCTGTTCCTCGCCTATGGTATCGCACGGAAAATGGAGTGCCCCTCGCGTCCGACGACGACGCCAAGAGCCTCCGGCAACGGCGTTGCTGCACCGCAGCGAACGGCGATGAGCGTTGGCAGGCTCGAAGAATCTACAGGTGCCGGTGCGACCGACCGAGATCGCTGAACGTCCACCGACAACCATCCGGGCAGCCAACGCTTTGATGTGCGACACGCAATTTTTCGAACGGCCGTCGGATGATGGCTGGGCGGATGATGACGACGGCCTGCTGATGCCGACAACAGCGTTCCGCGGGCATTGCCGCGTCACACGGATTTCCGGGGATGCTCGGTGTCGCCGGCGCCCGATGCGCCCGGACCCTGACGGACGCGCAAGGGAGACAAGATGATCGAGGACAAGCTCAACGCGCTCTTCGGTGATGAGCAGCCCACCCAGTTCGGATCCGGCTGGTGGAGCGGAGTCTCGTCGGCGTTCTTCGGCATCCTCGCGTTCGGTGCGGTCGTGTGCCTGCACTTCCCGCAGTTCCTCACCTCAGCGAACCTGCGCCCGTTCTACCCGATGCCCCTGATGCGCCTGACGATACAGGCCGTCATCGTCGCGGCCATTGCGCTCGGCGTGGCATCCGCGATGCTGCGCCAGAAGAAGGTGCTGGCGCTGACGGGGATGCTGTGCGCGCTCGGCGCCACGCTCCTCGGTGGGGCGAACGTCGCGATCAACGCGGACCTGCCTCGAGGCCCGTCGATCGGCCTCGACTGGTTTCTGCTCGACATGCTGCTGATGACGCTGGTCTTCTCGCCCATCGAGGTGCTCTGGCCCGCGTATCCCAAGCAGAGCGTGTTTCGCAAGGAATGGGTGACGGACATCGGCTACTTCCTGTCCACGCACCTGCCGGTTCAGGTCACGACGTTCCTGATCCTGCTGCCGGCGACCAAGCTCACGGCCTACCTGAACGTGCCTGCGCTGGTCACCGAGGTCGGCCGGCTGCCGTGGCCCGTTCAGTTCCTGCTGGCGGTGCTGGTCGCAGACCTCGCCGAATACGCGATCCATCGCGCCTTCCATGTCGTTCCATGGCTGTGGCGCTTTCACGCCGTTCATCATTCGTCGCCGGCGCTTGACTGGATCGCCGGGTCGCGCTCGCATCTGGTCGACGACCTGGCCGTCCGCGGCTTCATCCTGATCCCGATGATGCTGGTGTTCCCGCATGACATGATCGTCGCCTACCTGTTCTTCGTGAACCTGCATGCCACGTGGACGCACTGCAACTTCGGGCCGACGATCAGGTGGCTGGAGCCGTACCTGATCCAGCCGCGGTACCACCACTGGCACCACACGTCGCAGAAGGCGGCGATCGACAAGAATTTCGCGATCCACTTCCCGTGGATCGACCGGCTGTTCGGCACGCACTACCTGCCGGAGGACGGCCGTTGGCCGGACACCTACGGCGTCGCCGGGGAGAAAGTCCCGGCGGGCTTCTGGGCGCAGTTCTTCTATCCGTTCTTCCCCGGGAAGCGGGCGGCCGCTAGAAGCTGAGTGAAGCGAGCGGAATGTCGCGCGGCAGCTCGACACCACTGCTCGTCGCCTTCACGAGGCCCATCGCCTTCATCGCCTTGACGGCCATGAAGCCGAAGTCGTACTCCGAATCCTCGTGCGAGAGGCGCAGCAACCATGGCGAGTGGTGGTGGTTGTTCTGCAGGCACGCGCTGAAGGTGGCGGTCACCGGCAGCCAGTCCGCGATGTTCATCGCGTTGTCGCGCGCGTCGTCGTAGCGCCGCGACCCGAACCGGCGATCGTGCGTCCAGTAGTTCTGGATCATGTTGACCCAGAGCGCGAAGACGCGCATCAGCAGCCACAGGGTGGCCGCGAACCGGACGTCGCCGACGCAGACGGCCAGCAGCCAGAAGTTGAAGGCCTGCGACAGGACCGCGTAGACCGGGTTTGAAACGAGCCGGATCGGCCAGGACTTCAATATCTCATCGTCGGCGACGTTCACCTGAGTCCGGTACGGGAACAGGCAGAGGTAGAGCGTGCGCCAGAAGCCGTCCGACCCGAGCTTGTTGGGGTCGCCCGGGTGGTCGGCAAACTTGTGGTGCAGCCGGTGGCGATTGACCCAGCTGACGGGATTGACGTAGATGCCGAGCGTGTTGTTGAGGACCGTGATGGCCTGGATGAACCACGGCCTGTAGTCCAGCGCACGATGCGCGATCCCCATGTGGATGACGCAGGAGAGGTACACGCCAGCGATGAACCAGTTGGCGAGGAAGTAGGCGGCGCCGACCATCACACCCAGCCACGGGCCGAGCGCGGGCGGCGCCATCACGGCGCATGCGCAGCCGTAGCCCAGGATGATCGCGTAACCGGAAACGTTGTAGGTTCTCACCGGCCAACCTCATGGGCACCGAGCTCGAAGGATGCTACTTCAGTTTCCAGCACGGCGCAGGACGACGAGCGTTTCAGGCTGGTCGTCCCGCTTCAGCGACGTCACCCAACACTGGGGAGCGCGTGTGCCAGTCGGTGAGCTGCTGGTAGCCATGCGCCAGCGCGAGCACGCGCGACTCGGCGAACCGCGGTCCCGCGATCTGCAGCCCGACAGGCATGCCGTCCCGGGTGAAGCCGCAGGGCACCGAGATCGCCGGCAGGCCCAGCACGTCGAACATGTGCGTGTTGCGGATCTCGACCGGGATCCCGTCCGGCGGCAGCGGTGGATCGAGATAGCCCGATTCGACCGTCATTGCCGGGATCGCGGTCGTCGGCGTCACCAGCAGGTCGACGCTCGAGAACGCGGCGTCAGCGCTGCAGCGCAGGCGTTCCATCTCCCGTCGGGCGTTCAGGTAGGCCGCGGCGGATATGCCTGCCGCCCACTCCAGGCGTTTGCGGGTCATGGGCTGGTAGAGCTGCGGTGTCCGGGTGAAGTACGGTTGGTGGAAGGCGTAGGCTTCGGCCGAAGCGATCGTCATCAAGACGTTGCTGTACGGCAGCTCCACCTCGCGCACGCCGGCGCTGATGCTGGCAAGTTCCCCGATCGCCGTGTCGAGTACCGCCTCGACCTCCGGGTCGAGATTGTCGAAGTAGGGCCGGCGGACGAGGCCGATCCGCAGCGGTGCTCTCCGCTCGCTCAACGCGCTCGCGTGGGGTTCCTTCGGCCGGTCGACGCTCGAGGGCTCGAGGGGGTCGTAGCCGGCGATCGCCTCCAGCAGCAGAGCGGCATCCGTGGCCGTGCGGCAGAGCGGCCCGACGTGGTCGAGCGACCATGACAGCGGGATGACGCCGCGGGTGCTGACTCGCCCGAAGGTGGGCTTGAGGCCAACGACACCGCAGTACGCGGCCGGCTGGCGGATGGACGCCGCGGTGTCCGTCCCGAGCGCGCCGATGCAGAGACCGGCTGCGACCGCGGCGGCTGATCCTCCGGACGAACCGCCGGCAATTCGCTCCGGATTCCATGGGTTGCGGACCGCACCGTAGTGGCTGGGCACGGAGGTCCCGCCATAAGCGCACTCGTGCATGTTCAGCTTGCCGAGCAGCACCGCACCCGCCGCCTTGAGCCGACGCACGACTTCCGCGTCTTCCGCCGGAATGCGGTCCTTGAAGACGGCGCTGGCAGCGGTCGTCCGGGTGCCTGCGGTATCGATCAGGTCCTTGAGCGCAAGCGGCATGCCGTGCAGGGGACTGCGCCAGTGGCCTCTGAGGATTTCGGCCTCCGCCTCCGCCGCCTGCCGCAATGCCTCCTCGGCCGTCACCGTGATGAACGCGTTCAGCGCGGGATTCACGCGTTCGATGCGAGCGATGCAGGCCTGCGCGAGCTCGACGGGAGAAACAGCCCTTCGCCGCAGCAACGCCATGGCTTCGACGAGCGTGAGTTGCGTGAGCTCGGTGGGCCGCCCGGCCGGACTGACGTCGGTTGTCATCACGTCTCCCGCGCCGCGCGCGGCGGCTGCCCTGTACACGTCGCGCCGGACCCGCAGTCGTCCGGCCACGGCTTCAATGTGAATCCCGCGAACGGCAGGATACGTCTGGCGGGATGTTGGTCGCTTGCTGCGGGTTTCTGCAGACGCATGGTACTGACGTCGGCAGAAACGGGGGAAGTGCTCCGCAGTGTGGACCGTCGCGCAACCCGCACTCGGCCGCAGCGAGTCACCCCCTCGGGGACAACGCGCGACAGGTGACTCGCAAGCCACCAACTCTTGGGGCGCAGCGTGAGACGGCGACCCGCGTCCCGGGACCAAGATGCAGGGTCGACGCTGGCGCGAATACGGGTGACACGCGGGACCTGTCGCGCAGGACTCCAGCGGAAGGATCGCCCAGGGTCCCCGGTCCGCGGCAGGTGCTTGGGTGATGCGTGCGATCCAGGGAATCGACCTTCACGGCTACAAGAGCGAACTCTCCATCGAGCCCGCGCTGACCTTGTGCATCAGTCACTTACGCTCGCGGGCAATCGCGAACGCTTGCTCGATCCTGTCCTGCGCCGCCGATCCGCCGGGCGCGTGCACGACGACACGCCCAATTTGTCCACACCGCCCGGGCACGGCTGCTCGGCGGCGAGTTCCCGGTCGGCGAGCGCCCCGCCGGCGGCACCCGCGTCACCTGCAGCTGCCCGCAGCCAGGGCGCCAGTGACGAACGGACTCGGCCCTGCGGTCGCGGGCCTGCCCGGCAATCCGCCCTGATCCAAGGCTCGCCCGGCGCGATGCGCAGGAACGATCGCGCCGCAAGTGCAGCGGCCCGGGTCATGTCGCGTCAACGCGCGCTCACGATGTCGCCGCTCTGGATCGCCCGCGGACCCTCCGCCCACAGGAAGGAGACGTTGCTGAACTGCACCGGGATCCCGGTACACATCAGCGGCTCCGGCCGATCGCAGACCTGAAAGTGCAGGTGCGGCTCGGTGGAATTCCCCGAGGAGCCGAGCTTGCCGATCACCTGACCCGCACGGACCGTGTCGCCCTGCCGGACGCGAACGCTGCCGGGCTGCAGGTGCGCGTAGAGCGAGTACTCGCCGTCGCCATGGTCGATGAGGACATAGTTCCCGGCGACCCAGTCCGGGTCCGCGCGAGCCGTGTGGTCGGCGGCGCCTGCGACGTGCCTCGCGGCATAGGCTTCCGACGTCTCTCCCGGCCTCTGCAGGGCGGAGGCGTCCTCGATCCGATCCGAGCGCGTCCGCACGACCTTGCCGTCGGCGGCTGCGAGTACCGGGGCCCCGTAGGCGTAGTAGTCGGCGAATCGTCTCCCGTTCGTCCTGAAGGTCTGGCCGCGCTGACCGAGCCTTGCGATGTCGAGCGCGAACTGCTCAGGGACGTGGGTGCGGTGGCCGGTGTGAAAGCTGGGGCCCCAGCCGGCGAACCAGACGCCAGTCAGCGGGAACGCGAAGCGCGTCTTTGCGAAGCCCGACTTGATCGGCACCGATGCGGTCACGACGCTGTCGCGGCCGCCGGAGTAGCCGTGCGCCGTGACGCGGACGGTGTCGCGGGCGTGGTCGAAGGCAAACACGGAGTTGACGACCAGCAGCCCCTCGTCACGCCTGAGCTCGGGGCCGGCCAGAGTCACCGTCGGTGCGACCAGCGCGTCTCCGCAGAATTCGAATGGCCACGCCTTCATGACCTGCTGCAACGGAGGACCGTTCCCGGCCCAGCGCTCGATCTCGGCCTGACCCAGCTGGCGCGTGTCGAGCACCTGGCCCGCGCCGAGAAGGGCGACTTCGACACGGTCGACGCGAAACGGCTGCTCGTCGCGGTTGATGATCACGAATCCCGGGACCAGCAGGCTCTGCAGGCGTCCGCGATCGTCGAGCGGGTACGCCCAGATCCCGTCGGCCGGACAAAAGAGGATGTCCACCAGAGGTGCTTCCGCGGCACCGGCGCGGCCGGCGACGCAGAGTAGGAGCATGAGGGCGCACAGCAACCACGACCGCACGTGG
>Ga0335071_10003527_pt1 | contig 16451 bp, 18 predicted proteins | sample Lox_Sample_15_FD_206724 | JGI IMG/M metagenome (GOLD analysis project Ga0335071, IMG submission 206724) | Soil microbial communities from Loxahatchee National Wildlife Refuge, Florida, United States - Lox_Sample_1.5 | ecosystem: Environmental > Terrestrial > Soil > Wetlands | place: USA... | reverse complement strand
GTCAGCGCCGCTTCCAGCCACTCCACGATCATCGAGGGCTCACTTCTTGCATGAGCTCACGTCTTGCAAGCAGGATATACTGCCTGATCATTGAAAGATGCCGGAGACATAGGACCCATGCTTGACACCCGCGCGCTCGATGTCATTTTCCGCGAGGCCCGCACGCACAACGGCTGGTCGCCCAAGCCGGTCTCGGATGACACGCTCCGGCAAGTCTACGAACTCATGAAATGGGGGCCGACCAGCGCCAATTGCTCGCCCGCGCGGATCCTCTTCCTGCGCACGACGGAGGCCAAAGAACGGCTGAAGCCCGCCCTCAGCTCGGGCAATCGCGACAAGACGATGGCGGCACCGGTGACCGCGATCGTCGCGTACGACCTCAAATTCTACGATTTGCTGCCCAAGCTGTTCCCGCACGATCAGAAGGCACGCAGCTGGTTCACCAGCGACGAGAACGTGGCGCGCATGACGGCGATCCGCAACGGCACCCTGCAAGGCGCGTACATGATCATTGCGGCGCGGGCCGTGGGGCTCGATTGCGGCCCGATGTCGGGGTTCGACAATGCCAAGGTCGATGCCGAGTTCTTCGCCGGCCAGGACGTGAAGTCCAATTTTCTGTGCAATCTCGGCTACGGCGATCCGAGCAAGCTGTTCAACCGCTCGCCGCGGCTGACCTTCGAGGAAGCCTGCAAGATCCTGTAGGCCGGACGATCAGACGGTCACGTCGACCGTAGCGCCGCGCTCCTCGCCCTCATCCTCGCCCGGCTGGCTGCGCGGCTTCGCAGCCCGTGGCGCGCCGCCGCCGCCCTTGCCGTGCACCGTCGCGCGCTCTTCGTCGTCGCCGGTCTCGGCACTGCTCGACGAGCGCCGTGGTCCGACAGATTGGCGCAGCTCGGGACCCTGTCGGGTTGCGAGCGCTGACACGGCCACGGCCGCTTCGCGCGGGTCGCTGACCGGACGGATGCCGAGCGTTTGAGGCGATGCCGCCGAGGGTTGAACGAGCGGCAGCCCGTACGCGTTGATCGGAAGCAGGTCCATTGTCATAGCGGTGGCCTTTCCTGGCCCCGTTACATTGCGGAAATCTTACTACTTATGGATGAACAAAATCCAGGTCGTTCGGCGCCAAGTGCATAAAATTATTGGAAAATTTTAGCGTACGGTCTGGCCTCACGCGTCATCGGCCAGGCGCAGGCCGGAGAACTGCCAGCGCGCGGACGGCGGAAAGAAGTTTCGATATTCGGCCCTGACGTGGGAGCGCGGCGTGGCGCACGAACCGCCGCGCAGCACGATCTGGTTGGCCATGAACTTGCCGTTGTATTCGCCAAGCGCGCCGTTCGCCGGCCGGAAGCCCGGATAGGCCGTGTAAGGACTCTGCGTCCATTCCCAGAGATCGCCGAATATCTGCGTGAGCCCGGTCGTCGCCGGGGCCGCCTGCGGATGAAACGCGCCGGTCTCGAGGAAATTGCCGTCCTGATGCAGGCCGGCCGCCGCGATTTCCCACTCGGCCTCGGTCGGAAGGCGCCGTCCGGACCAGCGCGCGAAGGCGTCCGCTTCGTAGTAGCTGACGTGGACCACCGGCGCGTCGGCGGCGACCGGGCGCCTGCCGGCCAGCGTGTACTCGCTCCAGCCGTCCTCGCTGCGATGCCAATAGAGCGGTGCCTCCCAACGCTCGCTCCGTGCGGTCTGCCAGCCGTCAGACAGCCAGAGCGTTGGGGTCGTATAGCCGCCGTCGGCCATGAACTCGAGCCACTCGCGATTCGTCACGAGCCGCGAGCCGAGACGGAAATCGTCAACCCAGACCTTGTGGCGCGGCTGCTCGTTGTCGAAACAGAACTCCGATCCTCCGTAGCCGATCTCGCGCACGCCTCCTGCGAAGGACGCCCAGCCCAGGTCGGGGACCAGCGCATGCGGCGGCAGCGCCGGCGTACGACCCGCATACGCGGGCGCCAGCGGATTCGAGCCGAGCACGTGCTTGATGTCGGTGACGATCAGCTCCTGGTGCTGCTGCTCGTGATGGCAGCCGAGCTCGACCAGCCGGTGAACATCGTCCGGCGCTTCCCTGGCCAGGACATTCGCCATCGCAGCGTCGACATGCCGGCGGTAGCCATGGATATCGTCGAGGCTGGGCCGCGTCAGAAGCCCACGGTCGGGACGCGGATGACGGTCGCCCAGCGCCTCGTAATAGGAGTTGAAGAGATAATGGTACTTGGGATCGAACGGCTCGTATCCGGGCGCGAACTTGCACAGCACGAACGTCTCGAAGAACCAGGACGTATGTGCGAGGTGCCACTTCGTCGGGCTCGCGAGGCTCATCGACTGGACCTGCTGGTCCTCGGCGGTGAGCGGTGCTGCGAGCGCGATCGTCGCCGCGCGCACCGCATGGAACCGGGCCGCCGTGGTCGAACGCAGATCCGGGGTGGCGGCGAGTTTCGGCTGTAGGCCGGGCTGTGCCATGTGGGCTTACTCCGCGCAGACGGAAGGACGAGACGAGATATGGGCCCAGGCTACCGCGTCACAAGGCCCCCGGGGCAAGCGAAATTGCTGTGAGCAGGAACTGACGCGAGGCACTACGCCCGAGGACGCGCGGAAAACCTAGAGCCTCATCCAGGTCAATTCGTGCTTGTTGTGATGCAGATGCATCAGCCTGGAGCCGGGGATGGCCGCGAACTCGCGCGCGGTCGCGTGGTCGGTTTCGCCCTGGAATTTGATCGTACAGACGAAGCGGCGGGCGAGGCCCGAATCCAGCCAGCGGCGGATGAGGCCCAAGAGGCGCTGCGGGTAGCAGACGACATCGCAGCACAGCCAGTCGACCGGCCCCACCTCTTCCGGTGCGAGCGCAAAGGCGCTTTGACGGAGCACGGTCATGCGCGGCAGGGCCGCGATATTGGGGCTGAGGGGCGCCTTATCGACGGCTATAACCCGCGCCCCCGTTTCGTGCAGCGCCCAGCTCCACCCGCCAGGGCTGGCGCCGAGATCGAGGCAGACCTCACCCGGGCCGGGCCGCGTGCCGGCCAGGGTCAATGCCTCCCACAGCTTCACATAGGCGCGGTTCGGCGGTGCCGACTTGTTTTCCGCGAACTCCAGCTCGCCATGAGGGAAGGGGCTGGAGCAGCGCTGCGCGGCGATGATCGTGTTCGCATCGAGCAGGGTCCATGAGCCGAGCGGTGCGGCCGGCAGATCCGTCGGGAAGGGAAGCCGCTTCGGCCGAAGCGGCGGCAATTTCTCCTCGATGAGATGCGCACGGCGGTGCAGATGAAACGCATAGAGCACCCAGTTGCGCTGGAGGGCGCGCAACGCCTTGGCGGCCTCGCCGATGGAGCTGATCGGCAGCCGCAGCGGCGCGTACCAGATGTTTTGCGCCCAGGCGGACGGCCGCGGCGGGCCATCCGCGAAGATCAGCCGGTCATGCACGGCAATCACCTCGCCGAGCTCGGCGACCACCTCGTCAACAAAGCCGCGAGGCGCCAGATAGCCGGTCCAGTTCGTCGGCTCGGCTGCGGCGGTTGCCCCCATCAGCGGCCGGACGGCTCGGCCGCGGCCAGGTGAGGCCCGGCACGCGTGTCGGCGATCTCGCGCACGAGCTTGTTCACGATCGCAAACGCGAACGTGTCGAAATTCTCGATCGCAATCACGAATGAGCCGGGTCCGCCGATGACGTTCTCGCGATAGAACTGATCGAGCGGCGGTTGCGGAGGCTGGATGAATCCGGCATTGGGCTTGTCGTTCATGATGACGAGCCCGTTGATGGTGATGCCGTCACGTAGCGCGTCATCCCTGGCGGACGCGGCAGGCCGGCCGCTATTGTTGACGCCATCGCCCGACACATCGATCACCTTTCGCGTGCCGGCGAAGCCGCCGTGACCGAACAGGGGCACAGACGCATCGATTGCGCCGCTGATCGACGTCCACCCCCAGAAACTGCGCGGCGCCTTGAGGAGCGCGTCCGAAAACTGCTGGCCGCTGGCCTCGTCGCTGATCTGCGTCCACGGGACGACGACCTTCTGGAAGTCGGCGCCCGACCATTCGACGAGCGTGACCGCGATCCGGCCGTGGCTGCTTTCCTTGATCGCGTTGAGGACAGAGGAATTGACGAATGCCTGGGCATAGCCCTGCTTTTGGAGCGCGTACTCTTCATCGTCGATGCTGCGCGACACGTCGACCGCCAGAACGAGCTCGAGATCGACCGGGACGGGATCGCAGCGCGCCTCGGGCGCGAGCCGCACGACTCCGATCAGCAGGAACGCGAGCAGCAAGATCGTGCGTCGCACGGCGGCGGGCTCCCGGCGTGTCACGGCAGGACTATACGCCGCAGCCCATGCGGTCGCCAGCCATGCGCGTGCCGGCAGCCATCACGGGGCCGTGACAGTCAGCCCTCGATAAGCGCCTCGCGGAGCTGGGACCAGCCGCTGCCGGTCGGCGCGTGCAGCAGAAGACCTGCCTGACGGCGCACCGAATAGGCAACCGGATCCGGAGCCCGGTCCTCCACGAAACCGGACGTGCCGCCGGCCTCACGGTGGATCAGCACGCCCGCGGCATGGTCCCACGGCAAGATGCGGCTGAACGCCGCAAAATCGACCCGTCCTTCGACCAGGTCGACATATTCCAGTCCGGCGCAGGTCACGCGATGCAGCGGACCGACCCGCCCGCCGCGCTCCAGGATGTCGTGCACGCGGCCGCGGTCGCCGAACCGTCCGCCCACCACGCCGCGTGCGTCTCTCAGGGATGGCATCGCCGCCCGCTGGAGCGGGTATTTCCCCGTGGAATCCAGCCGCCATGCGCCGCCACCCGCTTGCGCCATCACGGTTGCGTTGCGGATCGGATCATGGATCCAGCCGGCCCGCACCTCGCCGCTCTCTGCCAACGCGACGATGAGGGCGAAGCGCGGAATGGCTCTGGCGAAATTCATCGTCCCGTCGACGGGATCGATGATCCACACGGGCTCGTCGCCGGCCAACTGGTCGAGAACCGCGGGATCCACGGCGACGGCCTCCTCGCCGACCACGAGCGAGCCGGGGAGGAGGTTCATCAAGCCCGACGTCAGCGCCAGCTCGGCCTCGGTATCGGCGACCGTGACGAGGTTGCCCGGCGACTTTTCACGGATTTCGTGTTGAGCAAGCCGCTGAAACCGCGTCAGCACCTGTTCCTCGGCGACGCGGCGGATGATCGGGACGACGTCCTCGAGTGCAATGCGAAGTGTCATTGAGGCCAGGTTATACCACGGCCACATGCCCTGGCTTGGTGCGGCGCCGCCCTGTACGCTTCTGGCTTCCTCACGAATCGGATCACGTCATGGCGTGGATATGGCTTCTGCTTGCCGGTGCCGCTGAGATCGGCTGGATGATCGAGCTCAAGCTGTCGCACGGCTTGACGCGGCTGGGGTGGGCGGCGGCTACCTTGGCCACGATGGGGCTGAGCCTCGTCTTCATGTCGTTTGCCACCCGAGAGATCCCGATGGGCACGGCCTATGCGGTGTGGACCGGCATCGGCGCTGCGGGGATCGCCACGGTCGGCATGCTGTTTTTCGGCGAGCCGCGGACAGCCCTGCGGATCGCCTGCATCGCCTGCATCGTGGCCGGCATCGCCGGGCTGAGGCTCGCTGCGAGCTCTTAGGCCCGGGTGCCCTTCGCGGCGAGAGACGTTCGGTAGGACACCATCGTCTCGTGGTTGAAGCAGCAGAAGATGACACTCATTCCGGGCGACGCCTCGAGTATCTCGGCGACCGTGCCGACGGCGATATCTGCCGCCTGGTCCAGCGGAAACCGGTAGACGCCGGTGCTGATCGCCGGGAAGGCGATGCTGGTCACGCCACGCTCGCGCGCCAGGGCGAGCGATGATCGATAGCAGGATGCCAGCAATTCCGTTTCGCCGTGGAGCCTGCCGCGCCACACGGGGCCCACGGCATGGATCACGTACCTGGCGGGCAGCCTGTAACCGCGCGTGATCTTCGCCTGGCCGGTCGGACAGCCGCCCAGGGCGCGGCATTCCACCAGGAGGTCCGGCCCCGCCGCGCGATGGATCGCACCGTCCACACCGCCGCCACCCAGCAGCGACTCGTTCGCCGCGTTCACGATCGCGTCGACCGCGAGCGTGGTGATGTCGCCGAGCCTGACGTCGCAATCCGGCGGCATCTTCACCTATTGGATGCGAAAGCTCTTGGGCGGCAGATTTTTCCCAAATCCGTCGATGAGGATCGGTGCCATCGCCGCAAAGGCCCACACGTCTTGCACCATGGCGCCTGTGTATCTGGCTTCCGCTTCCCAGAGCCGTTGGCCGGTCATCTGGTTGTCGAGTGTCACGCGCAGGATATAGCGGGTCTTTGCATTGCTGCCATCGGCGAGGCTCTCGACGCGGGTCTCGAAGTTCAGCGTGAGCGCCGAATCACGATCGGTCAGCGGAACGCCACGCCGATTGAGTGCCTCGGTGAAACTCGATTTGATGCGGGCGTTGTCCCTGGTGTCGTCCCATGCGCGCACATCGACGAGCACGCCCGTCGGGACATGCGCGAAAGCCGAAGCATAAGCGACCCCCGGCGCGTTGCCCTCTCCGTCCTCCGCGCGAACCGGAGAGGCCGCGCTGATGAGTGTAAGAGTGGCCAGAACCAAAAATGCTCTCATGGTCCTCACTCCGCCGATCGTGAGTGGAAATTGCTAGCACGCCGCGCCGATCACGACTTTGATCTGCGTCAATTTCCGCTTGCGGCGATCTACCGGATGCGGAAGCTTTTCGGGTGCACCGTCTGGCCGAACCCGTCGACGAGCACCGGCGCCATGGCGGCGAAGGTGGCGGTTTCGTCCGTGACGGCACCCGTGTAGCTCGCTTCGCCTTGCCAGAGACGTTGGCCGCTTTGCTGATCGTCGAGAGTGGCGCGCAGGATGTAGCGCGTGGTTCCGCCCCCGGTCTCGGTACGGCCCCCCAGCAGGTTGTCCTGGATATCCATCCGGACACGCGACTCATTTCGTACTTGCCCCATGCCGATCCCTGGCACGGCCAGGCTCTGGACCTCGGTTTCGAAGTTCAACATGAGGGTCGCGCCGCCCTCAGTGAGCGGAACGCCGCGCCGATGCAGGGCGTCCGTGAAGCTCAGCTTCACGCGTTGGTTCTCGGCTGAGTTGTCCCAGGGACGGACGTTGATCGGCGTGCCCGCCGGAACCGGAATGAATGACGAGGCATAGGCAGTGCCCGGAGACGTGTCGTTCTGGTCGTCCGCGCGAGCGCCGGCCGCCGCGCCACATGCGGCGGCGCACGCGATCAGAAGCGCAGCGAATCTTCCTTTCATGAACGGCACCTCCGACACCGGCGCGACAGTATACGTGGATACGTGGTCATTCACGGGCACCCGGTCAATCTCCTTCGCCGGAGCCTCCAGTCCCGCGCCGTTGACGCTCTACGGGCGGGTTCATATGATATTCTTCCTGTGCCGCCCGGGTGGAACGCGCCCCATGACCGCTGCCGAACTGGAACAGAACGCGCGCAAAGCCAGCGCCTTGCTGAAGGCCATGGCCAATGAGCGGCGTCTGCTGATCCTGTGCTATCTGGCGCAAGGCGAGCGCTCGGTCAGCGAGCTCGAGGGTCTGATCTCGCTCAGCCAATCGGCGCTGTCGCAGCACTTGGCCCGCTTGCGGCGCGACGGACTCGTGACCACGCGCCGCGCCGCACAGACGATCTACTATGCGCTGGCCGGGCGCGAGGCCGGTGCCATCATGGAAACCCTGCACGCCCTCTATTGCGAGCCGGTCAAGGCCCCATTGCCGCCGACCGCGCGGGAAAAGGTCGGCGCCTGAGCTCTTCCGCCCAACGCGCGAGCAGGCAGCCCGCGGCGCCACGCAGAAGATGCGGATGGCGCCTGTTGGCCATCTGCGCGCTCGTCCTTATGTCCGGTGGACCAGCGACCGCGGCACAATACCCCGACAAGCCAGTGCATCTTGTCGTGCCGTACCCGGCAGGCGGCCCGGTGGACGTCCTCGCCCGCGTGCTGGGACAAAGATTGTCCGACACTCTAGGCCAGCCGTTCATCGTCGACGACCGGCCGGGTGCCAGCGGAACGGTCGGGTCGGAGTTCGTCGCGAGAGCGGCACCCGACGGCTATACGCTCGTCATGGGGAACAACGCGACGCACGCGACGAACGAGAGCCTCTATCCCAATCTGCACTATGCGACATTGCGCGATTTCGCGCCGATCGGTCTTGCGGCGACGGTGACGAACATCCTGGTGGTCGCCCCCAATCTGCCGATGCATTCGGTTGCCGAGTTGATCGCGTACGCGAAGGCGCGGCCCGGCAACCTCAACTATGCCTCTTCGGGGAGCGGGTCGGCTGCGCATCTCACCGGCGAGATGTTCAAGCTCATGACCGGCACCGATATCGTCCATATTCCCTACAAAGGTGCGGCACCGGCAACGACCGACCTCCTGGCGGGGCAGGTCGGACTGATGTTCGCATCCGCGCCCTCGGTCTTCCAGTACGTGAAGGCGGGCAGGTTGCACGCGTTGGCGGTGACGAGCGCCGCCCGCTGGCAGAGCCTGCCGGATGTCCCGACGATAGCGGAAGCGGGGGTTCCGGGCTTTACGTCCGAGGTGTGGTTCGGGCTCTTCGCCCCGGCAGGCACGCCGCGCGACATCGTGGGCCGGCTGAACGCGGCTCTGTTGAAGACCACGGCGGGTGCGGATGTTCGTGCGAAATTGGCCGAAGAGGGGTTCGACGTGACGACGGACACGCCTGAGGAGTTTCGGGCCTTCATCGCCGCGGAGATCACGAAATGGGCAGACGTGATCAAGCGGTCCGGTGCGCATGTCGACTAGCCAGCTTGTCGCCCGGAACCACCCCTGACAGAATCGAAAAAAGACGCCAGACACGAGGACGCCCATGAGCACGCTGCTTGTCACGCACATGGCCTGCATCGAACACGATCCGGGCGCCTTCCATCCCGAGCGGCCCGACCGCCTCAAAGCCGTGCTCGCGGGTTTGTCGGAGTCCGAATTCAAAGGCCTCGAGCGCATGCAGGCACCGCGTGCCGAGACGGCGCACCTGACCTTGTGCCACCCCGCCGATTACGTCGAGGAGGTGATGAGCACCATTCCGAGCGAGGGACATCAGCACCTCGACGGCGACACGGCCGTGAGCCCCGGGTCGGGCGAGGCGGCATTGCGTGCGGCGGGTGCGGTGGTGGCGGCCGTCGATGCGGTCTGCACCGGCAAGGCCCGGAATGCGTTCTGTGCCGTCCGTCCGCCCGGGCACCATGCGGAGGCCGCGCACGCCATGGGGTTCTGCCTGTTCAACAACGTGGTCGTCGGCGCTCTGCACGCGCGTGCGGCGCACGGGCTGTCGCGGGTGGCCGTGATCGACTTCGATGTCCATCATGGCAATGGGACGCAGCACATGTTCGAGCGCGACCCGCACCTCTTCTACGCCTCGACCCATCAATGGCCGCTCTATCCCGGCACCGGCAGCGAGCGCGAAGTCGGCGTGGGAAACATCGTGAACGCTCCCCTGCGCCCTCATAGCGGCGGCGTGGAATTCCGCGACGCGTTCACCCGCAAGATCCTGCCGGCACTCGACAAGTTCGCGCCCGAGCTCGTCATCGTCTCGGCCGGGTTCGATGCGCACGAGGATGATCCGCTGGCGAGCCTGATGCTCCACGAGGACGATTACGAGTGGGTGACCGCGGCCCTTGCCGAGGTGGCCGAGGCGCATGCCAAGGGACGCATCGTAGCTGCCCTCGAGGGCGGCTATGACCTCGGGGCCCTCGCGGCCTCGACCGCCGCTCACGTTCGAGCACTGATGGCCGCCTAGACGAGGGGGAATGATGCCTAAGATCAAGACGAAGAAAAAGAAATCGAGTGCCCGAAAGAAGACGGTCGTCCGGAAGCCGTTGCGGGCGCGCAGCACGAAATCGGTCTCGCGGCGGCCGTCAACGTCGGGCGTGGTCGGCAAGGAGCACTGGACGACAAAGGGCGAGGTCAAACTCTTCCTGTGGGAGAAATACCTGGGCGATCCCAAGCGCGCCAAAGGCATCGTGCTGTTCGTGCACGGCTCTTCGATGGCCTCCCAGCCGACCTTCGACCTCAAAGTTCCGGGCCGGCCTGACTCCTCGGTCATGGATTGGTTCGCGCGCCAGGGCTACGACACGTGGTGCGTCGACATGGAGGGCTATGGACGGTCGACAAAGGACCGCCCGAACAATGCCGATATCTCGCAGGGCGCCGACGACTGCCATGCCGCCGCGCGATATATCCGGTCCTTACGCGGCGCAAAGCCGCTGCTCGTGTATGGCATCTCATCGGGGGCGTTGCGCGCCGCCCTGTTCGCGCAGCGCCATCCCGAGATGGTGAGCCGCCTGGCGCTGGACGCGATGGTGTGGACCGGCGAGGGGAGCCCCACGCTCGAGCAGCGGCGCAAGCGCCTGCCGGAATTCCTGGCGAAGAACCGCCGGCCGATCGATCGCGCGTTCGTCCACAGCATCTTCAACCGCGATCACCCCGGAACGGCCGAGGAGGGCGTGATCGACGCTTTCGCAGATCAGATCCTTGCCCTCGATGACTCGATGCCCACCGGCACCTATGTCGATATGTGCTCGAAGCTCCCGGTCGTCGACCCGGAGAAAATATCCGTCCCGACGCTCATCATGCGCGGCCAGTGGGACGGGATCGCGAGCTTCGAGGACCTGACGGAGTTCTTCAAGCGGCTGCCGAACCCCGACAAGCAGTTTACGGTGATGGCCGGCATCTCGCACGCGAGCTTCCAGCAGAAGAACTACCGGATGGTCTATCACATCCTGCACTCGTTCTTCAGCCAGCCAGACCCGGCCTATCGCGGCTGAGAGCGGTCGCGCGCTGTACTTGTGGCGGCACGGGAGCTTCCCTAAACTCGCCCCGCAACGGGGAGTCGCATGGCCGAAACGTCAATTCCGCCGGATGTCGCGAAGCTCGGCTTCGAAGAGGCGCTGAAGGAGCTCGAGGACATCGTCCGTGACCTCGAAGGCGGCAAGGGAAAGCTCGATGATGCCATCAAGTCCTATGAGCGCGGTGCGGCGCTCAAGCGGCATTGCGAGAACAAACTCGCGGAGGCGCAGATGAAGATCGACAAGATCATGCTCGGCACCAACGGCGAGGCCAAAGCCGAGCCCACGGACCTCCGGTAGCCGAGGATCATGTGAGCGTCCGTCTCCAGTCGGCCCTCGCCTCATCGGCGAAAGAGATCGAAGCCGCCCTCGAAACGCAGCTGGCGCTGCCCGAGGGGCCGGAAAAGCAGCTCATGGAAGCGATGCGCTACGCCACGCTGGGCGGCGGCAAGCGGATGCGGCCCTTCCTGGTGCTTCAGAGCGCAGGTCTGTTCGCGGTCGGCCACAGTGCCGCGATGCGCGCTGCCATGGCGATCGAGATGGTCCATTGCTACAGCCTCGTGCATGACGATCTTCCGGCGATGGATGACGACGACCTGCGGCGCGGGCGCCCCACGGTGCACAAGCAGTTCGACGAAGCGACGGCAATTCTGGCCGGCGATGCGCTCCTGACCCGGGCTTTCCGCGTCCTCGCCGACCCCGCGACGCATGGCGATCCGATGGTACGTTCCGAGCTCGTGCTGGTACTGGCCGAGGCCGCGGGTGCCGCGGGCATGGTCGGCGGGCAGATGCTCGATCTTCTCGCCGAGAAGACGCCGCTCGACATCGGCGGCATCACCCGGCTGCAGCGGCTCAAGACGGGCGCCTTGATCGCCTTCTCGGCCGAGGCGGGTGCTATCCTGGGCAAGGCTCCGATGCCCGCGCGGCAGGCCTTGCGCGCCTATGCGCATGACCTGGGGCTGGCGTTTCAGATCGCGGACGATCTGCTGGACGCCGAGGGGTCGGCCGAGGAGGTCGGTAAGCGCACCGGGAAGGATGCGGCGCGCGGCAAGGCGACCTTTGTGTCGCTTTTGGGGGTGGAACGGGCGCGTTCGCAGGCTCGGATGCTCGCCGACCAGGCCGCCAAGCATCTTGATTTATTTGCCGAAAAAGCCGACCTTTTGAGGGACCTGGCGCGCTGGGTGGTTGACCGGCGCAGCTAAACCATTGAAAAAGGCCTTCCAACTGTCGGCCGAGTCGGGCATCTCATGAATCAGATGGGTCATAACTCCGGCGCAACGCCGCTGCTCGATCGCGTTCACATTCCCGCCGATATGCGCGGCTTCTCGGCCGAGGAGTTGAAGCAACTTGCAGACGAGCTGCGGCGCGAGACCATCGATGCCGTCAGCCGGACGGGCGGGCATCTCGGAGCAGGGCTGGGCGTCGTCGAGCTGACCGTCGCCCTGCACCATGTCTTCGACACGCCGCGCGACCGCCTCATCTGGGACGTCGGCCATCAGGCCTATCCCCACAAGATCCTCACCGGGCGGCGCGACCGGATCCGCACGTTGCGCCAGGGCGGCGGCCTCTCGGGCTTCACGCGCCGCGCGGAGAGCGAGTACGACCCGTTCGGCGCCGCGCACAGCTCGACCTCGATCTCGGCGGCCCTCGGCATGGCCGTGGCGCGCGATCTCGCGGGCGGCAAGAACCACGTCGTGGCCGTGATCGGCGATGGTGCGATGAGCGCCGGCATGGCGTACGAGGCGATGAACAACGCCGGGTCCATGGACACGCGGCTCATCGTCATCCTCAACGACAATGACATGTCGATCGCGCCGCCGGTGGGGGCCATGAGCGCCTACCTGTCGCGCCTCATCTCCTCGAAGCCGTACCGGAGCTTCCGCCACTTCGCCCGTTCGATGGCGAAGAAGTTTCCCCGCGCCATCAAGATGGCGACGGAGCGCGCCGAGGAATTCGCGCGCGGCATGGTGACCGGCGGCACGCTCTTCGAAGAGCTCGGGTTCTTTTACGTGGGCCCGATCGACGGTCACAACCTCGACCATCTGCTGCCCGTCCTGAAGAACGTGCGCGATTCGACCGAGCCCGGCCCGGTGCTGATCCACGTCGTGACTCAGAAGGGCAAAGGGCATCCGTTCGCGACCGAATCCGCCGAGAAGTATCACGCGGTTAACAAGTTCGATCTCGTGACCAGCTCGAGCGGCGTGACCGGGCTGCCGGTCAAGCCCAAGCCGGCCGCACCGACCTACACGAAGGTCTTTGCCGAGGCCCTGATCGCCGAAGCGGAACGCGACGAGAAAATCGTCGCCATTACGGCAGCGATGCCATCGGGCACCGGCCTCGATCTCTTTCAGAAGAAGTTTCCGAAGCGGTGCTTCGACGTCGGCATCGCCGAACAGCATGCGGTGACCTTCGCCGCCGGCCTGGCGGCCGAGGGGATCAAGCCTTTCGTCACGATCTATTCGACGTTCCTGCAGCGCGGGTACGACCAGGTCGTGCACGACGTGGCGATCCAACGGCTCCCCGTCCGCTTCGCCATGGACCGCGCGGGCCTCGTCGGCGCCGACGGCGCGACCCACGCCGGCTCCTATGACATCACCTATCTCGGCTGCCTGCCCGATTTTGTGATCATGGCTGCTGCCGATGAGGCAGAACTGGTCCATATGGTGGCGACGCAGGCCGCGATCGGCGACCGGCCTTCGGCGTTGCGCTATCCGCGCGGCGAAGGGACCGGCGTTGCGCTGCCGGCGCGTGGGGCGGCGCTGCCGATCGGCAAGGGCCGCGTCCTGCGCGAGGGGACCAAGGTCGCGTTGCTGTCCTTTGGTACGCGGCTCGCCGAGGCCATCAAGGCCGCGGAGGAGCTCGGAGCGCGAGGCCTGTCCGCGACCGTCGCCGATGCCCGCTTTGCAAAGCCGCTCGACCGCGATCTCGTGCTGCGTCTGGCGCGCGAGCATGAGGTGCTGATCACGCTCGAGGAGGGTGCGATCGGCGGATTCGCCGCCCAGGTCATGCAGCTGCTTGCCACCGAAGGCGCACTCGATGCCGGGCTCAAGATCCGGCCGATGATCCTGCCCGACCGGTTCATCGACCACGACGCACCTGCCAAGCAGTACGAGAGCGTCGGCCTCGACGCTAGGCACATCGTCTCGACGGCCTTGGCGGCCTTGGGCAACGCCACACCGTCGTCGCGCCCCGCGAGGGCCTGACGCCTCCTTCAAAGCAGCGTCTCGACCAGACGCTCGTCGAACGCGGGCTGGCGGAAAGCCGCACCAAAGCCCAGGCGCTCGTGCTGGCCGGGGTCGTCTTCTCCGGCACCACGCGGCTCGACAAGCCGGGCATGCCCGTCGCGACGGACCGCCCTCTCGAGGTCCGGGGTGCGGATCATCCCTGGGTGTCGCGGGGCGGGCTCAAGCTCGCACATGCGCTCGATCACTTCGCGATCGACCCGAAAGCGCTCGTGGTCCTGGACGTGGGCGCCTCGACCGGCGGCTTCACCGATGTCGTTCTCACGCGCGGTGCGAAGAAAGTCTACGCGGTCGACGTGGGACACGGGCAGCTCGCCTGGAAGCTGCGCAACGATCCGCGGGTGGTGGTGCTGGAAAAGACCAACGCGCGCCATCTGACCGTTGCCGATGTGCCGGAGCCGGTCGATCTGGTGGTTTGCGATGCGAGCTTCATCGGCCTCGAGACCATCCTCCCGGCGCCGCTGGCGCGCGGCAGGGACGGCGCCTGGCTCGTCGCGCTGATCAAACCGCAATTCGAGGTCGGAAAAGATCGCGTCGGCAAAGGCGGGGTGGTCCGTGATCCGGCCCTTCACCGCGAGGTCTGCGAGCGGATCGCGGCCTGGCTACAGCACCAGGGCTGGACCGTGAGCGGCATCACCGAAAGCCCGATTCTTGGGCCCGAGGGCAACAAGGAATTCCTGATCGCCGCGCGCAAGGCGGCGTGAGCCGGGAACTCCGCTATTCCAGGACGCCGACAATGGCACCCAGAAGGCAGGTGGTCAGCGTGCCCGACACGATCGACTTGACGCCCAGCGAGACGATATCGGCTCTGCGGCTCGGGGCCATCGTGGCGAGGCCGGCGATCATGATGCCGAGGCTGCCGAAATTGGCAAAGCCGCACATCGCATACAGCATGATCACGCGCGAGCGCGGCGTCAGCGCGTCGGGGGGCAGGGTTGCCAGCTGCAGATACGCGATGAACTCGTTGAGGATCGTCTTGATCCCCATGAGGCTGCCGGCGGTGAACGCTTCGCTCCACGGAACGCCCATCAGCCAGCACACCGGCGCCATGATGTAGCCGAGAAGCCGCTGCAACGAGATCGGCGCGCCGGCCATGTCGGGCAACAGGGCGAGGACCTGGTTGGCGAGATGAACCAGTGCCACGAGGACGATCAGCATCGCGACGATGTTGAGGAGAAGCTCCAGCCCCGCGGCCGTGCCCTTGACGATCGCATCCATGGTGCTGGTCGCGACCTGCTCGACCGAGGCGTCGAGATCGCCGACCGTTTTGCGGTCGACGACATCGGGGACCATGATCTGGCTGATCAGGATCGCGGCCGGCGCTCCGAGGACCGAAGCGACGAGGATATGGCCGGCGGCGTCCGGGATGACCGGGCCGAGAATGGTCGCATAGAGCGCGAAGACGGTGCCGGCAACCCCGGCCATCCCGCCGGTCATGACGACGAACAGCTCGCTTCGGGACAGCTGCGCCAGATAAGGACGTATGAACAACGGCGCCTCGACCATGCCGAGGAAGATGTTGGCTGCGGTCGACAGGCCGACCGCGCCCCCCACGCCCATGGTGCGCTCCAGGAGCCATGAGAAGCCGCGCACGATCGGCGGCATGACCCGCCAGTAGAACAGCAAAGTCGTGAGCACGCTCATGATCAAGACAATCGGCAATGTCTCGAACGCGAAGACGTAGGCGCTGCCCGGCGTCTTGGGGTCGAAGGGCAGCGGGCCGCCGCCGATATAGCCGAACACGAACGAGGTGCCCGCCCGCGTCGCGTTGGCGACCGCGGTCACGGCATCGTTCGCCGCCGAAAATACCTTTTCAGCTTGCGGGATCTTCAGAAAGAACAGTGCGAGGACGAAGGTGACCGCGAGCCCGACGGCAGCGTTCCGCCATGACACGGCGCGCCGGTTTTCGCTGATCACGCAGGCGATCGCGAGGAGCGTGAAAATTCCGACGACGGATTGCAGTGCCAGCATTGCCCCCGATTCGGACGCATTCTAGCACTTGTTCGGCGGACCGGACGTTTTCGCTGGCGCCTCAGCCGCACTGGCCCCGATGCCGCAACAGGTGGTCGGCGAGGACGCATGCGACCATCGCCTCACCGACCGGAACCCCGCGAATGCCAACGCATGGGTCGTGACGTCCCTTGGTCGAGATCTCCGCGTCACGGCCATCGGTCGTCACCGTCCGTCGCGGTGACAGGATCGAGGAGGTCGGCTTCACCGCGAACCGGGCGACGATGTCCTGGCCGGTCGAAATCCCGCCCAGGATGCCGCCTGCGTTATTCGAGAGAAATGCGACCTGGCCGGCCTGCATACGCATTTCGTCGGCATTGTCCTCCCCGGACAGCTCGGCCGCTCCGAAACCGGCGCCGATCT
>Ga0335071_10003526_pt1 | contig 16453 bp, 13 predicted proteins | sample Lox_Sample_15_FD_206724 | JGI IMG/M metagenome (GOLD analysis project Ga0335071, IMG submission 206724) | Soil microbial communities from Loxahatchee National Wildlife Refuge, Florida, United States - Lox_Sample_1.5 | ecosystem: Environmental > Terrestrial > Soil > Wetlands | place: USA... | reverse complement strand
TCAGCAAGCTCGACTTGTCATTCGTCCTCAATTTCGACCAACCCGTAAAGATCCGTGTAAATCCGCGGAGGAAAAGTCGACGGTCACCGCATCTTCCCGACCGCTCGCGCCAATATTGCCATCCGCGTCGGCACGCCGTTCTTCACCTCTTCCAGGATCCGTGCCTGTGCTCCATCTGCCACTTCGCTCGTCAACTCCAGCCCCCGAATAATCGGCCCCGGATGCATTACGATGGCATCCTTCTTTGCCATTTTCACCCGCGCCGAGGTCATCTGATACCGCGCGACATAATCGGCCAAATCGATCTTCATCCCTGCTAGGCGTTCTTTCTGCACCCGCAGCAGCATTACGACATCTGTTCCGCGTAGCGCATCTTCGATATGCCGCGTCACGCGTACGCCCGGCGCAATCGTCGCCGCAATCTCCGGCACCAGTTCCGCCGGCCCGCACAAAATAATCTTCATTCCAAATTTCGACAGCAAATGGCAAGCCGAGCGCGCCACCCGGCTATGAAATATATCGCCGACAATCGCGATCTGCAGTCCCTTAAAGCTCTTCTTGTTTCGCAGAATCGTGTACGCGTCGAGCAGCGCCTGCGACGGATGCTCGTGCAGCCCATCTCCGGCGTTGATCACAGGCACATCCAGGTGCTGCGCCATGATCTGTGGCGCCCCCGCATTTGGATGCCGGATCACAATTACATCCGCGCCCACCGCCCGCACCGTGTAACCGGTATCGAGCAGCGACTCGCCCTTCTCAATACTTGACCCGGTCGCCTGAATCAGCACCGTATGCGCGCCCAGCGCCTTGGCCGCGATCTCAAACGAACTTCGCGTCCGCGTCGACGCCTCATAGAAAAGCAGCAGCACCCGCCGTCCGCGAAGCAACGGCCGCGGCCGGTCCGGATTCATCCGCCGCGCCGCCTTCAGGATTCTCGATATCTCGGCCGCTTCCAGGTGCTCAATGCCGAGCAACGATCCACGTGCTGCATTCATTAGAGTGTTACTTCTGCAATCTAAAATCTGAAATCTGCAATCGCGCTTATTTCTTCTCCATCAACAGCACCTTCTCCGCCTCATCTACCTCGCGTAACTTCACCTCGATAATCTCGTTCTCGGTAGTCTGCACGACGCGCCCTATGAACGACGCCTCAATCGGCAACTCCCGGTGCCCCCGGTCGATCAACACACAAAGCTGCAGTCGCTTCGGCCGCCCTGAATGAAACAGCGCATCCATTGCCGCTCGCGTTGTCCGTCCCGTATACAGCACATCGTCCACCAGCACCACCGACTTGCCTTCCACGGGAATCCCGATCTCGCTCTTCTGTACGACCGGTTTCGAGTCCAGCGTCGAAAGATCATCCCGATACAGGGTGATGTCGAGCGTCCCCACCGGCACCGGGTGCTTTTCGATGCGCTGAATAATCCGCGCGAGCCGTTCCGCCAGCGGAACACCACGCCGCCTGATCCCGACCAGCGCGAGGTCCGCGCAACCGTTGTTTTTTTCGAGGATTTCGTGCGCCAGCCGGATCAGCGTCCGTTCCACTTCCGAAGCCGACATCAACTGTGCTTTCTGATGAATTTCTACCGGTCGTTCCGCCGCTCGCGAAGTCATAAACGCTGCATCATACGCGCCAACGCAGATGAAGAGCAAGGATTCCCGCCACAGAATGCGTAGCGCCGTGTCTCGCTGCCTGTCGCGGGGGCGTCCTCATCCCCACCACTCACCGGTGGGAAGAAGTGGAAAAGTAAAATGTTCTCCGGCTGGGCTAGCTGTTTCGCGGTCTTTTCTGTTCGCGGCCTACACTCGCGTCCCTGCCAACTCCTCTATCGCCGCCTTCACCCGTGCTGACACCGCCTCGGTCTCCGCCAGCGTCATCCCTGCCGTCGAGATCACCTCGCCCACCCGCATCTCGAGCGGCCGGCTTTTTATGTGATAGGTATTCATCGGCAGAAGCTCAAACGTCCCCGCCAGCGCGATCGGCACAATCTCCGCCTGTGCCTTGATCGCCAGAAAAAACGCCCCCGGCAGAAACGGCTGAATCTCTCCGTTCGGCGTCCGCCCGCCCTCAGGAAAAATTACCAGCGGCATCCCGCTGCGCAAACTCCGCAGCGCCGACTTGATCGCCCCAATGGAGGCCGACGGGTTCTGCTGATTTATACAAACCTGCCCCGACCGCTTCAAATGCCATCCGATAAATGGGTACGACAGCAACTCGCTCTTGAACACGATCCGGAACTGAAATGGTAGATAAACGTAGAGAACCGGAATGTCCAGCGCCGAAGCATGCGTCACGGCAAACACGCGAGGCCGCCCGGCAGCATTAGCGGCAAGCGCTGAAGCATTTCCGGTCACCGCAACCGGCGACAAAATCGTTTTCATGATCAGCCACGACCAAGCTGTGGCCAGCCGATGCTGAATCCGCCCGCTCTTGTCGAAAAAAGACGACAACAGGGAAGTCGACCCCAAAACAATCGTGTAAGCCCAAATCAAGGGATCAAGAACAAAATAAGACCGCAGCCGGCTCAGCCACCCATGCCGTTGCCCTGTAACCTGGGTGGGATTTGCCTGTGTAAGGACGGGCTTTGTGGGGACGGGCTCCGCGCCCGCCCAAGCCGAGCGAAGTTCGGCTCTCTCCTTGTCGGTCTCCACGGTCGTGGCGATCTTATCCAACATTCTCGACGGCACAACAAGCCTATTAGATGCGAACCCCCAGCGCCCGCATCGCCTCTCCAACAATGTAAATTGACCCGGTAACCACAACCAAACCCTTCGCCCCTGCCGCGCACACCGCTTCTTCCAGCGCCCTGGCCACATTCTCGGCTTCTGCAATCTCCGCCGATACCCGCCGTGCAGCCTCCCGAATCTCAGCCACCATAGCCGACCGCGGATTATCGGCATGAGTAACGATCACCCGCTCGGCAATCGGGAAAAGTATTTCCGTAATCTCCTCCACAGCCTTGTCCCGCAGCACTCCAAACACCATCGTCACCGCACGCTCCGGATACTCCGCCGAAAGTGTAGCCCGCAAAGCCCAAGCCCCCGCCGGATTGTGCGCCACATCCAACACAATCTCGGGCCGCCCAGCCTGCGTCGGCACAACCTGAAACCGCCCCGGCCACCGAGTCTCGCGAATCCCAGTTTCAATCGACCGAGCCGTAATCGACCCGAATCCCTGCTCTCTCAGTTCGACAGCGGTAGCAATCGCCAAAGCGGTGTTCCGCAACTGATGCCGCCCAACCAAAGGCGACTCCACCACAATCTCCGAGCCTAAAACCGCCAGCGGATATCGCTGGATTTTCTCCGCGCCCCCTGCGTTAAAAGCTTTTTGCGAGCGCCAGAACGAATCGCTGCCGGGCGACACCGGAGGCACATAAGGCACTGCATTCACAGCCCGAGCCTCGAGCTTCAGTATCGTGTTCCCGATCACATCGTTAGCCTCAGCCATCTGAGGCAAAGTAACCACTACTCCGCCCGCCCGAATGATCCCAGCCTTCTCCCCGGCAATCTCGCGCAGCGTCTCCCCCAAAAATTTCTGGTGATCCAGCGAAATATCGGTAATCACGCTGACCCGGGGCTCGACGACATTCGTAGCATCCAACCGCCCGCCCATCCCAACTTCAAGCACAACAATGTCCGGCCGGCTCCGGGCAAAATACTCAAACGCCATCCCGGTGAGCATCTCAAAAAAGCTCGGATGCCACGGCAAATCCCCCTCGCTGACCAACCGCTCCGCCGTCTGCCCTACAACGTCATGCACCAAAACAAAATCGTCGTCCGAAATCGTCTCCCCATCCAGTCGAATCCGTTCATTGATCCGCACCAGATGCGGCGAAGTATAGAGTCCCGTCTTCAAACCCGTAGCCCGCAGAATCGATGCCAAGGTAGCCGAAGTCGAACCTTTGCCGTTCGTCCCCGCCACCAGGACGGAAGGAAAGCTCCGCTCCGGATTCCCCAGCGCCGCCAGCAGCACCCGCATATGCGCCAGGTCAAACTTGTGCGATGGCGTATGGGTCAGTTCATGCCCCAACGCATACATCTGCGCCACTGCGGTTTCGTAGGACAAAAGGAAGCCCTCAGCCGTCAGCTCTCAGTCATCAGTTTGAGTCATGAGCCGTCAACATTCCACAGACGCGCAACGAACCGCGCCAGACGCACATTGAATGGAAGAACAATAAGGCCGACAAGATTCGAAAAAATGAAGAAAAAGAGGTCCAACGAACCGCGGACGGCTAAGAGCTGACGGCTGAAGGCTGATGGCTGACAGCCGCTCCCCCTGCGCCGCTCGCCATGAAATCCAAAGCTCGCGCTATGTACGCCTTCATCTCTCGCCGCGCAACCACCGCATCCAGCATTCCATGCTCCAGCAAAAACTCCGACCGCTGGAACCCGGGCGGCAGCTTCTGCCGAATCGTCTGCTCAATCACTCGAGGCCCGGCAAATCCAATCAACGCCCCAGGCTCACCAATGTTCAAATCGCCAAGCATGGCAAATGACGCCGTCACTCCACCCGTGGTCGGGTCCGTCAATACAGAAATGTATGGCACCTTCGCTTCGTCCAGCCGCGCCAGCGCCGCCGAAATCTTCGCCAGTTGCATCAGGCTGATCGCGCCCTCCATCATGCGAGCGCCACCCGACGCCGACACAATCACAATCGGAGTCCGCGTCTCAATCGCTTTTTCGATCGCCCGCGTAATCGCCTCGCCCACCACCGCTCCCATGCTCCCGCCGATGAACGAATATTCCATCGCGCTGACAATTACTGGCCGCCCATTCAGCTTCCCGGTCGCATTGAGTACCGCATCTTTCAACCCGGTGTCAGCCTTGGCCGCCTTCAGCCGCGAAGAATAAGGCTTCAAATCCACAAACTTCAATGGATCGGTCGAAGTCAAGTTGCTGTCAAAAATCTCGTACTGCCCGTCGTCCAAAAGTTGCGCCAGCCGCGCCCGCGCATCGATCTTGAAATGCTTGTCGCACTTCGGGCAAACGTTCAAATTCTCTTCCAGATCTTTTTTCCAGATAATCTGCCGGCAGTTGTCGCACTTAACCCAAAGCCCCTCAGTGCGGACCTTCTTGGTCCCGCTGGCATCAATTTCCCCGGATTGTCGCTTAAACCAAGTCATAGAAATTTGGCAATTGGGTAATTTTGTAATTGTGTAATTAAAACCCGCAGGCCCATCTAAACCGTACGGAGCTTCGGGTCTTAAATTACTCAATTACCAAATTACAAAATTACTCAATCAGTACTCGATTCCTCTCTGCGCCATCACGCCCTTCTCATACGCGTGCTTTACCTGGCGCATCTCGGTCACCGTATCGGCCATCTCAACAATTGTCGGATGTGCGTTCCTCCCGGTCAAGATCACATGCACCATCTCCGGCTTCTTCTTCAACGCCTCCGCGACCTTGCCTGCATCGAGCATCCCATAGCTGATCGCGTAATTGATCTCGTCGAGCACCACCAGATCCCACTCGCCCGACAGAATCGCACGCTGCGCCTCGGCCCAAGCCTCTTCCACCATCCGCACATCTTCCGGATCGGGCTTCTCTGCGCCAACCTTCACAAACCCGCGCCCCATTTGCTTCATCACAAACTTGTCGCCGAACGCCTGCACCGCATCCAGTTCGCCGTAATGCCATGACCCCTTCAAGAATTGCAGCATAAGCACGCGCATCCCCTGCCCAACCGCGCGCAGAGCTGTCCCCATGGCCGCGGTAGTCTTGCCCTTCCCCGGACCGGTATTCACGATGATCAACCCGCGTCGAACGTCAGACATAAACAATCAATCGCACTACGCGAATCTTCGATTGTACGCGGCCAATCCCAACCCCGCCACAAACGCACCGAACTCCATCGACACCTGCCGCGCCTCGGCGTAATCTATCCACGCCTCAAAACCCATCCCTGGAGCCTCCAATGGATCAGCTAGCACGCCGTCTGTTCCTTCGTAACGCCGCCGGTGCCGCCGCCCTCACGATGTCTTCAAGCCTCTCCGCCTTCGGTCGCACCCACACTCTGCGGGTCAACACGAATCTAGCGCCCGATGCCGCCGGCCCCGTCCCGGGCATCGACCGCCTCCCTCCCGACTGGTATCGCCACAAAATCACGCAGGTCCAGGCCGCCATGGCGGAGCGCAAACTCGACGCCCTCGTGCTGCTCCACGCCGTCAATGTCATCTACACCACCGGCTACTACCATCTCTCCACCGAGCGCCCGCTCGCCGCGCTCATCCCAAAATCCGGCGACCCCGCCCTCTTCATCCCCGGACTCGAATCCGACCAGGTCAAGCTATGGTGGGTCAAAGACTACGAAGCCTATTTCGACTTCCCCGGCCCCATAAACCGCGTCCGCTGGATCTTCGAACGCGTGGCGAATCGCGGCTTCGGCAAAGGGAGAATCGGCGTCGAAGAAGCCACGCCCAGCCGCCTGAAACAGATCAAACTGGGCGCGCCCGACGCCGAAATCGTCGAAGCCGAAGACATCGTCGAGAACATGCGCCAGGTCAAAGATGAAGCCGAACTCAACGTCATGCGCCGCAGCATGTTCTACACCGAATACTCTGTGCAGGTCGGCCGCGACTACGTCCACAAACACGGCGCAGTCACCGAAAACGAAATTCTCAAAGCCGCCGCCGATGCCGTAGCCGACCGCATGTCCACCGACCTCAAAGACGTCGTCGGCGTCAGCATCGATCCGCCCTTCGGAGGCCTCGTCCCGTTCGGCCGCCGCTCCGCCTTCCCGCACGCCGTCCCGAGTACAGACCGCATCAAGAACGGCGACGCGCTCATCATCAGCTTCGGTTCCTGTGTCGGCGGCTACAACGTCGAGTCCGAGCGCTCCTTCGTCGTCGGCAAGCCAAGCGACCACGCCAAGCGCCTGTTCGAAGCGATGCTTGCCGCCCACGACGCCGGCGTCGAAAACATGAAAGAAGGCGCGATCGCTGAAGAGGTCGACAAGAAGAGTCTCGATCAGATTCGCAAAGCCGGATTCGAGAAGTTCCTACGCCACCGCACCGGCCACGGCATCGGCCTCGAAGGCCACGAATCCCCGTGGATCGCCGAGGGCGACAAAACCGTCCTCAAGCAGGGAATGACCTTCAGCTGCGAGCCGGGTGTCTACGATCCAGACTGGGGCGGCTTCCGCCACTCCGACACGGTTCTTGTAGGGAAAGAGAAAGGCGAGGCACTGAACCGCTATCCCACGCGCCTCGAAGACATGATCATCGAAATCTAGAAAGGCTTTCTCGCGACCTGTTCCTCCGCAAAATTCAAAGCGGGCGGCCATTTCAGCCGCCCGCTCCGGAGCGTCGTCAAGAGGAAGGGGGAGGTGTGCGTAACAAATCCTTCCTGCTTCCAGCTAACTAAGGCATTTCCACCACGCGCGTCAGCGACTGCCCCTCGTTACTGCTGGAGAGCTTCTTATCCTCGGCGCCCAGCAACTTTGCCGCGATCCGCAAAGCATCCATCTCTTTGCGTACCTTGATTAGCTCCTGCTCTTTCGCTCGTAAAACGTCGTACGGATTCTTCATTGGGAGAGGGCCTTTCAAAATTTTCAGACGAAATCCAGTGGCGCGAACTCCTGGCGCCAACATCGACCTTCGATGCTAACGTCGTCTGTAAATTCAAGGTAAGCTATCTTCCTCCCTCTGCAAAGTCTCAGAGGTACATCCGGCCGGCCCACTTCCAGCGCCCAGAGCCCCGTCTGACCGGACCCCGCCCGTTTACCATATAGTTAATGTTCCCCCGCCGATGTCATCCTGAGCGCGGAGTCGAAGGGTCTGACCTACTTCTGCAATCTTCGTTAGCGGCGCACGAGCGTTCCGGCCACAATGTCGTGCAGTCCCTGTTTGCGCTCGGTGAAGCCGATCATGATGTAGCCGATGCAGAGCATCAGTCCCGAAAGCCACTTCGCGAAATGGCGTCCGGTGGCGCGGACGAAATCGATTCGGTTGCCGTAGAGGTCTGTAACCTTCATGCCAAAGATCATTTTGCCGAGCGTCGCCTGGCAAGGGGAGCTCAGCATGAATGCCTCGTAGAGCCACGAGGCTCCGAGCACGAGAATGCCAATAACGCCGCTACCAAATATCAGGTAAGGGAGCCCTAATCCGTGGCGAGAAGCATGAGATCCGAAGCCGCCGATGGCGAGGCCGCCCAATCCGAACATAGCCCCGATCGGGGCGACGACGATGCGCACGACGAGAGCGTCAATGAGGAAGGCAATGACACGGATCCAGAAGCCGGCATAGCCCGCGCCAGCTACGGGGTAGGCAGCGTGAGCGTAGGCGGGTTGCGCTGCATATCCGGGGGCGGGAGCGGCGGGTGCAGGAGCAGGCGCGCCGGTCGCGGGTGCGCCGGGAGCAAAAGAAGTCCCGCAGCGGTTGCAGAATTGGGCGCTGGCGTCATTCTGCGCGCCGCATTTGTTGCAGAACATGGTTGCATTCATGGCGGGCAATATAAAAGCTTCGGCGGCCGGTGTAAAGAGGCGAATGCCTCCTTCCGGTCGGAGGGCATTCCGATCAGCTCAAAAGCGCTCGTCCAGCGTCATCTGCTGTACCATCGCGCTAAAGTCGCCTTCCAGTTTCTCCTGTCTTGACTCCAGGCCTTCTTTTTCTTTCCGAAGGCCGGCCAGTTTGTCTTCCTGCGAATCGAGTTCGCGGGTGTAGCGCTGGGTCAGCGAACGTTCCTCCGCGCTGCCCTTGAGCACTTTCATGTTTTCACGGAGGCGGGTCTGGTCTTTTTCGATCGCGTCCATTTCTTTCTGTTTTGCGCCCGCCTGCGTTTCCAGCGCGGCAATTTCATTCTTCTTTTGCACGATGCGCCGTAGCGCGTCTTTCAACGCCGGGGTGATGTGGTTATCCGCGACGATAGCGGTCAGATATTTGACCTGCTCGTCCTCGAGTTCTGTGAGTTCGAAGCGGTTGTCCTGCGTCGAATATTCACCGAGCTCTAACTCTGAGGATTTGCCGGGCTCGACAGGCACGCGAAATCGGTAGTAGCTGGCGGTTGCCTCTTCCGGTTTGGCGCCATCGGAGAGCTTCCAGCCTTGGCGGACAGGATACTCGACGACGACTTGGCGTGCTATCGCGTCGGAATTGCGAATGACGTACTTATGCTCGGAAAGCAGTTGACGGCTGCAGACGATAACGCCTTTGGAGATAACGACGCGGCTGACGGGCTTCTCATCTTCTTTTGCACGGTCGGCGATGTGAACAGCCGGATCGGCGGCGTAGGAGATGAGGCGGCGCTCGCCCGGATGGACTGTTTGGAAGATGCCTTCGCCAGCGAAGGCGTCGGAGTCGAGCAGGTTGAACGTGCCGCTGTCTAAGGTGAGGCCGCTGGAGTTGTTGATCCAGAGCGCGCGGAGAACGTTGTCTTGTCCTGCGGACCAGAGCGTGACTTTTTCCGCTTCGATTTTCGATAGGAGGATGGGCACAAGAGCGGACTGATTCTTGCCGATTGTGATCTTCTGCTTGAGTTTGTATTCGAAGTTGTCGCCGAGGCCTTTGGCTTCAGCCTCGGGCTCTTCGCGTTCCGCGTGGGAGGCCAGCTCAGCCGAGGTGGTTTCCACTGAGTTCGGAGCCGCCGCAACTGTTACCGTTTCCGAAACGCTACCAACTTGAAGGCGCGCATCGATTTCGTTCATGCGGTCCGTGCCGATGTAGAAGTTCGTGAGCTGGAAACGCTGGAACCCGGGATAATCGACGAAAAGCGCGGAATTGCCAGCCTGGATGTTATCGAAGCGATACATCCCCTGTGCGTTTGTCGTCGCGGTCTGCGAAGCACCAGTTTCTTCGTTGCGAACGGTCACCTTAGCGTTTGAAATTACGGCACCGGATTGATCGTGCACGAAGCCTTGGAGGCCAGTGAGGACGCCGCTGACGCTGGGTGGAGGAGGCGCTTGTATCTTGGCGAACTGCTCGATCGTAGCCTCATGCGTTTGTGGCGAGAGCTGCGCTGTTTCAGGGAGTTCGATCTCCGGCCGGCGGACATAGTACGGCTGCGAGATATTCTGGACGAATGACTGCGGCGCGCCCGCAACGAGCGACAGCTCCACATCGTTCCAGTCTTCGCCAATCGTGTTATCCACGACCGCCCAGCCCTGCAGTAGAGCTTTGTCACCGGCTTTTTCCGGCAGGATGATGCGATAAGTGCTCTTCCACACTGGAACTTCGCTGATGTAGCTGACGAAAATCTCGCGGTCTCCGGAACCAGCGGCGGTGAGGGTCATGCTGCGGAGGTCGGCGGCGCGCGAGGAACTGACCAGATTGAGGTACTTTCCGACTTCGTCGGTGAGGTCGTGATCGGCAAGGCGCACGCTTGTGGATGGGCTGAGCTCGAAGGTGCGGAGATCACCCGTGTCTCCCACGATCGAAAAGTCGGTCGCGTCCGTGAAGTTGCCGCGAGCATCCTGTTTGCGGAGCTTCTCGACGCTGAGAAGCCTGCCGGTGGCGGATGTAGCGCCGCTGCGGACTTCAACACGCGCGCCGCGCAAGGCATTCAGGAAGTCGGAACTCGTAGTTTCCTGGCCGAAAGGCAGTCGTAGTGATTTGAGGCGCTCGTTAAGCGGCGCGGTCGAATTGTAGCGGACCGAAGTGATCCGGCCTTCACCCATGTCGACCGCAGTGAGTGACTTGAGCACATCATTGAGTTGTCCAGTGGTGAAATCGATGCGGAGGTCCTGCGTGCCGTGCACCCGCGCCGAGTGCTCGAAATAGCCAACGCCGTTTTTGTAGAGAACGACGCGCTTTACCGGAAGGCGCGCGGCAGATTCTTTCGCCGGTGGCGGAGTTGCTTGCGGTTTCTTGTCGGCTGGTTTGCTCTGGGCGCGGCAGGTGAGGGCGAACGACAGAAGTGCAAAGGCGACGAAGCGACGGCGCATAGAACACCTCCATGGCGGGAGCGTGAGTATAGCACCCGTGAATAACAACAGTCAGTGTCTTGTCATCTCTGAGTAGGATGCGGGGCGGAGCGCAATTAGTTCTGGTGAATTTGCCGTGGACTGTTATTTAGTCGCGCGGGTTAGGTCGCGGAGGGTTAGTTCCAGGCCGCCGAATTCGGGGTGGTCGTTCATGCCTAGAGTGTAAGCGATGTCGACGCGGTCTCCGGCGAGCAGTTGGAGTTGATCGCAGGACTCCTTCATGCCCCATCCCATGGCTTTGAAGACTACATTGCTGCGCCAGGAGGGAGCGGGTTGGTCTAGCGTGGCGACGCCGGATTGCGATGGCTTCTCTGCCGCTTCGCATTGCGCCATTGCGCCTGCGTTTTCTTTTGCGACGGCTTGTGCCCGCACGGGCGGGGCGCCCGTGCCTCCATTCGACGGCGAGACTTTCAGCCTCACGTGCTTGTCTTTTAGCGCCTGTGGCGGGGCTATGACACGTACTGCTTTTGCCGTGAAGACCGGTTCTGGATTGTTCATGCCGAATGGTTCGAGCAGGCCCAGGGCACGCTGGAGTTCGGGCGTGACTTCATCCAGCGGGAGTTCGCGATCGAAACCGAGTTGCGGTTCGAAATTCCCGAGCGTCAGACGGGCGCGTGCATAGGCATCCAGATGCTCGCGCAACTTTTCGATGTTGGCGCAGGGCAGAGCGAAGCCGACCGCGGCGGCGTGACCTCCGTAACGCGAGAAGAGTTCGGGGCAGGACTCAAGTGCATCGAGAAGGTGAAACCCGTGAATGGAACGGCCGGAGCCGTGGGCTTCTTCGGCTTCACGCGATATCACGAGCGTGGGACGACCGTACTTCTCGACCACCCGTGTCGCCGTGATGCCGATTACGCCGCGATGCCAGCCGTCTCCATCGACGACCACACAGTAGGCGTCCCGCAGGGTAGGCGCTTCGTCGAGGCGCTGAAAGATGCTCTCCAGAATGCGGCGCTCTTCGTCTTGGCGATCGGAGTTGAGCTTGTCTAAACGCCCCGCGATTTCGCGGGCCCGCTCGAAGTCTTTCACGCTGAAGAGGTCGACGACATCACGCGCCACATCCATGCGTCCGGCGGCGTTTACTCGCGGGGCGATGCGGAAGGCGATCTCGGCCGAGGTCAACTCGCGGCCGTCGCCAAGTTTGGCGACTTCTAACAGAGCCTTCAGGCCCGCGTTGACCGGGCGGCGCAGACCTTGGAGGCCGAGTTTGGCGAAAACGCGGTTCTCACCGAGCAGCGGAACCGAGTCGGCAATGGTCGCGATGGCGACTATCTTCATGAATGACATCAGCAGCCGCGACTGATCTTTTGTTTCGAGGCGGCGCTGCATGAGGCCTTGCGCCAGCTTGAACGCAACTCCGGCTCCGCAGAGGTGCTTGCATGGGTACTCGCATCCGGCCTGATTTGGATTGACTACGGCGAGCGCTTGCGGGACGCCGTCGGTTCCGGGCAGGTGATGATCGGTGACGATGAGGTCGATGCCGGTGCGGCGGGCGGCGTCGGCGGCAGCGAAGGCACGAATGCCGGTATCGACGCTGATGATGAGACGCACGCCGTCGGAGGCGGCGCGCTCGATGACCTCGTCGCGCATGCCGTAGCCCTCGCGGATGCGGTGGGGAACGTGGAAATCAGCGGCGCCTCCGCAAAGCTCGATGGCCGTTTTGAGGATGACGATGGCGGTCGTGCCGTCAACATCGTAGTCGCCATAGATCAGGATCTTCTCTTTGCGCTCGGCGGCCGCATTGAGCCGATCGAGGGCTCTCTTCATGCCCGACATCTGCAGCGGGTCGTGGAGGTGTTCCAGGATCGGCCTTAGAAAGCGCGCTGCCCCCTCCGGTTCGTTGACGCCGCGGCGGATAAGGAGTTCGGCAAGAAGAGACAACGTGTGCCGCGGGGCGTCAAGCCTGAGTTCCGGCAGCACAGCGGCAAGTGCCCGAACCTGGGATGGATCGACCGGAGTGGAGAGCCAGCGCATGAGAATTTCTAAGGGAAGGAATCAGAGTAGCAGAGAAAGACTGAAACCCTCCGTGCAATCGCGAGGGAAGCTCTGCCATTGGCTTGTAGTCACTAATGATCGGCAGTGCTAGTGCCGATAAAAACTGCATGGGCACGGGCGCCGCCATCTCGTCCGCAAAAGCAGCACCATCCCCTGTGCTCTGGCGGCCGGAACAATTGCCGCCGTTCCCGGCGATCGCACTGAAGGCGCTGAACCTGATTGCTGGACGGGATACATCGCTTCCTGAACTTTGCGACCTGATCCGCCCAGATCCGGCATTCTCGACGGCGATCCTCCGGTTCGCCAACTCTCCGCTCGTGGCATTTTCGCGCAATATCACCAGCGTGGTGCAGGCTTCGATGTTGCTTGGCTTCCAGCGACTGAAGAGCATCGTCATCACCGTGGGATTGAAAGCGTATCTTCAGGGACCGGTGGCGAAGCCTCTACAGGCATGCTGGAGGCATAGTCTGGCGTGCGCGGTGATTGGGGAGCGCGCGGCGCGGGGGCTCGATAGAGAATTTGCTTACACGGCGGGAATTATGCACGACATTGGCCGCGCGGCGATGGCTACGGGCGCGCCCGCCGCTTATATGAAGATTGTCGAGAACGACGTCGACGATCCGCGCGACCTGTTGATCAAGGAGCGAGAGGTGTTTGGAGTGGATCACTGCGAGGCAGGCGCGGCGCTGGTGAAGTTGTGGAAGCTCCCGGGAGCGTTTTTGGAGATTACGGCCCGGCATCATCATTACGCGGCGCGGCCTGGCGGAGTCGAGTCGATTGTCGCCGCAAGCTGCCTGCTTGCCGATGCGCTCGGCTTCGGAATGACGAAGTACAGCATGGTTCGAAGCTATGCGGATGTGCTGGGCATGTTTCCTGAGACGGCCCGGAAAGAACTGCCGGACAATGTGGAAACACTGGCGTCAGAGATCGCGAGCGAAATTCAGGTGATTGAGACTGTGTAGGGCGGACATCGCTCTCGGCTGCGCCCGGTTGGAGCCAATTCTCATCCTCTTTGAATCCGCGCGGCGCGGCGTTCATCCGTTATTCTATAAAGATCATTATGGCGACTTCGACACGGAATGCAGGCGGGACCTCGGAAGTTGTGGCTCCCGAAATCATGGAAGAGCTTGAGCGGGAAAGAGTTTTCGGACTTTTCCGGCAGTTTGGCTATCTTGAGGCGGAGCTGAATCCGCTGGGTTTGTTGCCTCCGCAGCCGCATCCTGACCTGAGGATCGACAGCGAAATCGCGCGCGAGGCGCGGCGGCTTTATTGCGGCTCGGTGGGCGTGGAGTTCATGCACATTGCCGACCCGGAGCGGCGGCGCTGGATTCAGGAGCGAATCGAGGGCGAAGCGGGCGCGGTGGACCAGGAGCGCGCGCTGGACTTGCTGACACGGGCGGACTTGTTTGAGCAGACGCTGCAGTCGCGCTATCTCGGGAACAAGCGCTTTTCGCTGGAGGGAAACACCTCACTCTTGCCGGCGGTGGACGAGATTCTCGACGTAGCTGGCGAGAACGGCGCGCTCGAACTCGTCATGGGCATGAGCCATCGAGGGCGCCTGAACGTAATTATTCATGTGGCCAAGCGCCCGGCGGACCAAGTGTTTGCCGAGTTCGAAGATGTCGATCCGCGCAGCGTGCTTGGGTCGGGCGATGTGAAGTACCACATTGGCGCCACCGGTGAGTACGTCACTCGCAGCGGAAAGAAGATTCATATTCATCTGGCGTCGAATCCGAGTCACCTGGAGGCGGTCGATCCGGTGACGGTGGGGCGGACCCGCGCGAAACAGGATCGCGCAGGCGAGGGCGGACGCGCGAAATATCTGCCGCTGTTGGTGCATGGCGATGCAGCCTTCGCGGGGCAGGGAATTACTGCCGAGACGCTGAACTATGCCGACCTTGTTGGATATACGGTCGGTGGAACGATTCACATCATTGTGAACAATCTTCTTGGCTTTACGACGAACGCGCGCGAAGAGCATTCGTCCCGCTTCTCGGCGCAGCTGGCGCGGCGGCAGGCGGTGCCGATTTTTCATGTGAATGGCGAGGATGTGGACGCGGTCATTCGAATTGCCCGGCTGGCGGCTGAGTATCGCTATCAGTTCGGCAGCGATGTGGTGGTCGATCTGATCGGCTACCGCCGGCACGGTCACAGCGAAGTGGACGATCCAACCGTCACCCAGCCGCTGATGTACAAGGCGATCAAGGAGCATCGTCCGCTGTTCGAGATTTACGCGAAGCGGATTGGGGCAAAGAATTTTGCCGAGCAAGCGGCGGTGATCAAGGGCGAGTTTGAGGCAGCGCAGAAAGCGGCGGCGAAGGTCACGAAGAAACCTCTGCTTCGAGATTTGCCGGGCTATTGGGACGGATACTTTGGAGGACGTTATAAGGCCGAGTATGAGCAGCCTACCGGACTTGCGCGCGAGGAACTCGAAGAGCTGACCGCTAAGCTGACGTCGTATCCAGAGGGATTTCATATTCACCCGAAAGTGAAGAAGCTGCTTGAACAGCGGGTCGAGATGGGAACGGGCAAGAAGCCTCTCGACTATGGCATGGCCGAGGCGCTCGCGTTTGCCAGCCTGGTGCGGCGCGGAATTCCCGTGCGGCTGAGCGGGCAGGACTCGCGGCGTGCGACGTTCAATCAGCGGCATTCGGTGCTGATCGATACCGAGAACGAAAACGAACACGTTCCACTGAATCACGTTGCCGAAGATCAGGCGCCGTGCATGATCTACAATTCGCCGCTTTCGGAAGCGGGCGTAATGGGATTTGAATATGGCTACAGCCGCGACTATCCGGAAGCGCTGGTTTTGTGGGAGGCACAGTTCGGGGACTTCGCCAACGTAGCGCAGGCGGTCATCGATCAGTTTGTGAGCGCGGGCGAAGACAAGTGGGCCTTGCTCTCTGGGCTTGTGCTGCTTCTGCCGCACGGGCATGAAGGACAGGGACCGGAGCACTCATCGGCTCGCATTGAGCGCTATTTGCAACTGGCGGCGCGCGACAATTTCCAGATTTGCCAGCCGTCGAATGCCGCGCAATATTTCCATCTGCTGCGTCGGCAGGCGCTACGCCACTGGCGTAAACCGCTGGTCGTGTTTACGCCGAAGAGCATGTTGCGGCATCCGGACGCGCTCTCGCGGGTTGAGGATCTGACGCATCAACGTTTCTTGCCAGTGATCCCTGACAACGAGGCGCAGGATGCCAAGCGCATTCTGGTATGCACGGGAAAGATTGGGCATGAACTGCGCGCCGAGCGCGAGCGGCGCAAGGATATGAGCACGGCGATCGTATTTCTCGACCAGATGTATCCGTTCCCCGAAGCGGAACTCGAAGCGGAATTCAATCGGCACAGCGGGGCGCGCGACATTGTCTGGGTGCAGGAGGAACCGTCGAATATGGGCGCGCTCTTCTACATGCTGCCGCGCTTCAAGAGGATCGCGCAGGGCCGGCCAGTGTTGTCAGTGAAGCGGTCAGGAAGCGCGAGCCCGGCGACTGGTTCAGCTAAGGCGCATGAGGTTGAGCAGAAGACGCTCCTGGCCTT
>Ga0335071_10003525_pt1 | contig 16458 bp, 13 predicted proteins | sample Lox_Sample_15_FD_206724 | JGI IMG/M metagenome (GOLD analysis project Ga0335071, IMG submission 206724) | Soil microbial communities from Loxahatchee National Wildlife Refuge, Florida, United States - Lox_Sample_1.5 | ecosystem: Environmental > Terrestrial > Soil > Wetlands | place: USA... | reverse complement strand
AGGCTTTATTTCAAGCAGTTTGCTGATAGGTGCCTCACAAGCATTCGTCAAGTTGCCCTTGGCCAAACCGGTCCTGCCGGGATAATTCCAGATCAGCCCTTCACAATCTTCACCGTTCTCAAGGGATCAGGGGAAAACCTTGAAGCTCCGCTCACTGAGGGCGAGGAAATTCACAGGATGCTAGAGGCTGTTACCAGTTGGGCCGCCAATTGGCCCAAAGCTAGGCTTCCAGCTCTTGATGAAAAGGTCAAGCTGCCTCTGAAGTCCTCCACCAATGATGCAGACGTGGTTTACGCTCGTAAGCGAGGCCGGGCGGTGTGGTTCCCTACGCTGTTTACGGATTCTGAGTTAGTCCGGCGCTCACTCTCCTGTTATCATAGGAACCTCGTCTTTGCCGCCTTGCAGACTGAGAGCCTCTGTGGTTTAGCAACCGCAACGGAACAGGAGATCGAAGTTAGGACCTTCGCAAGATTACCCGTCATGCACAGGGATTGCGCCGAGCTGGCGGCAAAAATCCTTGGCCGGATGTATGCAGGACACAAGGACACCTATCGCTCAATGAGCCTGCGGTACCACATTCAGCAGAACGGACTTGAGGCGGCCATAAATAAGATTAGGGATGAGTTCAATCTGATACCGCTTCATTAGTTATCAAAGGAACACGCTGTCGTTAGGCACAGTTGCTGTGATGCGCCCTTCTATTGGATACAGCAAATGTATGTGGACACTTCTCAATCCCTTATCCCGCTGGAGAGGACGTGACTTCCCTACAACAGTAAGCGAAATGGAGAGCTTGATAATAAGCCAGTATTATGACCTTGATCCAACTCTTCCTGTTGGACTGAGCGACTTGCAGCCCTGAAGAAGTAGGGCCAAATGAGCACTTCGAGTCCGAAAATTTCCTTTTCGCAATACTAGCCAATCGCTCGGTCTGGATTCAGTTTTTCTTCAGTGATCTTCACCAGCATCGGTCGCGCCGAAAATAGGTCGGGGATTTATTCCATCTCTCTTGATCAGCTTGAGAAAGCGATCGACCAGCTTTGACGCAAGGTCCTTCCTCTCCGCGGACGAAAGACCATTGAGCGGCACCTGTCCGCCGGCCATGCACTTATGGCCGCCGGCCGAGCCGTTTGTCCCGATTAACCGGCGCAGGACAATGCCCGCTTTGTGCGAACGAGACGTTGATCGGCAAGAAATGATCATCAGGCCATTCTTCTCGCCGAGGCACAGTGACCAGGTCACCCCTTCGATGCGCAGCAGGACGTCTGCCATCTCCGGTATGATGGCTTCGGAATCGATTTGTCCGAGGTATGAAACCGCAACATCACGGCGCAGGGTCGTCAAGGCAAGGGCGCGCTGGTACTCTCCCAAGTATGCAGGCGAGAGAGGCGGTCTTTCGATACCTCCCAACACACGAGGATTTGTCAGCGGAAAGAGGTAGCTGAACGCTTGCAAGTCAGCTTTGGACGAGTCTCTCACCAGTGCGTCCGTGTCGGTTTTGATCCCATAAAGAAGAGCGTTCGCCACGGACCTTGTGGGCGTCAAATCCGCGGCCACAAGATACTCGGTCACTATCGTGGAGGTGGCCCCGTAACCGGGTCGAATGTCTCGGAACTGTGCCTTGGTGGATAGTTTCCTCACCGGGTGGTGGTCAATCACGATCAAGGGAGGTTTATGCCGCGACCCCATGAGATTATTGCCGGTGCCCGGCTGTGCATCAATTAGAGCTATCCCGTAGTACTTTCCAGGTTCTATTCGGGGAAGTTGCGTCATTTTAATCCGCAATCTCTGGATCATGGCCTTATTTTCCGCACGCGTCACCACTCCCCCGTAGCCGATAACAGTACGGATGCCGAATTTTTTCTTCAAAAGGAACTGGAGACCGTAGGCGCCGGCTATGCTATCCGGGTCCGGATTATTGTGGCACAGGATCAGGATTCGCTTGCGTTTCGCCCCTTCAATAACGGAAGCAAGCTCTTCCAACTTCCCTGAGCATCGGGTCACGTCCCATCGAGACGCATTCATTGTCGAGCCACTGTTTGGGAAACTTTTACAACCATCTCCAATTCTCAGAGAACCTAAAATGACGGGCCGGTCTTTGATCTTGCCCGCGTCCCTCCATCGAGAATTGAGACAGCCGAAGCGAGTCTCCCTTAGCACATCAAATCTTAATTCCAAACCAACACATTAAACGTAAGCCCGGCGATACCGAAAGGCAAGTATCTTCGTCAAAAATGGTTTCAACTCACATGCGGATAATCGATAAGGTAGGGGACTCAGAAAGGAGCTTATAATTGTGTGTTCCGCTCGTGGCCAAGCCTCGTATCGCCCAATTTGACCTCAGTCTTCCACTTCTTCGGTGCTAAATGACATCATCATCTTACGCACGACGCGTTCGCCAATCATTATGCCGCGAATGATCCCCTTGGACCGGGCGAAGCGATTCTCGATAAATGCTTCCAGCATAAGATGTCTCTTGCCGGTCACTCTGATGCGTCCCATCATGGTCAACGTTTCCCCAGGGGGGGCCATGGTGTTGAGGTCGGGAAATTCGGTCCCGGTCAAAATGGGGACCAGTTTCTTATCCTTGAGGAGTTTCAGAATCATGAAAGTGCCGAACTGGGCTACTGCTTCCATCTGAAGGTGGCCGCCAAAAAGAGGCATGCCGACAAAATGGTCCTTCAGTATCGGATTCTCGTCCGGTGGTGGAACGGTGAAACGTCCGAACCCGATTGTTCCGTCCAAGTTCTGGGTAAACTCCATCACGACGCGGTCCAGGAAAAGAAAATTATCCCCGTACATGCTCAATGTCGTGCGTATTTCGTCTTTTTCGAATACCTGCCAGGTACGTTTGATGACCACCGGAGCGGTCGGTGGTGATGGTCTGGGTTTTGCCTTTCTTATGGTATTGTTTCCGATGAGATCACTGTAAAAGACCTGCCTGACGTCCCCGGAGATGTAGCGACCCCCTGCAATCAATTCCCGGATCATTATCGTTCCGGACGCATCTCTCACAAAATTCGAGATTATCTCCACGGCCCGCCTCAAGATCGGGAAGCTGCCACGGTCCCGTAATTTTTCGAACAGCTCGTGCACCATGTTGTAAAGCTTAGCCGAATCGGTGGATTCCTCGATGCCGACCCACTGACGCTCAAAGAACGTTTGCAGATCTTCTTGCAGGGCAGGGAAGCCTTCCAATGCCGCCAAAGACCGCTCCATGAGAGAGAAAGCAGGAATGAGGTCCGGCGAGTTGCATTGGCGCCCGGATAGGTGCTCTTGATAGTTGTATAAGATCGCGATCTCGATTCCGGTGAAGAACTGGGACGATTGCGTCCAGGCTTCGGGCAGAGCAGCGATCAGAGTGCGTTTACCTTTATCCGCCAGACGCAGAACGATTTTCTCCAGATATTTCTTGGTAGGAGAAATGAAATAGGGCAAATCGCCACGATAAGTTAAGGCCGCGAACTGGCTTTCATCGTGGGTGAGACCGGACAGCCCTTCTATCGTGTCCGCGAAGGACCCCGCGTTGACGTAATAGACGTTTCTTTTCACCGCGGTGGCCAAGTCCGCAAGAGTATGTTGGCCCTTGAGAATGTCGGCCACAGCTTTCATTACCGAGGGTTGCCTGGGGAAACCGCCGGCCACTGCATGTATAACAACGTCCAGTCGGTTGACATCGCGGGCCCGCAGCCACCGTTCAATTCCAGCCAGGTCTTCGAACGCACGGTTTCTCTTGTCGAAGTTGTACCGTAGTGGAACCTCGACAAGCTCCACTCCCAGCTCATGAAAAAAAGCCGCCTCGCGAGGGTCGGCTGGAGTCAGGGAAGTCCCTAAGACTCTAGCACCGGCTGCGACGGCAGCACGAGCAATTGAAGCTCCATATCCGCCTGCCCGTGCTCCGATGATGAGAACATTTTTTCCTTCAAGCATAAGGTCAATCCTTGCCTGATCCAAACGAAGTCGAGCCACAGAAGCTTTTTGTTACAATATGTGCCCGGCTTAGTCAACAGCATCCAGGCTGGACGGCGGCTTTCGTAGGCTTTCAGCTCATAAAAAATATTGCCTTGACAAGGCAGGGACGTTTCCGTAACCGTGCTCCGATAACGGAACATCAAGTAATTCCAAAATATCGGACGGAGCCCACAAAAAATGTCTTGGATCAAAGAAAAAGAGCAGGCAGCAAGGGAGGTGCTGACACTCCTTTATGAGCACCGGATGATTCGCACGTTCTATCGTGACAGACCACAAGGTTGGACCCTTGTTTCCGGTTTGTACAGCCCTCTTTATATACAACTGAGGCCTCTGGCATCTTACCCATCGGTTTTTGCAAGGGTATGTGAATCCATGGCTCGAATGGTGCACGCCGAAGCGCCGGAAATCAACAGAGTGATTGGTATTGCCATGGCGGGAGTTCCCATCGCAGCAGGAATGGCTTTGGCGGGCGGGATTCCTGCTGGATTCACCAGGAAGATGGAAAATGTCAAATCCGCTGCATCGTTTCAAGAGGCAATAACCAGGTATGGAGAGCATTCTTTGCTGGAAGGAGAGCTCGCGTCCGGTGACAGGATAGCTCTGGTGGACGATCTGGTCACGCGATTCGACAGCAAGGAAGTGGCCCTGGAACAGGTGAATTACGAGATCCAAAAGAGGGGGCTTTTAGACGTACATTGCCGGAAAGTCTTGGTTGTGCTGGATCGAGAACAGGGCGGAGCGGAAGCCGCTCGCAAACGGGGAGTGGAACTCTTGAGCCTCATAGCGTTCAAGACAGCGGGTCTCGCCCTGCTGGAAGGAGTCATGAATCGGGTCGAATGGGAAACCCTAACCCACTATCTCGATGATCCGGACCATTTTCAAGAACCGGATATTCAGAAGAAAATAGCAAAGTTAGCCATCACTTAGGTGATGGAAAGGACGCATCAATGACCCGCGGCCGAATTGTTGTGCTCTTGTTGATTCTGGTAACCCTGCTCACTCATTACCGGACCGTGTGGGCTGAATCCATGGAGCTGGAAACTCGCCTCTCAGAGTGTGCAGAGGTCCTCAACGACATGATGAATGCCCCTGATAAAGCAGTCCCCTCGGACCTCATCAAGCGGAGCACCGCCATCATCATTTTCCCTTCCTTGGTTAAGGCCGGACTCGGATTGGGCGGACACTACGGAAAAGGTGTGATTCTGCGCCGAAATCCATCCGGGGGAAAATGGGGACCGCCGGCTTTTATAACCCTGATCGGCGGGAGCGTCGGCTGGCAAGTGGGCGTACAATCCACAGAGATGGTTTTGCTGGTGATGACGGAAACGAGTCTCAAAAGCCTCTTTCGGGACAAGCTTACAATCGGCGCGGACGCATCAGTGGCGGCCGGACCTGTTGGGCGGGACGCGTCCGCTGCAACCGACGCAAGCTTGGGCGCAGGAATCCTGTCTTATTCGCGGGCAAAGGGGCTGTTCGCCGGCGTTTCAATCAAGGGCAGCGTGATTGAACCGGACTGGGAAGCAAATGAGCAGTATTATGGGTCGGACGTTTCAATCATAGATATTTTCTTCCAGGGAAAAGGGACCACATCCCCGGCTGCAAACAAGCTTATCCAGCTCCTGAACCGGTACAACTCTTGAATTGCTTAATGTATCCGAATGGGAACTTCCACATGCTCGATTTCGGAACAGCCAAGATATCGTGGAGAGGATATTATCCCGGGGTCCTGGGAGAAATAATAAGACTTCATGCGACCTATTATCACGAGCAATGGGGATTCGACATCTCGTTTGAGACGCAGGAAGGGAAAGAGCTGTGCGAGTTTATGGCCAGGTTCAATCCTGAACAAGACGGTCTATGGACTTCGGTGGTTGACGGAAAATTTGCAGGCTCCGTCGCGATAGATGGACAGCTTACGAATACCGAAGGGGCGCGACTCCGCTGGTTCATTGTTGATTCTGCGCTCCGGGGAATGGGTATCGGTAAGGTCCTAATGAGAAAGGCCATCGAATTTTGCCGGGTTGTCGGCCACCGACGCGTTTACCTCTGGACGTTCATGGGGCTTGAAGCTGCTCGCAGCATTTATGAACGTGAGGGCTTCGTCCTGAGCCAAGAGCGCGAAGTAATTCAGTGGGGCCGGATAATAAAGGAACAAAGATTCGATTTGACACCATGATCTCAACTCGTCCAGTGCAGGTTGTACTCATCTGCTTTCATAAATCTAGTTCGTTCCCGCGTCGCGGGAGGTCGCTACCAGCTAATGGTAGGGCCCGGCGTCTCTGCCGGGCCGGTTTTGCAGATTTTTCACGAATGAGTATTGGGAACGACAAATGTGGTTGCGTGGAAAAAAATGACCGGAAGCACTTTCGGAAAAGGGTGGCCTCCGGCCATTTGTGAATTGATTTGATTGAAATTATCTGTGGCGTCCGCCGCCAATACTGCCATGTCCGGCAAATCCGCCGAAAGACCTAGCTCCGCCGAAAGATCTGGCGCCGCCAAAAGATCTCACTCCGCTGCTACCCATAGAAAATGAACGCGGACTTGAGAAGGTTCGAAACGAATGGGGAGTTGAGAATGAGCGGTACGGAGTTGAAAATGTCCGATTCGGAGTTGAGAAAGTTCGCGAACGAAACGCGTTAGTGGATCCTGAACGGAAGCTGTTCGTATTGAATCGGTTTATATTGGGTGATGTAATGTTCGAACGATTCGCATTGAACCTATTCGCATTGAATCGATTTGTGTTAAATCGGTTCACATTGGGTGACGTAATGTTCGAACGGTTTGCATTGAACCTGTTTACATTGGATGATGCGATACTCGCACTCCTGGTGGTTCTGCCCATGCTGTTGAGCCTAGATATATTGGTATGCTGAGCGGTAGCAAAATTTACTCCTCTAGTCGTTGCGAAGTTTCTGAACGAGTTAGCGTTCCAGGGTCTTCGGCCATGGAAGCCATCTCGCCACCACCACGCCTGACAACCATGCCACCACCACCACGGGTGACACCAGCGCCATATGGCCACGTTATAGAAGAAAATCGGTAATGCTCCATACCAGTACGTATCATATCCATAATCCGGCAAGTAAGCCCAGTCGTCATAATCGGGAACTACTTGGCTGACGACGTAAGTTGGTGCACTGGAATAGGCGGTTCGTGGAGGTCGCAAATCAGTGGAAATTTGCGGTCCGTAAACCCATCCATTGTCCTCTAGTTGGGCCCAATCGTTTGATGTCCACACGCCGGTAATTTTTAACTGGTCGCCCATGTTGGCGCATCCGATTACGTCGTAATCGTTGCCAGGCCCGCTCCTGATGCGGAGACAATTGTCGGGCTGGTCCACTCCAATGACAGTGGCCATGCCGCCCACGGGCTTAGGAGCCTGAGCGCCTGTTTGGTTCTGGGGAGGAGGTGGTTGATTTTCCTGCGCTAAACCTATATTCGGTATGTTCACAGCCATTGCTAGTGCAAGCACTGTTGCAATGATGCATGTTTGGAATCTCATTTTAAATCCTTCCTATCCTCGGTTTTCAAATCCTTGGACAAAACCATCATAACAATTTATGCAGCCATCCTCTCCTTCACTCTAAATGGACGAATATGAAGCTTGTCTGTTAGAAGAATTGCTGAATTTTTCCTCAACTCCAAGTTGCTTCTTTTATCTTAATCATGTTTCGCGCCGGTGAACAGAGATGATTGTAATTTACCGGCTGCTTTTGAGTCTATCATCCAGATTAATTTGCCATTTACGGGCTTTATGAACTGGGCGGGATAACGGTTCGGCTCGTGGGGTCCTTCGAGGACTTTTCGCAGTATTTCGGACTTTTCCGATCCATAGGCCAGAAAGATTACTGTGGCTCCGTTGTTGATGAGCGGAATAGTCAAAGACACTCTCCAGACCTCCTCCTCAGGCAAAAAGAGTTCCTTAACCCATCGTTCGCGCTCTGCCAAAATGGGAGTGTACGGGAACAGGGAAGCTGTATGTCCGTTTTGCCCCAGTCCTAGTAAGATGAGATCAAATCGAGGAACAGTCCCGAGAAAATGTTCTGCAAGGATGGACTCATAGTCCTTAGCGCCACGTTCCGGCGATTCGTGGCAACGGATCGGATGAACATGGTCAGGCAGCATTGTCACGTGACTTAAGAGTGCCTGGAAGGCCATAGTAGCATTATTTCGCGGATCGTCCGGTGGAACACATCGTTCGTCTCCCCAAAATACGTGCGTGTTTTCCCATGGGACTTGCTTACTGTAACGAGGTTGGGCCAGGAGCATATACAGAGGCTTCGGAGAGTGGCCACCGGCAAGAGCCACAGTAAATTCACCACGCTCATCCACGGCAGTTTGGGCGGATTTGACGAACAACTCCGCGGCCGCTTCAATCAATGCTTCCACATTTGGACTGACACTGATCAAGGTTCTGTTCCCGGTTCTGCTTTAAGATGATTCGATCTTTCGAGTATCCCCGCGGTTCCCGTTGCTGCAAATTCCGTGTTCCGTCATATCCAAAGGGATATTACGCCCCATTACTAGAGCCCAATAATACCACTTTCATAGCGTGAGGTGGCCGCTAGGAAATCCTCATAATGATTTTCTATGTTCCATCCTGTCGGATGCCGTGTGCCTGCCGAGAGCTTCCCTCCGTTTCTCTTCGAGCGCGTTCAGGAGCTTCTCGAAAGGTTTGACGAATTTTTCTATTCCCTCGTTTTCGAGCTGTTGCGACACCTCATCGAGGCTGATGCCCAAACGGCTTAATTGTTCCAGTACCCCGTAAGAAGACTCCAGGTCCTGTTCGAGACGAGCAGCAGGTTGGCCGTGATCGCGATACGCCTTGAGCGTTTCCAACGGTAGCGTGTTGACCGTGTCCGGCCCAATGAGCGCCTCCACATACTTGACATCCGAATAGGCAGGATTTTTTGTGCTCGTGCTCGCCCAAAGGACCCGTTGCGTTCGCGCGCCGTTTTGCGTCAGGTTTTCCCAGCGTTCTCCAATGAAAATCTCTTTATAGATCCGATACGCGGCTTTGGCACATGCTATAGCGGTTTCTCCCCGCAAACTCTTGGCGATGGAAGCATTTTCGCCACCTCGGTCAATTATTTTTTCGAGCATGGGATCGACCAGGACGTCTATTCTGCTGAGAAAAAAGCTGGCAACGGAAGATATCTGCTTGAGACTCTTACCTGCGGCGGCAGCGGTTTCCAGGCCCGATATGTATGACTCAGCCACCTCGCGATAACGATCAAGCCCAAAAAGGAGAGTCACATTGACGTTAATGCCCTCTCCAATGAGCTGTTTGATGGCGACGAGGCCTTCTTTTGTAGCCGGGACTTTTATGAATACGTTCGGTCTGTTCAAAGCCTGCCACAGTCGGCGAGCCTCGCGAACCGTCGCGTCGGTATCCAGGGCCAATTTAGGCGAGACTTCGAGGCTGACAAAGCCATCTCTCCCGTCAAGTTCGTCGAAAACCGGGCGAAACTCGTCGGCAGCCTGGCGTATGTCTTCAGTGGCCAGGGTCTCATAAATCTGCTCCGAATTCCTATCCTCAAACGAAAGTGAACGTATGTCTGAAGCATAATCTTCGGTTTCGACTATGGCTTTTTCAAAGATGTCCGGATTGGATGTGACGCCCCGAAGGCCGTCCTCTTTTATCAAACGACGCAATTCTCCGGACACGATCATACTTCTGCGAATCAAGTCCAGCCAAACACTTTGTCCTAATCCCTGAATTTTCAACAATGGATTCGTGCTCATAATTCCTCCTGTGAGGGCCCCTTCTCCAGGGCAGCGACCTTGGCGAGCCTCCGTCTGTGACGTTCTTCGCCGCTGAATCGGGCATTCAGAAAGGCCTGAACCAAGTCCCAGGCAAGTTCCGGACCGACTACCCGACCGCCTAAACATATTATATTCATGTTGTCATCCTCGACGCCCTGATGAGCGGAAAAGATATCCGTGATCAGCGCGGACCTGACTCCGGAGATCTTGTTCGCCGCAATGCCGGCCCCTACACCGCTTCCGCATACCGCGATTCCACGTTCCAAATCACCTCTCGAAACCGCCCGAGCCAAAGGAATCACGAAATCCGGATAATCGTCCGTTTTCTCCTCAGAGTGGGCCCCGAAGTCCTTGACCTCATAGCCGAGCCCGGTGAGTTTTTCCTTGATGAGTTCCTTCAGGCTGAAACCGCCGTGATCAGCCGCTACACCTATTCTCTTGAGATTCATCTTCTCTTTCCTCAATCAGATTCAACGTCCTTTTCGGCATGGGAGTACAATAGGGCCGAAGGCTGGCAGGTCCGAATCAGCTTCTTCCGTTGCATCGACGGCTAAGGAGCCGAAAAAGTTTGTGCACAATTCACCAGTCTTGCTCACAATGTCCCCCCATAACAGTTACTCGGCAGTGATTGGTTCTTCTATGATAACAAAGTGAAGATAGCTCGCCGCGGCCACGAACACGAAGATAGTTCAAAAATTGGTTTTTTGCGCGAGCGTCAATTTATTCATTTGAACATGCTTAGATTATAAAATCGAATTCTTTGGGTTGTCAAATTTGAAGTGTTCAAATCATGCAGTGCGCGAGTACTCTGCCCGGCACTATGTACCAGGCTGACATATTAGAGAGACGCGGGAAATTCTCTTGAAGATTCTCCTCCGATGTCTCACGACGTTGGACTCATGGAGGACTAGGATCGGGAACCGCTGTGGCAAATATTGACATGAACGGCCGGACGTGTCTGTACTAACGTAACCTTTCTGTTGAGGCAACGGCAGGTGCCAGGACGATGAGCGGGCCCCCGGGAAATCGGCCCAATCTTCCCAACAAATCGTAGGAAGCAGACACCAAAATGATTTCCGATTCGCAAGCGTGCTCGAAGGATGGAGACGACGTGGTGAGTTCAACCTCTGCAAACGATGCGCATGATAACCTGAAGACTGCCCTCGACGATCTGATCGTGCGGGAGGCAAGGTTCCGGAAAATAACGGACATGCTCTTCGATGGGATTCTGATCATACAGGATGGTGTGATCGTTGAGACTAATCACGGCCTTCTCTCCATGACAGGTCATGAAGCCTCAGAATTGGTGGGTCACAAAATAGAAGAGCTTGACGGTTGGCAGGATCTGGGTAAATCTCTGGCAGTCGTTCCGGATGAACTAATATCATTCGAGACGCTGTTACCTCGGAGAAGCTCTCGTGCTGTGTATGCAACAGTTAGAGCTAGGCGTGTTTCTCTCAGAGATCCAGCGGTCGTTATTGCCGTCATCGCGGGAATGACTGAGGACGAACCTGCATCTGCGTCACTGCTCAGGTCTGCAGAACGTTATCGGTCTCTTTTCGAGGCAATCCCGGATCTCGTCTTCACCAAAGATCAAAATCTGAGATTCTCTGAAGTCAATCCCGCCATGGAGAAGGTCTTGAGACTGTCGGCATCCGAGATCATCGGCCGCACCTCCGAAGAAATTTACGGCCAAGAAGTTGGGGAACGAATTCGGGCCTGGGATTGCCGTGTTCTGTCAGGGGAGACGATCGAAGACGAACACACGATTCCGATGAACGGCGAAAAGTTGGTGTTTCACGAGGTTCGCGTGCCGATCAGGAACAGCGCAGGAGATATCATCGGAGTGTGCGGAATTGGCCGAGATGTCACGGAAAGGCGATCGGCTATGCTGAAACCGGGCATCGTCCCCTCCGGCCATCGCTCGAAGGCCATGAAAGACACCATGGAATTGGCCGGTCAGGCTGCCAAGACGGACAGCATTGTTCTCCTGCTTGGCGAGAGCGGATCAGGAAAGGACTATCTTGCTAGATGGATACATGAGCATTCGAGACGACAAGGCAGCCCTTTCCTCACTATCAACTGTGCCGCAGTCCCTCAAGATCTGGCCGAATCGGAGCTTTTCGGCCATGAATCCGGGGCCTTTACAGGAGCAAGAAGTCGGAAGAAAGGATTGCTCGAACTTGCAGAGGGAGGGACCCTGTTGTTGAACGAGATCGCGGAAATGTCCCCGTCACTTCAATCAAAGCTCCTGGTTTTCCTTGACTCAAGGTCCTTTCTCAGGCTTGGCGGTCAGAAGCCTGTGCATGTTGATGCGCGTATTCTTGCCGCTACTCATAAAGCCTTGGAAGCGGAAGTGGACGCGGGCCGCTTCTCAAAACCACTCTTTTATAGGTTGAACGTTTTCCCAATAAGAGTGCCGCCTCTTCGTTACCGCATTGAGGACATTCCCCACCTGTCTCGCGAACTTCTTGCCAAGGTAGCCGAGGAAATGAATCTTTCCAGAATACCTGCGGTGGATCCCGAGTCTCTGAAAAGTCTGACGAGGTACGTTTGGCCCGGCAACGTGCGGGAACTGAGGAACGTTCTTGAAAAAGGATTGATTCTGTGGCAGAGCGGCAAACTGAAGTTGAATGTGCCCTTTGTTGACTCAGACGCGGATGACTGCTCTTTCCAAATTGCCCTGCCGACCGGCAAGAAGTTAAAAGAACTATCCAAGGAATTTGAGAGACTGATCTGCGTCGAGGCCATTCGGCGAAGTGGCGGGAATCGTAGTGCCGCAGCCCGATCTCTAGGTTTGTCTCGGGATTCTCTTTATCGTTATCTCAGGAGCGGGGCTCCTTCTCAAGGTACATCAGACGAATCTGACTCCTGATCGTTGCAACTCGGCTTTCCAATATCGTGGGTTTGCACTCTTAAACCAATTCGCGTTCGAGGCTACAAGAAAATCCCCTCTAACCCCCCTTTATTAAAGAGGGAACGGGGGGATTTGAGTGCGAAATAGCATTAAACCATTTCCGGTAGAGGCTGTCCGATTTTGCTGACAACCTCCTTGCAATTACTTCGGACAGAAGCGCCAAGCATTCGTACTGTCTTAGTTTTCTGACAGTCGTCTTTTTCGCAACTGCCTGATTTACTGCTAACTGATGATATTAGCTGTCGCATATTTCTGACAGTTGCCCCGGATTGCCCAGTGGCGGCCCTGATCTTCCCACCCAGTGCATTCTGACAACATACCGATATGTCTAGCTGTCTCCTGGAAAATCCTGCACTTTCGGCGGTGGGCACAAAAGTTGCTCGACTTGTGTTCGCTCTCTGAAAGCTTAGGCTTCGTTCAAGAGTGTCTCAAGCTATTGTTGCATCGGGCGTTGAACCCCCCGGACTTGTTCGCGTTAACCGATCGGCCATTGGGCCACAGAAAATAAATGCAAGCAAGGGAGTGTGGAAATGGGTCTTATCTCAACAATATTCGGAGGAAGACTCTCGAAGGCAGCCTTCAGGGGCGACGTGGGTGAAGTTGAACGGTTTCTTAGAAACGGAGCGGACCCCAACGAGAGACAGATGGGAATAACTCCCCTGATGACCGCTTGTAACAGGGGCCATGTGAATGTCGTCAAAGTGCTCCTGGACGGAGGCGCCCACGTCAATGCAAAGGATTGGGAAGGCTGGACGGCTCTCATGGCTGCGGCGGCGGGCGCAGCACACGACGACGATCGAAACAAAGAGACAACATGCCTCGAAATTGTGAACCTTCTCATAGATTACGGAGCAGATGTTAACCAGAAAGGTTGGAAATTCCAGACGGCGCTGAAAGATGCGGAAAAGGCGGGGCACAAGAGGGTGAAAGAGCTGCTCATCCAGCACGGAGCTAAGAGGTGAGGCGTCATTCCACAATCGCGGCGACAGTCAGGTTCAGTCGCTTCATGTTGACCAACATCGGGGCCTTCTTCTGCACATACAAACTCTAGAGAATCGTAGGATAACGGCCGTTGTCCGTATGGGATTCGCAGGACGGATCCTGGTCGGAATGGTGATCGGCGTCTTTCTCGCCGTGGGGCACTGTTGGTGTGAAAAGCCCCCGACACCAGCCGGGCTGCTGGTTGTACAAGGCAAAGTGCTTGATTCGGCCGGGAATGCACTTTCTGATGCCAACGTTCTGCCCTCTCTCAACGGAAAGCCGTTCATGCCGGCAGTTCATGGGAGAGCGGGGGATAAGGGATTGACCACTGGTAGAAACGGTCTTTTTATGATTGAGATTCCCGCGACGCCGGCTGAGATTAGAAACGGAAAATGGTCTCTCAAGATCACACGGCCAGGCTTCAAGCCTTCGCCAACGATTTCTCTAACAAAGATCCATGATCTAAAATCGGGCCCGGAAGGTCCTGAGCGTTTAGTGGCCACAACTACAATCTCTCTTGAGAGATATCAAGGCGCCTCCTTTTGGATTGCCTTGATCGTCTTTGTGGCAATGTATGCTCTCATAGCTTTCGAGATCCTCCACAGGACACTGGCTGCATTTCTAGGGGCATCGATGCTCCTTGTCATCACTCACACTCTTGGAAATTGCGACGACGCATACAAGATCCTCACGTACGAACAAGCTTTGCATACAATTGACTGGAATGTGATCTTCCTCTTGATGGGCATGATGATCATCGTCGGGGTATTGAAGCCCTCGGGAGTCTTCCAATGGCTCGCGTACAAGTCTTTTGATATTGCAAAAGGGAAGATCTTTCTGCTGTCGTCAGTTCTTTGTGTTGTTACAGCGGTCTTGAGCGCCTTTCTCGACAATGTGACCACGATGCTCCTCCTGACGCCGGTCACTATGGAGATCGCTTTAGTCTTGGGTGTGTCGCCTTTCGTGTTTCTTTTGCCGGAAGTAGTGGCGTCGAACTTCGGGGGAACAGCAACCCTGATTGGCGATCCACCGAATATCATGATCGGTTCGTACGCGGGGCTTACCTTCAACGATTTCGCGGTGAACCTTACCCCGGTGGTGTTGGCGGTAATGATCACTCAACTTCTTTACAACAAAATGCTTTATGGTCGCCAATACCACAGGGCAAGGGTTGAAGACGTTTCCAGGATGATCTCATTCTTGAAGGAAAAGTATCCCATCACCGATCGCAGAATACTGACCATCGGCGGCAGCGTAATACTGGGAGTGATCGTGCTCTTTGTCCTTCACGGCGTGTTTCACATGAAGGTCAGCGTGGCTGCCCTATTCGGGGCAGGGATGATAATCCTGCTCAACAAAATGGACATCGTTGAACTGCTGGAGAAAGAGATCGAGTGGCCTTCTCTCGTTTTCTTTATGATGCTCTTTATTGTCGTTGGAGGAGCGGAACAGACAGGGATTCTTCAGGCGATTGCGGACTGGATACTGAGGGCGTGTCAGGGGAACCTCACAATCGCTGTGATCATTATCCTCTGGGTCTCCGGAATTGCTTCAGCCATTGTAGACAATATTCCCTTTACCGCCACAATGCTTCCGATCACGGCCTTTCTGGGCAAGACCATTCCGGGTGCTGAGACCGGCGTCCTTTGGTGGGCTCTGGCTTTGGGTGCATGTTTCGGAGGAAACGGTACCATCATCGGAGCCTCTGCCAATGTGGTCACCACTGGCATAGCTGAGAAAGCCGGGCACAAGATAACATTCTACAATTACATGAAAGAGGCTGCGCCCATCACTGTCTTAAGCCTAATCATCTCATCCGTATTCCTGTTGATCCGCTATTAAGCTGCGCCTGAGTCGATTCCGAAGAGATTGTTCCGGAAACCGGGACTCACCCCAAAGGAGAGACAAATGACGGTGGGCTTGCTTGGAGTTGTGATTCTTCTAGCTTTGATGTTTTTCTTGGAGATGCCGGTGGGTCTCGCTATGGGAGTTGTGGGGACAACGAAATTCTGGGGACAGTACACTTAATTCCGTGCTCCAAGTTCTTGGGCGAATATGTTTTCGCCGCCCCCGCACTTGGAAAACCTTGTGGCCAACCCGATTTATTGGGTTGGCTCACGTCACCCGCCCTCATGATTCTTTGCATGAACGTTTGCAAGAAAAAACAAATACTAAAGTGGGTTTCAGTTTGGCGGAGAGAGAGAGGGATTCGAACCCCCGGTGCCACAAGAACACAGTTGATTTCGAATCAGAGTAAAAAGACATATGCCATGTAATAACAACTACTTACCGTGACGACCATTGTTCCGGAATTCCCAAAAAGCACAACTGTTCCCGACAGGATCGCGCAAAATTCACGCACGAAGTCCAGGCCAAGATTGGATGAATATTCCTTCGTATTGGCCGACCCCAAGCGAGTGGCCCGCGAGGAGCCGATGGAGAACGCCGGGTCTTTGTCTGTCATCACGACGTCTCTCTTGTTAGCTCATATGGCTTCTTCCTCGTAAACATTGGCAATGCAGCATAGGAAGGTCACCTTCTCCACGTCGCTCACATTGACTATGCCATGCGGTTCCATTGTAGGAATGAAGACAAAGTCATAGGGGCCCATGTATTTTTCCTCTATTTTCTCGTCAGTTTCCGGATCATAGCTGGTAACAAGTACGCGCCCTTCCAAAATGAACATGGTCTGATAATAGAAATGCTTGTGGATAGGGATGGCCCCTCCAGGACCAATTGTGAAGAACCTCAACCCGTATTCGGGGGTGTCCTGGGGTCCCGCCTGTGACAACCACTGTATATAAGTTTCTTTGACTTCGAGG
>Ga0335071_10003524_pt1 | contig 16465 bp, 8 predicted proteins | sample Lox_Sample_15_FD_206724 | JGI IMG/M metagenome (GOLD analysis project Ga0335071, IMG submission 206724) | Soil microbial communities from Loxahatchee National Wildlife Refuge, Florida, United States - Lox_Sample_1.5 | ecosystem: Environmental > Terrestrial > Soil > Wetlands | place: USA: Florida... | reverse complement strand
AAGTGGTGGGGTAAATGTAAACCAATGCAACCAGTTAATGACGCACGGCGATGACGTCGCTCTTTGCGGGATTTGCGAAGTGCGCAGGGTTTGCACCGCCCGGAGAACAGGTGCGCAAGAATTGCTTACCGACTGAGATGAGGCGCTTGGTGGCACTCGAGTAACGGGTGCCGGGCAACACGCCAGTGATCAGGGTGTTGCCCGGCGCTCGATTCCCCGTTATTTACTCATGGAGAGCCACTCCGGAGCCACTGATTCCCGAGTTTGTGCTATTCCCAGTGGTCGAACCCGAACCGGTGCCTGGTGTCGTACCAGTCCCCGGCGTCGTCCCTGTGCCCGGGGTTGTTCCGGTTCCCGGAGTCGGGCCCGACCCTGGAACGGTTGTGGTCGCGCTGCTCGTCTGATTTGTGAATGTGAGCAGCAACTCGGGCTCGCTTCGCTGAAGCGGGGTCGTCACCGTTCCGTTCAGGGGCTGAACGATCACGAAGTCGGCGGAGTACATCGTGCCGGAGTTGTTCGAAATCTGTGCGGTCCCCGAACAATCCGCATTTACTGTATAGGTGCCCGTTAACTGTAGGGCGGTGAGGGGTGATTGCGCCGCCAGTGCGTCGGTCGTGAACATACCGGCGCCATCGGCATCCAATCGGCCGACGAAAGGACTCGAAGTGAGCGATCCGTTGCCGCCGGTGCTGCCCGTGGTGCTGCCGGTTCCCGTCGATGTCGACCCCGTAGAAGCGACTTGCGCAACCAAGCCAAATGCTCCCGTGAGCGTGGCGTCTGTACAACCACCAAATTCATACACACGCTGCAAACTGACCGACGCGCCGGTGCTCGACGTTCCGGCCTCCACTAGATCGATCTGCGCGCCTTGGCCGAGAATCAATCCTTCCAACTGGACGCTGGCCGGTGTGGAGCTGCCTGTCGTGGTCGAGGTGGTCCCCGGCGACATGCCATTGCCGGTTCCTGTGCCTGTGCCGTAAGTCGCACCGGTTCCGGTGCCATTTCCGGTTCCCATGGAATTGCCACTGCTTGCACCGCTGGTACCAGGCGGTGTGAGCGATATGCCAACAAAGACGTCGTTCAGGGTTACTGTTATGGTGCAGTCGGGATTCACGTTGTAGGTTCCCACCTGCATCGGTGTGCTGCTGGCGTTAGGGGCCGCAAATAGATTCCCCGCCCCGTCTGCCGCGACCCGGCCGACTACGGCAAACGGCGCAGTGCCGATTACGCCGCCAACGAGAGATCCGATCGGCGTACTACTCACGACCGGCGTTCCGGTGGTGGATCCTGTGGTGGTTGACCCGTTGGTCCCGGGGGGATTCACAGGCACACTCACAAAGACAGACCTGGTTCCGAGCAATGCGTATGCGCCGTTGATCTCGCTATCTCCGGAGCACGATTGGCTGTGCGCATTTGGAACCAAGATGATTGCGATGAGGCCCAGCGTCGACAATGTTGCAATACGTGTCATTCTTTACTCTCCTGATTGTTTAAGTTCAGATACGCCCGCGGCGTGGGTATCCGCGACCGTTCCTCTGCGTTCGCCAAGATCACTCGCCTGCTTTGGGACACCTCTGCTCTGGCTCCGGCGCGAGGGCGCCGTCGCGTGGCTTACAACCCACGGGCGAGTACAAGGTGGTCCCGCTGTTGTTTCTGGAAAAGCCGGCGCTTCAGCATGTGGGCCACGTTGCGGAGCGTAAAAAGCACGTGGTTCGCCTATGTGTGATTTGTCGCTCGAGGCCGGTGAAAAACCCGCGCGCCGGTGACAACTGCAACCAGGGCAGCGCGTTTCTTCCCACCTTCTCTTGCGCGCTCATGCAGGAATTGCATGGTGGGACAGTAGGCGCAGAAACTTCGCCAGGTTTATCGTCGTGCGCTAGGTTTTCAACGAACTGCTTTGCGAGTCAGCCGCAGCCGTGCGGCCCACGCGACCGGCGAGCAGTGTCTCCACCTTGCCGCCGACTTCCGCCATGAACTCATCCAGTCCGGCCGGCTTGGTAATAACGCAGGCAGCACCCATCTGCATGACGGCCGTTATTTCTTCCGGTTGCAAGAAGGAGGTCACCACCGCTTTCGGCACACTGGACAAATGAGGATTCCGTGCGGCCGAGGCAAGAATATCGCCTCCATGGCCTCCGGGAAGATTGTAATCGAGCAGCATCAGGTCGGGAACTGGCGCGTCCGTGCTGCCGTATCGCAACACCGCCTCGATGCCCTCGGCCGCGGTCGTAAAGTTTTCAATTTCGAACACAATGGACCGCCGCCTCAGTGATTCCTCGATCAGCCACACGTCAGCCGCATTATCCTCGGCCAGGTAAATTCGAATCGTGTTCGTACTCATTCACACCTCGGGGAGATCGAGAAGCGAAACAGTGAACCCATACCGGGCTTGGATTCTTCGATCCATATTCGCCCGCCTAACCGCTCCGCCGCGGCCCTGCAAATAGCAAGTCCCATGCCAGTGCCGCCGGTCCGCTGCAAACGGCGGAACACTCCGAAGACGTAATCAGAATATTTCGGATCGATACCGATTCCATTGTCTTGCACCGAAAAAATCCACCTATCCGCCGGCTTCTCCGCGCTGATGCGGAGTGCCGGAGGTTTTGCCGAACGATACTTGATGCCATTTGTGATGAGATTCTGGAACAGTTGTACAAAAAGAACCTCGATGCCGAATACCACCGGCAACGGATCCCACTCGATCACGGCGCCGCTTTCCTCTATCAGGCCTGCGAGATTGGCCACCACCTGCTGTAACACGGCATTGCAATCCACCATGACCAATTTTTCCTGGGTCGATTCCGCCGCGCCCCACTCGCTGACCTGAACGTATTGACGCAAGGCATTGAGGAGTTGATGAAGGCGCCCGGCATGGTGCTGGATGATCGCGAGCATGCGCTGCCGGTTTTCTGCCGGAGTCTCAGGACCCGACGTTGCCAGCCACTGCGAGTAGGACAGAACCGTACGAATGGGCTCCTGCAGGTCGTGACTCGCCGCCCACGCAAACTGCCGCAGCGCTTCATTGGAGTATGTTAGGGCGGCCGTCCGCTCCTCAACGCGCTTTTCCAATTCGGCGTTGATTCTTTGGATGCGGTGCTCCGCTTCCACTTGATCGGTGGCGTCCCGAATTGCCGTGGTCACCAGCCACTTTCCGGAGCAGTGAAACGGGCTGCGGGTAATCTGCGCCGGAAAAACGGACCCGTCGCGGCGAATTCCAGTCAGCCTCACTTCGGCCAAATGCTGACCCGCGCCGTTCTCCGGTTCAGCGGCCACGTATTCCCACTTCGGAATCAATGACTGAACATTCCGGCCGATCAGGGCTTCGCGCGGGTAACCGAATAAAACATCGGTCCGCGAATTCGCCAGTTCGATGACACCCGACTCGGTCGTAATCACCATCGCATCGGGCGCGGCTTCGAGGACAGCCCGGAACCTCTGCTCGGCGCGAGTCAGCTCTTCGGCCTGCGACTGCAAAAGCTGCTCGGCGCGGCTGAGCCCCACAAAAACGGATACTTTACTTTGCAGAACCTCCGGCACGATGGGCTTGAACAGGAAATCGACGGCACCCAAGTCATAACCGCGGAATAGCTGCTCATCGCTCCGATACGCCGTGAGAAACAGAATCGGCGTCAGCTGTGACTTCTTCCGCGAGCGGATCAGTTCCGCGGTCTCGAAACCGTCCATGTCGGGCATGCGCACATCCAGCAGAATCGCGGCGAACTTATGTTCCAGGCATAAGCGAAGCGCATCGGCTCCGCTCTGGGCCAACATCAGCTCCTCATGCAGGGGCTCAAGAATAGCTTCCAATGCCAGAAGATTGGCGGCGTCGTCGTCCACCAGAAGCAGCTTGACGGGCCGGTGCCTGGCTAGCGCGGAATCGTCCGGATGATGAGCTGTGGCAGCCGATCGCATAAGTCAGGTCCTGAATAACCCTCGGACCGGACTCGTTCCGCAAATCGCTTTGAACCGATGACTATCTTCCCTTAGCCGCTGCGACACCTTCCGAAGCTCCTTTCAATCCTGATAACCAAACTCGCATTACGGAGAACAGGTACGCCAAGTCTACGGGTTTGGTGACGTAGTCGGATGCTCCGGCCTGAAGGCACTTCTCACGATCTCCCTTCATTGCCTTGGCTGTGAGCGCAATGATGGGAAGAGAGGCAAGGCCGGGCAACCTGCGGATGGCGCGCGTGGTCGCGTAGCCATCCATCTCGGGCATCATAATATCCATCAACACCAGATCCACATCTCGATTCTCCCGGAGGAACTCAATGCCTGCGTGGCCGGTTTCCGCATGCAGCACCGTGATGTCATGCTGCTCGAGTACGCTGGTGAGCGCAAATATATTCCGCAAGTCGTCGTCTACAACCAGGATCTTTCTTCCGGCCAGCATGGGGTCCAACTGGCGGACGTTCACCAACAGCCTGCGCTGATGTTCCGTCAGCGACTCATCAGTCCTGTGAAGCAGCAGGACACTTTCATCCAGCAGCCGTTCCAGGCTAGGCGCATACCGGACGCCGCTGATGCGCGAAAGACGGTGAAGCTGCGCTGCCTGGCCCGACTCAATCTCCGGAGGACCTAGAACGATCACCGGCGGGGCCAGCATCGGAAACCGAGCCTGGATTTCTTCAATGATCTCAGCGCCGCCAGATTCCGAAACCACCCAGTCCACAACCACGCCGTCCACGCCCGCACTCTCTGGCGACTGCGATCCCAGGATCGCCAAAGCTTCGACATCAGACGATGCCTGCAGTATGTCCAGATCCGGGGCTTGCAAGAAATCGCGGATTTCCCTGCGCATCGATTCGGAAGCCGCAATCACCAGAAGCTTTTTCTTTCGCGCCAGCATGGAAGCTTGCACCACCGAGAGCAGTTGATTCACGCCGTCCGGCTCTTTTTTGAAGCACGTCATGGCGCCCAGGACAAATCCGTCGCGCGGGCTGTCGAAACCCGAAACCACGTGCACCGGAATATGGCGTGTGACGGGATCATGCTTCAAGTGGTCGAGCAAAGTCCAGCCGCTCATGTCGGGCAGCCGAACATCCAAGGTGATGGCCCGCGGCTTGAAGTTCCGGGCCAGATTGATGGCCACCGAACCGCGAAGAGCCACTACCGCTTTCAAGCCGCGCTGATGAGCGCTATCCACCAGCACCTGGGCGAAGGTGGGATCGTCCTCCACAATCAGCAGCACGGAGTCTCCCGGCTGCACCTGATTGCGGTCGTCGTCTAGAGTGATTTCGCGTTCCTCAAGCCAGTTCGGCAGGGACGCCATTCCGTGCTCAAACCGGCTGTCTACATCGCGGGCCATCCACACCCGCATCACGGAAAACAGAATATCGAGATCCACCGGTTTGGTCACATAGTCCGATGCGCCCGCGCGCAGGCATTTCTCGCGATCGCCTTTCATGGCCTTTGCCGTGAGCGCAACGATCGGTAGGCTTTGGAATCCGGGGTGTTTGCGAATCGCCCGCATGGTCTCGTAGCCATCCATCTCCGGCATCATGATGTCCAGCAGCACGATGTCTACATCGCGCGTACTCTGCAAAAGTTCGATGCCGGCGCGGCCGTTTTCGGCGTGAACAGTTTTGAGACCCCGGTGCTCCAGGACACTGGTCAGCGCGAAAATATTGCGCAGGTCGTCGTCGATCACCAGCACCTTGCGGCCTGCCAACATCGGATCGGTTTGCCGAACCTCCGCGAGAACCCGGCGCTGGTCGTCTGACAGCGACCGTTCCGGGCGATGCAATAGTAATACCGTCTGCTCAAACAACTGCTCGATGGACGGTGCGTACCGAACCGGGCCTACCCGCGCACAACCGTGTATCTCCGTAACTTGCTGCTCCGTCAATTGCCGTGTGCCCGACACGACGATGGGCGGCACGCGCAGGTCCGATTTCGATTGAACTGACTCGATGAACTCAATTCCGGCGGCTTCCGGCAAAACACAGTCGAGGACAATTGCGTCGAAAAGCGTTGAGGACAGCATCTTCTTCGCCGTTTGCAAGTCCGCCGCGTCGTGAATCTCCAGGTCCTCACCCGCTAGCAAGGCTGTGATATCCGCCCGGCGCACGTCGTTCTCGGCAACGAGCAGCAGCTTCTTCCGGTGCGCTTCCATCGAGTGCGCAATCGCGGAGAATATCTTTTCCAGCGAGTCCTCACTGGCGTCTTTCGGAATGCAAGCAGCCGCACCCAGTGCAAACCCGCGCTGGTTGTTCTCATGGCCGGAAACGATATGCACCGGACAGTGGGCCGTCTGCGGGTCGTGCTTTAACCGGTCCAACAGAGTCCATCCGCTGATGTCGGGCAATCTGACATCCAGGGTGATCGCGCCGGGCTGATACTCTCTGGCCAGCGAAATCGCCGTGCTGGCGTGTAACGCCACCATCGCCCGCCAGCCGCGCGCACGCGCCATGTCGACCATAATGCGTGCAAACGTCGGATCGTCCTCCACAATCAGCAGCACACGGTCTCCCTGCACCACCAGGTTGCGGTCGTCGTCGACTGCCAGCTCTTCCACCAGTTCCGGCGGCACCGACGGGCCGGAGGGCGACAGAATCAGGTCTACCTCTTCCGATCGCGTGCTCGCCGGTAACGCCAGCGGCACGGTGGCAATATCAATTTTGGGCGCGGAGGAAATATGCGTCTGCGGCAGGTAGAGCGTAAAAGTGCTCCCCTTCCCGAGAGTGCTTTGCAGCCGGATTTCGCCTCCCAGCAGTCTTGCTAATTCGCGGCTGATGGAAAGACCTAACCCCGTCCCGCCGTACTTCCGGCTGGTCGTTCCGTCCGCCTGTTGGAAAGCTTCAAAGATGATCCGTTGCTTTCCATGTGCGATTCCGATTCCTGTATCCACCACGGAAAAAGCAATCACGCTTTTCGCCCGGTTCAGAATGGGATGGCTTGCACTCCAGCCGCTCGTTACCCGTTCCATGTCGAGCCGCACGGAGCCTTGTTCGGTGAACTTGAGCGCGTTCGAAAGCAGGTTCTTCAGCACCTGCTGCAGACGCTTCACATCCGTGCGCAGGATCTCCGACGTCAGTTCCGGATCCCACGAGATGGCCAAGCCGATGCCCTTGCCCTCCGCCACGTGACGGAATGTGCGGATGCAGTAGTCTTCCAGCTCGGCGAAGCGGACGTTGCCGACCTCCACGTCCATCTTGCCCGATTCGATCTTGGAAAGATCCAGAATGTCGTTGATCAGCGCGAGCAAGTCCGTTCCGGAGGAATGTATCGTTTCCGCGAACTTGATCTGCCGCGGGCTCAGGTTGCCCTCCGTGTTGTCCGCCAGCACGCGCGCCAGGATCAGCAGGTTATTCAGCGGCGTGCGCAATTCGTGCGACATGTTGGCCAGAAACTCGCTCTTGTATTTCGACGTCAACGCGAGTTGCTCGGCTTTCTCCTCCAAAGCGTGCTTGGCCTGCTCGATCTCGCGGTTCTTCGCCTCGACTTCCGTGTTCTGCTCCGCCAGCAATTGCGCCTTTTCCTGCAGCTCGGCATTGGTGTTTTGCAGCTCCTCGGCCAGCGCCTGGCTCTGCTGCAAAAGCTGCTCGGTCCGCATGGTCGCTGCGATCGAGTTCAGCACGATCCCGATGCTCTCCATGAGCTGATCGAGAAACGCCACGTGTACTTCGGAGAACTGGTGGAAGCTCGCCAGTTCCACCACCGCCTTCACTTCGCCTTCAAATAAAACCGGCAACACCGCGATCGTCAGTGGCGCTGTGCCGCCCAGGCTCGAGCGAATCTGCAAATAGTCGCCCGGCACATCCCGCACCAGAATCCGCTGCTTGGCGCGCGCACATTCGCCCACCAAGCCCTGCCCGAATCCGAATTTGTTCGGCAGTTTGTCGTTATCGTTGTAGGCGTAACCCGCCATGAGTTTGAGCACCGCGCTGCCGTCCGTGCTCTCGGTGATGTAGAAGGTCCCTCGCTGCGCGCTCACCAGCGGCGCCAGCTCGGAGAGTAGTAATTGAGCCACGGTCAGCAAATCCCGCTGGCCTTGAATCATGCGCGTGAATTTGGCGATGTTCGTCTTCAGCCAATCCTGGTCGGTGTTCTTCCGCGTCGTTTCGGCCAGGTTCACAATCATCTCGTTGATGTTGTCTTTGAGCTTGGCCACCTCGCCTTGCGCCTCAACAGTGATGGAGCGTGTCAGGTCGCCTTTCGTCACCGCCGTCGAGACTTCCGCGATCGAGCGAACCTGCGTCGTGAGATTCGCCGCGAGCTGATTCACGTTGTCCGTCAGGTCGCGCCAGATGCCGGCCGCACCCGGAACTCGCGCCTGCCCGCCTAGCTTTCCTTCAATGCCCACTTCGCGCGCGACAGTCGTCACCTGGTCTGCAAAGGTCGCCAGCGTGTCGATCATCGCGTTGATCGTATCGGCCAACTCCGCGATCTCGCCCTTGGTTTCGAGCACCAGTTTTCGTTTCAGGTCGCCGTTGGCTACCGCGGTCACAACTTTTGCGATACCGCGAACCTGCGTCGTCAGGTTGGCTGCCATCAGGTTCACGTTGTCGGTAAGGTCCTTCCACGTGCCGGCCACGCCGCGCACTTCCGCCTGCCCGCCCAATTTGCCTTCCGTGCCCACCTCGCGCGCCACGCGCGTCACCTCGCTCGCGAACGAGTTCAACTGGTCCACCATCGTGTTGACCGTGTTCTTGAGTTCCAGAATCTCGCCGCGCACGTCCACGGTGATCTTGCGCGAGAGATTGCCCATGGCCACCGCCGTCGTGACTTGTGCGATGTTCCTCACCTGGTTGGTCAGGTTCGACGCCATCGAATTGACCGATTCGGTCAGATCTTTCCACGTGCCCGCCACCCCGTAAACGTCCGCCTGTCCGCCGAGCCGCCCTTCCGTGCCCACTTCACGCGCCACGCGCGTCACTTCACTGGCGAACGAGCTGAGCTGGTCCACCATCGTGTTGATCGTGTCTTTCAGCGCCAGAATCTCCCCGCGCGCATCCACCGTGATCTTGCGTGAGAGATCCCCCTTGGCCACTGCCGTAGTCACGTCTGCGATGTTGCGCACCTGCGCCGTGAGGTTCGAAGCCATCGAGTTGACAGACTCGGTCAGATCCTTCCACGTGCCGGCCACGCCACGGACATCGGCTTGTCCGCCCAACTTGCCTTCCGTCCCCACCTCGCGCGCCACGCGCGTTACTTCGCTTGCGAAAGCGTTGAGCTGATCCACCATCGTGTTGATCGTGTTCTTCAGCTCCAGAATCTCCCCGCGAACGTCCACCGTGATCTTGGTCGTCAGGTCCCCTTTCGCCACCGCCGTGGTCACACCCGCGATGTTGCGCACCTGGTTGGTGAGATTCGACGCCATGGAGTTCACCGAGTCTGTCAGGTCCTTCCACGTGCCGGCCACTCCGCGCACGTCCGCTTGCCCGCCCAGCTTGCCTTCCGTCCCCACCTCGCGCGCCACACGCGTCACCTCGCTGGCAAAGGAACTGAGCTGGTCCACCATCGTGTTGATGGTGTTCTTCAGCTCCTGAATTTCGCCGCGTGCATCCACCGTGATTTTTCGCGACAGATCGCCCTTGGCCACCGCCGTGGTCACTTCGGCGATGTTGCGCACCTGGTTGGTCAGGTTCGATCCCATGGAGTTGACCGATTCGGTGAGATCGCGCCACGTTCCCGCCACGCCCTTCACATCCGCTTGCCCGCCCAACCGTCCGTCGGTGCCCACTTCGCGCGCCACGCGCGTCACTTCGCTCGCGAATCCGTTCAGCTGATCCACCATCGTGTTGATCGTGTTCTTCAGCTCCAGAATCTCCCCGCGTACGTCCACCGTGATCTTACGCGAGAGATCGCCGCGCGCAACCGCCGTCGTCACTTCCGCAATGTTGCGCACCTGTGCGGTTAAGTTACCCGCCATGGAATTTACCGACTCGGTCAGATCACGCCAGGTTCCCGCGACGCCCTTCACATCCGCCTGCCCGCCCAGCTTGCCTTCCGTTCCCACTTCGCGCGCCACACGCGTCACTTCGCTCGCGAAGGAGCTGAGCTGGTCCACCATCGTGTTGATCGTGTTCTTCAGCTCCAGAATTTCCCCGCGCACTTCCACCGTGATGGTGCGCGACAAGTCGCCCTTGGCAACCGCCGTCGTGACTTCGGCAATATTGCGCACCTGGTTGGTCAGGTTCGATGCCATGGAGTTGACCGAGTCAGTCAGGTCTTTCCACACGCCGCCGACATCCTTCACGATCGCCTGCCCGCCCAATCGCCCGTCCGTTCCGACTTCGCGCGCCACGCGCGTCACTTCGCTTGCGAATGAGCTGAGCTGATCCACCATCGTGTTGATCGTGTCCTTCAGCTCCAGGATTTCCCCGCGCACGTCCACCGTGATCTTGCGCGAGAGATCGCCGTTGGCGACGGCCGTGGTCACTTCCGCGATGTTGCGCACTTGCGCCGTGAGATTTCCGGCCATGAAGTTGACGGAATCTGTAAGATCCTTCCAAACCCCGCCCACGCCCTTCACCAAAGCCTGGCCGCCGAGTTCGCCTTCCGTTCCCACCTCGCGCGCCACACGCGTCACTTCGCTCGCGAACGCGTTGAGCTGGTCCACCATCGTGTTGATCGTGTTCTTCAGCTCCAGAATCTCCCCGCGAACGTCCACCGTGATCTTGCGCGAAAGATCGCCGTTCGCCACCGCCGTCGTCACTTCCGCGATGTTGCGCACCTGCGCCGTCAGGTTGCCGGCCATGGAGTTGACCGAGTCCGTCAAATCCTTCCAAACGCCGCCCACACCCTTCACTTCCGCCTGGCCGCCCAGTTCGCCTTCGGTCCCCACCTCGCGAGCCACGCGCGTCACTTCGCTGGCAAATGAACTGAGCTGATCCACCATCGTATTGATTGTGTTCTTCAGCTCCAGAATCTCCCCGCGCACGTCCACCGTGATCTTGCGCGAGAGATCGCCGTTCGCCACCGCCGTGGTCACTTCGGCGATGTTGCGCACTTGCGCCGTCAGGTTCCCGGCCATGAAGTTGACCGAATCCGTAAGATCCTTCCAAACCCCACCCACGCCTTTCACCACGGCCTGGCCGCCCAGCTTGCCATCGGTTCCCACTTCGCGCGCCACGCGCGTCACCTCGCTCGCGAACGAGCCAAGCTGGTCCACCATGGTATTGATCGTATTCTTCAGTTCCAGAATTTCGCCGCGAACATCCACCGTGATCTGCCGCGAGAGATCGCCCCGCGCTACCGCCGTCGTAACTTCGGCAATGTTACGGACTTGCGACGTCAGATTCGAAGCCATGGAGTTGACCGAGTCCGTCAAATCTTTCCACGTGCCCGCAATACCCGTCACTACAGCCTGCCCGCCCAGCTTGCCTTCCGTCCCCACTTCGCGCGCCACGCGCGTCACTTCGCTCGCAAACGAGCTGAGCTGATCCACCATCGTGTTGATCGTGTTCTTCAGCTCCAGAATCTCGCCCTGCACGCTGACCGTAACCTTGCGGGATAAATCACCGCGAGCCACCGCGCTGGTCACTTCAGCGATGTTGCGAACCTGGTTGGTCAGGTTCGATGCCATGGAGTTGACCGAGTCCGTCAAGTCCTTCCACGTGCCGGCAACACCCGTCACCACCGCTTGGCCGCCTAACTTGCCTTCGGTCCCCACCTCGCGCGCCACGCGCGTTGCCTCGCTCGCGAATGAGTTCAACTGGTCAACCATCGTGTTGACCACCCGCGCCGTGCGAATGAACTCGCCTTGCAGGCTGCGCCCTTCCACTTCGAGCGACATGCGCTGCGATAAATCGCCCTGCGCCACCGCGCCGATCACGCGCGCAATTTCAGTCGAGGGTTGCACCAGGTCGGAAATCAGGCTGTTTACCGACTCCACACACGAAGCCCATTCGCCGGAGCCGGCCGCGAGCGACGCCCGCTTGCCGATGCGGCCTTCTTTACCCACGGCCGTGCTCACGCGCGCCAGTTCCTTCGCCATGTTTTCGTTCAGTTCGAAGATGTCGTTCAAGACATCCGCGATCTTGCCGGCAAGCCCGACTTGGTTCACCGGCAGGCGCACCGCGAAATCGCCCTTTTTGAAGGCTATGAGAGTTGCCAGAACGTGGTTGGCATCCAGAATCTCAGCTATGGGAATTTCTTGCATCCGTGTCTCCTCGTACGGAAATCAGCTCCGGCGTATCGCCAAAAAGGAGTTAGATCTCGCACAGTGGCTGATTGTGACACGATATTTTTTGCCGCTACGCTCCTACGCGGGCATCCGTACGGATGATTACGTTTTACGGGGTGGCGACTACCTGAAGGTTGTCGTTCACGCGCACCACCTTAGGGGTTGCCCGGGCGATGGCAATCGCTTTGGATTCTTCGCCCGAGTTGTGGACGGTTCCCGCCAGCGTGACCACTCCATTCGTAGCATTCACCGAGATGTTCGTCACCGTTGCCGCGCCGAGATCCTCCGCCAGCTTGGTCTTCAATCGCGCGGTAATTTCGACATCTTTCGCTTGCTGTTCCGGAACTTCATTGGTTCGGCATCCGACTGCCAGGGCCAGGCACGCAAATACGGGAGTAATCCGCATATTTCGTTTGCCCGCAAAAGCGGGTCCACTGTATTCGAAAACGCGGTCAAACTGCCGCTCGTAACTCGCCCGCTCCGGTGAGAACACGAATTCCCGATACTGCGCCTTCGCGTGCGGCGTGAATCTTGGAAGTGCGCCGAAAATGCGCGCGCGCGGCACGACGTGCGCGCATCAGCCGGATTCGCATCGCGGTCACAGAACAGCGATGCTGCCGCGCGATCTCATGAATCGGCCGCTCCTCCAAATGGTATTGCTTCAGAATGGTTCGCTCCAGCGGGCTGCACGCGCTTAGAACTTGAGCCACATCCATGGACACGTGGCATTCACTGGGCGCGACCGCGGATTCTGAAATCGTCAGTAGCCTCTGCTCGCAGCGCATGAAGCGATGATGCATATTGGCGGCGATGGAGTTCACCCAGGTCAGCAGGAACCCGGCATCTCGTAATTGAGCCCGGTATTGCCATCCACGCACCCACGCTGCCTGTGCAATTTCCTTGGCGGCATCCTGGCAAAGTCCTCTGGATACCAGGAATCGAACCGTTGCGGGAAAGCATTTCTGATACGCACAACCGTACTCCTCGCGCAATGTGCAGAACTCGCTCGCCAATTTTCCTCCTTCCGGTTCAGCCACGGAGAGACGCTATGGAGCATTTTCGATTCCATATCAAGCGTTGGATTCGGCACGTTTGCCCGGCTGTCGTGCCGCGCATGGCAGCCGGAGTGCACCTAACTGGCATGAGCGGTCGGAAGATTGCGAAATCGGCACGATGGACCGTTCGGGAAATCTATCAAGGGAGAACCTAGATGGCAAAAAATACCGCTGTATTTGGAATCTATACGAGCCGCACCAGTACGCAAAACGCAGTCGACGCATTGAAAATAGCCGGCTTCCGGAACACTGACATCTCGCTGTTGCTGCCAGAGAACCTCGGCACAAAAGACCTCGCAACGGAGAAGGCCACCAAGGCTCCGGAGGGTGCCGCGACGGGCGCGACCTCGGGCGCCGTCATCGGAGGCGCGCTTGGCTGGTTGGCCGGCATTGGTGCACTCGCCATCCCAGGCCTCGGCCCTTTCATTGCCGCGGGACCGATCATGGCGTTGCTTAGCGGAGTGGGGGTCGGTGGCGCCATCGGGGGAGTTACCGGCGCTCTCATCGGGTCCGGCATGCCGGAATTCGAAGCGAAGCGCTATGAAGGCCGCATCAAAACGGGAGGGATTTTGCTTTCCGTCCACTCCGATGATTCCGAGTGGACCAAGCGCGCCAAAAAGATCCTCGAGGAAACCGGCGCTCAGGATGTATCGTCAACCAGCGAGGCCGGAGCCGATTTTGCCAAGAGCGACAAACCTATGCCCCGCACCGCTTCCGGGCATTAAACGTCTGCCTGCTCCTCCGGGGCCTCAAACTCCGTACGTCGGTTTGAGGCCCTCTTCTTTCAACCTTTCCCCCCAATATTCAATCCGAATGAAGGCGAGCCTTTCGTTCCCGTAATCTTGATCGGAATCACGGCTCCTGCATTTTTTCCCTTGAAGAATGGATCGATGGCTTTCAGGAAAAAGGACTTGAAGCCGGTCGTCGTCTCTGACAGCTTCGCCTGAAGGCGCGCGTCGCCGCGAAGATCAATTTGCTGGCTGCGCAATGCGTAGGTTCCGTCAAGCCGAACGTCGGCCCCCGGAACGGTAAATGCCAACTGTTTGAAAGTTATAAGCCCGCCCTGCATCACGAAATTGCCCCGGAAATTCGAGCTCACTCTGCCCTGGTCCCCGTCCTGCGGCTCGCCCAAGCCGCGGTTGCTCAATTCGTTCACTTTGTCTTGCACTGCCGGTTTGGTGAAGTGCGCCGCCGGCGTAATGAACTGACCCTCCAGGTGAAGTTTCTCCACCACGTCCTGGTCTCCAGGCGGCAAAAGAAGCTTGGTGTGAAAGGAGATGGGGCCCGTCATGACCGGCTGGCTCGTTTTCACTGCCAGGCGCAGCATGTCTTCGAGCCGCCCATCGGAAACGGTTACATTCAGGCTGACTGTTTTGCCTGGAACGCCCTTCTTGCCTTCCACGCTTCCGTAAGCCGTGATAAATGAATGGCCAAATTGGGCGTTGACCGGCTCGAGTTTCGTATCGCCATCGGTGCCGTCGACTGCGGCGCGAAATTCCGTCCGCAAATGGACCGGATTGCCGCTCACGTCCAGGCTGAATGCCGGAGTGTCCGTAGTTCCATGCACTTGGATGGCTTCGAGCACACCCTGATACTCGCCTTGTGAAGAAAGGATCCCCGAAAGACCGCGAAAAGTGGCCAAATCTGCCTGCTCAAAGCTATATTTGCCCGCAACTGGCGTCAAACTGGGCTCGTCCCGGTCCCACGGCCCGAACTGTCCTTCGCTCTGTATCTCACCGACCGGCTTGGGGTTAGTCAATGTCGCCCGAAATGACATTTGCCCCGATGATCCAGCCTCCCAAAGTCTAAGCCGTTTGATATCAAAACGCAGCGGTTCCTTGCCCGGTTTGTCGGTAAGGGTTTCGAGCATCGTGCCGTCCGCGTCCACTTCTCCGATCACGAAGCGCGGGAGATCCTTTTTCGAAGCCTCGGATTTCGGAATTGTATCGTTGCTATGTCGAGGCGGAATATGGATTTGCAAGCCGTCCAGTCGTACCCTGCCAACGCGCGACGGCGATCGCAGCAGCCCGATCCAATTTGCGTCGGCGGTAAATCGCGCGACAGCGATTAGCGCCGGCAGGTCTGATCGTCCTCGAAGATGGAGCACCAAGCCCTCACCATCGACGTGTACCCAGGGAAACCACCTTATTTCCAGACCTTTGAGTTCGACATCACTTGCATATGTCTCCTGGACAGCGCGGATCATTCGCTCGCGAACCAACGCGGAAAGACAATGACTCGCCACCAGGGCGATCAAGACCGCCGCCGCGGTCCCCAATAGCAACGGCCGCAGTAGCCGCGCGGTTTTCATAGAATTTTGCTGGATTTGCATCGATTTGGTGTGGATCAGGCACGCCAGTAGCCAAGCCGGTACTGCGCACCAGGTGCACTGTACCGTCGCGTATGCGCAGAAATTGCTCGCTCGACAACTGAGGCTTAGCAGATTTTCGCGATCGGAATGAATGGAAACAAAGTTGTTTAGAATGATCGAACTGTGACGTCAAAGCTGCCTGGCCGATGGCTCGAAAGATCACTGCGTACGTTCGCGATTCTGGGCGCGTTGGCAATCGCTGTCACCACTTACGTGGATTGGCGGGCTTTGCGCCGTGGCACGGAGCAAACACAACAGACGCGGCGCCTGCTCCAATCTACCGAACAAGTTCTGTCGCTAGTTAAGGATGCGGAAACGGGTCAACGCGGTTACCTTCTGACTGGCGACGAGTCGTATCTGACGCCTCACCTGGCCGCCGATACCAAGTTGCCGGGCGCCCTATTCGAGCTATTAGAAGCCGCGACCGCCGAGCCGGAACAAGCGGGACGCATCGCTCAAATCCAGTTGCTCACTCAGCAGAAGCTCACTGAACTGGCCGAAACGATCCGAGTAGCACGGTCAGAAGGTCGAGAGCGTGCGATCGAGATAGTCAAGACAAACAGCGGAAGAAACATCATGGACGACATCCGCGTGCTTTGCACGGCCGTCACGCAGGATGAATATCGCAAACTCGTGGAGCATTCGCGGCAACTGCAGCGGCAGGCGGATATCAACCGGGGCGTCATCGTGCTGGCAGGCCTTCTGCTGGTCTGCCTACTGTTTTGCGCCGAGCGCGTCGCTTCCCGCGCTTTTGCGAAACGTGAACAGGTGATGCGTCAACTTGACGAGTCACAGCGCCTGATGCAAACCACCCTGATGGGAATCGGTGATGCAGTGATCTGTACGGACGAACGCGGTCGAGTGACACTCATTAATCCGGTCGCTCAAAAACTGACTGGTTGGAACCAC
>Ga0335071_10003523_pt1 | contig 16465 bp, 12 predicted proteins | sample Lox_Sample_15_FD_206724 | JGI IMG/M metagenome (GOLD analysis project Ga0335071, IMG submission 206724) | Soil microbial communities from Loxahatchee National Wildlife Refuge, Florida, United States - Lox_Sample_1.5 | ecosystem: Environmental > Terrestrial > Soil > Wetlands | place: USA... | reverse complement strand
ATCTGGTGGCGTTGGCAGTGATTCAGTTCCTGGCACCTACGTTGGAACCAGTCCACGTTGACCCTGCTCTCACAAAATAGCCGGTGCCGAACAGCCTGCTTAGAGCCCAGTTACAGCGGTTAACGGAGCAATTGGGAAGTGAGTCGGAGATCAAGCAGCAGCCCTGAATCGTGAAAATTCTTTCATATTCCGAAGTGACGAATGGAGCTAAACTCGGACTACGTTCGACGCCAGCCGTTTGGCCCTCGCCCAGGTCGACGCGAAGGTGCGAATCCCAGGCAGATTGACAGGCTGCCCCTTCCCGTAGCCTGCGTGCGTGAGGCAACATCCGTTCCTACCTTGAAGGAGAACCAACATGGCGACACAGACAAGAGCTGAAGTCCTACCACCGCAGGACTTAAGTGCGTTTGGGAAAGCTCGATCGACGGCGCAGGGAGCGCCATTGAACGCCGAAGAATTGTGGAAGACCGACGCATTCTGGCGCGCGTGCAATTACCTCATTCTGGGGATGCTGTACCTGCAAGAAAACCCACTGCTGCGAGAACCTTTGAAGCCGGAGCACATCAAGAACCGCTTGCTGGGGCACTGGGGATCGAGTCCAGGCCTGGCGTTTATTTACGTCCATCTGATGCGACAGATCAAGAAGTTCGACCAGGACATGATTTTCCTGGCCGGGCCGGGGCATGGCGCACCCGGCGTGTTGGCTCCGGTATATCTGGAAGGAAGCTACTCGGAGGTTTATCCGGAGAAGGGTGAAGACGAAGAAGGGCTCCGGGAGTTCTTCAAGCAGTTCTCATTCCCTGGAGGGATCGGGAGCCACTGCACGCCGGAGACGCCCGGATCCATCCACGAAGGCGGCGAACTCGGCTACGTGCTTTCGCACGCGTGCGGCGCGGCATTCGACAATCCGTCGCTAATTGTGGCGGCCGTGGTGGGAGACGGCGAGTCGGAGACCGGACCCCTGGCAACGTCGTGGCACGTGAACAAGTTTCTGAATCCCGCGCGAGATGGGGCGGTGCTGCCGATCCTGCATTTGAATGGCTACAAGATCAACAACCCGACGCTGTTGGCGCGGATTACGCACGAAGAACTCGGGAACTTGATGAGCGGCTACGGTTGGACGCCCTATTTCGTAGAGGGGTCGGACCACGAAAGCATGCACCAGGCGATGGCGGCTACCACCGAGCATTGCGTGCAGGAAATCCGGCGCATACAGAAGGAAGCACGGGAGTCCGGGAATCTCCTGCGACCACGCTGGCCGATGATTGTGCTGCGTTCGCCGAAAGGCTGGACCGCGCCGGCGCAAGTGGATGGGCACAAGCTGGAGGGATTCTGGCGGGCACATCAAGTGCCGTTGACCGATGTGAAGAAGAATCCGGACCGGCTGAAAGAGCTGGAAGCATGGATGCACGGATACAAGCCCGAGGAACTGTTTGACCAGCAGGGCAAGCTGCGCCCCGAAATCAAAGAGAACGCGCCGAAAGGCAGGCGGCGGATGGGATCCAATCCGCACGCGAACGGCGGACGACTCAAGCGGGACCTGAGGCTTCCGGACTTCCGGCAATTTGGCGTGAAGCTGGAAGGCCCGGGTGTGACGGCGGCGGAAAACACAAAGCCGCTCGGCGTATTCCTGCGGGAAGTCATGAAGCAGAACATGCACAATTTCCGCGTCTTTGGACCCGACGAGAATACCTCGAACAAGCTGGACGCGATTTACAGCGTCAGCAAGAAACTCTGGATGGAACAGTACTTTCCGGAGGATCTGGACGGCGGAGAACTGGCGCGCGACGGACGGGTGATCGAGATGCTCAGCGAGCACACCATGGAAGGCATGCTCGAAGGGTATCTGCTGACCGGGCGGCACGGATTCATTTCGTCGTACGAGTCGTTCGTGCACGTGATTGACTCGATGTTCAACCAGCATGCGAAATGGCTCTCGATCTGCAACCGGCTGCCATGGCGAGAGAACGTAGCGTCGCTGAACCTGCTGATCACATCGACGGTGTGGCGGCAGGACCACAACGGATTCACGCACCAGGATCCCGGTTTTCTGGATCTGGTCGTCAACAAGAGCGCGGAAGTGACGCGAATCTATCTGCCACCAGACGTCAATTCCCTGCTCTCGGTAGCAGACCACTGCTTGCGCAGCGAAAACTACGTGAACGTGATCGTGTGCGACAAGCAGATGCACTTGCAGTACATGAACATGGATGAGGCCATTATTCACTGCACCAAGGGCATCGGGATGTGGGACAAGGCCTGCAACGACCAGGGGAGCGAGCCGGACCTGGTGATGGCCTCGGCGGGGGACATACCCACGCAGGAGGCGTTGGCAGCAATTGTGCTGCTGCGGCACGAATTCCCGGACCTGAAGGTTCGCTACATCAATGTGGTCGACCTGTTTAAGCTGCAGCCCAGCCAGGATCATCCACATGGTTTGTCCGATCGAGACTTCGATTCCCTGTTCACGACCGACAAGCCGGTCATCTTCAACTTCCATGGGTATCCGTGGCTGATTCACCGTCTGGCGTACCGCCGGAAGAACCACGAGAACATTCATGTGCGTGGTTACAAGGAAAAGGGGAATATCAACACCCCAATGGAACTGGCGATCGAAAACGAGGTCGATCGCTTCAGCCTGGCGATTGACGCCATCAACCGTGTGCCAAAGCTGCAAAAAGTTGGCGGGCACGCTAAGGAAAAGTTCCGGAATATGCAGATCCAGTGCGTGAATTATGCCCATGAGTGGGGGATCGATAAACCGGATGTGGCGTCGTGGACGTGGCCGTACTGAAGATTCCCAGGCCAACTGAACAATAGCGCGAATCATTCGGCACAGGCTGAGGCCCATGCCCAGGTAAACACGCGAGTTGCGCGGAGAATGCTGATGAACGTGTTGGTGCTGAATTCCGGAAGTTCCAGCCTGAAGTTCCAGGTGATTGCGACGGACCTGGAGCACATTCAAAAGAACGAGGACCAGCGACTCTGCCGCGGGGTGGTGGAGCGGATCGGCGGCGAAGCCATCGTCACCGTGAGCGTGGGCGACCAGCCGAAACATGTATTCGCCGAGCCAATCGCCAACCTGCAGGCGGCGGTGGACTTCATCGTGAAGTGGGTGGCCTCCGAGGAATCAAAGATCTCGCAGGTGCGCAACATTGCGGACATTCACGCCGTGGGGCATCGCGTGGTGCATGGCGGCGAAAAGTTCTCCGAGTCGGTGGTCATTAACGAGGAGGTGCTGCGCGACATCGAGGCGTGCATCGACCTGGCGCCGTTGCACAATCCGAACAATGTGAAGTGTATCTACGCGGTGCAAAAAACCCTCGGGTCGACGCTGCCGCAAGTCGCTGTGTTCGATACCGCGTTTCATCACCGCATTCCGGAGCAAGCCTATTTGTACGCGGTACCGTATCACTTGTACCGGCGGCACCATATCCGGCGGTACGGATTCCACGGGACATCGCACCGATTTGTGGCCTACCGGTATCGCGTCCTGGCGGGCAAAACGCGGGAGCAGACGAATATCATCACGATGCATCTGGGAAACGGGTGCTCGGCGGCGGCCATCCAGCAGGGTTATCCGGTGGACACTTCGATGGGCATGACGCCGCTCGAGGGGTTGGTGATGGGCACGCGGTCGGGAGACGTGGACGCGGCGGTGGTGAACCTGATTGCGACGAAGGAAGGACTGTCGACGGCGGAAGTCGAGTCGCTGCTCAACACCCAGTCGGGCCTGCTGGGAATTTCCGGGCTGACGAACGACATGCGCGTGCTGCAGCAGGAATTGAAGGAGCATGAAGACCGGCGGGTGCGGTTGGCGATCGAAGTGTTTGCTTACCGCGCAAAGAAATATATCGGAGCGTACATCGCCGCAATGGGCGCGGCGGATGCGGTCGTATTCACAGGCGGCATCGGGGAAAACTCTCCGGACATTCGGAGCAGGATCTGCCAAGGGCTGGAGTGGTTTGGCCTGAAATTGGATCCAGCGAAAAATGAAAAGGCGATCGGGCATGAAGAACGGATCACCACCGATGATTCCAAGCTGCATGCGTTCGCGATTCCGACGGATGAGGAACTGCTGATCGCGCGGGACACGGTACGGTGCATTCTAGGTGAGCCGCACCCTTCGTAGTGAGTGTGTGAGGGGCACCCCCCCCCTGTAATTCTGTAGATCTGTAAATATAAAGGAGTTACATAGGCCTTCCTCTGTAGGTGTGGCAAATACAGGATTTATAACCACTTTTTTTGATAGATCTGCGAACGTGCGCACTTGGAAGACAATGAGGCGGCCAGTAAAAAAGAAAAGCCGGACACGAGGTCCGGCTGTGCGCACATTTACTCATTGAGAGTATACACTATTTGAGAAACAATGTCAAGGCGAAACCTGCCCCGCACTCGTCGTTAGAAAAGAGGCGGAGAGAACACACATACACCAGATGCGAGCAAGCAGTCTGCTTCGATTCATTGGTTTCTCCTGCAGAGGTTTTGGGCGGTTTCCAGTGCTCGTTTAGCACACAATGAAGGCAGTTGTCGTTAACTTTCCGGGCAGACCTTCGCAATGAAGTTGGCCGCTGGCGTCCTTCACACAGTAACGGACACTCGGTTTGGAAAATACGTCCGAGTAGCCGTTTTTGAGGCTATTTCTTGGTTTCAGGCAGCGGCAATTCGGCGCCGGCGATGCCCTTGTTGAGGAGGGCCCGGACGACGACGCGGCGGTTTTCCGCCTGGCCGGCCTCGGTCTTGTCGCTACCGACTTGGCGGCTCTCACCCATGGCTCCTGGGGCCAGCATGGCGGTCAAAGGAATATTGGCCTGTTGGAGCAGGATGTTGGTGACGTTCTGGGCGCGCTCCTCGCTGAGTTCCTGATTGAGGGCGGCGCTGCCCACGGCGGAGGCATAGCCCTTCACCTGAATATTGTAGCCATTGTAAGTCTTAGCCTTCTGCGCGAGCTCCAGTATCGGGGGAACGTACTTTGGGTCGACGTTGACCTTGCCGTTCGCAAAGTACACGGTGACTTCGTCGAGAATATAAAAATCGTCAAGCTGGCCAAAGCGGGCGCTATTGGCGGCGATCTTGGCCTTATTGGCGGCGATCTCCTGCTGCTGCTTGTCGATGGCGGCCTGTTGTTCTTTCAGAGCCGCGTTCTGCTTCTCCAGGTCAGCCTGGTTCGCGGCTGCCTGCACCGCCGTCTCGTGAACGGCAGCCTGTGCCGACTGCGCCTGCTCCAGAGCCTCGCCAGTAAATCTGACCCAATCCGCGACCAGCTGGTCTTGCGCGTTGTAGGTGCCTTGAACCTCGCAGGCCAAGCCGGGAATCAGAGCGGCCATGGCCATGTCTTTCTTGCGGGCCTTGAAGACGCCCTCGATCTGTTGCACGTCGGTGCTGTCGTTGAGCACGACAACAACACTGTTGCCATCCGAAGTCTTCATGGTCATGTGGCTTCCGGCGCGACTGATGATGTTGCCCTTGACTTTGGACTGGGCGGCGACGGTCCCACACAACAACAGCAAGATTGACAGTGTCACGACCGACATTGCTGCGAATCTATTTCTGCTCATTGCGATCTCTCCTTACGGCCAAGCTGTTCGTTCTCGGCTGCACTAAACGAGGAAACGCCTCGTTCTAAAGCGCCTCGTCAGACTTCTATCCATGTCGACCTGATTTCAACATGTTTGCTTGGGTGAGCCCGGTATCGAGACACCCCCGAGCCCACGAAGCAGGACGGTGGTGCGCTTCCACGATTGCTCCACAGTATAGCCCGGAATGCGATTTCTAAAGCCTATTTAGTCAAAACTCCACAGGCCAGGACGCGCCGCACTCCGATGAACACTTCCAAGACTGACGGGCAAACGCGCAGGTAACTGGAAGCGGCTCAATTTCGTCGAATGGAGTGTCACGCAAGGTCATTCGAAGAGATACCGACGTGCGTCGCAAGCTCATCTGGCATTCCGTTCTTGGCGGAGTCTTCCTCACCCTGCTCGCGCTCGTGCTCCGAGCTTCCGGGATCAACGGGCCAGTTCCTTATCTGACGTATGCCGGCTCGTACCTGATGCAGATCTTCTTCCAGAGATTCCTCGAATGGATTCCGTGGCAGTATGCGGACAACCTCATCTCCGAAGATCTTTTGTTCTTCGTGCTGAATGTCCTGGGCTATGGGTTTGTGATTTTTCTGCTGCTGCGGATCTTTTTTCCGGATCGGCCGGCCGAACTGCCCCGCTTGACCGGCAAAAAAGAATAGTCACTTGGAGCAGCCGAAAAAGCAGCGAACTTCCGCACGGATGGGACGCCCCGAGTGGCAAGGCTCTATGTGTCTGAATTGAGGGGCTGCCACAGTTCGATTTTGTTGCCGTCGGGATCGTAAATCCAGGCGAAGCGGCCGTAGCTCTCGTCCTGGCGCTTCGGGTCGATGCGGACGCCATCTTTGGTGAGGCGGTCGAGCAGCGCGTCGAGGTCGTCGACGATGTAGTTCACCATGAACGAGGCGGAGCTGGGCTCGAAGTATTTAGTGGTACCGGGGAAAACGCTCCAAATGGTCATCTGTTCACTTTCCGGATTGTCTTTTTCACGCCACGGCAGCATGACACCATGGCCGCTGTCCGCGAGGCCGAGATGTTTTCCGTACCACTCCTTCATCTGCTGCTGATTCGCGGACTTGAAGAAGATACCGCCGATGCCGAGGATCCGGCCTTTCTGGCTCATGGTTGCTTTCCTTTCTGAGGTCGCACAGGGGCAATACCGCTTCGGCTCCAACCCGGCCGCTTCCGATAGGCGGGTCGGGGCAGCGGGCCGGCGCATGCCCTAGTATCCCGAAGTAGCCTAACTATGCAAGCAGATATCCGTGATATAGGAATGATTCAGCTACAAGGTGCGGAGCCTGCCCGTACCGAGAAACCCGCGCCTGGATGCCACACCCGACCGGATGTGAGTGAGTAAATTCTGTTCTTGCTGCTACAGCTCCGGCAGGAGGCCGGCATCCCACCGTTCGATGTGGGGAGAGGGGCGGCCCTCGAGCAAGGCGACAAAGGCGTGGAGCGCTTTGCGCGCGTCGCCGAGGGGATAGTAGAAGGCGTCCCAGTTTTCGCTGTCCTCGCCGTCGTGGTTCGGGATTACGTTTTCGAAATGGTGGGCGAGGCGAAGTTCGGAGTACGCGCTGCCCGCGCGGCGCTCGATATTCTCCAAATCCTTGATAGAGAGTTCACCCTTCTGTCGCCGTGTGCGGCGGAGGAGCTTGCGGCGCATCACGTCCGTCACGAGATCTTTGAGATTGATATTGCGGCCGGGAGCGTTGAGAAAGGTGATTTCTTCGGCCGAAAGAGGCGAGAGAAAAGCGGACAGGCGCGGGAAATGCGCGAGCGATGGATGAGTGAGAATCGTGCGGCCGACCATGGGATTGCCTTCGAAGAAGACGTCGCCCTGCGTAGAAAGTTGTTGAAGATCTGGCAGGTCGAGGGCCTGCAGGTCGCCGCGAACGTCGAGGACCGCGTACCGGTCGTCATTGCGGAGCGCTTCGACGTGAGCGCGAGAGCGGAAATGGTAGTCGATCCCGTCGCGTTCGCCGGGGCGCGGGTCGCGGCAGTTGAAGAGGACGAGTGGTTGAAGGCGAGCAAAGAGGTCCGGATGGAATTTAGCGAGGGCTTTCGCCAGCGGACTTTTGCCGGCACAAGAGGGACCAGAAAGAACAACGAGTCGGCCTGAAGAGGTGGCGCGCATAGCATCAGGTTACAGCGGGGCGAGGGGCGAGACAATCGCCGCGAAAATGGAACTAGCGTGATTTCTTTGCCACGCCGTTGGCGACGTGAGTGCTGAGCTGCTCGATGGCCTCGTCGAGTCTTTGGCGTTTTTTCCAGAAATCGCGCCACAGGTCGCCGTGCTTCTTCAGGCGTGTGGCGAGCGAGTGAATATTGAGCCTGGATGGATCGAGGCTGGATTTCAGCTCGGCGGGCTGGAGCGGCGTGGAGACAGGCGCTTTCGGAAATGCGCGGACAGAGTAGGGAGAGGCCAGAGGTCGCCCGTGGGCGTTCTGGTGGACGTCGATGAGAACGCGGCCGGCGGGGCGTTTGGCGACAGAACGCTCGTTGGTGACCAGATTGGGATGTTCGGTGGTGACCATGCGCGCCACGATTTCCGCGAAGGTGCGGAGCTGCTCGTAGGTATAGACCGGCTCAACCGACAGATAGAGGTGCATGCCCGTGGCGCCGGAAGTCTTGAGGAAGACATTGAGCTTGAGTTCGCGGAGTTTCTCATGCAGCGCCTTGGCGATGGTCACAACGACGGAGAACTCCGTACCGTCGGAGGGGTCCAGATCGAAGAAGAAATAGTCGGGATGATCCATGTCGGCGATTCGGCTGCTCCAGGGATTGTGATCGATACAGCCAAGACCGGTGAGGTAGAGAAGCGAGGCGCGATCGTTGGCAATCGCGTAGTGGATTTCCTCGCCGCGATGCTCAGAGTCGATGGGGACGGTGCGGAGCCAGTCGGGGAGGCCGTGCACTTCGCCGAGATTCTTCTGGAAGAAAGCTTGGCCCTTGATGCCGTCGGGATAGCGGCGGAGAACGAGAGGGCGATCGTTGAGGAATGGAAGAATGTAATCGGCCATGCGGTAGTAGTAGGCGAGCAGGTCGCGTTTCGTATAGCCGGACTCAGGAAAATAGACCTTGTTGAGGTTGGTAACGCGGAAGCGTTTGCCGTCGAGTTCGAGAGTGGCATTGTCGGCGCGGCCCTTGAAAAGCTCCGCTTCGACTTGCGATTTGGTGGAAAGAACGTTGCCGACAACCGGCGGGGCGGTGACGACATCGGGTGGGGCAGCAGATTTCCTGGGAGCGGGTGCCGGAGTTTCCAGCTGCCAAGTGCAGTCTTCGGATTTCGTGTCGTCGCGCAACGTGAGAAATACCGGGTGGCGGAGGCGATTGTCGTCCGTCCAGGAAAAGTAACGCACCCGCGCAACGAGTTCGGGACGAACCCACGTGGGCTTCTCATTGGTGTCGGGAGCTTCGGCGAAGGGCGAGCGATCTGAGTGGAGGGCGTTCAGCTTCGCGAAAATGTCTTTGTGCGATTGCGTGTTGAAGCCGGTGCCGACATGACCGGCGAAACGGAGCTTTTTCCCATCGTACAGACCCAGCAGGAGTGAACCGAAGGGGAGGCCGGCCCCCCGGGCGGCGGTCCAACCGCCGATCACCGCGTCGAGCGTGTGCGAGGTCTTGAGTTTCAGCCAGTTGGAGCTGCGCTCACTGACGTAGCGGGAGTCAATGCGCTTGGCGACGATACCTTCGAGGCCGTTCTCCTTAGCAAGTTCGAAGAGTTCCCTGCCCTTTTCGAGTTGATGGTCGGAGAAGCGGATTTGCGCGACGGGATGAAGCAGCTTCTGGAGAAGCAGCTTGCGCTCGAGGAGCGGCGACTCGCGGAGGTCGTAGCCATCGCAATAGAGAAGGTCGAAGGCGAAAAAGACGACGGGGAATTCAGAAACCAGATTCGGCGACGGATTGCGGACGTGCATGCGTTCCTGAAGCTTTTCGAAATCGCTGCGGCCCCGCTCGTCGAGGACCGCGATTTCGCCATCGAGGATGGCGTCGGCGGCGGCGATCGTTTTGGGGAGCTGGTGCAGTTCGGGATACTGCGCGGTGATGTCGTTGCCGGAACGCGCGCGAAGCTTGAGTTCGCCATGATGAAGGAAGGCGAGGGCGCGGACGCCGTCCCATTTAATTTCGAAGAGCCAGTTGGCATCGGAAAACGGATGCTCGGCAAGGGTGGCGAGCATAGGTCCAAGCTTCGCCGGCATGGCGGCTTTGCGGGCATTCTGCAATTCCGCCGGACGCAGAGGAGCGGCGGAGCGTCTGGGAGCGAGCTGCTGCTTGATTTCATCGAGGACGCGGCCGGTCAGCACCGAACCGTCGTGTTCGTCGATGTTCCAGTGCGGATCGGCGGCGGAGTCCTTGTGCTTGATCATCAGCCATTCGTTGCCCTTTTCGCTGTGCTTGAGTTTCACAAGCACAAAGCTGCCGCGAAGTTTCTCGCCATTGAGAGTGAACTTGATCTCGCCGCGATGAATCTGGCTGACAGGATCGAGGGCACCTTCCGGCTGAAACGTGCCGCGATCCCAGACCATGACGGTGCCGGCGCCATAGCTGCCTTCAGGGATGTTGCCTTCGAAATTGGCGTAATCGAGAGGATGGTCTTCGGTCTGGACGGCGAGGCGCTTGTCGTTGGGATTGAGGGAGGGCCCCTTGGGGACGGCCCAGGATTTGAGCGTGCCATCCAGCGCGAGTCGAAAATCGTAGTGGAGGCGGCGCGCGGCGTGCTTCTGGACGACGAAGGTGGGCTCAGTTCTGGTGAGAGATTCGGCGCCGGAAGGCTCGGGAGTGCGGTCGAACTGGCGCTTTTTGTGGTACTCGGCCAGTTTGTTCGAACGAGGCATGGAGGCATTCTAATGGCAGATCCCCGACTCTCAAAGTGAGACAAATAGCCGTGTTTTTTAGGGGTTTTCCGGGAGATTTGGGCTTGCGCGGGGGAGGGGGGCTCGCTACCCTTAAAAGTCTCTGCCGGCTCGCTTCACGGGAGGAGAACTCGCTATGGCTACGACTGTCTGGAAAGGCCACCTGACCTTTGGGCTGATCTCGATTCCGGTGCGGATGTTTGCGGCGGCGCGCGGCGAGCGGGTCAGCTTCAACCAGTTGCACAAAGTTTGCCACTCGCGGATCAAGCAGCCGACGTTCTGCCCGGTGTGCAATCGCAACGTGGAACGCTCGGAAATCGTGAAGGGATACGAGTACGAAAAGGATCAATATGTCCTGTTCAACGACGACGAACTGGACAAGATCGAGCCGCCATCGGCGAAGGTCATGGAGATCCTGGAATTCGTGAAGCTGGATGAGATCGACCCGCTGTACCTGGACGCCTCGTACTACGTAACGCCGGAAGACGCGGGGCTGAAGGCCTATTCCCTGCTGATGCAAGCGATGAAAGAGACCGGCTACGGCGCAATCGCAAAGCTGACCATGCACCAGCGGGAACACATCGTGATTATCCGTCCGGGCGCCAAGACGATGACGCTGCACACGATGTTCTATTCGAACGAGATTCGCGCGGCGGAAACGGTGCCGGAGAACGTGGAAGTAAGGGAACCGGAAAAGAAACTGGCGGAACAGTTGATCCAGAGCCTGGCCGCGCCCTTCCAGCCACAAAAATATCGGGACGAATATAGTGACAGCGTACGAGCGATGATCGCGGCGAAACTGGCAGGCAAGGAAGTGGCCGAGGCACCGCAACCGCACATGGCGCCAGTGATCGATTTGATGGAAGCGCTGAAGAAGAGTCTGGCCAGCAAACCTGCTGCAGCCGAGGAAAAGGCGGCTCCCGCAGCGGAAAAAGTGGGCCCGGTAGCGGTTCCCTCGGGCAAAAAGCCGCCAACACGAGCGGTACAACCTGCAGCGACGACACAGAAGCGGGGGAAGAAAGCGGCCGGCTGAGTTTCGATGGGCACAATGGACCGATACAGTCCCGAGGATGTGCAACGCATCCTGGGGCTCACAAGCAAACAACTGGAACGCTGGGATCGTCTGCGGCTGGTAACCCCGCAAAAAGAAGAAGGGGAACGGTATTACGATTTCCGCGACCTGATCGGGCTGCGCACGATCAAGCAACTGCTGGAAAAGGGAGTGACCGCGAACCGTCTGCAGAAAGCGGTGTCGGCGCTGAAAGAGAAGCTGTCGCAGGTGGACACGCCCTTGTCGCAATTGCGGATTCTCTCTGACGGAAAAGACGTGCTGGTGGAACACGGGGTAGCGCGGCTGGAGCCTGTCTCGGGGCAATTCGTGTTGAATTTTGAGACGCGGGAACTGGACGAGAGCGTACGTGTGATCGCCAAAGGCCGCAGCGCGGGCGACTGGCTGGCCATGGCGCTGGCGTATGACGCGGACAAGCGCACACGCGCTCACGCCATTGAAGCGTATGACCGGTGCATCGAGGCGGATTCGAAGAACGTGGAAGCGCTGCTGAATTGCGGGACGCTCCACTACGAAGACGGGAACTTCGAGAAAGCGGCGGAGTATTTCGAACAGGCGCTGGATGTGGACGAGAGCAGCGCCCTGGCGCACTTCAACCTGGGAAGCGTGCTCGAAGATATGGGGCGCGTGGAAGAGGCGCGGCAGCATTTGCGGCAAGCGGTGCGGCTAGAGCCGGGATATTGCGACGCGCACTACAACCTGGCGTTTGTGTGCGAGAAACTGGGCGCGATTCCCGAGGCGCGGGAACATTGGGCAATGTACGTGAAGCTGGACCCAGCGGGGCCATGGGCAGCGCACGCGCGGCAACGCTTGGCGGCGGGAACGGCGAGCAAGTCGGCTACGACAAAGTAGATCCAACTCGAACTTGTCATTCCGAACGGAGTCTGCGAAGCGAGCAATCTGCTTTTGTCTTTTCCGCGGACCGTGAAGCCTTGCTACGGGCGCTATTCCTTCGCGAGGCGGCGGAGCATGTCGCGGAGGCCGCCGATGAAGCCCAATGTGCCAAGAATTAGCATGAGGAACGGCTTGGTGTGCAGCCAGCGGTCGAGGAAATAGCCGGCAACGCCGCCGACACCGACAGCCGCCACAAGGATAAAGGGCAGCTCCAGGGCCATGGAGAATTGGCGCGAGAAACCGCCAACTTCCTTTTCCGTCGTGGTCAATTTCGAGTCTTTATTTTCGTCACTGTCCGAAGGCATAGTGCGCCAACCGCGCGAACGGCTCAGGATACAACCCAGCGGCTAGAGTAACAAACAGGGCGGCACCAAGGGCGATGGCTTGCGCGTTGCTCATGTGGGGGGAGGGGGCCTCCCCGGGCTTCTTCATCCAGGCATGAACCACGACGCGGAAATAGTAATACAACGCGGGAACGATGTAGAGAACGCCGAAGACCGCAAGAATGGGGTGATGCGACTCAATGAGCGCCAGGAAGATATAGTACTTCCCCACGAACCCGGCCGTAGGAGGGATACCCGCCAGCGAGAGCATGAAGATGAGCAGCAACAGAGCGGCCGCGGGGTTGCGCTGGTAGAGACCGTCAAGATCGTCGAGTTCGTCGCCGATGAGACCGCGCTGGCGCATCACAATCACTACGGCGAAGGCGCCCATGGTCATGAAGGCGTAGGCGATCAGGTAATACATCATGCCGATCAGGCCGGTCATATTGCCGGCGACGATGCCGAGGAGGATGTAGCCGACGTGAGAGATGGAGGAGTAGGCCAGCAGGCGCTTGATGTTGGTCTGCGTGAGCGCGGCCAGGTTGCCCCAAGTGAGCGAGGCGATGGCCACACCGGCAATGGCGTATTGCCAATTGCCCTGTGAGCCGCCGAAGACGGTGGTCATCAGGCGAAGAAACAGCGCGAAGCTGGCGATCTTGGACGCGACACTGATGTAGGCGGTGATCGGCGTAGGCGCGCCCTCATACACGTCAGGAGCCCACTGGTGGAACGGAACCGCGGCTATTTTGAAGAAGAGGCCGGCGGCAACCGTAACGAAGGCGATGATGACCAGCCAATCGACCATGGGATGAGTGGGGCTGGTAGTAAACGCCATCCGGCGGTCGAGGATGGTGCCGATCTGACCGATGTTCGTCGAACCAAAACCGAGTCCGTAAAGCAACGAAAAGCCGTAGGCCAGAATGCCGGAGCTGAAGGCGCCCAGGAGCAGGTACTTCATGGCGGCTTCGTTGGAGCGCTTGTTGCGGCGAAGGTAGCCGGAGAGCACGTAGAAGCTGAGAGCCATGGTCTCCAGGCCGAGGAACAGGACGATCAGGTCGATGCCGGAGGCCATGAGCATCATGCCGATGCAGGCGAGAAGGAGGAGGGAGTAGTATTCGCCCTCCTGTTCCCTTTCCAGTTCGAGATACTTCACCGAAAGCAGAATGGCGAGCGCGGTGGCAGCCAGGAAGAGAACCGCGAAAACGATGGAAAAGCCATCCACCAGAATGGAGTACTTAAACCCAAGCAGGCCTGGGCTGCGCATGGGACTCAAGCGCGAAATGTTGTACTGCTGGATTTGCATGTAGACGCCCATGCCGCTGGCGGCCACACCGAGCAACGCCAATCCGGCGTTCCAATACTTCTCTTTCCGCTCGAGAAGGAAGTCGAAGATCAAGATGCCGAGAGCAAAAAGGAGCAGCTCCATCTCCGGCAGAACGGTGAGGCCATCGCCGTGGATGTAAGCGAGCACGGATTGGTAGAAGGAGAACATGGGCGACGCTTATTTGACCTCCAGGGAGGCCGGGGCGGAGGGGGCGGGGGCGGTTTGTGACTGCGGAGCGGAGGCGGGCAATTCCGCAAGCTGGCTGCGATTCGTCTTGTAGAAATCCGGGTTGACCTGGCGGACGATCCTCTCGACAGGACTGTTGATGTATTCGAAGAAGGGCTTGGGGTAGATGCCGATCCAGAACGCGAAGAAGATCAGCGGGAGCAGAACGGCATATTCGCGCAAATTGAGGTCGGGGAGAGTTTTGTTCACCTCGTGCGTGACAGGGCCGAACATCACGCGCTGATAGAGCCAGAGGAGATACGCCGCGCCGAGGACGATGCCAAGAGTACCCCAGGCAGCCCAGGCTTTATTGACGACGAACGCGCCCTGCAGAATGGTGAATTCGCCGATGAAGCCGTTGAGCACCGGCATGCCGAGCGAGCTCAAGGTGACAATCAGGTAGATCGCGGCGTAATTGGGCATCGGCGTGGCCAGGCCGCCGAACTCCGAAATGAGGCGGGTGTGACGGCGCTCGTAGAGCACGCCGACAATCAAGAAGAGCGCGCCGGTGGAAATGCCGTGGTTAATCTGCTGGAGCACGCTGCCGGAAAGGCCCTGTGGGGTGAGCGCGAAGATACCCAAGGTACAGAATCCCAGGTGGCTGACGGAGCTGTAGGCGATGAGGCGCTTCATGTCTTTCTGCATCAGGCAGACGATTGCGCCGTAGATGATGCCAATCAGCGACAGCACGATGAGGATGTGGATGATCTTCGCGCGGGCCACGGGGTCCGACGGAAGCAGCGGCAGCGAGAAGCGGATAAAGCCGTAGGTTCCCATTTTCAGCAGGACGCCGGCCAGGATCACCGAGCCTGCCGTGGGAGCTTCGGTGTGCGCGTCGGGCAGCCAGGTGTGGAACGGGAACATCGGAACCTTAATGGCAAAGGCGAAGAAGAAACCCCAGAAGACCCAGGTCTTCAGAGACTCGGTGAAAACGCTGGCAAAGGCGGGGTTCTGCACACCGTCCAGAAGCAGGCGTATGTCGAAGGTCTGTACCCCGGTCGCCTTGGCGTAGTTGAAATAGAGAGCCAGGATGCCCAAAAGCATCAAGACGGAACCGGTCAGGGTGTACAGGAAGAACTTGATGGCGGCATAGAGACGGCGCTCGCTACCCCATACACCGATCAGGAAGTACATGGGAACCAGCATCACTTCCCAGAAAACGTAGAAGAGGAAGAAATCCAGCGACATGAACACGCCGAGCATGCCGGTCTGGAGGAGAAGCAGCAGGATGTAATACTCCTTGGTGCGTGTCTGGATGGCGGACCAGGAGGAGAGGATGGCGAGCATGCCGAGGATGGTGGTCAGCATGATAAGAAGGAAGCTGATGCCGTCGATGCCGAGGGAATACTTGGCGCCGATCGAGGGGATCCACTCGGCGTTTTCTTCGAACGCGTAGCCGCTGTAACCGGCGCGGAAGTATTGCACCAGCGGGATGGAAACCACGAAGCCGAGTATGCCGAAGAAGTTGCCGACGATCTTGTGAAGGGTCGGCGATTCGCGCGGGACAAACAGCAGCGCGATCGCGCCAACCAGGGGCGTGAAGAGGATCACGCTGAGAAGATGATGAGAGAAAAGCTGCATGCCAATCGCCCTTTCAGCGCAGATTGCGCACTAAAACTTGCATGTGATGGCCGTAGTAGCCCAATAAAATCGCCAGCCCAATCAGAATCAAGAGGGCGTAATTGGAAAAGACGCCGGTCTGGAACATTCGAATGGGATTGCTCCAAAAACGGGTGAACTTGGCGACGAAATTGACAAGGCCATCGACCACCCATTTGTCCCACCACATGGAAATCCGGGAGAAGAAGCGCGTCAGCCAGGCGGAGCCGTTCACGCCGACCCCGTCGATAATTTTGGCGTCGAAGAGACCGAAGGCGGTGCTGAGATCCTTCGTACGATTGACGAAGAGCGCGTCGTAAATCTCGTCGACGTAGTACTTGTGGAGCAAAAGATTGTGCAAGCGCGGGAAGCGCGCGGCGACCTTAGTGTGGAGATGGGGATTCTGAATGTACAGGCGATACGCGAGATAGATGCCCAAACCCGCGACGCCCACCGAGACGATCATCAAAAGGTATTCCTTGAACAGCGTGTGATGGGCGAAGTGAACCGCGGAGGTCTCTGGAACCACACCTTTCAAGACCGGCTCGAGGAACTTTTCGAACGGGCTTTCCGAACCCCACAAGGCCGGGAGAGCCACCCAA
>Ga0335071_10003522_pt1 | contig 16466 bp, 15 predicted proteins | sample Lox_Sample_15_FD_206724 | JGI IMG/M metagenome (GOLD analysis project Ga0335071, IMG submission 206724) | Soil microbial communities from Loxahatchee National Wildlife Refuge, Florida, United States - Lox_Sample_1.5 | ecosystem: Environmental > Terrestrial > Soil > Wetlands | place: USA... | reverse complement strand
TTCATCGCGGAAACGACGGCAGGCATATCGCGTTGGCTGACTGTTCCAACCTCGGAAACAGAGTTTGTCCACACGGTCGCGCCCGTGGCAAGGTTCACCATCTGGGCGGAGATCGCAACCTGGACTTCGACGCCACCCTGGTAGTCGGTTTCCTCAAGCTCTTCGAGGCGTCCGCTCAAAACGTAATCCACGTCGGGTCGTCCGTCGTATAGCTTCACCTGGCTGAAGTTGCCGCTCGCGCGCAGGCGATCGGCCACGGCATTGGTCAGGAACTCCCGCGGATCCACCGCCCAGCGGTCGTAGTTGTAAAAGCCGACCTGTTCCGGAGAGGTCTTGTAAACGATGGCGCCCTGCCGCAGGTAAGTGGGCGATCGAAACTCGCGAATCGCCAAGTTGGCATGAACATTTTCTGGCGCCGGCGGATCGGGTGGAGGCGGTAGGTGGAGCGTGTAGTAGTTCGGATACTTCACTGGTCTTCCGCAGCCAGCCATGACCATCAGGACTGCCAGCGCAAACCCAACTCCCATCAGATACTTTTTCATATCCACCTTCATCATTGTTGTGGAACTTGTCGTTCTTTCGGTTGCTTGATTCGGATCAGACTCCACGGACGCTGCTTCAGCGAATCAGTCAACTGATCCAGGTTGTCGGTTGCTACGCGCAGATTTTCCACCGTGTCGTTGATCTTGTAGTCGTTCGCTCGCACCATGACCTGCATGTCCGCCAGCAAGTGCTTGGCTTGTTGCAAAGTGTTCTGTAGCTCGGCCAGGTCCTTTCGGATCGGCTCCCGTATATCGGTAACCGTGCCATTCACGTTCTGGACGGTATTATCAGCATGCTGGCTGAGGGCGACCAGTTGATCGAAAATACGATCAATTTTCGGACCTTCGGCGGCCAGTATTCCGTTGACGTGATCCAGTACGGCTTGAATCTTTTGTTGCGTGGGCGGCCCAGTGACGGTTTTCAGATTGGCAAGGAGACCGCGCGCGTCGCCGCTGATGCCTTCTAGCTCTTCCTGTGCCTGCGCGATGAGTTCGTTGGCGCTGTCGGCCACGTCCGCCATCTTGCCCGCGATCTCATCCAGGCTGGCGGCCTCCTTGGACGGGATTGAGGACCCGGGACCGAGCCGTTTCGCGTCGTTGCTGCCAGTGGTGATCGACAGGGCAGCGCTGTTCATGATGCTCACCAGCCCCAATTTGGCCACGGACTTCTCGTTCAATGGGGTACCTTGCTTGACCTCAAGCAGGATTTCTATCTTGGTGGGATCTGACGTCCAAGGCCGAACGGCTGTTACTTTGCCAACGGTGATACCCCCAAAAAGCACCTCAGCTCCTGGTTCAAGTCCACCGGCATAACGCAGATAAGTTCGATAGGGCACCGTGTCCCCGCTGAACTGCGCATGCATAAGATAGATGACCGTGAAAGCCAGGATCGCGAAACATCCCAGGACGAAGGCCCCGACTCTCGCTTCTGTTGTCATGCGTCTGCCTCCGGAGTGTGCAGGTATTTTTCGAAGTAAGCGGCTACCGCATGCGCCTTCGCGATATTCCCCGGAATGCGATTGAGGAACTGCCGGACCCGGGGGTCCTGGCTGGCCTTGATTTCGTCTCTGCTTCCAATTGAGCAAAACCTGCCCTGGTACAGCATCGCGATGCGATCGGCGATGCGGAACGCGCTCGGAAGTTCATGAGTTACGACAATAACCGTCATCTGAAATGCTTCTTTAAGGAGAAGGATGAGTTCATCCAGTTCCGCCGCGACAATGGGGTCCAGCCCCGCGGAGGGTTCATCGAGGACCAGAATTTCGGGACCAAGCGCAAGCGCACGCGCGACCGCCGCACGTTTCTTCATGCCACCCGATAATTCCTGGGGATGCAGCTTGGCGAAGTCCGCCAGGCCAACCACGGCCAACTTCATCCATACCACTAGGTCAATGATGGATGGCGCGAGCCGGGTGTGTTCTCGCAGGGTGAGGGCGACGTTGTCCTCGACGGAAAGCGAATTGAACAAGGCCGCGCTTTGAAACGCCACGCCGACGGAGCGCCGGAGAGTCTTCAGTTCGGCGGCGGAGCAGCGGGTAATGTCGGTCCCTTTCACGTGGACGCTGCCCGACTTGGGGTGCTCCAGGGCGAGAATCTGGCGCAACAGAGTGCTTTTGCCAGAACCGCTGCCGCCCAATAGGACCATGGTCTCGCCATGTTCGATGTCGAGGTTGAGCCCATCCAGTATTCGGCGCCCGTCGTATTCAACTACCAGGTCGCGAATTGAAATGATCGGCATCAGGATTTCACCGTAAGGTAGAAGATGGCGGTGAAGACGGCATCAGCCATGATGACAAGGAAAGTTGACTTCACCACGGCGTTGGTTGTGGAACGGCCCACTGAGTCGGGTCCTCCGCGGACGCGGAAGCCTTCTAGACAGCCAACGTGAGCGATGATGGTGGCAAAGGCCACACTCTTGATGAGTCCCGTAATCACATCGCGCAGCACGATGGAATCCAATACATAGCGGAAGTAGAGTAGTGGAGCGAGCCCGGTGCTGAAGAACATGAACAATCCGCCCGCCAGAATGCCGCAAAGGTTTGAAGCGATGCTGAGGCACGGCACCGTGATCAGCGCGGCCAGATATTTTGGCGCCAGGATGAACTCGACAGGTTCGAGCGCCATGACACGAAGAGAGTCAAGTTCCTCGGTCACCTTCATAGTTCCAATCTCGGCCGCGAAAGACGAGCCCGACCTTCCACTAACAGCGATCGCCGTGAGCAGTGGGCCGAGTTCACGGGTGAAGCCGACCGCAACCAGGTCGATGACGTAATGCAATGCACCGAAACGTCGCAGTTCAGAGGCCCCCTGCATGGCGAGAATAAATCCGGTGCAAATGGCCATGAGGGACACCATGGGCAGCGCGTCCACACCAATCTGGAACATCTGCCGCACCGTCGCCCGCCAGCGGTAACGGTTTCCTACAAGCGGCAACGCACTCCCCATGGCGCGCAGGGTCGCCCACAGCTGAATGTTCAGGCTTCCGACGTAGTCGAGATGCTCGATCGTTTTTGTTCCGACGTTTTCGAGAACTGTTGCCATCAAGACACCTTCAACTCATGAAAGCACCCTTACAACCACCCGTGTCGAACAGACTCAGCAGGCCCGTGACCTCGAACAGATGCAGCACACGACCCTGCAGTCCCTTCAAGCACAACGTGGTGGGCATACTCTGAGCGATCTTGAGTCCTTCAATCAAAGTCGCAACGCCCGAAGCGTCAATGTAGGAGACTGCGTCCAAATCGACGATGACGGCTTGCACGGATGGCCCATCGAGAACGGCGAGAAGCTGATCGCGCAACGCCGGCGAGGTGTCAATGCTAAGGCGTCCCCGCAAGCGCACGAGCGCCCTCCCGTCGCCCTCGTCTAGGGTGATCTCGAGATCGGTCGCAGTGGCTATGTTGCTAGTCAACGCGTTTCCCCTTCAGTGTCAGGTGCCATCTCTGATTCGACACTGTTGCTTACGGATCAATCAGAGGCATCTTCGCCAACTGCAGATCGATCATCAGACCGAGTCTCCAATCAATCTGAAAAAACAATGCGGTTTGCCGGCCCGAAAGAACTTTGCCAAAGATCGGAATGTACTTGAGTCTGAGCTGCATGATCGATTCCTCCACGGCACCGCGCTTTCGCACGTAGCTCTCGGCCTGTTCGCTGTTCATCGTGTCGAAGGTCTGCCAATATTCGTTGATCAGCGCAGCTTTCTGGTCATTGATTTTGGCTAGATCGGCCGCGTACCGGTCGTAAACAGGCCAGAATTTTTCGGCCTCTGCGTCCGTCAGGTTCATGTTGGCCGCGACAATCTGCTTTTTCTCTGATCGCAGGTCCTTCCTGATCAGTTTGATATCTTCGTCGATCGGCTCCTGAGCACCCACGCTGTTAGCGGGCTTACCACTCAGCGTCCCCGGTTTGTCGGGCTGCGAGGCGGAATCCTGAGAAAAAGCCAGGTTACGAGCCGACAGCAATGCCGCGATACACAGTGCGACAAAGAACAATTGTTTTCTATGCATTCATCCCCCTTGTGGACACTGATCGGCAAGTGACTGACCAGACACGACTGTTGCGAAGCCCGTCGATGCCAGCCGATTCTCTAAGCATCCACGTTTCCACTCCCAGATTCGGGGCCACTCCGGTTCCCAAGTGCGGAGACTAGAAGCGCTTAGCAGCGCCATGCATCGAGAGAGCAAAGCATCCCCCGCATCGCTGCAAGGTTGTCACTGCCAATTAGGTTGGCACTTGACAAGGGATTCTGTTTGTCTCGCATTTAGCCTGGGGTCCAACGGGGCGCGGAGTGATCAAGAGGAGTCCGATGACATGCGCACTGACACTCGTCAAACTCTTGACAGTCTTCGTCGAACCGAAATGGAAGAAGTGTGATGCTGCTGGGTTGTCGGAGTGGTTTAAACGTGCACTCCGGAAGGGGATACCCGCGGTTCGTCTCAATTTTCCACATTTGGAACGTTGAATGCTCTTTCTCTCCTGCTCAAGGCGATCTGTCAACACACCAATGGCCCAGAAACGAGCTGTTGGCGTGTTGTTGATCGCTTGTGAGCGAGAGTTTCGACTGAAGCTCAACTTTCTTGAAGATGGGGAAACGGAGACTTATGAAACGGGGTTTGTTCTTAACTGTTGCGTCCATACTGCTCTTTTCGATCATTGCAATGGCACAAGAATCTCGGAATGAAATAAGCATGCAAGGAACAGGCTTCTTTACCAAGGACAGTAGCGGCAACGGAATCTCGCGGACTACGACCAATACCGGAGGTTTGGAAGTGGGATACCGCTATAACATCAATCGTTGGTTCTCCGCGGAAGCGAATTACGGCTTCGACCGCAACACGCAAAGATATTTTTCATCTGGGGGAGAGAACAGAGTCCAGTCCGACGTCCACGGCGTCACTGCGGATGTTGTGGTGAAGCTGCCGCTCCACATCAGTAAGTTCAGTCCTTACGCGCTGGCAGGAGGCGGGGGCCTGATCTTTCATCCCACGGGCAACGGCGGCGGATTTGTGCCCGGTGCGGACACCCAAGCAAAAGGCGCATTCCTCTATGGCGTTGGCGCCGACTATGTCTTGACGAACCATTTCTCGTTGCGCGCGGAATACCGGGGTTTCGTATACAAGGATCCGGACTTCGGCCTTCAGAGCTTGAAGACTGATTCTTGGACACACTCCGCTCAGCCCTCGGCTGGCATTGTGTACCGGTTCTAGGCACGCCTAGGCAGCCGGGAATCAAGCTCTCCCCTCGTCCTGGCTGCCTAACTTTTTCGGAAAAAATCATAAAATCCACTGATCAGAAGGTCGCTCGAAGCCGCGCTGTCACAACCGACGACATTGGGCTCCTCTCTCTAGAAGTGCCCCGTGAGTTCACCAAACGACAACTTTCCTTTCACCTAACGGTGACGGCAAAATCACAGCCCCCTGCTTCGCTTTCTCATCCATCGCATCAGGTGCAGCGATGGTCGATCTCAGCAGCGACAGCGGGGGCAGGTGGTGTTTTGTGCTCGGCTACAGACAATGCCAGAGGTCCGACAGTAGAAAAGAGGTGTTATGAAGATCGTTTGGCGAAATCCTAACACGATAATTCCTAAGAAAGTGTCCATCATAAAGACCGGCCAGTTGGAGGTAGCCGGCCAGGTGCAGCTCTTTTATCGCACTTCGGCGGGTGCGGGCATGCTGGGAAGTGAGTTCGAGCTGTTTGTGAATCCCACGCGTGTAGCATAGTTCGATCGAATCCCCTGTATGGGCTGTTTGGATGTTAGTGTCCTTAACCTGACAATCGACACCCGAAGAAATACCGGCGTGCGACGACCCCTCCCCGGACACTACCTTACGTACATTTGCCTCAAAGAAGTCTCCCACCCGCAACACAGATTCTTCATCACTGGTAGCTTTAATCGCTCTGCGCATCCAGGGATTCTCACAGCCGAGCAAGAATCGATCTTATCCCCCAAAACGAACTCGCTTGCTCAGGGTTGGCAAGTGATGCACCACCGTCAGCCACAAGATTGGGATTGCTGGTGCTAGTCGCCACTCGTGTCATCCAATTCTTTTTGTCCGGCACTACCCGGTTTTCAGCGTGGCATAGAGAGGCCCGACTTTCATGCTATTGGTACGAAAAATGCTGTGTAAGGTTGGAAAGCGCAGATGTATGAGAACCAATGTGGCAAAGACTCTCAGTAATGAGACTTAGGGCTGATGGATCTGGCGAGCGACAAACGGAGATTGACAAAATGCAGATAGCCTCGACAATCCGTGATAGTGCTGCTCCGCCGGTAGCAACCAGGAGCAGACAAGAGCCCACCAGCCAAGCAAGCCAAGATGTTCGGATGGAGTTCGAGAGGATTGTGTCGCACCGCCTGCCACAATTCCGCCGGACAGCGATGCGCTGGCTGCGTAATCCCGAAGACGCTGAGGACGCCGTGCAGGATGCCATGCTGTCGGCGTACAAACACATCGGGGCATTTAATGGGCGCGCCCGGTTGTCGACGTGGATCACGGCGATTGTGATCAACTCGGTGCGCATGCAGCTGCGGCGGCGTCCGCGCTGTCAGGTCTTGTCGCTTGACCAGGGGCCAGGCGAGGGTAAATCGAGTATCGCGGAGTTTCTCGCCGATTCCAGACCCACCCCCGAGCAGACGGTAGAGCGCAACGTATTGCGTGATCTGGTTGCCAGGCTGACCAGCAGCCTTTCAGATTCGCAGCGGGCGGCTCTATGCCTTCACCTGCGAGATGAACTTTCCATCAGAAAGGCAGCCGAAACACTGGGCGTGCCCGAAGGAACTTTGAAAGCGCAGCTCGCTCGTGGTCGAGCCGCCCTAACCCGACGATTTCAGAAGGTTGCAGGGAAACGTCAAAGCAGGGCCGCCATCACTGACGGCGGTGCAAAGCGCAGAGATTGTTGCTCCGGTTATGGACCGGATCCTGCGCGGTGTGAAGTACCCGAGCCGAGTGCTGGTTTCCAATCGCCGAAAGGAGGATACGAAGCCTGGGTTAGCGCATAGCGGCCGCTTTCTTGCACTGTAGTATGCAAGTAGTGCAGCCCCACAATTTTCAGGGAAGTCGCCGTGGAGGCTCACCGGTTCCGGCGTGACTTTTCTCAATTCCTCCCGCGCGGGTTAGGACCAACCGACCCGGCCGGAACCAACCTCCCCCTTTTATGGTCAGCGTAGCCCGAGTTTGATAACTCCGCTTGAAGCTCCTGCCACTCCCCAATGCCGCGGTCTGGGTCGTCCTCTGCCACATGATTTGGCATTGGTCAACTAGTTGTCAGCGTTGCCTCCACGCGCGTCTCCGTTTTTCAAAGACTTGCGAATGGCTGCTCCTCTGCACTGTGAACACGGATAAGAGCGCGGAGAGGCGAAGATCTTGCCAATAGCTGCCCTAGTGACACCTTCCTGTCAGTTTCAATTCAGCAGCACCGATGGTCTGGCCATCGCCTGTGCCCGATGGGATGCCCGCGGACCCGTTCGCGGTGTCGTCCAGATCGCTCATGGCATGGGCGAACACGTCGGACGATATGCCGAGCTGATCGAAGTCTTGGTGGAGTCAGGCCTGATTGTCTATGGTAACGATCACCGCGGGCACGGCCGTACTGCACCCTATCCCCAGGCGTTCGGAGATTTTGGGGATGGCGGCTTCGGCCTGCTGGCGGAGGATATGTTTCACCTGACCCTGATCGCAAAAAAGGAGAACCCAGGGAAGCCGCTTATCTTGCTGGGGCACAGTATGGGATCGTTCGCAGCGCAACTCTACGCGATCGATCACAGCCGAGACATCGCCGGCCTCGTCCTTTCCGGTTCCGGTACGCTGGACGGACTAGCGCAAGTTGCTAGATCCGCGCCTCGAGAAGCAGACAACCTCCTGAACCAAGCCTTCCAGCCGGCCAGGACACCGTTCGATTGGTTGAGCCGGGACACGGCGGTTGTCGATGCCTCCATGAATGATCCTTTGTGTTTCCCTACCCTTCAACCTTTGTCAATCGAGTCTTTCTTTGCCGCTGCTTCCATTCTTGCGGACCGTGCAAGTCTGCGCAGAATACGCAGCGACTTACCCATCTATCTGTTTTCGGGAAGTAATGATCCGGCGGGCCAGCGGCTGGAAGGACTTCGTATTCTCATCGAGCGCTACCGTGCCGCTGGCATCCAGAACATCTCGCATGATTTCTACCCGGGGGGAAGGCACGAAATGCTCAACGAGATCAATCGTGCGGAAGTTCGCGCCAATCTTCTTCACTGGATCTCGTCTGTGCTGGAGGGGCCCCCATCGAACGAAGCATCCTAAGTGTGCACTTGGCCCACACGATCACCGTTCGGGGCACGAATGGTTGGCGCATGAGAATTGCGAAGTGCGGAGCAGTCTATGGCTGAACAGAGCGATGTGCGCCACTCCTTGAGCGCCAAGATGATCTTTCGTGCCGTCCTGCTAATGAGCCTGCTCACGGCCTTAGTTTGGTGGGTTCCATACGGACCGAGCCTGACTCACGTGTTGGGAGCAGGATTGCAGAAACGGCTGACGATCCCGGTGTTCTCGATCGGTACGCAGGCTGTGACGCCGATCTCCCTTCTCAAGGCTCTACTCTTCCTGGGACTTCTGACGGTGCTGTCGAACCGCATCCGCAAACTCCTGTACCAGCGCGTTTCGAAAACGAGCACGTTTGATCCCCAGCACAGCTATGTGTTGGCGCGTTTCGTGTCGCTCCTGATCTATCTCATTGGTCTCATGATCGGGTTACAGGCAGCTGGAGTGAACCTGAACTTCTTGGCGATCCTGGGAGGATCGCTCGGCATCGGCGTAGGCTTTGGTCTGCAATCGATCGTGGCCAACTGGGTCGCCGGGTTGGTGTTGCTTATCGAGCAGCCGTTCCGTATCGGGGACCGTATCGACGTCGGAGGGATCGCCGGAGTGGTCGGTCGAGTGGGCGCTCGCAGTACCTGGGTACGAACTTATGACAACGAAGTGATCATTGTGCCGAATTCCGACTTTACCACCCACCAAGTGACAAATTGGACCGTGAATGACGATCGAGTGCGTCTGGCGATCGGCGTTGTGGTTGCCCACGACAGCGACACCGAAAGGATTGCGGCCTTGCTGCTGGATGTGGCCCGGGGGCATCCTGGAGTCCTCGCCGACCCTGCCCCTGAGGCTCTTCTGAATGATCTCGCGAAAGACTCACTCGCATTTTCTTTGCGTTTTTGGACCATCATTCAGGCGCATGACAATCACCGGCTCAAGAGCGATCTACGATTGCTGATCCTGAAAAAGCTCCATGAGCACGGGATCTCTGCGGGCCAAACCTCGAGTTTGGTTGGGGAGGCGGCCAGCGCCTGACGCGTATTGATCGGCCTGCTAAGAGATCGCAATTGTGACGGAAATGAAATAGCGGGGCGGATACAACGACAAGCTATTGAGAGATCGGATATTGCGGGATGCGTCGCCGAGCCTTCGGACTTCGATTCGTCACCTGACAATCGGACACGCTTGCCACCGGTCGAAGTTCCTTGGCAGCACTCGATTCGCTGGCCGGAAAAGGTGTTAGCGAATTGTTCCCGGGGGAGGCCGAGAGGTGTCGAGATCCGATCCTTCTAAGGCGCAGAGAGGCGCGCGACTAGATCTCGACGAAGTCACTCCGCAAAGCGATGGCGGTGGCAAGGGCGAGACTGGCAAGTCGATTGCAGCCGAGAAACGCGAGATCCCGCATGTACTTGATCAGCAATTTCTAAAAGGAGAATAACCGCATGAAGCTGACGCAATCAATAGTTTTCGCTCTGGTCCTGACGATAGGCTCAATTGGGCTTGCACAAGACGTCGCCACGGATGTTGGCAAGGGAGCGAAGGACACAGGCAAAGCTGTAGAGACAGCTACTAAAGATACCGGTCGTGGTAGCGAAACGGCTGTGAAAGGCGCCGCTGAGGCCACGGACAAAGCAGCCACAGAAACGGCTCGGGGCACGAAGAAGGCAGCCAGGAAGACGGCGCGAGTCAGCGAGCGTGCTGGCAAAAAATCTGCGGAAGAGATTGGAAAGGGCACAAAAGACGTCGGCAAGGGCGTGGCAAAAGGAGCAAAGAAAACGGAGGACGCAATAAAGTAACGCACGCGAGGGTTACAGAGCCATTCCGCGACGCAACTAAGTCGTTGGACAACGACACAAAGAGAGTCTTTACTACCAAGCCACAGGGCAGCGGCATGGGATTGGCTATCAGCCGTTCCATTGTGGAACCGCATGGCGGGTAGTTGTGGCCAAGCCCCGACAGTGTTGGAGGCCGCAACTCTTCACTTCCCGCTACTGATCAAGGTCACGGAGTCATCGCCCTTATTTGACTAGACTTTTGAGCCGGCCATACTCTGCTTTGGCTTGTCGATAGATGGGAAGATCGGGGTCGGCGTCTTTCCAAATGCTAAGGAATTGTTCGTAAGATTTGCGGGCGGATGCGTTGTCGCCCATCAGCTTCTGCGCCCGGCCGAGTTGGAGCCAAGCCAGGGGTCCGATGACATGTCTCACGCTAAAACCGGGATTGTCGATCAGCTTTTGGAACTGAGGCGCGGCCGATTGGCCATCGCCGAGCTCGACATATGCGAGCCCGCGGATGTAGGCGGGGTACACATAGTCGAACAATCCCGTAAACGCCAGATCGTACTTGGCAGTACCGCTGAGCAGATCGATGGCTGCCGCCGGATCGTGTTGCCGCAGCTTGATCGCGGCCCGGATGGTGGGAACGAAGTAATGCTGCACGAGCGTGTCGTCGGGCCTTTCCGCGCTGACCCGGTCTGCGATTCTACCGGCTTCCGCTGCTTGTCCTGATCGCGCGAGCGCGAACGCCAGTGCGATCTTGCCCTGGCGATCTAACGGGCTTCCAGCTGCATCGCTTTCATAGCGTCGAGCTTGCGCGTCCTTTCCGACTTCGGCATCCTCCAGGGCAGAGAGGATCACCCACCAGTCAGCATTGCCAGCCTTCGAGGTTCGCCCCCAAGCTTGCTGTCGCAGACGTTCGGCGGAGTGAAAGCGACCCTGCTGAATCTCAATCAAGGAGTGTTCATGCAGGAAGGTTTCTCGATAGCTGCCTCGCTCCTCCTCCTTGAGGATCTTATCGACGTTCTCCCGATCGCCCGTTGCGAAAGCCACAATTAGTCTCTCCCGCCGGATGAGTGAATTGTCGAGTTTAAGGGCGTCCGCTTTGGCGAGCCATGACTTTGCCTCACTGAACCTGCTTGCGAACCTGATGGACTGTATTGCGCTACCAAAATAATATGAGCTTGGCCGCAACCGTGCTACTTCAGCGGCTTCGTCAGCGGCGTGGTCGGGCTGGCCAAGGTACACAAATGCAGCCCGCAGGTTGGCATGACCGAGCACATCCCGAGGAAATGTTTCTAAGAAACGACGCACGGTAGAATATTCTTTCTCCCAGTCGCCGGTCACTCGGCCGTAATAGTCGATTTCGGTATTCAACCGGTCTCTCTCGGTCAACCGGTCGCGGAGTTGGTACGCACTTGTGTACGAAGCCGCCGACCGCTCAGTGTTACCCAGGAAAAGGTAGGCAGCGCCCATGCGCCAATGCGTTACGGCAAAGTTTGGATCGAGCTCGGCAGCTTGCTCATAGAGTTTGAGCGCTCCCGCCGCGTTGCCAGAAAGGAAGAGCTTGGCTCCCTCCGCGCTCGTCTGGAGTGCTTCCATGGAGGCGCTGGTCGCTTTTTCCAGCGGCTGATTGAACCGGGTCAGCGATGCGGCCGGTTCCCCGAGCTTCCTCCGCAGGCGCACGGACATCGCTCCCAACTCATGAACTACCTGATCACGAGCGCTAATGTCGGTCCCTTCCTCAGCCAAGTTCGCTCCTGATCCGCAGTCGAGTGCCCTCATCTCCAGGTGATATCGGTTACCGGCGTCGGCGACTGAATCGGAGATCACCAACTTGCTGTTCGTCTTCCCACAAATCTCTCGTGCGATTTCTGGGGTGATCTTGGCGGTCGGCGCAAGTTTCAGTTGTCCCATGGTGGCCGACGCTTTATCCAATCCCAGCACGTTTAAGTATGGCGTCTGCTCCATTTCATAGCGCAATGCAATATTCAGAGCGTCGTCGAAAACAGGGTCGCTTGTTCGGTTGTCAACGTCGGCCAGCACGATCGTGTCGGTCGGAGCGAGGGCAATGCGATGGCTGTAGCTCCAGTAGGACCAGTACGCTCCGGCGACAACAGCCGACAGCGCAACCGCCGCCAACCATTTGCGCAGGCGGACACGCTGTGGCTGCAGCTGACGTTGGACTTCCGCCAAGTCATTCCTCATCTCGGCAGCAGATTGGTAACGGTGCGAACGATCTTTCTCCAAGGCTTTGATGATGATGTTGTCGAGCTTGCGCGGCACAGCCGAGTTCAATTCATGTGCCGGGACAGCTGTCTGGTGGAGAATTGCCTCGTGAATGACGGCGACGGTGTCTCCCTCAAAGGCGCGCCGGCCAGTAGCCATCTCGTAGAGAACCATGCCAAAGGAAAACAGGTCGGTGCGAGCGTCCAGCTTTTCCTTGCGCACTTGCTCAGGCGACATGCAACCGGCTGTACCGGCCGTAGTTCCAGGCCGAGTCAGGCTCGTGTAGATCCCAGACCTCGGCGTTTGTTCCTTTGGCGGTGGCCCAACCCTCGACGGGTGGTGCCTGACCCCGGAAGCCTCCGCTTGGGCGGGTTCCGGCGTTTCTTGTCCGTCCGCCAGCTTGGCCAAACCGAAATCGAGAATTTTGACCGTGCCCTGCTTAGTTAGAAAAATGTTGGCAGGCTTGATGTCGCGGTGAATGATGTCCTGGTCGTGGGCAGCTTGCAATCCGTTGGCGATTTGTGTCGCAATGTCTAAGAACTCAGGCACGGGGATTGCGTTCGACTCTGGGGCAGCCATGCGATTCCGCAGGGTCTCTCCTTCCAGCAACTCCATGACAATGAACGGCTCGCCTTCATGCTCTTCAATCTCGTAAATCGTGCAAATGTTGGGATGGTTCAGTGCCGAGGCCGTCTGCGCTTCACGCTCAAAACGCTTAAGCGCAACTGGATCACCAGCCAGTTCCTCGGGCAGAAACTTCAGCGCCACCGGGCGGCCCAGCTTAAGGTCCTCGGCCCTATAGACCATCCCCATACCGCCGCCCCCGATGACCTCCAGTACGCGGTAGTGGGAGACCTTCTTCCCGATGAGGTCGGCGGGTTCAGGGGACGACTGCACACTGCGAGCGTCGGCGCGAGGAGTTCCTGCCGTCGATTCCAGCCACTCGGTCGCGACCATCAACCGATACCCTCGTCGCGCTAACGTCTCGATGTACTGAGGGTTGTCAGCCGAATCGCCGAGGGCCCGTCGGACAGTTTTGATGGTCGCGTTGATGCTGTGGTCGAAATCCACGACCGTATCGTTTGGCCAAAGCTTGCTCTTGATTTCCTCGCGGGTCACGATCTTGCCCCCGCGCTCAACCAGCATTCGCAGGACCTGGAGGGCTTGCTCCCGCAGGAGGACTTTGCCTTCGCCGCCGACCGAGCCCGTCGGACACAATTCCCCCGACCTAACGTCAAGCTCAAACCCCCCGAACCGGACGCGATTTGGGACAGGCTTTTCCACGAGACCTGTGAGATTGGCTAAGAATGTACTACTTCGCGCTGGACCCCGAAGAGAAGCTACCAAGAAGACAAAGTTTTGGCAACCCAAAGCCGCAAGCTTAGTCGTTTAGAATCAACCGTTTCATGGCCACCCTCACATTTCACTCCAAAATCACCTTCAGAGCATTTACAGCCAGATGGGCAGAGTATACACATGCCCAATACGCGGCTCCGGATTGGGCTCGGGCTCCCAGGTAGAATCCGCCCCGATCCAATTTGCGATGAGACGCTGTCTGGATGTTGGCGTTGCGTTGCGGTCGATCCGGGCGCTATGTGGGGGAAATTATGAACGAAAATGGGTGTCATTTGTCCGTTTCTGCGGCTCTTTGTCACGAGACAACCTACCGACCGGGAACGCAATTTCCACCGAAAGATGACTTCCGGATCACGACACACAACCCAGAATTCACTACTCTGCCTACACAGGGGTACGAAGCTGGGGACGAAGTGGGGATGGGGTCCGAGAATCAATCCAGAGCGCACTACACGCGAGAACGCGAGGCCGATATGAGTATCGCTGAGTTTGGACTGAGACCGCAGGAGTCTTTGATGAGTTTCCTACCCAACATGCGAATGGCGCAGCCGCCGACCGAATCGGAGACGCTGGTGAAGCAATATGAAGCGTTGTCGCGGCTCTCCATATCTCTTGCATCCATGACCCTGGACGACTTGTCGCGCAATCTCGCCGCATTGCTGCGTCCATTGCTCGATTTCGATTTCCTCGATGTCGTCGTTTTCAAACCAGGGGCCAGCGAAGTGCTCTGGCACTCCGTGGGAGCCGGGCAGTTCGCCCCACCCGACGTTCCGGTCGAGGAAACGACTTTCTGGTGGGTTCACCAACAACAGCAACCGCTGTGCATTGCAGACTGGAAGCTGGATAAGCGGTTCGCAGTGCGAAGAGAGGCGCTGAAGAGAACGGGAATCGAGTATCGCTCTCTCTGCCGGCTGCCGTTGCGCACGGCGCAGGGGCCGCTCGGAGTCTTCAGCATTGCCAGTTCTCGACCGCACGACTATTCAAATGAAGAAGTGCGATTCCTGTCGTTGGCAGCTGACCAGGTGGCGCTCGCCATATCTCACGCGTTGAGCCGTGAAGGGTCGCAACGAGCGCAGTCCGAGCTGGAAGTGCAGAGTGCGCGGCTCAAGCTGCTCGCAGACCTGACCAACGGTGTGATGGCCAATCTGCCTGTAAATGAGTTTCTGAGTGAAGTGACGGTAGGGATCCGGCGAGTCATCCCGTCGGATCTTGCGATGGTTGGACTCTTGGATTCCGAGGGCGACCGGGTAGGCGTAAGCGCTTGCGATATGGCTGAGGACGACATGCTCGCCAAAGAGGCCGTCGACATATTGGGCGAAATGTTTGGCGCGCGCGTTCTCTGCTCGGGCAAGCCCTGGGTGGGGAATTCCGAAGAGTTCGAACAAGTGGATGCGGCGGCCGATCCGAAGGCTTCAGTGGCAGGTTTCAGGAACAGTTGTGTCGTCCCGCTTGCCGGCCGAGAGCGCATGCTGGGGATTCTCGCACTCGGAAAGCACGAAGACGCCGCCTACACCCGCGATGTGATCGACTTTTTGTTGCAAGTGTCCAACCAAGTAGCCGTCGCGGTTGAGAACGCGTTGGTTTACGGGGAATTGCGGAAGCTGAAAGACAGTTTTAGCGAGGAGCGGGTGTACCTCGAGGGTGAGATCCGCAGTGAGCTGAACTTCGAAGAAATCGTCGGAAGGAGCTCGGCCCTGCAGCGCGTGTTGCGGCAGGTTGAGGTCGTCGCCCCGACCGACTCCGGCGTGCTGATCCAGGGAGAAACAGGCACGGGCAAAGAACTGATCGCACGCGCGATCCATAATCTGAGTTCACGCCGCGATCAGCCGTTCATCAAGCTGAACTGTGCCGCCATTCCCTCTGGGCTATTGGAAAGCGAGCTTTTTGGGCACGAAAAGGGCGCATTCACCGGCGCGATCATGCGCAAGGCGGGCCGGTTCGAGGTTGCAAACAAGGGCACGCTGTTTCTGGATGAAGTGGGCGACATTCCGCTGGAGTTGCAGCCGAAATTGTTGCGGGTTTTGCAGGAGCATGAATTTGAACGGTTGGGCAGCACTCGCACACAGCAGGTGGACGTGCGTGTGATCGCCGCCACACATCGCGACTTGAAGCAGATGTGCGAGGAAGGGAAGTTCAGACACGATCTGTATTACCGATTGCATGTGTTTCCCCTGCAAGTGCCGCCATTGCGCGATCGTCGCGAGGACATACCGATCCTGGTGCGCCACTACGTGGACAAGTATGCGCGGCGAATGAACCGGCACATCGAAACCATTCCTTCCTACGCCATGGAGATTTTTGCAAACTATTCGTGGCCGGGAAATGTTCGTGAACTGCAAAACTTTATTGAGCGGGCCGTGATCCTGTCGCCGGGGAGTGTTCTTCGGCCGCCCCTGGCTGAACTGAAACAGGCATCCCTGCCGAGCCCGAATCCGAAGCTGAGCACAGCAGAAGAGGCCGAACGAGACCGGGTGCTCCAGGCGATCCGGGCATCCAACTGGGTCATCGGCGGGCCAAACGGTGCCGCGGCGCGTCTTGGCATGAAACGGACGACCCTGGCATATCGGATCCGCAAGCTGAATATTCCTGTTCGTCCGCAATAATGGGCGGGTGGTTTTCGGTTGTGGAAAGGAGAAAGCATATGTGGATGAGGGCATGCGCTGTTTGTAGAGCACTCTTGAGGAAGAGCCGGGGATGCGATTCCGTGCGCTGCAGTTGCGGATGGACATGGTAGGGGCCGTGGGAACCTGATTATTTCTCTTCCCGCAAAG
>Ga0335071_10003521_pt1 | contig 16466 bp, 14 predicted proteins | sample Lox_Sample_15_FD_206724 | JGI IMG/M metagenome (GOLD analysis project Ga0335071, IMG submission 206724) | Soil microbial communities from Loxahatchee National Wildlife Refuge, Florida, United States - Lox_Sample_1.5 | ecosystem: Environmental > Terrestrial > Soil > Wetlands | place: USA... | reverse complement strand
TGCGGACGCGGCGCTACCACGGGCTGCTCGCGGTCGCGTCCGGCGGGCCGTCGGCGCGGATGCTCGGGCTCGCCGCGCTCGACCCGGTGCTCGTGTCGGGCGACGCGCGCTTCCGGCTCGCCACCGACGAGTGGGACGGCGGCACGGTCGACCCGCGCGGGCACGAGCTGCTCGTCTCGTTCGACCTCGAGGACGGCGTGCCGCGCTGGCGCTGGCAGATCGGCGGGATCCTGTTCGAGCGCGAGCTCGCGATGGCGCACGGCGCGCCGGCGGTCGGCGTCGTGCACCGGCTGCTCGCGGCCGACCGGCCGGTGCGGCTCGAGCTGACGCCGCTCTGCACGTGGCGGAGCGTCCACGGCGAGCGCTTCGGAAACGGCGCGCCGCGGGTCGAGTCGAGCGCGGACGGCTTCGTCTTCGAGGGCGCGTACCGCGTCGCCGGTGCCGGCTTCGAGCCGGGAGGCGAGTGGTACCGCGGCGTCCGCGCGCGCGAGGAGGCGGCGCGCGGGCTCGGCGACCGCGAGGATCTCTGGGCCGCCGGGACGTTCGCCGCCGACCTCGAGCCGGGCGCGTCGCACGAGGTGACCGCGACGGCGGCCCTCGACGCGCCGGCGCCCGGCGCGGCCGCGGTCGTCGCCGCGGCGCGCAGCCGCGCGGCGGACCTGATCCGCCGCGCGCACGCGACGGACGACGCCGACGCCCGGCTCGTCCTCGCCGCCGACCAGTTCGCGATCTCGACCGGCGGCCGCCCGACCGCCGTCGCCGGCTATCCGTGGTTCGGCGAGTGGTCGCGCGACCTGATGACGTCGTACGAGGGCCTGTACCTCTCGACGAACCGCGCCGACGAGGGGCGCGAGGTGCTGCGCACGTCGGCCGCGACGGTGTCGGAAGGGATGCTTGCGAACACGGCCGACACGGGCTCGCTCGAGTACAACACGGTCGACGGCACGCTGTGGTTCGTCCACGCGCTCGGCCGCCACGTCGCGGTCACCGGCGACGACGACCTCGGCGCGGAGCTCGCGCCGGTGCTCGGCGAGATCGTCCGCCACCACGTCGACGGCACGCGGTTCGGGATCCGCGTCGACGGCGACGGGCTCCTGACGCAGGGCGCAGAGGGCTGGGCGTTGACGTGGATGGACGCGCGCATCGACGGCGCGCCCGTGACGCCGCGCGCCGGGAAGCCCGTCGAGGTGAACGCGCTCTGGCTGCGCGCACTCGACGTCGCCGCGAAGCTCGGCGCCGATGCGCAGTGCGCGCCGCTCCGCGAGCGCGCCGCCGCGTCGTTCGTCGAGCGGTTCGTCCGCGGCGACGGGAACGGCCTGCTCGACGTCGTCGACGGCCCCGGCGGCGACGACGCGTCCGTGCGCCCGAACCAGCTCCTCGCCGTCGCGCTGCCGGGCGGCCCGCTCGACGCCCCGACGGCGCGCGCCGTCGTCGAGACGTGCCGCCGGTCGCTGCTGACGCCGCTCGGCCTCCGCTCGCTCTCGCCCGACGACCCGCGCTACCGGCCGTACCACCGCGGCAACCCGGCCGAGCGCGACGCCGCGTACCACGAGGGGACCGTGTGGCCGTGGCTCCTCGGCCCGTACGTCGACGCGGCGCGCAGCGCCGGCGTCCCGTTCGACGGCGTCCTCGCCGGGATCGAGGCGCACCTCGGCGAGTGGGGCCTCGGGTCGGTGTCGGAGACGGCGGACGGCGCCGCGCCGCACGGCGCGACCGGGTGCCCGTTCCAGGCGTGGTCGGTCGCCGAGGTGCTCCGCGTCCGCCGCTCACTGCAGCAGCCCGCGGGCGACCTCGCGGCCGCGCTCTCCGCCGCCGCGCGCGCATGACGGTGCTCGCATCGACGGCGCTCGACCTCTCGCGCGCGCAGTTCGCGACGACGTCGATCTACCACTTCCTCTTCGTCCCGCTCACGCTCGGCCTCGGCCCGATCGTCGCGATCTTCCAGACGCTGTGGTACCGCACGCGCGACGAGGCGTGGCTGAAGCTCACGCGCTTCTTCGGGACGCTGTTCCTCATCAACTTCGCGATCGGCGTCGCGACCGGTCTCGTCCAGGAGTTCGAGATCGGGATGAACTGGTCCGTCTATTCGAGGTTTGTCGGCAATGTGTTCGGCGCGCCGCTCGCGATCGAAGGGCTCGCCGCGTTCTTCCTCGAGTCGACGTTCCTCGGCCTCTGGATCTTCGGCTGGAACAAGCTGTCGCCGAGGACGCACCTCGCGACGCTGTGGATCGCCGTCGCCGGAACCTGGGCGTCCGCGTACTTCATCCTCGTCGCGAACTCGTTCATGCAGGATCCCGTCGGCTACAAGCTCGTCGACGGCGAGGCGCAGCTCACGAGCATCTGGAAGCTGCTGTCGAGCAACTGGGCGCTGTACGCGTTCGGCCACACGATCTTCGCCGGGCTGACCGCCGGCTCGGCGGTCGTGTTCGGCGTCTGCTGCTGGCACTTCCTCCGGCGCAGCCGCGTCGACCTCTTCATGCGCGCGGCGAAGGTCGCGCTGATCGTCCTCGTGCCGGTCTCGTGCGTGAACCTGTGGTTCGGCAGCCACTTCGGGATCCTCGTCGAGGAGCTCCAGCCGATGAAGATCGCGGCGAGCGAGGCGCAGTGGGAGACCTGCACGCACTGCCCGTTCTCGCTCTTCCAGATCGGCGGCTTCTCGCAGTCCGACCCGACGCCGAGCACCAGCATCGAGATCCCGGGGCTCCTGTCGTTCCTCGCGACCGGCTCGTTCAGCGGGACGGTGCAGGGCCTGAACCAGCTGCAGCAGCAGAACGTCGAGTTCCACGGGCCGGGGAACTACCTGCCGCCGGTCGAGACGATCTACTGGAGCATGCGCGCGATGGCGTACGCCGGGTCGCTCGTCGCGCTCGTCGGGATCGTCGGCGCGATCCTGATGCTGACGCGACGGCTCACACGGTGGCGGTGGTTCCTCTGGGCCGGCGTCGCGAACGTGATCCTGCCGTTCGTCGCGTGCATCGCGGGCTGGGCGCTGACCGAGTTCGGGCGCCAGCCGTGGATCGTGCAGGGACTGCTCGAGACGTCGCAGGCGAGCTCGCCGAACGTCGGGACGACGTGGGTCGCGATCAGCCTCGGCGTGCTGATCCTTCTCTACCTCGTGCTGTTCGTCGTCGACCTCGTGCTGATGCGGCGCTACGCGGGCCGCGACCCGCTCGCGCCGTCGGACGACCCGGGCGACGCCGTCCCGGCGGTCGGATACTGATGAGCCTCGCGGACGTCTGGTTCGTGCTGATCGCGGTGCTCTGGAGCGGGTACTTCCTGCTCGAGGGCTTCGACTTCGGGGTCGGGATGCTGCTGCCGTTCCTCCCGCGGAACGAGCGCGAGCGGTCGGCGATGCTCGAGACGATCGGTCCGGTGTGGGACGGGAACGAGGTGTGGCTCGTCGTCGCCGGCGGCGCGACGTTCGCCGCGTTCCCGGCGTGGTACGGGACGATGTTCTCCGGCCTCTACCTCGCGCTCGTGCTCGTGCTGCTGTGCCTCATCGTGCGCGTGCTCTCGTTCGAATGGCGCGGGAAGGCGGACAGCCCGCGCTGGCGTTCGGTCTGGCTCTGGGCGAACGCGCTCGGCAGCGCCGGCGCGGCGCTGATCTGGGGCGTCGGGCTCTCGAGCCTCCTCTACGGCCTGCCGATCGACGTCGCCGGGACCTACACGGGGAGCTTCTGGGATCTCTTCAGCGGCTACACCGTGCTCGCGGGCGTCGCCGTGGTCGCCCTCTTCGCGTTCCACGGGGCGACGTTCCTCACGATCCGGACGACGGGCGAGCTGTGCGAGCGCGCGCACGTCGCGGCGCGGCGCCTGTCGGTCGCGGCCGTCGTGCTCGGCGGCGTGTTCCTCGTCTGGACGGTCGTCGTCGCGACGCAGCGGAACGACCAGGACGTGTTCCCGCCCGTGCTCCCCGCCGCGCTCGGCGTCGCGGCGGCGCTGCTCGCGCTCGTCTTCGCGTTCCGCCGCCGGGCCGCGTGGGCGTTCGCGATGACGGCGGCGGCGACGGTGCTCGTCGTCGCGACCCTGTTCACGAGCCTCTATCCTCGCGTCATGGTGTCGAGCACCGACTTCGGGAACAGCCTCACGGTCGACAACGCGTCGTCCGCGCACTACACGCTCGTCGTCATGACGGTGGTCGCGGTGCTCTGCGTGCCGGTCGTGCTCCTCTACCAGGGCTGGACGTACCACGTGTTCCGCCGGCGCGTCACCGCCGAGTAGTGCGCGCCCTCGACCCGCGGCTGCTCGAGCGCGGCCGCGCCGCACGCACGCTCATGGGCGCCGACGCGGCGATCGGCGTCGCGACCGCGGTCTTCGTCCTGCTGCAGGCGACACTGCTCGCGCGCATCGTCGCGCACGCGTTCGACGGCGCGTCGCTGCACGACGTCTCGCGCGACCTCGTATTGCTCGCGCTCGTCTTCGGCGCGCGGTCGGCGCTCGCGTGGGGGTTCGAGATCGCGGGCCGCCGCGCGGCGGCGACCGTCCTCTCGGGCCTGCGGCTCGACCTCGTCTCCCGGCGGCTCCACGACGACCCGGCCGCGAGCGACGGCGCGGAGAGCGCGGAGATCGCGGCCACGGCCGTCCAGGGTGTCGACAGCCTCGAGGCGTACTTCGCGCGCTACCTCCCACAGGTCGTGCTCGCGTGCGTCGTGCCGGTCGCGGTCCTCGCCTTCGTCGCGGCGATCGACGTCACGTCCGCTCTCGTGATGCTGCTCACGCTCCCGCTCGTCCCCGTCTTCATGTGGCTCATCGGCCGGTACACGGAGGAGCAGACGCGCCGGCGCTGGGACGCGCTGCGGCTGCTGTCGACGCACTTCCTCGACGTCGTGCGCGGGCTGCCGACGCTGCGCGCGTTCAACCGCGGCGAGGCGCAGGTGGCGACGATCGAGGACGTCAGCGAGCGCTACCGGCGCACGACGATGGGGACGCTGCGCGTGGCGTTTCTCTCGGGCAGCGTGCTCGAGCTCGCGGCGACGCTCGGCGTCGCACTCGTCGCGGTCGTGATCGGCGTGCGCCTCGTCGACGGCGGGCTCGGGCTCCAGGCGGGGCTGACCGTGCTCGTGCTCGCGCCCGAGCTGTATCTCCCGCTGCGCCAGCTCGGCGTGCAGTACCACGCGAGCGCGGACGGGCTCGCGGTCGCCGACCGGATGCTCGGCCTGCTCGACGCGCCCGCGGCGATCCCGTCGCGCGGGGTCGCGGCGCCGCCGAGCCCGGCGGACGCGGCGGTGCGCTTCGAGTCGGTGTCGTTCGCGTACCCGTCGCGTGACGGGCTCGTCCTCGATGCGCTCGACCTCGAGCTGCGCCCCGGGGAGACGGTCGCGCTCCTCGGCGAGAGCGGCGCCGGAAAGAGCACCGTCGCGTCGCTCCTGCTCCGGCTCGCGGAGCCGGCCGCGGGATCGGTGCGCGTCGGCGGCGTCGACCTCGCCGAGTGCGACCCGGAGGCGTGGCGGCGACACGTCGCGTGGCTGCCGCAGCGGCCGACGATCTTCCGCGGCACCGTCGCGGAGAACATCCGCCTCGGCGGCGACGGCGACCTGCACGCCGCCGCGGTGCTCGCGGGAGCCGACGCGTTCGTCCGGCGGCTGCCGGACGGCTACGAGACCGTCGTCGGCGACGGCGGCCGGCCGCTCTCGGCCGGCGAGCGGCAGCGGCTCGCGCTCGCGCGCGCGTTCCTCCGCGACGCGCCGCTCGTGATCCTCGACGAGCCGACGGCGAACCTCGATCCCGAGAGTGCAGACCTCGTCGCCGACGCGATCGAGCGGATCGCGTCCGACCGCACCGTGCTGCTGATCGCGCACCGGCCGGAGCTCGCGCGTCGCGCCGACCGCGTCGTGCACCTCGCCGGCGGCCGTGCGCTGGCGGAGGCCGTGTGAACGGGACGCTCGCACGGCTCGTCCGGCTCGCCGGCGTCGGCAAGGGCCGCGTCGCGCTGAGCGTCGTGCTCGGCGCGCTCACCGTCGTGTTCGGCGTCGGGCTGATGGCGACCGCCGGCTACCTCATCTCGCGCGCCGCGGAGCACCCGCCGGTGCTCGAGCTGACGACGGCGATCGTCGCCGTGCGGTTCTTCGGGCTGTCGCGCCCGGTCGCGCGCTACCTCGAGCGGCTCGCGTCGCACGACCTCGCGCTGCGGTCGCTCGCGCAGGTGCGGACGCGCTTCTTCGCCCGGATCGAGCCGCTCGCGCCGGGCGAGCTCGAGCAGTACCGGCGCGGCGAGCTCCTCGACCGGATGGTCGGCGACGTCGACGCGCTCCAGAACCTCTATCTCCGCGGCCTCGGGCCGCCGCTCGTCGCACTGCTCGCGGGCGCCGTGTGCGTCGGCGCGACCGCCGCGATGCTTCCCGTCGCGGCCGCGATCCTCGCGGGCGGGCTGCTTCTCGGAGCGATCGCCGTGCCCGCGCTCGCCGGCGCGCTGACACGTGCATCCGGCGCACGGCGCTCGGAGGTGCGCGCCGCGCTCACCGCGGAGCTCGTCGAGCTCCTGCGCGGGGCGCCGGAGCTCGTCGCGTACGGCCGCGAGCGCGAGACGACGGAGCGGATCCGCGCCGCCGACGCGCAGCTCGTCCGCATCGCGCGCCGCGACGCGCTCGCCGCCGGCGCCGCCGACGGGCTCACGCTCCTCGTCGCCGGCCTGACGACGGTCGGCGTGCTCGCGGCCGCCGTGTCGGCGCACGACGCGGGAACGCTGAGCCGCGTGCTCGTCGCCGCGCTCACGCTGCTCGCGCTCGCCTCCTTCGAATCCGTGACGCCGCTCTCGACGGCGGCCCGCGAGCTCGCCGCGACCCTCGCCGCCGGCCGGCGCGTGCTCGAGCTCGTCGAGCGCGAGCCCGCGGTCCGCGACCCTGCGTCGCCGCTTCCCGCACCGGCCGGCGCGCCGGTCGTCGCGCTCGAGAACGTGACGGCGCGCTATCCGTCGTCCGCGGAGCCGGTTCTGCGCGATGCGACGCTCCGCCTCGAGCCGGGACGCGCCGTCGCGCTCGTCGGCCCGAGCGGCGCCGGCAAGACGACGGTCGCGAACCTCCTGCTCCGCTTCCTCGACCCGGAGCGCGGCAGCGTGACGATCGACGGCCGCGACGCGCGCGAGTACTCGCAGCACGACCTCCGCCGCACGTTCGCGCTCGCGGGCCAGGACGCGCACCTGTTCAACGCGTCGATCGCCGCGAACCTCCGCGTCGCGCGGCCGGATGGCTCCGACGACGAGCTCGCCGCCGCGCTGCGCCGCGCGCGCCTCTCCGACTGGGTCGCGTCGCTCCCCGACGGCCTCGACACGATCGTCGGCGAGGAGGGCGCGCACCTCTCGGGCGGCCAGCGCCAGCGCCTCGTCGTCGCGCGCGCACTCCTCGCCGACGCGCCGGTGCTGATCCTCGACGAGCCGACCGCGCACCTCGACCCCGACACGGCCGAGCGGCTGATGGACGACGTCCTCGACGCGTCCGCCGGCAAGTCGGTCCTCCTCATCACCCACCGCCCCGAGGGCCTCGCCCGGATGGACGAGATCGTCGCGCTCTAGCCCCTGTGGACGATCCCGCGATCGTCGGTTATGACAAGGGCGTGATCGCCTTCCGTCTCGTCGAGGAGCCGCACGGCGTCACCGTCCAGGTTCTCGGCCCCGCCCTCAGGACGTTCGGCGACTTCGTGAACCATGACCTCTTCGGGCGGGAGGGCGTCGAGCAGCAGCTCGAGACTGCACGCGCAGTGCTCGCCGGCACCTACACGGAAGGGCGCCGCGACGGCGTCGAGCGGCCGGCCACGACCTACGAGCGCGGCCACAACGCCCACCACGTGTCGATCACGCCGACGCGGACCGTCATCACCTTCGACGGCTCGGGCCGTCGATCCGAGGCACCGACCTCGGATTACATCGCGTTCCTCGAAGAGCTGCTGCGCTATGCGGACGAGGTCGAGCGCATCCGCTAGCGGATGTTCGAGATCGAGTTCTTCACCGTGTCGTGCTTCGTCTTCATGATGTTGCTGACCGCGGTGTAGGCGCGGTTCTCCGCCTGCAGCTGCGACTGCAGCTGGAGGTACTGGAGGTTGAAGCTCATCGCGCTCTCCCCCAGCTCGTCCATGAGCCGCGCGGCGAGGCTCGCCAGCTCGACGCCGGCCTCGTGCAGCGCGGCGTGATGCTGCGCGAGCGACTTCCGGTCGGCCTCCGCGTCGGCGAGCGCGGCCAGCGCCGCCTTCCTCGCGTCCACGGCTAACCCGGCACGCGCGGCCGCGTGACGACCGGCGTCGCGCCCGGACCCCGCGAGAGCGGCGTCGCAGGCGGCGCCGGCGCGGGAGCCGGCGGGTCGGCGGGCTTCGCCGCGGGCTTGCCGACCTGGAGCTCCATCCGCTCGCAGTAGAGATCGGCGACGAGCTTCGCCTGCACGCGCCGCAGGCGGAAGATGCCGACGCCGAAAAGCGACACGCGCCCGAGCTCCGTCTTCAGATCGGGCGAGAGGAGGACGATCGCGCCGTTCTTCTCGCTGCCGGCGTCGTTCTTGCCCTGGACGATGAAGTCGTCGGCCCACTGGATCCACGGATCGGCTCCTGCGGCGGCGAGCGTCACGCGGAGGTTCGGGAAGTCGAGCTTGCCCGGCTCCTTCGCGATGTCGCGCCCGTCGCCGATGTCGTCGGTTGCGATCTCCTGCGTGACGGTGAACGGCTCGACCCTGCTGACCTTCGCCGTCGGGAGCCCGTCGAGCTCGAGCCGGAAGCTCGACACGAGCGACTGCTTCTGCGGCTTCGGCGCCGTGACCTTGCCGGCGCCCTTCTTCTTCCGCGTGAACTCCGGCGCGAACTTCACGTCGAGGCGGAACGGGTCCTTCGACGCGGCGTCGAGCGCCGGGAAGCTCACCTCGGTGATCAGCGCGTGGAAGAAGTCGAGCTCGGAGACCGCGTTGAAGTTGACGTCGGCCGTGATCACCGAGCCGTCCTTCCGCGAGTAGTTCTGCTTCCACGACGCGGCGATCCAGTCGTAGAAGTCGTGCGTGAGGCCGAGGCCGACCTGGACGCGGATCTCGTCGTACTTCACTCCGCCGAGGTGCTTCTTCACATAGAAGTCCGGCCCGGCCTTCTCCTCGACGACGTCGCCGTACGCGTCGCCGCCGTCGGCGGAGTTCACGAAGCCGCACTGGACTCCCTGCACCACGAGCGTCGTGCCGCCCGGCGCGCTGCGCGTACCTGCCATCTCGATTCCCCCTTCGGACGTGCCGCAGCGTGACGCACCGAGCTTACTTCACGATGAAGCGGCCGAACATCGACGGCTCGTGCGGCGGGCAGTAGTACTTGTAGGAGCCCTTCTTCAGGGTCAGCGTGAACGTCTTCGTGCCGACGAACGGCACCGTCGTGAAGTCCTTCGCGAACCCGTTCGGGCCGTCGAGGGAGAAGGCGTGGATCGACGCCTTGTCCTGGATCACGAGCGTGTACGTGCCGGGCTTCAGGGTCTTCACGACCTGGCCGTTCATCTTCAGGGTGATCGTGAAGCCCGGGCCGACCGTCCCGGTCAGTGTCGGGGCCGCAGCGTGCGCGCCGAGGGCGCCGGCCGCAGCGACGGAGGACGCGGCGGCGAGCGACGCGATGACGAGCAGCAACTTCGGCATGGGAGGTCTCCTCGTGTCGTGGTGACCCGTACCTACTGCGTCCGGGCGGCTTCGGATTGCCCTGTTCTCCGCGCGACCACCGTCATGACGTCGAAGAGGTTGACCGGAACCGAGATCGCACCGGCGTTCCGTTCGGACAGCCAGGTGGACACCGGCTCGAGCCCGAGCTTGTGCGCGAGGTACGCCACCGAGTAGCGGCCGCCCGGATGTGTGACGGCAACCACGTCGAGCCCCGCGCGCCGGAGCGCGATCCCGATCGTCTCGGGGTCGAAGAAGAAGTTGTGGTGACGGGGCGTGAGCAGGTGCCAACGGCTGCCGCTGACGCGGGCGGCGAGCGAGGCGACGTCGCCGGTGGAGAGCGCCGTCACACCGCCCGGGCGAAGGAGGCCGGCCGCGATCGCGAGGTCGCGCACCGGATCCGTCGAGTGCTCGATGTAGTCCCACATCGTCACGGCCGCGAGGCCCGGCTCCGGCCGCGGCACGACGGCGAAGATCCCCTGCCGGACCGGGACGCCGAGCTCCGCCGCGTGCGCCGCCATCGCCGGCGAGAGCTCGACACCCTCGGCATCCCAGCCCGCCCGCCGGGCCTCGTCCGCGAAGAAGCCCGCGGCGCAGCCGACGTCGAGCAGCCGGCCCGGCGGCGAGTACCGGGCGAGCAGCCGGAGCCGCGACCGCGCCGTCGCCCGGTGATTCGGCTCGTCGCTCAGATAGTCGAGATACCCCTGCGCCCCGAGCTCGCCCGCCGCCGACTCGAAGTAGCCGTCCTCGTAGAGCGCGGGAAGCTCGTCGTCCGCGGGAAGCTCGGCGCGGAACAGCACGCCGCAGCTCCGGCAGCGAACGAGCGCGTAGCCGTCCTTCACGAGGTCCGGCCCGTCGCGGCGGCCGACGTCTCCGCCGCAGATGGGGCAGGCGCCGGCCATGGCGCCATCATCACAGAGCTACACTGGCCGCTCCGTCTGCTCGGGCCAGGCTCCGCGCAGTGGGAGCTTGTGAACCGCGTCAGATCCGGGAGGAAGCAGCGCTAAGCAACCCTCCCAGGTGCGCGGGCGGCCTGGCCCGAGGAGACGGAGCGACGCGGTAGGCTCGCGCCGTGCGACGGGCCACGCTCCTTGCGACGATCGCGATCGGAGCCGTCGGCGTCGCGTACGCGGTCCCGATGCAGTCGGTCGGGTGCGCGCAGACGGCGCACTACTCGGCGGAGCGCGCCTTCGCGTCGGGCACGCCGCGGATCGACCGCTGGGCGAACGAGACGTGCGACTCCGTGCGCGTCGGCGGGCACGTCTACGCGGCGAAGGGCCCGCTCATGGACCTCTGGACGACGCCGTGGTACGTCGTGCTGCGCGCGGCCGGTGCGGTGCCGAGGAACCCGAACGCTGGCGAGCCGTATCCGGCGGCGATGGTCGGCGTCCCGCTCCGCGCGATCTGGCAGATGGGGCTCTGGGCCGTCGTGCTGCCGTCGATCCTGCTCCTCGTGCTCGTGCGCCGGACGGTCGAGCGGATCGAGCCGGGGCTCGGGACCGCGTGCGCCGTGATCCTCGGGCTCGGGACGTTGCTGCTGCCGTTCTCGACGCTCCTGTTTGCGCACGTGCTCGCGACGCTCCTGCTCTTCGCCTCGTTCGCCGTCCTCTTCTCCGGCGGGCCGAGCATCGTGCGCGTCGGCGCTGCCGGCGCGCTCGCCGGGCTCGCCGTGTCGACCGACATCCCGCTCGCGATTCCCGCGCTCGTGGTCGGCATCTACGCGGCGGCGCGCTCGCCGCACCTGCGGCGGCTCGTCGGCTTCGGCGCCGGCGGGCTCGTCGGGCTCGTGCCGCTGCTCGCGTTCGACCAGTGGGCGTTCGGCACGCCGTTCCATCTCCCCTACTCCGGCACGCCGGGACAGGGCGCGGCGGGCGGCTGGGCGCAGGAGGGCTTCTTCGGGCTCGCCGTGCCGCACCCGCGGACGGCGGTCGAGCTCTTGCTGAGCCAGCGCGGTCTCGTCGTCCTGACGCCGGTGGTCGCGGCGGGCGTCGCGGGGATCGTGCTCCTCTGGCGGCGCGGGCTGCGCGCCGAGGCGGCGCTGATCGGCGGGATGTGCCTCGCCGTCCTCGCGTGGAACTCGGGGCGGCTCCACTACGACTTCGCGCTCGGCGGCTGGGTGCCCGGGCCGCGGTTTCTGATCCCGCTGCTGCCGTTCCTCTGCTTCGCGCTCGCGCCCGTGCTGCGACGCGTGCCGCTGACCGTCGCCGTGGTCGCCGCGGTTTCGATCGGGGCGATGACGGTCGCGACGGCCGCGGAGCCGCTGCTCTCGAACGACGACACGCATCTCTGGATCGCACGCGTCGAGCACGGGAACTTCGCCGCGACGGTGCTGAGCCTCGCCGGCGTCGGCCACGGCTGGCTCGCGATCCTCCCCTTCTTCGCCGCGGTGCTCGTCGCGGTCGGCGCGGCCGTCGCGGCGACGGTGCCGGTCGCGCTCACGCGCCGCGACGGAGTCCTCGCCGGCGCGTCGCTCGTCGCGTGGCTCCTCGTCGAGCACGGCGCCCCGGAGCTCCTCCGCGTCGACCGCGCCGTCCACAAGGGCTACGGCGTCGTCGCCGCGGTGCTGCTCGTCCTCGCGCTCGGCTGGGTCGCCTTCCGGGTCGCGGACGGCGACTGGTGGGCGGCCCTCGTCGCCGTCCCGCTGCTCCTCTTCGCGACGGTCCGCTTCGACGAGCACACGAAATGGGCGCTCGCGCTGGTCGTCCTCGTGCTCGCCGGGCTCGCCGCCGAGCGGCGCCTGCGCAGGCCGGGCATTCCTGCTTGAATCGTTCCGTGGCCGCCCTGTACCGGAAGTACCGCCCCCAGACCTTCGAGGAGGTGGTCGGGCAGGAGCCGGTGGTGCGGACGCTCCGGAACGCGATCACCTCGGGGCAGATCCGTCAGGCGTATCTCTTCGCCGGCCCGCGCGGCACCGGGAAGACGTCGATGGCGCGAATCCTCGCGAAGGGGCTGAACTGCGCGCACGGCCCGACGGCGGAGCCGGACGGGACGTGCCACGCGTGCGTCGCGATCGCCGCGGGCACGTCGCTCGACGTGATCGAGATGGACGCGGCGTCGCAGCGGGGCATCGACGACATCCGCGAGATCCGCGACCGCGTCGTCCTCCAGCCGGTCGAGGGGCGCTACAAGGTCTACATCCTCGACGAGGCGCACCAGCTCACGGACGCGGCGTGGAACGCGCTCCTGAAGCTGATCGAGGAGCCGCCGCCGCATCTCGTCTTCGTCTTCTGCACGACGGACGTCTCGAAGGTGCTGGCGACGGTGCGCTCGCGCTGCCAGACGTTCGTGTTCCAGCGGCCGCGGCTGCAGGAGCTGCTGAAGGTGCTGCGCCACATCGCCGACGCGGAGGAGATCGACGCGCCCGACCAGGCGCTCGCACTCATCGCGCGCGGGGCGCGCGGCGCGTACCGCGACGCGGTGTCGACGCTCGACCAGCTCGCGTCGGCGACGGAGGGCCAGGTCACGGTGCAGGCCGTGCTGCAGCTCCTCGGCACCGTGGAGGAAGAGGCGCTGTTCCGGCTCTGCGACCTCGTCGTCGACCGCGACACCGCCGGCGCGCTGACGTTCGTCGAGGAGCTCTCGGAACAGGGCCACGACCTCGGCCGGCTCGTCGTGGACCTGATCGAGCACCTGCGCCATCTCATGCTCGTGCAGCACATGCACGAGGTGCCGGACACGCTGCCGGTGACCGAGGAGACGCGCGAGCGGCTGCGCGCGCAGGCGAACCAGCTCGGCGAGCCGACGGTCGTCCGGCTCATCGACCTCCTCGCGCTCGCGATCGACGACATGCGCCAGGGCGGCGACCCGCGGCTGCCGCTCGAGCTCGCGCTCGTCAAGGTCACACGTCCCGCGGCGGATCTCGCGCGCGAGTCGGTCGCATATCGCCTCGAGCAGCTCGAGCAGCGCGGGCCGTCCGCGCCGCCGCCCGCGGTCGCCCCGGTACCGACGGCCCCGCGGCCGCAGGAGCCGACCGCGTCGACGTCGGCGCCGCCGGACGTCGACCTCGAGCAGCTCCAGGAGGCGTGGTCGCGCCAGGTGCTGCCGGCGGTCGAGGAGCGCGGCGGGATCCCGGCGGCGTCGCTTCTCCGCGAGGCGCATCCGAAGCAGCTCGCGGGCGACACGCTGACGGTCGAGTTCCCCGCGAGCGCGCAGTTCCACCGCACGCTCGCGGAGGACCCGAAGAACGCGACGGTGCTCGCGGACGCGCTCTACGACGTGACCGGAAGGCGGCTCGCGCTCTCGTTCGCGGTCGGCGAGGACGACGAGGAGCCCGCGCCCGAGGCGGAGGGCCCGGCCGGCGAGGACGCGATCCTCGAGCTGATGAAGGAGACGCTCGACGCGAAGGAACGGGGTGACGACACGTGAGCTTCGACATGAACAAGCTGATGCAGCAGGCCGCGGAGATGCAGCAGCAGGTGCAGAAGATGCAGGAGGAGGCGGCCGCGGAGGTCGCGGAGGCGTCGGTCGGCGGCGGCATGGTGAAGGTGACGGCGAACGGCGCCGGCGACGTCCTCTCGATCACGATCTCGCCGGAGGCGATCGACCCCGCCGACCCGGAAGCGCTCGGCGACCTCGTCCTCGCCGGCGTGAACGAGGCGCTCCGCGCCGCGCGCGGAGCGCTCGAGTCGAAGGCGCAGCAGATGGTGAACGACCTCGGGCTCGGCGACCTGGGCCTCCCGGGCGCCGGCGCGTAGGAGGGCCGGGCAGTGTGCCGCTGGCTCGCCTACTCCGGGTCGCCGATCCGGCTCGAGGAGCTGCTCGTGAAGCGCGACCGCTCGCTGATCGACCAGAGCCTCCACTCACGGCTCGGCGCGACGACGACGAACGGCGACGGCTTCGGCGTCGGCTGGTACGAGGAGGACGGCGGCATGCCGCCGCGCCTCTACCGCAGCACGCACCCGGCGTGGAACGACCGCAACCTGCGCGAGCTCGCCGCGGGCATCTCGTCGCCGCTCTTCCTCGCGCACATCCGCGCGTCGACCGGCGGCGCGATCCAGGAGACGAACGTCCACCCGTTCCGCCACGGCCGCTGGCTCTGGATGCACAACGGCCTGATCCGCGACTTCACGCGCGTGAAGCGCCATCTCGCGCTCGCGATCGACGGCTCGCTCTACCCGCTGATCGAGGGGACGACCGACTCGGAGACGATGTTCTACCTCGCGCTCACGTTCGGGCTCGAGGACGATCCCGTCGCCGCCGTCGAGCGGATGGTCGGCTTCGTCGAGGCGACCGGGCACGAGCACGGCGTCGAGCTGCCGATCCAGATGACGATCGCGACGACGGACGGGGCGAGCATCTGGGCGTTCCGCTACTCGAGCGAGGGCGCGTCGCGCTCGCTCTACTTCAGCACCCGCATGGACGCGCTGAAGGCGCACTATCCCGAGCTCGTCGAGCTCGACGCGCTGTCGGACGAGACGCGGGTCGTCGTCTCGGAGCCGCTCGGCGACCTCGAGGGCGCGTGGAACCTCGTGCCGGAGTCGCACGTCGGCATCGTCCAGCCGGGCGCCGACGAGCTGCGGCCGTTCACGCCGCGCCGCTGATGGTCGAGCTCCCCGGCGGGACGTTCCGGATGGGCTGCGAGGACTTCTATCCGGAGGAGCGGCCCGTCCGCGAGGTGTCGGTCGACGCGTTCGCGATCGACCCTCATCCGGTGACCGTCGCGGAGTTCCGGCGGTTCGTGGAGGAGACGGGCCACGTCACGTGGGCCGAGCGCGCGCCCGACCCGGCCGACTACCCCGACGCCGATCCCGCGCTGCTCGTCCCCGGCTCGCTCGTGTTCCGCAAGACGCGCGGGCCGGTGTCGCTCGACGACTACCGCGCGTGGTGGGTCTGGGTCCCGGGCGCCGACTGGCGGCATCCGGAAGGGCCGGCGAGCAGCGTCGACAAGCGCGACCGGCATCCGGTGACGCACGTCGCGTACGCCGACGCCGCCGCGTACGCCGAGTGGGCCGGCAAGTCGCTGCCGACCGAGGCCGAGTGGGAGTACGCGGCGCGCGGCGGTCTCGACGGCGCGACGTACACGTGGGGCGAGGAGTTCGCGCCGCAGGGCCGGATGATGGCGAACACGTGGCAGGGCGAGTTCCCGTGGCAGAACCTGCTCCTCGACCGCTACGAGCGAACCTCCCCGGTCGGGACGTACCCGCCGAACGGCTACGGCCTCTTCGACATGGCCGGCAACGTCTGGGAGTGGACCGTCGACCCGTACACGCACGCGCGGCCGAACGGAGGCGCACCGTGCTGCGGCCCGCGCGACGCGCGCGACCCGGAGGAGCGGTTCCCGCGGCAGGTGATCAAGGGCGGCTCGCACCTCTGCGCGCCGAGCTACTGCCTCCGCTACCGCCCCGCGGCCCGGCAGGGCGAGCCGGTCGACTCGACGACGAGCCACATCGGCTTTCGCTGCGTCGTCCGCTGACGCGCGCTACCGCGCGAAGTCCCAGACCCAGCCCCAGACGACGACGCCGATCAGGGCGAGGACGATCAGGAGCCAGATCCAGTTCGAGACGCGGCGGTGGCCCTGCTCGGAGCGTCGCGGCTGCGGCTCGGGAGACGGCGAGGCCACGCGTCCACGATACCCGGCATGTCCGACCGGGGCGGATACGCTCAGAGCGTGCTGAGCCCCGCCGTCGACAACCTCGTCGCGCAGCTGACGCGGCTGCCCGGGATCGGCAGCCGGACGGCCCATCGGCTTGCGTTCCATCTGCTCCAGGTGCCGAAGGCGGAGGCGCTCGCGCTCGCATCGGCGATCGAGGAGGTGAAGGAGCGCGTCCGCTTCTGCCGCGACTGCGGCAACCTCACGGAGGACGACGTGTGCGCGATCTGCCTCGACGCGCGCCGCGACCGCGCGACGATCTGCGTCGTCGAGCAGCC
>Ga0335071_10003519_pt1 | contig 16468 bp, 10 predicted proteins | sample Lox_Sample_15_FD_206724 | JGI IMG/M metagenome (GOLD analysis project Ga0335071, IMG submission 206724) | Soil microbial communities from Loxahatchee National Wildlife Refuge, Florida, United States - Lox_Sample_1.5 | ecosystem: Environmental > Terrestrial > Soil > Wetlands | place: USA... | reverse complement strand
TCAGGGCAAGCAGACCGAGCCAGCGTCGATCAAGGCCGGCGCCAATCGCATGGTCGGAGACGCTGATCTGACGCGCCTGCAGCCATGGGTTGAAATCGAACTTCAAAGCCGTGACGCCGAGCGCGGTGGCGATGGAGTTTTCCAGCCAGCCGAGTTTCGCCGGCAACAGCGTGCAGATCACCTGTCCGATGGACTGGCCGGTTTGGACTTCGTAAAATCCGATGGAAGACTGCAGCTCCTTGAGCAATCGCTTGATGAGTTGCGGGCCCATGCCGGTGAAATCGAAGGTGTTTGAGTAAAACAGCTTCTTGGCCGATTCTTCGTCTTTCAGCCCCAGTTCCTTTTGCACGACCGGAATCATCGCTTCGATGCCCTGGGGGATGGGGCGCGAAGCGTCCACCCCACCCGCGCTGACGATGTAAGAATGGGTCGTATCGCCGCCGAGTTCGAGGACCAGCGTGGGGGTCTTGGATTTACCCAAGGCAAGATAATCGACGATGCCACCAAGCAGCGACACGGATCCGAGCTCGAGCCGCTCGGGATAGATTCCGCTCTCGAGGAGCGCATTTTGGATCGTGACGATATCCTCGCCCGGCAGACCGCAGAACAAGACCTCTTTGCTGGAGGCCTTGTTAATTTCGTAGTCGGAGCCGTCCGTCGAATTCAGGACCGCCAGGGTATATTTTTCCGCCTCGATGCGAAATTGCTGCGTGCATACCTCCGCGAGGTAGCCGGGCTCCTTGACCCGCTTCAATTCCAAGCTCGCCCTCCGTACCAAGCGTTTTGGGGGGTAGATGGCGCACGTGGCGTGCAAGTAGCCGCTCGGACTTTTCTTGGGCTGGATTTCCTTGAGAGCTGCGGCCAGGGCGTTGGCATCGTTCAAAGGCACTTCCCTGAACTCTTCAATTACGGACGGCATGCCCGCGGCCGAGGTACGCGCCATGAACCAGGCGTGTTCGGTTTGCTCGATGAAATAACCTTTGGTCTTTGGGGAAAACAGCATGCGGTGTAACTGCGCGGCGGCTGCCACTGTGGCCTAACTAACAATTATCGGTACCAATCGTCCGCTGCGTAGAAAAATTGTGAATTGTAAAAGAATACTACTGTAAAAAACTGGAACTTATTGCAAACGAGGACTGAAAGCTCGCAAATCTCTCTGCAAAAGACAAGATTAATCCATGCGCTTAGCCTTTCACGCATGCCAATTTACCCTTTCTTTAGAAAACCACTCGGCTATCCCGGTTAATAAGGGCCAACCTTTCTTCCGACCATCAAGCGACTAACTCAAGCCAAGCTGGCGTTAGCACCAAACCGGGGCCAAGCGAAAATAAAGGGGCTCCCATTAACCGTGCCGTAAGTAGCGCAGGCTTCCCGCCTGCATCGGGCGATGAGGCAGGCAAGGATGCCTGCGCTACGAAACACCCGAGTTTATCGGAGTGCCCTTGAACATGAATCAGGGCGGCTGCAGATATCATCCCGAATCCCGGCTGAACTGCCCGGCAGCCCAGTCAACCATGAGTTCCCAGGCTGTCGTCGCGGCGCATAGCGCTTTTACTCCGCTCCTAATTCCTTCGCAGTAGGAGCCAATGCCGGACACAGTACGCGTCCTTTCAGGCGGATGCCGGCAAGCTTGGTCACAATCAGCGCAGCATGCGGGGTCGCGACATCGACGAGCGAGTGGTGCGACTGGAGATCGATCGCGCCGACCACCCCCGCCGGCAGGCGTGTCACACCGGCAATTTTGCCCACGATATCGGCCTGGGTGACGAAGTGCTTGCGGCCGACGTTGAAGAACAATGTCGTCATGCCGGATTCGCGGCCCGCACGCGGAGGGCGCTCGAATTTCTTTTTGCGCAGCATGGCCGGCGCGCCGTACTTGTTGCCGGAAACGAGGTGGTCGGCTGCTGGAACGCTGCGTTCCTTGGTCGGGAATGGCGGTGCCGATGCGCTGGGCGTCGGAGCGGCAGAGGCAGGCGCGACGTCCCCCGGCGCCGCCGGCGGTTGGGAGTCCGCCATCCTCTTCATTGCCCAGCCGGGCGCATCGGCCGATATTGCCGGCTGGGCCGGTTCGGCGGGCGCCCCCTGCCCTTGCAGCAGATGGATCAACGCCGCGGCGATGTCGGTGCTCGGGTAACCCTGTTCGAGCAACCGGTCGATCATGCGGTCCTGTTTCCGGTAGGCCCCGGCATCGAGCGTGGCGCGGAGTTTCTCGAAAAACACATTCTCGCGCGCCTCCTCCACCTGGTCGAGCGAGGGGACGCGTTCGCGGCGAATCTTCAGCCGCCCAAAACGCGCCATGTTCTGCAGCTTGTAGAGCTCGCGGCCCGACACGAAGGTGAAGGCGCGGCCCGACTTGCCCGCCCGGCCCGTGCGGCCGATGCGGTGGATGTAGTCCTCGGCATCGTTGGGCAGATCGAAGTTGAACACGACTTCCAGGTCGTCGAGGTCGAGCCCGCGCGCCGCCACGTCGGTCGCGACCAGGAACTCGAAGCCGCGTCGGCGGAATTTTTCCATCACGCGGTCGCGTTGCGCCTGGCTCATGTCGCCATGCAGCCGGTCCACGGCATAGCCGCGGGCATGCAGGTGCTCATCGAGCTCGTCCACCATGATCTTCGTGCTGCAAAAAATGAGCCCGTAGCGAAAATCGTGGAGATCGATGAGCCGGGTGAGCACCTCGATCTTCGATCGCCGGTCGACCTCGAAGTAAACCTGCTCCACCTGCGGCGCGTTTTGCGCGTGCGCCTCGATTCTCACCCATTCCGGATCTTTCGCATACCGGCCGATCAGGTCCTGGATCGGCCGCGGCATCGTCGCCGAAAAGAACAGCATCTGCCGCTGCTCCGGCGTGGCGGCGAGAATGCGTTCGATGTCATCGCGGAAGCCCATGTCGAGCATCCGGTCGGCCTCGTCGAGCACGACGATGCGCAGCCCGTCGAGCTTGAGCGTGCCGCGTGCCATGTGATCCATCACGCGGCCGGGCGTGCCGATCACGATCTGCACGCCGGCGGCAAGGGCGCGAAACTGCCGCTCGTACGACTGCCCGCCATAGATGGGCACCGCATGGATCCCACGTTTGAACTGGGCGAGCTTGCCCGTTTCCTCGGCCACCTGCACTGCCAGTTCGCGCGTCGGACAAAGGATGAGGACCTGCACTTTCCGCACGTGGGCGTCCACCCGCTCGATCGCCGGCAGGGCGAAAGCCGCCGTCTTGCCCGAACCGGTGGCCGACTGTCCCACAACATCGCGCCCGGCGAGCAACCGCGGAATGACGGCGGTCTGGACGGGCGCAGCTTCCTCAAAGCCCATTTTGTCCACGGCCCGGAGGAGCTCGGGCGACAGGCCGAGTTCGGCGAAGAGACGTTTTTCCATGCGGCAGGCTGCACCCGCCGGCCGAAAAAGCGGAGCCAAATCGCCGGGAGTGCCCCGTCGTCGAGATTCCATCGCCACCGAGATGCAGTAGCATTCCGATTTTCCCCCACTCTCGGTTTGCAGTCCGCATCGTTTGCCGCATCCTGCACGGCTAATGAGCCCGCTGCCACGCCTCCCCGCCTGGCCGCGCCAGGGTTCCGCCGTCGCGGTTACACTGGTGCTGTTGTTGGGCAGCACGTTCTCCTTCCTGGCCTATCGCGAAAGTCAGCGCAGCGAAACCGCCCGGATCGAAACCGAGTTTTCCCGCCGGGCCGATATCCGTCAGGCTCTCAATCGGGAGGTTTTTTCCCATTTCGAAAGCGGCTTGTTCAGCCTGCGCAATGTATTCATCGGCAGCCAGGAGGTGACCCGCTCCGAGTTTGAGCGCTCGGCGCGGGAAATTCTGGCGCGCTACCCCGGCATCACTGCGCTCGAGTGGGTGGCGCGGGTGCCGGCGGCCGCCCGCGCCGCTGTCGAACAACGCGCCACGCAAGAGCTCGGGCTCCCCTTTCAAATCACCGAACTTGACGCGAATGGCCGCCTGGTGCGGGCCGGCGCGCGCGCCGAGTACCTGCCCATTCTCTACGTCACACCCCTGACCGGCAACCAGCAAGTCCTCGGCTACGATGTCAGCATGGGTCCGTCGCGCGAAACGCTCGCCCGCGCCCGCACCACCCGCCAAATGGTCGCCACGGTGCCTTTCCACCTCGTCCAAGATCCCATTCCCAACGATAAAGGCATGGTCTGGACCTGGCCGCTCTTCGACCCCAGTTCTGCGGGTGAACCGTTCTACGGTTACGTGCAGATGGTATTTCACGTGCGTTCCATGATTGAGGAAGCGCTTGGCCGCCATTCCAGCATGGTCATGGATGTCATGATCATCGATCCTACCGAGACCGACCCCGCCCGCCGGCTGGTCTATGCCCAAACGGCGAACGATCGGCCGACGCCACGCCCCCCGCCCACGGAAGAGGAATTTCGGCGCGGTCTGGTGCGGACTTACGACTTCGTGGTCGGCACGCAAAAATGGCAGGTGCTGTACCGCCCGCAACCCGCCTGGATCGAAGAGCAGAAATCTTCCACGCCCGCACTGCTGTTGTGGGGTGGCCTGCTCATCACCGGTCTGCTCGCCATCTACGTCCGGTCCATGCTGCAGCGGACGGCCACCGTGGATCGACTCGTCAAAGAGCGTACGGCCGAGCTTCGCACCACGCAGAAGCTGCTTGAAGAAGACATCCAGCGCCGGACCGAAGCGGAGCGCGCCCTTCAGTCCAGCGAGCAGCGCTATCGCGCCTTCTTGAGCCAAAGCACTGAGGCCCTCTGGCGCTACGAGCTCCGCGAACCTTTCTCCACGCACCTGTCCGAGGATGAGCAGGTCGAACGCCTCGTCGCCCAGGCCTACCTCGCCGAGTGCAACGACCTGCTGGCCCGCCTCCACGGCCGCGCCCATGCCCAGGAGCTCATCGGCGCAAACCTCACCGAGCTTTACGGCGCGCGGTGGCCGCAATTTCTCGCCGGTTGCCGCCAGTTCATCCGCTCCGGCTACCGCCTCGTGGATGCCGAAGTCGAGGCGCCCGGACCGGACGGCCAGTCCAGATATTTTCTGCTCAATCTCGTCGGTTTCTGTGAAAACGAGCGGCTGGTCCGCGTCTGGGGCGGACAACGCGAGATCACCGAGCGCAAAATCGCCGAGGTAAAACGCGTCGAGATGGAGCGCAAGCTCCTCGAAACCCAGAAACTCGAAAGCCTCGGCGTGCTCGCCGGCGGCATCGCGCACGATTTCAACAATCTGCTTACCGGCATCGTGGGCAATGCCGGCCTCGTTCGCCTCGAGCTGCCGCCCGCATCGCCATCCGCGTCCCACGTCCGCCAGATTGAGTCGGCCGCACTCCGCGCCGCCGAGCTCTGCCAGCAACTCCTCGCCTATGCCGGCAAAGGCCGTTTCCAGGTCGAATCCCTCGATCTCAACGAACTGATCGAAGGTACGCTTTCGTTGCTGCGCCTCTCCATCGGCAAACAAGCCCAGCTCCAGCTCGAGCTGGGCCGGTCGTTGCCCGTCGTGATGGCCGATGCCACGCAAATCCGCCAGATCGTGATGAACCTCGTGATCAATGCCGCCGACGCGATCGGCGCCCATCCTGGCGTAGTGACCTTGCGCACCGGCAGCCGGTTTGTTCGCACCAGCGAGCTTGCCTCCTGGGCGGCCGATTCCGGGCTGCCGGAAGGCGATTATGTCTTTCTCGAAATCCGCGACACCGGCTGCGGCATGCCCCCGGAAACGCTCCGCCGGATATTCGAGCCTTTCTTCACGACCAAATTTGCCGGACGCGGACTCGGGCTCGCCGCCGTGCTGGGCATCGTGCGCGGCCACCACGGCGCGCTCCAGGTAACCAGCGAAGTCGGCAGCGGCTCGACCTTCACGCTCTACCTGCCGGTCGGCGGCGCTGCGATCGCGACCGAGCCGGACGTTCCGTCCGAATCCACCGCCTGGCGGCACTCGGGCACCGCCCTGGTGGTCGATGACGAGGAATGCGCGCGCACTGTCACTGAATACGTGCTCGCCACCTTCGGCTTCGACACCGTCGCCGTGGCCGATGGTGAGGCGGCGCTGGCCATCTTCGCCGCCGAGCCCGACCGTTTCGTTTTCGTTTTGCTCGATCTCATCATGCCCGGCTTGTCGGGCAAGAAGGTCCTGGCCCGGCTGCGCGAAATCCGTCCCGAGGTGCGGGTGCTGCTGGTCAGCGGGTACACCGAAAACGACTCCGCTTCCCCGTTCGCCTCCGGCGGGCCCACCGCGTTTTTGCAGAAGCCCTACACGCGCGATGCGCTCGAACGCAAACTGCGCGCCCTGTGGGGTGAGGACTGAGACGCGAGCAACCCGGTTGGTAATGCAGGGTGGGGCCGCCCTGGCCGCCGACGCCTTGGCGAAGGAGGCCGAACCCCGCCTTACGTCCGCCGAGCGCGGCTGGGGTCCGGTAGTGTCTTCCCCGAATCGGATTCTAATGGTAGCTGCGAGCGTTTCGCCGACGCGGCTCTTGGCGACAGCCCCACACCGCCCCTGCAAGTTGCGCCTTGGCGCGGCCGGCGCTATCCGTCTTTCTGTCTTTTCTCCGTGTCCGCCACCACCGCCACTTCCACCACCGCGCCCGGCCCGGCCGCCCCCCGCCCGCTTTCCCTCGGCGTCATCTTCCTGACGCTCTACATCGATCTGATCGGGTTCTCGATCATCTTCCCGTTCGGCCCCGACCTGCTGAATCACTACCTCGGACTGGAGGGCCAAAGCGGTTTGCTGGGATGGATTCTGGCCCAAACCAATGCCACCGCCCGCGCGTTGGGCAACGAACAGCACTTGCCCGTGGTCTTGTTCGGCGGCGTCGTGAGCTCGATCTTTTCCGTCCTGCAATTTGTCTTCGCACCGATCTGGGGCGGGCTTTCCGACCGGATCGGACGCCGGCGCGTATTGCTGTTCACCGTCGCCGGCACCGCGCTGAGTTATCTCGTCTGGGCTGTGAGCGGCTCATTCTGGCTGTTCGTGCTGTCGCGCGTCATCGGTGGGGCGTTTGGCGGCAACCTCTCCGTCGCCACCGCCGCCGTTGCCGATGTGACCAGTCGGGAGGAGCGGTCGCGGGCGATGGGGTTGGTGGGGGCCGCTTTCGGATTGGGGCTCGTCACCGGCCCGACGCTCGGCGCCCTCACCGCCCATTACAATTTACTGGCGGCCCATCCCGGGCTGGCGCGTTTCGGCATTAATCCCTTCTCAGTGCCGGCCCTGATCGCCCTGGCGATGAGCCTGCTCAACCTGGTGTGGATCTCACGACAGTTCCGCGAGACGCTCGACCGTACGGTCCGCGCGGAGACCGCCGAAACGCGGGTGCGCCATCCGCTCCATGCGATCTTCGCCCTCGAAAATCAGGCCGTGCGTCGCACCAACCTCGTCGCCTTCGTCTATTCCGTGGCGTTCGTGGCCATGGAGATGACGCTCACGTTCCTTGCCGCCGACCGCTTCGGCTACACCGCGCGCCAGAATGGCTGGCTGCTCGGTTACCTCGGGGTGTGCTCGATCGTCACGCAAGGCGTGCTGGTGCGCCGCTTGCTGAAGGTGGTGGAGGAGACCCGCGTCCTGGGCTGGGGTTTGTTGTTATCCGCGGCTGGTCTGCTGTGGATCGGTTGGGCTGGCGCCCCGTGGATGTTGTACGGCGCCATCACGCTCAGCACGCTGGGCTCCGGCCTGGTCAACCCGGCCTCGACCGGTCTCATCTCGCTCTATTGCGGACCGGCCGAACAGGGTCGCGTGCTCGGCATCTTCCGCTCGCTGGGCTCGCTGTCGCGGGCCCTCACGCCGGTGGCGGCCGGGCTGGTGTTTTGGGGGTTCGGACCGCGCGGACCCTATGTAACCTATGGCGCCTGTGCTGTGTTATCATTGGGTGCTTTCGTCCTCAGCATGACGCTGCCCAAACCGCATAAATGATTTTTGCCTTCCGATTTTTGATTTTCGCTGCGTTGCGGGCGGCACAAGCTTCCGCCCTGCGGCGTATGGCTTCTCCTTTCCGCGCTCCGCTTTCCGCTCTTCGCTTTCTGCTTTCCGCCCTCGGCCTGCTGGTGGCCGCTCTCTGCCTGCTGCCTCCTTCCGCCGTGCAGGCCGCGTGGTTTCGCCGCGAGCCGCCCCGCCCCGGCCGCACCACCCTCGGCTCCCCGTTGGTCTCGCTGCCCGCGCAGCTCATCGGCAATTTTCTCGTCATCACGGTCAAGTGGGACCGCCACGGCCCCTACAATTTCGTCATCGATACCGGGGCCAACGTTACCCTCGTCTCGCCCGCGTTTGCCGAACGGTACGGCACGACGCCGGCGCCAACGGACAATGTCGGCCGCGAGGTGGCGGTGAAATCCGCCGACGGCGAGACCACCGTGCTCCAGGTGACCTCGTTGAAACGGATCGAGCTGGGCGACGCCCGGTTCGAGGCCGTGCCGGCGCGCATCTACGATTGCACTGCGATCTCGCTGCACCTCGGTCTGCGCATCGACGGCCTCCTCGGCTTCCCGTTGTTTCGCGAGACGCTGCTCACGCTCGATTATCCGCACCAGCGCGTGCTGCTCGCGAAACTCAAGGGGGCCAGCGCCCTGCAGCCCGGCTCCACCCTCCCCTTTCACAACGAGAGCAAGACGCCGTTCATCCCGCTGCGCGTCGGCGACCGGACTTTCCTCGCGCTGATCGACTCCGGCAGCGACGCCACGCTCAATTTGAATCCCCTCGGTCTCGACGTCACCTTCGTACAACCGCCGCGGCCGGGCGCGATCCGGGCCACGCTGACCGGCGACCAGCCGGAGACGGTGGGCCGGCTGGCGCAGACGATCCTGCTCGGCGACTACCCCCTGGCCCAACCCGTGGTCAACGTGATCGACGAGTTCTCTTCGATCGGCGGCGGCGTGCTGAAACATTTCGTGGTGACCTTCGATCAGGAGCGCAGCCAGGTGACCTTTTACCGGGACAAACGCGAACCGATCGCCTTTCCCCCCCGCCGCAGCTCCGGAATGAGCTTCGCCAAGTCCGGCGCCTACTGGCGGGTCGTGGGTGTGATTCCCGGCTCGAACGCCGCCAACGCCGGCCGGGAGGAGGGCGACCTCGTCACCCGCATCAACGACGAGCCGGTGGAACGCTGGAGCCAGCAACGCTTCGAGGCCCTGGTCGCGCAGGCGAACGAGATCGCCTTCACCTTTTACGAAGGCCGCCGCGATTTCGTGCTGAAACTGAAGGTCATGGACCTCGTGCCGTAGGGCACGGCGTCCCGCCGCGCCCTCGGTTTTGGGTTTCGAGTTTTGAGTTCCGGGTTCCGAAGTCGGATTCGGAAGGCGTCACGGCGGGACGCCGCGCCCTCGGTTTCGGGTTTTGGGTTCCGCGTTCCGGGTTGCGGAATCGGAACATCCGGAACTCGGAACCTCGTTTTCTGAACCCGAAACTCGAAACCCGAAACTCGAAACTACGCGTTTCGTCGGAGGCGAAACGCCCCCATCCCATCGCACCCCGTCTCCCAGGGAAGGCTCATGACCTGCGTCTCGAGCGTGAACTGTTCGCCGGGGTCGCGTAGGAACGCCGCCACTACACGCTCGTTTTCCTCCGGGTCGATGCTGCAGGTTGAGTAAACCAGCCGGCCGCCCGGGGCCACGCATCGCGCCGCCGCACTCAGCAACGCGAGCTGCTGCTGAGCGTGCCGGGCAAAATCGCCCTCCTGCAAACGCCATTTCACGTCCACCCGGTGACGCATCACCCCGGTGTTGGAGCATGGCACGTCGATGAGCACCGCGGCATACTCGTCCGGGAGCCAGCAGGCCACCAGCGCCGCCGCCAGCGGGCCGGCCACGTTGGCCTCGACCAACACCGCCTCCACGCCTTTCACCCGCGTCAGGTTTGCCCGCAAACGCGGCAGGCGCTCTCCCGGCAGATCGACCGCGATGACCCGCCCCACCGCCGCCTGATCCTTCGTCGCAGCCGGCGTCAGGAGGCTGGTTTGCGGCGGCGGCCCGCCCGCCCGCTTCATTGCTTCGGCGGCCGCGCCCAAGGCATCGGCGATCTGCAGCGTCTTGCCGCCTGGTGCGGCGCACAGATCGAGCACCGTCTCGCCGGCCTGCGGCGCCAGCAGCTCGATCGCAAAACGCGCCGAGGGATCCTGCAGGTAAAGTTGTCCGCCCGCCAGCAACGGCTCCACCTCGCTCCAGTGGCCCGACGGCACCTCGAAGAAACCCGGCCACCGGGTCGGCCCGAGCCAGTTTGGCGGCGGTTCCGCCGTCCGCCAGCGCGCGTAAACCGGCGCCGGCTGCTGGTTCCACTCCAGCAACGCCCGCGTGGTGTCGGCGCCGTATTGCGCCAGCCAGCGGGCCACCAGCCACCCCGGATGAGAATAATATTCCGCCAGTGCTCCCGCCGCTGCCAGCCGGGGCGGCGCGACCTGGGCCGCCAGCGCACCGGCGAGCCGCCGCACCACGGCGTTGACCAATCGCGCCTCGGCCGGGCTCGCGAGGGTTTTGGCCCGCTCGACCGCATGATGCACCACCTTGGCGACCAGACCGGAATCCGCCGGCGCACCGCTCGCGTCGGGTGCCGCCTCCGGATGGAGCCCGGCTTCGAGCAGCTCATACCCCGCCACGTACAAAATCGCCCGCAAGATCAGTCGCGGCGGCCGCGGCACGAGCCGCCCGAGCGCCGCGTTCAGCCGCCCTTCATGGCGCACCACCCCGTAGACCAGGTGTTGGCAGCGGGCCCGTTCCACCCCCGTAAGGCTGCGCGGCAGGCGCTCCATCAATTCGTCGATCCGCTCGCGGCGATCGAACCAACGCCCCACGAGGCGGGCGGCCTCGGACCACGCGGCGGCGGGATTACCCGGGGGGACGGCGTTCATAACGCCAGGCCGGCGGGCGGCGGACAGGCCGTTTGCGGCGCTTTGACACACAGTTTGACAAGGGTCGGCATTCTCCGTTCAACTCTCCAATTCAGGCTCACACTCACGCAACCATGAATTCCGAAGCCGTATCTGCGCTCATCGCCAAGAATCCGTCCCTCAAGACGGCCAAAGCCAAGCTCGAGGCCATGGCGCCCGGCGCTTATGTCATGCACAAGAGCTGGGGATTCGGCCGGATCAAGAGCTTCGATGAGTCTGCCCAGCGCCTCATCATCGACTTCAAAGGCAAGAAAGGCCATCCGATGGATCCGGCTTTCTGCGTGACCACGCTGGACATCCTGTCCCCCAAACACCTGCTGGTGCGCAAGGAGACCGAGCCGGAAAAGATCGCCCAGTTGATCGCCGAGGAGCCCGCCCAGCTCATCGCCGAGGCCCTCCAGTCCTATCCCAACAACGCCACCACCGCCATCGACCTCGAAATCACGCTCGCGCAGGTGCTCGGCGAGGAAAAATTCAAAAAGTGGTGGTCCTCCGCCAAGAAGGCCATCGCCAAGGACCCCCGCATCGCGGTGCCGGAGAAGAAAACCGAGTGTTATGTGCTGCGCGACGAACCCGTCGCGGCCGAGACCGAGCTCATCGAGCAGTTCAACGCCACCCGCTCCGCCCGCCGCCGCATCCATCTCGCCGACGAGCTGCTCACCACCGCCGGCCAGCAGGAGGTCAAGGTCGACTTTGCCCTGATCCTCAAGGGCGTCGCCGACAACGTCAAAGACAGCAACCAGCTCGACGCCGCCGAGCGCCTCTACGGCGCCGTCGTCCGCGACAATCTCGCCCGGCATGCCGGGGTCGACCCCGCCACGCTTGAGCCGTCGCAATCCTCCCTCGTCGCCAACGCCCGCGACCTCACCACCATCGCCGAGAAGATTCCGGTGCACTTCCAGCGCCGCTTCCTCGAGCTGGTGAAGAACACCCACCCCATCGAGTGCCGCGACATCCTCTTCAACCTGCTCAAGTCCTCCCAGGGCAAGTTCACCACCGAGGTCATCAATTTCCTCGTCGAAAACGACTACACGGAAGACCTCGCCGCCACCCTGCAGCGCTGGCAGACCGAGCAGAATCTCCGCGCACCCGTTTTACTCTGGATCGTCAAGAACCGCCACTCGAAGAAATTTGCCAAACTGGTCAACGACCTCATCACTCCGCGGCTCCTTAGCGCCATCTTCTTCGCCATCGACTACGAGGCCCTCCAGTCCTCCAGCTCGCGTCGCATCCCGCTCGCCGACGTGCTGAGCGAGGACTCCGACCTGATTCCCGACCTCCTGGCCACGGCCGACAGCGAGACCGCCCGCGATCTCGCCAACACCCTCATGCTTAACCAGGGGTTCGAGGAGCTCACCAAGAAGTCCCTGCTCGCGCGCTTCATCAAGATTTTCCCCTCGATCCAGTCGCTCGTCGCCGCCGATGCCGAGGGCAAGGACGAGCAGCTCCTCGTCTCCCGTCCCAGTTACGAGCGCAAACGCACCGAATACGAGGTCCTCATCTCGAAGCGCATCCCGGAAAACTCCCGCGCCATCGCCGCCGCCCGCGAGCATGGCGATCTCCGCGAAAACTCCGAATTCAAGATGGCCAAGCAGGACCAGACGCTCCTCATGGCCCAGAAATCGCAGCTCGAGCGCGATCTCGCCCACGCCCGCATCACGGACTTCAAGGACGCCGCCACCGACCAGGTGGGCATCGGCAACATCGTCGAGCTGAAGACCGACGCCGGCGCCATCCAGCGCTTCAGCATCCTCGGCGCCTGGGACGGCGATCCCGCCCAGCACATCATTTCCTACAAGACGCCCCTCGGCCTGGCCCTCCTCGCCAAGAAAATCGGCGATCGCGTACAGGTGAAGACCGGCAACTCCGACGAGAAATACACCGTTGTGCGGATCGCCCGCTACGCGGACACGGCAGGCGCTTAACGAAAACCTTGCGCTCACGCCGCCGCCCGGTTCGCTGGGCGGCGTCGTTTTTTCCGCGTGCTGCTTCTCCTCAAAGGCTTCGTGATCGGTTTCGCCGTGGCCGCCCCCATCGGGCCGGTGGGCCTCCTGTGCATCCGGCGTTCGATCGCCGACGGCAAGCTGCGGGGCTTCGTCACCGGCCTGGGCGCCGCCGTGGCGGATGCTTTCATGGCCACCGTCGTGGTCTTCGGCGTGACGTCGATTACCGCCTTCATCACCAGCCACGTGCTTTCCTTCCACTTTCTCGGCGGGCTGATCCTGCTGGGCATGGGCATCGCTGCCATGCGTGCCCACCCACGGGTCCGCAGCGACAGCCCGCTGCACGCGCCCAACCTGCACATGGCCTTCCTCTCGACCATCGCGCTCACGCTTGCCAACCCGGTGACGATGTTCTCGCTGCTCGGCATCTTCACGGCCTTCGGCGTGATGCTGCACACGGTGGGCTGGCTGCAACCCAGCTACCTCGTGGCGGGAGTCTTCCTGGGCTCGACCGCCTGGTGGGTGCTGCTCTGCTATTTCGCCGAGTGGTTCGGGCGCAAGCTCAACACCAATCTCCTGCGCACGATCAACATTGCCGTCGGCCTGCTCCTCATCGCCTTCGGCGCCTACGAACTGTACCAGCTCGCGGCGCGGTTGATGTAGCCGGCAAAGTGGCAGCGGCGTCTCGCCAGGTCGCGTCGCCGATCCGAGGTAGGGCGGCTTATCCTTAAGCCGCCGTCCCGTTGCCCACGCTCGGCGCGTTAAGGATAACGCGCCCTACCAGCGATCCCGCCTTCCACCCTTCCTCTCCAACGGGCACAGCCGGTTGTTAACGATCGGGTCGGGCCCCGCCCGACCCGATCCTACATATTTGCTTTTCGGCGCGGATTTATCAGCCTCGCCCTCCGTTGAACGCTTCCTGGGACATCCTCAAAACCCTCTCCGACCCCACGCGTCTGCGCCTTCTCGCCCTGCTGATGCGCGAGGAACTCGCGGTCGCCGAGCTCCAGGAAATCCTCGGCATGGCGCAATCGCGCATCTCCTCGCAGCTCGCCCTCCTGCGGCAGGCCGACCTGGTGACTGACCGGCGCGATGGCAAAAAAGCCTTTTATTCGCTGCGCCCCGGTCTGCCGCCCACCCAATTGGCCCTGCTGCGCAGCGCCGTTGAGTCGGTGGCCGAACTCGCCGTCATGGGTGAGGACCGCGACAACCTCGACCGCATCCTGCAGAAACGCCGCCGCCAGTCGGAGCAATATTTCAACCTGATCGCCGGCAAGCTGGGCAAGGGCTACTGCCCCGGCCGCTCGTGGGAGGCGATCGGCCATCTCGCGCTGCGCCTGGTGCCCTCCATCGTCGTGGCCGACCTCGGCGCCGGCGAAGGCCTCATCTCGCAATTGATCGCGCGTCGTGCGGCGAAAGTGTGGTGCATCGACAACTCGCCCCGCATGGTCGAGGTCGGCACCGAACTCGCCCGGAAAAACGGTCTCGCCAATCTTACCTACAAGCTCGGCGACATCGAAGCCGTGCCCCTGCCGGACAAGGCGGTGGACGTCGCGATCCTCAGCCACGCATTGCACCACGCGCAGCATCCGCAGCAGGCGGTGAACGAAGCCTTCCGCATCCTCCAGCCCGGCGGCCAGCTCCTCGTGCTCGACCTGCACGAGCACACTTTCGAGAAAGCCCGCGAGCTCTACGCCGACGTGTGGCTGGGCTTCAAGGAAAGCGCCCTGCACGGTTTTTTGAAGAAAGCGGGTTTCCAGAAAGTCGAAGTCACCGCCGTGGCGAAAGAGCCCAGCGAACCCTTCTTCGAAACCCTCCTCGCCACCGGGCTGAAAGCCTCACGCTAGACACGCTCCCGCCTGTTGCGGGAATTACTAAAGTCCGGATCTATGTAGGTCCGGCCGATGGACGGGTAGCCTTCACGTAGCCTTGCCGTCTCGCGCTTTATGCGGCTGGCTTTCCGCCATGCCCGTATTCCATTCAGCCAATACTGTAAGGGCAAATAACACTGTTAGCCAAAATACTATGCCAATACGTGCTGCGTGCTTGTATTTTGGTTTCGCCCTCGCCACTGCGCTGGCGAACCCGAGCATTATTTTTCACGAGTCGTATATCGAGTCAGAAGATCTGACGATTACTGTGGACGGCGAATACGCCAATTTCCTTGGCAACTTTGTGTTCCGTTCATCTCGGAACGCGCCCGAGAACGAAACCGAATTAGCGGCGTGTATCGAGGTCCCGATTTGGGTGCCAGCCCACTCGGATGAGGTGAATGGCCCAATCGCCCGTTTTCTGGCGACATTTCCGACGAAGAAGCTCGCTTGGATCAAGCCGGAGACGAGGCCACTCGTTGATGAGGTTATTGGCTTAACGATCAAGGCCGGAGATAAGCTGGTTCCGTATAAAACCTTCCCTTCATATGCCTACGGGGAAAGGGGAGTTTCGCGGGCGTGGACGAGACAGGACGTACGTTGCGTGTATTTTCGGGAGTTCTTCGATTCCTCGTCGCTGAAAGACGGCGCGAAGATCGTTCTTACTTACCGCCAGCCGCTGATTAGGGTAGGCGAAAAGCGATTGCTTTTTTATGTGCCTATTTTCCGGAATCTCAGCCCTGAGCTATTGCGGATGAATCTAAAAAATTACCATATCACAGTGCAATGTTCCCCGGGAGAAACTCTTTCGGCCACTTCAGAGCTTACTTACTACGCGGCAAACTCCAGCCATCAATTACATGTACTGCCAGAACATGAGCGGGCGATCGAGATTGAGATCGAAAAGGCTGACCAGCCGTCAGATCCAGCGCCCACCGCCGTCCATCCTTCTGCCGGGCAGAACGCGCGTTTGCCGTAGGCATAGCACATCGTTGACGTCGGCAAAACGCTCCCATGCCCCAAACCTACCGCTATCATCACCTCGGCATACCGACGACCGAGGACTTTCCGGGCGCGACGCATCTGGCCGCGCTAAAGATGTCCGTATCGGACCACTTGGCGACGCCCTACGGGATTCAGTGGATGAAGTTCGATGCCGATTGCAACTTCCCGGAACTCGTGAAGCGCGTGCCGCATGTCGCCTTTGAGGTCGACGACCTGCGCGCCGCGATCCGCGGAAAGAAAGTCATCATCGAGCCGAACGAGCCCGCCCCGGGCATCCTGGTTGCCTTCATCGAGGAAGCCGGCGCCCCCATCGAGTTTCTCCAAATCGAAAAAAGAACAAGGCAAGCTCACTCGGCCACGACAGATTGACCACGGATCGCACGGATAGTCACGGATAGGTGGATCGATAATCCGTGCACATCCGCGAAATCCGTGGTTTCCGTTTCCGGAAGTTGGATTGCGGCGGAGCCGCTCTGGGTGTTTCGTGGTGAAATCCGGCTGAACTAGTGGTAGATCCCACTGCACTTTTAAGCTGAAACAGGAGTTAAACCACAGATGTACACAGATTCACACAGATACGGTTGGAGTTCGGAGAGAATAGGCTGGCATCGAATAGTGCGCACGGTTGGTCGCCTGAATTCTTTCATCTGTGTCCATCTGCTAGGTTCATCTGTGGTTAATAATCAGTGGGCTTGGGTTTGGTTGCCACTCCACCGCGCCAGGTTCATCTGTGGTTAAATGAAAATCAGAGTTCGAGTTTAAGGATTACAACATGTCCCAACACCCGCCCCGTCCCGAGATCGTCGAGCCG
>Ga0335071_10003516_pt1 | contig 16471 bp, 13 predicted proteins | sample Lox_Sample_15_FD_206724 | JGI IMG/M metagenome (GOLD analysis project Ga0335071, IMG submission 206724) | Soil microbial communities from Loxahatchee National Wildlife Refuge, Florida, United States - Lox_Sample_1.5 | ecosystem: Environmental > Terrestrial > Soil > Wetlands | place: USA... | reverse complement strand
GACCTCTGGACGGCCGACGAGTGCTTCATCACCGGCACCGGCGCGGAGGTCATCGCCGTGGTCAAGCTCGACGGCCGGGAGATCGGAAACGGCAAGCCCGGCCCGGTGACCAACCGCGTGTTGACCGAGTTCCGCCAACGGGTGCTCGCCGAGGGGACGCGGATCTGACGCCGGCGCCCCGGCGGGCGGGGCCGTTTTACACCCGGTCTTGCCACCCGGCACGGCCGTGGCATGATTGCTGCAGGGTTAAACAAAACCGGCGTGCGGTTGCCTCACATTTGTGCGGCGGGCGTCGCCGATTCCCGGCATCGTGTTATATTACCGTCATGGCCAACTCCTTGAAATGCGACCTCTGCGGCAAGCCCGCGACCGTCCATCTCACGCAGATCGTCAACAACAAGATCCACAAGGTTGACCTCTGCGAGGAGTGCGCGAAGGAGAAGGGCGTGACCGACCCGAGCGGCTTCTCGCTCGCGGACCTGCTCCTGAAGGCCTCACTCAACCCCGAGACGGCGACGGAGACGGTGCGCTGCGAGCAGTGCGGCTTCACGCAGGCGGATTTCAAGAAGCTTGGGCGGTTCGGCTGCCCGGCCTGCTACGAGGCCTTCAAGGAGGTCATCGACCCGTTGCTGTCCAACATGCACAAGGGCTCGGTGCACGTCGGCAAGGTGCCGCAGCGCGCGTTGGAGCGTAAGTCCCTCTACGATAAGCTCACCCAGCTGCAGTCGGACCTCGACCAGGCCATCAAGGCCGAGCGGTACGAGGATGCGGCGCGGTTCCGGGATGAGATCCACCAAGTCAAGCAGGCCTTCGGCGGGCCGACGCCGGATTGAGATGAAAATCGCCCCACTCTTTGAATCGCAGGCCGAGCAGAGCGATGCGGCGGCCGGGAAGTGCGCGATCGTGCTCACGACCCGCGTGCGGCTGGCGCGCAACCTCGCCGGCCGGCCGTTCCCCGGCTGGGCCAAAGAGGCGCAGCGCAGCGACATGTTGGCCGAGGGTCTGGAGGCCGTCGCCCGCCTGCCGCAGATGAAAAAGGCGCTGAGCCTGACGCTGGAGGAGCTGACCGACCTCGAGAAGCAGATCCTGGTCGAGCGCCACCTCATCAGCCGGGAGCTGAGCGCCGCCAAGCACGGCGCCGGCGTGGTCATCAGCCGCGACCAGTCCACCTCCGTCATGATCAACGAGGAGGACTACCTCCGGATCCAGGTCCTGCGCGCCGGCTTCCAGCTCAAGAAGGTGTGGACCACGGTCAACGCGCTCGACACCGGGCTGGAGGACGGCCTGAACTACGCCTTCTCGCCCACGCTCGGCTACCTCACCGCCTGCCCGACCAACCTCGGCACCGGCATGCGCGCCTCGGCCATGATGCACCTGCCGGCGCTCGTCATCTCCAACCAGATGGAGAAGGTCGTGCGCGCCGTGAACCAGCTCGGGATGGCGGTGCGCGGGCTCTTCGGCGAGGGTTCGGACGCCAGCGGCAGCATCTTCCAGATCTCCAACCAGACCACGCTCGGCGAGGCCGAGGAGGAGATCATCAAGCGCCTGTCCAGCGTGTTGAACACGATCATTGAGCACGAGCGCAACGCCCGCGCCAAGCTGCTCGAGACCGACGCGAACAAGCTCTTCGACAAGATCGGCCGGGCCTTCGGCATCCTGCAGCACGGCCGGCTGCTCACCTCGGCCGAGGTCATGAATCTCCTCTCCCTGGTGCGCCTGGGGATCGACCTCAGCGTCTTCCCCGAGGAGCGGCGGCCCCAGATCGACCGCCTGTTCATCGAGGCCCAGCCCGGCCACATCCAGTATGCGGCCCACGGCACCTTCGAGTCCGGGGAGCGCGACCTCCTCCGCGCGCGGTTGCTGCGCAGCGAATTCGCCGCCTTCAGCGCGCCCGATTTCAACGTCACCGGCAAGAACTGACCTTTTCCCATGGAACCCTTGAACAATTTCACGCCCCGGGCGCAGCAGGTGCTCGCGCTCGCGCGCAAGGAAGCCGACCGCTTCCACCACAACTACGTCGGCACCGAGCACATCCTGCTCGGCCTGATCAAGCTCGGCCAGGGGGTCGCCGTCAGCGTGCTCCAGAAGATGGGGCTCGACCTCGAGACGGTCCGCGCCGCGGTCGAGAAGCAGGTCGGCACCGGCACCGAGACCAAGACCACCGGCAGCATTCCCTACACCCCGCGCGTCAAGAAGGTGCTGGCGCTGGCGAGCAAGGAGGCGAAGACCCTCAACCACAGCTACGTCGGCACCGAGCACATCCTCCTCGGCCTCCTGCGCGAGGGCGAGGGCGTGGCGGCGCGCGTGCTCAAGTCGCTCGACGTCGACATCGAGCGCACCCGCCAGGAAATCCTCCGCGAGCTTGACCCGCAGTTCTCCGGCGAGGGCGGCGAGGAGGCGGCCGCGCCGTCGCCGCGCGGCGGCGGGCCGGAGGAGAAGAAGGAGGTCAAGACGCCCGCGCTCAAGGCGTTCGGCCGCGACCTCACCGAGCTGGCGCGCAAGGGCGAGCTCGACCCGGTGGTCGGCCGGCGCACCGAGATCCGCCGGGTGATCCAGATCCTCTGCCGCCGGACGAAGAACAACCCCGTCCTGATCGGCGAGGCCGGCGTGGGCAAGACCGCCATCGTCGAGGGCCTGGCGCAGGAGATCGCCTCCGGCGTCGTGCCGGAGCTCCTGCTGGAGAAGAAGGTCATCACCCTCGACCTCGCGCTCATGGTCGCCGGCACCAAGTACCGCGGCCAGTTCGAGGAGCGCATCAAGGCGGTGATGGACGAGATCCGCCGGTCCAAGAGCGTCATCCTCTTCATCGACGAGCTGCACACCATCGTCGGCGCCGGCGCGGCCGAGGGCGCGATGGACGCCTCCAACATCTTCAAGCCCGCGCTCTCCCGCGGCGAGCTGCAGTGCATCGGCGCGACCACCCTGAACGAGTACCGCAAGTACATCGAGAAGGACAGCGCGCTCGACCGCCGCTTCCAGGCGATCAAGGTCGAGGCGCCCTCGGTCGACGACACCATCCTCATCCTCAAGGGCATCCGCGGGAAGTACGAGGACCACCACAAGGCGGTCTTCACCGACAAGGCGATCGAGTCCGCCGCCAAGCTGTCCGACCGCTACATTACCGGGCGCTTCCTGCCCGACAAGGCGATCGACGTGATGGACGAGGCCGGCTCGCGCGCCCGCATCGGGGCGCTCAGCCGCCCGCCCGACGTCGAGGCCCTGAACAAGGAGATCGAGTCCGTCTGCGCCCAGAAGGAGGAGGCCATCTCCCAGCAGCACTTCGAGGAGGCGGCCAAGTACCGCGACAAGGAGAAGCAGCTGCGCGCCAAGCTCGAGCAGATCACCGAGGAATGGAAGAAGCAGCGCGAGGAGAAGCGCGTCACGATCGACGAGGAGCTGATGATGCAGGTCGTCGCCGACTGGACGGGCATCCCGCTCAGCCGGATGGAGCGCAAGGAGAGCGAGAAGCTGCTCCAACTCGAGGGCGAGCTGCAGAAGGTGATCATCGGCCAGGACGCGGCCACCATCGCCATCGCCCGCGCCCTGCGGCGCTCGCGCGCCGACCTGAAGGATCCGCGCCGGCCGATCGGGTCGTTCCTCTTCGTCGGCCCCACCGGGGTGGGCAAGACCGAGCTCGCGAAGCAGCTGGCGGCGGCGATGTTCGCCAGCCAGGACGCGATCATCCAGTTCGACATGTCGGAGTACATGGAGAAGTTCTCCGTCTCGCGGCTCATCGGCTCGCCCCCGGGCTACGTCGGCTACGAGGAGGGCGGCCAGCTCACCGAGCAGGTGCGCCGGCGGCCCTACGCCGTCATCCTTTTCGACGAGGTCGAGAAGGCCCACCCCGACGTCATCCAGCTGCTGCTGCAGATCCTGGAGGACGGCCGCCTGACCGACTCGCTCGGCCGCACGGTCGATTTCCGGAACACGATCATCATCATGACCTCCAACGTGGGGGCGCAGCAGCTCCAGCGGCAGACGAGCATGGGCTTCGCCGCCGCGGGCAAGGACGACTTCCACGACCACGAGAAGATGCGCGAGAAGGTGCTCGAGGAGGCGAAGCGGATCTTCAAGCCCGAGTTCCTCAACCGCATCTCGGATATCGTCTTCTTCCGGCCGCTGAACAAGGACGACCTGCTGAAGATCGTCGACCTCGAGGTGGCCAAGGTGGCGAAGCGGATTGCCGACAAGAAGATCGTGCTCGAGTTCACGCCCGAGGCCAAGCAGCTGCTGATCGAGAAGGGCTACGACGAGAAGTACGGCGCGCGCCCGCTGCGCCGGGCCGTCGAGCAGTACCTCGAGGACCCCCTGGCGGAGGCCGTCCTGCGCGGCAACGTCAAGGAGGGCGAACCGATCAAGGTCGTGCGCGAGGGCGACCGGCTGGAGTTCAAGCAGCAGGCGGCGGCGGCCGGCACCACCGGCGTCTCCTCCTGAGCGGCGGCTCCCCCCGACCTGGGGATCGCCGGCGGCGTTGCCAGCCGCCGGCTTTTTGTTTTCGCTCCCGGTGATGCGCGCGCCGACATTCCTCCTCAGCGTCCTGATGGTGGCGGCCGCCGCCGCGGTCGCGGCGGAGATCCCGGCGGACGAACTGGGCCACGCCCCGACCGCCGCGCGCGTGGCCGCCCTGCAGGCGGAGGCCGCGCAAACCGGCTGGGGACCGGTCGCCGCCGGCCTGCGCGCCGCGGCCGTCGGCCTGTACGAGCAGAACCAGGCCGCGGCCCAGTCGTGGTATTACCTGTACCGCTGGGCGGAGCTGTTCAGCCTTTCGGAACACGACGCGGTGGCCGGCTGGGTGGGCAACGTCCGCCGCGCCGGAGCCGCCGGGTCGGGCATGAACCTGGCCGTCCCGGCGAGCCGGCAGCCGCTGGCGGCCCTGTGGCCGCCCGAACTGCAGGCTTATGCGATGGCCTCGCCGGAATTCTCGAGCCAGTTCTTCACCCTGATCTCGCCGCTCGACCAGCCGTCGATGGCGCTGTCCATTTTGGCCGGCATCTGGCTGAGGGATCCGGCGACGTTCCGGAACTACCCCGGCCTCGCGATCGCGATCGCGGTGGTCTACGATGTGCCGCCGCCGCCCGGCTGGCCCCACCGCCAGGTGAGCCCGCAGGCGCTGCCGCGGCGCCTGCTGCCGCCGGTGACCGTCTTCGCGTTTTTCGTCAACGCCGACCGGACCGGGGCCACGCTCCAGCATCTGCAGCAGCTCCCGGCGGCGGACCTGAAGTTCGTCGTCGATGTCGGGCCCGATTTTGACGAGCTGACGTGGGCTCAGAAGAACATCTCGGTCCCGCTGTCCCAGCTCGCCAAGACCTACGACGTCATCCGTTACCGGCGCGACCGGGTCACCGGCGGGGCGATGATGTGGCCCCAGCCCACCTACCGCCTGCAGGACATCCTTCAGGCGGGAGGCATCTGCGTGGACCAGGCGTATTTCGCCGCCATGGTCGGCAAGGCCAAGGGCGTGCCGACGCTGCTGTTCCGCGGCGCGGGGCTGGACGGCCGCCACGCCTGGTTCGGCTACCTCGACGGCAGCCGGCACTGGCAGCTGGATTGCGGCCGGTACGCCGAGCAGAAATTCGTCGCCGGCCTGGCGTTCGACCCGCAGACGTGGACCAACATCTCAGACCACGAGCTGGCCTTCCTGAGCGAGGGCTTCCGCCGCCTGCCGTTGTACCAGCAGTCGCTGGTGCACGCCCAGTTTGCGGAGGTCTATCTCCGGGCCGGCCATTTCACCGCCGCGGCGCGCGCCGCCCGCAGCGCGGTCAACATCGAGCCCCGCAACCTCGACGCCTGGTACCTCCTGCTCTCCGCGCTGCAGCAGGGGCATGCCGCCGCGCCCGAGGTCGAGGGCGGGCTGCAGGAGGCGGCCCGCGCGTTTGCGCGCTACCCCGACGTGGAGTCCGAGTTCCGCACCCTCTACATCCGGAGCCTCCGCGCCCGGGGAGAGGGCAGCCTCGCCGACCAGGTCGAGCGCAGCACCGCGCGGAAATACGAGGGCAGCCGCACGGACCTCAGCGTGCAGCAGGCCGCGGACATGCTGCGCCGGAGCCTGGCGAACGACGACCTGAATGGCCGCATCCGCACCTTCTACAGTCTCCTCGCCAACTACGGCCGCGGCGGCGGCATCGATTTCTACGACCAGATCGTGTTCCCGTTCGTCGACCACCTGCTGCAGAACGGCCAGGCGACGGAGGCGGCGCAGGCGGTGATCCAGGCGCGCCGGACGCTCCGGGTGGAGCCGAACACGCAGCTGGACTCCGAGCTCTCGGCCCTGGCGGACCGCGTGCAGCAGGCCCAGCGGTAGGGCATCTGGTCCCGAGTTGTGGCCGGGGTCGCCGACCCCGGCTACAGGTCAGCTGAATTCGTCGCCCGGCCCGTCCGGCCGGCCCGCGTCGCTGAAGTCACGGTTGGCAGACCGTCGCAAGGGCCTGCTCGGTTCCGGTCAGCAGCGCCTCCGGGCCCACCGGCCGGCCGGTGGCGTGGACCATCCAGAGATCGGGCGTGACCCGGCCTTCCACCGCCATGCGCTCGAACTCCGGGCCGATGGCGCCGGCGCGCCGCATCTGGGCCTCGACCTGCACCGCGACCAGCGACGCCACGAAGTAGTTGGGCAGATAGAGCGGAATCTCGATCATGTGCGAGTAGATGCCGAGCAGCACGACGTCCTGCCGGTGGAAGACCGGCGCGAAGTAGCGGTTCCAGGTGGCGCGCGCGATCTGCACCGTGGCGTCGCGCAACTCCGGCGGCGTCGCTTGCGGATGGGCGTACATCCAGCGCCAGACCTCGATCTCGACACGGGCCACGCCGGCCATCTCGTAGGCCGACCAGAAGTCGTCGAGCGTCTTGCCGGCCGCCTGGCGCGCGTCCGGCTGCGGCCGGCCGAGCAGCTCCAGGTCGTGGCCCTGGAAGACGAACGCCAGCGCCTCGGTGAAACCGTTGTTGGGCACGCCGTGCAGCAGCGTGTGGTCGATCCGGTTGAGCGAGAAGGTCTGCTCCACGTTGTGCCCCATCTCGTGGACGGCGATGTTGTAGCCCTTGTAGTTCATCCCGGTTCTCTCCACCCGCGTGCGCAGGTGGGCCGGCGCGGTGCGCATCTCGGCGCCCATGGCGTGGCCGGAGCCGCGCGCCGGATCCACGACGATGTTGGCCGCGAGGTAGCGCGCCTGCTCCGGGGTGAAGCCGAGCTTGAGGAGCAGGTTGGGAATGTCCTGCTGGTAGGCGGCGGCGGTGGGGTATTTGGCCGCCACCTGGGCGTCGAGCTGGGCCTCGGTGAGTTGGCTGTCCGGGCGGAAGCCGTTGTACCAAAGGTCGAAGGGTTCCAGCGGCCGGCCGAGGCGGGACTCGATGAGGCGCGCCACCCGCGGCACGAGGGGCGAGGTCAGGATCTGGTCGATCATGGCATCGACCTGTTCCTCGCGAATCTGCAGATTCTCGTCGAACTGGCGGGCCAGCGCGGTGGGCGCCGTGGGCGAATACGCGTCGAGCTGGCGCTGCGCCGCGAAGAGGCGCAGCAGCATCGCGTAGCGCGTCGCGGGCTCGGGGGTGGCGTCCGCGGCGGTCGACTTCACGGCGGCGGGATCCGAGTCGCGCGCGGCGGCGGGCCGCACCTCGTTCGAGACCGGATTCCAGTCCACGCCGGGATTGTTGACCACGACCGCGGGGATGGTCTGGGTGACGATGCGCTCCATGGCCCGCTGGATCAGCCGCTGTTTGGCCAGGCCGTCGTGCGCGTCGGCATAGTCGGCCTTGATCTCGTCGCGCAGGTTCCAATGGCTGAGGAGCCGCATGCCGGGCGGAAAGAGACGCCGGCCGTCGGCGTCGACCAGGTGGTGCATCCAGAGGTTGTAGTCGGCGATGTACTGGCCGGTGATCGCGTCGGCCTCGGCCAGCGCGAGGTTGACCTCCGCCGGCACGCGCTTGGCGAAGCGCTCGGCCAGCCGGACCTCGGCCCACTCGCGCCGGCTCCAACCGGCGCCGTCGTGCAGGCGCTCGTCGAGGGTGGTCAGCGGGAAGTTGAGCAGGACCACGAAGGCGAGCTTGTTGGCGAAGAAGTCGTCGGTCACGTGGGCCGACGGGTCGTAGGCGCCGAACTGCTCGTCGAAGGGGAGCACGGGGCCGAGGTCGAGGTCGAGCTGCTGGCGGAAGGCGCGGGTGATCTCCTGCATGTGGCCGTCGAGCTGCTCGCACAGGGTCTCGAACCGGTTGAACATCGTGTCGCGGGTGGCGGGATCGCCGGCGAAGTTGGCGCGGACGAAGGCCTCAAACGCGGCGCGGTCGCCGTCGCCGGCGCGCCAGAATTCGGCAACCTGGCGCAGCCCGCGCTGGGCGCGCGCCTGCTGGCCGGCGCCATAGCGGCCGGCCAATTCCGGCGTCAGGGCGCTGACCGCGTCCGGCAGCCAGGCCGGGGCGGCGGGGTTGGACGGGGGGAGTTCGGCGGCGCCGAACGCGGGGGCGAGGGCGGCCGCGAGGCCGAGCACGAGGCGGGCGGCCATCCGGCGGGCGGAGCGGGGCAACGGGGAGGGCATGGCGGAGGGGGTTGAAGCCGGGCAAAAGCGAAAGGCAGAACGGGCGCGGAGGCGAATCATTGCGCGCCGGGCGCCGGGGCGGCCACGGAGAGAAACGCGGCAAGGGCGGGGGCGGGCGACGGCGGCTGCTTCCAGCCGACCACGAGGCGGCTTTCGGGCGCGGGACCCTCGAGGGGACGAAAAATCACCTCCGGAGGAAGCTGGCGGGCCTCCGACGGACACATGAACGTTGCGCCGAGCCCGGCGCGCACCAGTCCGGTGCCGTTGGCGCGCGGCCACACCTCCTCGGCGATCTGCGGCGTCACGCCGGCGCGGGCAAACGCGGCGAGGACGCGATCGTAGAACCCCGGGTTGTGCGCGCGCGGGAACAGCACGAACGGCGTCGCCGCGAGGCTGCGCAGGCGCAGGTGGGCGCGGGCGGCGAGGGGATGGCCGGCGGGCAGGAGCACGCCGTTCTTTTCGTGCAACAGCACCCGCGTTTGGACGCCCGGGACCGGCGCCTCGGGATGGAAAAAGCCGCAGGCGAGCTCGTCGGCCTGCAGCGCCGCCAGCTGGGCCGAGGTCGGCGACTCGCTCAGTTCGATCCGGATGCCCGGGAACCGGCGGTGAAATTCCCGCAGGATGCCCGGCAGCACCGTGGCCATCGCGAGGCCGGTGTAGGCCACGCGCACGTGCCCCACGCGCCCCGCCGCGACCGCCTGCAGCTCCCCCGGCACGCGCGCGAGCGAACGCAGCAGCGGCTCGACGCGCTCGGCCAGCAGCCGGCCGGCGGGCGTGAGCTCCACCCGGCGGCGGGTGCGCGCAAACAGGGGCGTCCCCAGCGCCCGCTCCAGCTGCGCGATCTGGCGGCTGAGCGCCGGCTGCGCGACCGCCAGGACTTCCGCCGCCCGCCGGAAATGGAGGTGGCGGGCCACTTCGCGGAAATAGACGAGGTGGCGGAGCTCGAAGGGGTATTGATACTCGCGAGGCATCACCGGGCACAAAACAAGTATTTCCCCGGCATGGCAAGGTTTTGCTAGAGTGAGGGTGAAAGTGAAGCTGAGAGTGGTGTCGAACCGCTCCTGGGTTCATTTTCCCCTTTCCCCCTCACTCTCCCCCTTACGCTCACTCCCCCGCCCATGTCCAAGTCGCTGTTTCAAAAAGTCTGGGACGCGCACGCCGTGCGCACGCTGGCCGACGGCCAGACCCAGCTGCTCATCGGCACCCACCTGATCCACGAGGTCACCAGCCCGCAGGCGTTCGGGATGCTCCGCGACCTCAGGCTGCCGGTGCTCATGCCGCACCGGACCTTCGCCACGGTCGACCACATCGTGCCGACGGACCAGTTCCAGGAGCCGTACCGCGATCCGCTGGCGCAGGCCATGATGGACGAGCTGCGGAAGAACTGCCGGGAATTCGGCATCACCTTCTTCGACCGGTCGACCGGCCGCCAGGGCATCGTGCACATCGTCGGCCCCGAGCAGGGCATCACCCAGCCGGGCACGACGATCGCCTGCGGCGATTCGCACACCAGCACGCACGGCGCGTTCGGCGCGATCGCCTTCGGCATCGGCACGACCCAGATCCGCGACGTGCTCGCCACGCAGACCATGGCGATCGGCCGGCTGAAGGTCCGCCGCATCAACGTCACCGGCCGGCTGAGCCCCGGGGTCTACGCCAAGGACGTCATCCTGCACATCATCCGCACGCTGGGCGTCAACGGCGGCACCGGCTACGCCTACGAATACGGCGGCGCGGTGTTCGATCGCTTCTCGATGGAGGAGCGCATGACCGTCTGCAACATGTCGATCGAGGGCGGCGCGCGCGCCGGCTACGTCAATCCCGACGAGACGACCTTCGCCTACCTCGAGGGCCGCCCGTACGCGCCGAAGGGCGCCGCCTGGACCGCCGCGGTGGCGCGGTGGCGCGCCTGCGCCAGCGACCCCGGCTGCGCCTATGACGACGTCGTGACGCTGCGCGGCGAGGAGATCCCGCCGACCGTGACGTGGGGCATCAACCCGGGGCAGGGCCTCGCGGTGCATGAGACGGTGCCCGATCCGGCGCAGGCCCGCGATGCCGCCGAGAAGGCCTCGATCGAGGAGGCGCTGGCCTACATGAAACTGCCGCCCGGCGCCCCGATCCGCGGCACGAAGATCGACGTGGCCTTCCTCGGTTCCTGCACCAACGGGCGCCTCACCGATTTCCAGGAGGTGGCGAAATACCTCCGCGGCCGGCGCGTCGCGGCCGGCGTGAAGGCCATCGCCGTGCCCGGCTCGCAGGCGGTCGGCCGCCTCTGCGCCGAGCTCGGGCTCGACCGCGTGTTCCGCGACGCGGGCTTCGAGTGGCGCGACGCGGGCTGCTCGATGTGCCTGGCGATGAACCCCGACAAGCTGGTGGGCGACCAGCTCTGCGCCAGCTCGTCCAACCGCAACTTCAAGGGCCGGCAGGGCAGCCCCACCGGCCGGACCATCCTCATGAGTCCGCTCATGGTGGCGGCCGCGGCGGTGACCGGCCGCGTCAGCGACGCCCGGGAGGTCTTCGGCCTCAGCGGCTGAGGCCGCCGGTTCAGGGTTCCGGGTTCAGCGTTCCGCGTTGAGCCAACCCTGAACTCCGAACTCTGAACCCTGAACCATTTTCAACCATGTCTCTAGCAAAGATCACCACGATCACCGGCCGCGGCGTCCACGTGCCCGGCAACGACATCGACACCGACCGCATCATCCCGGCGCGCTTCATGAAGTGCGTCACCTTCGATGGACTCGGCGAATTCCTGTTCCACGACGTCCGGCATGACCCCGAGGGGAAACCGCGCCCGCATCCGCTGAACGATTCCCGGTTCCGGGGCGCGACCATCCTGCTCTCGGGCGCGAATTTCGGCTGCGGCAGCTCGCGCGAGCACGCGCCCCAGGCTCTCCAGAAGGCCGGCTTTCGCGCCGTGGTCGCCGAGGGCTTCGCCGAGATCTTCTTTGGCAACAGCACCGCGCTCGGCATCCCCTGCCTGAGCGCCGGTCGCGCCGACTTGGAGCGGCTCGCGGCCGCCATCGCGGCCAACCCGGCCGTCGAGCTGACGGTGGATGTCGCGAAGGGCGAGATCCGCTTCGCCGGCCAGACCGTCAGGGCCGCGATGCGCGCCAGCGCCCGGGACGCGCTGGTGAACGGCCGGTGGGACGCCATCGGCGAGTTGCTGGAGGGAGTGGAGAGCGTAAAAAAGATCGCCGCGGGCCAGCCGTATATGGCAGCCTGAACTCTCCCAGGGGATTGACGCCGAAAAATTAATGAATCTTTTTGGCCGTTCGGGCGTCTATTCCCTGATCCTCCCCCCATGCTCATTCTCCCCACGCTGGCCGTCATCGAAATCTTCAAAGGCGCGGGACTGCTGATCTACCCCCTGGGCATCTGCTCGGTGGCCGCAGTCTACATCATTTGCGAGCGCACCTACGCGCTCCGCCGCAATGTGATCATGCCCCAGGACCTGGTCGACGCGATCGTCCGGAACAAGCCGTATTCCGGCGGCCGCCACTCGGTGCTGGCGCGGATCCTGGAGTTCTCCCAGGAGCACGGACACGACGCGGACGCCACCGAGGCCTACGCCCGCCTGGAGATCAACCGCATGGAGCGGGGCATCCCGTACCTCTACATCATCTACGCGGCGGCCCCGCTGCTTGGCCTCACCGGCACGGTCACCGGCCTGCTCCGGGTGTTCTCCCAGATCGCGCCGGACACCGGCCTGCCGGATCCGGTGGCCTTCACCAAGGGCGTCGCGCTCGCGCTCTCCGCGACGGTGCTGGGCCTGAGCATCGCCATCCCGTCGCTGGTCGGCGGCGGCTACCTCGAGCGCAAGGTGGAGAGCTACGGCGTCCAGATCGAGTCGCTGCTGGAGCGGATCAACAGCCGTCGCGCCGGCGCGGCGCCCGAGCCGGCGGAGGCCTCCCTGCGCTAGCGCCCGGGCCCCGCCACTGTCCGCCCCTTCGCCATGGCTCTCCTCAGGAAAAGTCGCCGGCGGCCGGAGCTGAACCTGGTGCCGTTGATTGACGTGCTCACCATGCTCATCTTCTTCGCGTTCGTGACCATGCAGTTCAAGACCGTGGCCACGCTCAACATCACGCTGCCCAAGGTCGAGACCGCCGGCAAAAACGAATTCAAGGGCTCCGTCACCATCGCGGTCGACCGCGAGGGCAAGATGACCTTCAACGGCAAGCCCGCGAGCGAGCTCCAGCTCACCAGCCTGCTCGAGGCGGTACGCAACATCGACCGCAACATCCCCGTTCTCATCCAGGCCGACCAGGACACGCCGATCAAGAACGTCACGTTCGTGATGGACTCCTGCCGCAAGACCGGCCTGAACAAGTTCAGCCTGCAGTCGCGCTGAGGCCGGCCGTCCGACCACTCACGGCTTCCCTCCGGCGGCCTTCTGCGCCATCATAGGACGATGAAGATCGTCATCACCGGCGCCACGCGCGGCCTCGGCCTCGCGCTGGCGGAACGGTGGATCGCCGAGCACCACACCGTGATCGGCTGCGGGCGCTCGGCCCACGAGGTCACCCGCCTGCGCGCGAAGCACCCGGCGCCGCAGGACTTCGCGATGGTGGACGTGGCGGATGACGGCGCGGTGGAGGAATGGGCGCGGCACGTCCTCGAGGCCCACGGCCCGCCCGACCTGCTGATCAACAACGCGGCCCTGATGAACCGCCCGGCGAAGCTGTGGGAGGTGCCGGCGCACGAGTTTTCCTGGCTGATCGACGTCAACATCAAGGGGGTTGCCAATGTCATCCGGCATTTCGTTCCCGCCATGGTCCGCCGCGGCTCGGGCGTGATCGTCAACCTGAGCTCGGGCTGGGGCCGGTCGACCTCGCCCGGGGTCGCGCCCTACTGCGCGTCGAAATACGCCATCGAGGGCCTGACCCAGGCGCTGGCGCAGGAGCTGCCGCCAGGCATGGCCGCGGTGCCGCTCAATCCGGGGATCATCAACACCGAGATGCTGCAGCAGGCCTTCGGGCCGGACGCCGCCAACTATCCCCAGGCCCACGAATGGGCGGTGCGCGCGGCGCCCTTCCTCCTCAAGCTCGGCCCCAAGGACAACGGCCGGCCGCTGAGCGTGCCGGGCGGGCCGCGCGACTGAGCCGCTCCGGGCCCCGCTCAGCCCCGCGCCTTCTGGGTGACGGTCCGCGCCGCGTTCACGAAGGCCTCGACGAGCGGCGAGCGGTCCCGCTTCCGCCAGGCGAGCGAGAGTTCGAACTCCCGCACCTGGCCGGGCGGCAGCGCGCGATAGACCACGCCGGGGCGCTTCAGGTTCTGCAGCTCGGCGGCGACCATGGCCACCCCCAGGCCGGCCGCGACCAGCGCCAGGATGGTGTGGGCGTCGTTGCCCTCCTGGGCCACTTTCGGGGTGAAACCGGACTCGCGGCAGGCGGCGAAGATCCAGTCGTGGAGCTCCGGGTTCATGTGCCGGTTGAACATCACGAAAGGGGAGCCGGCGAGGTCGGCGAGGGTGAGGTTGGGCTTGTCCGCGGCCGGATGGTCGGCGGGCAGCGCCAGGCAGAGACGTTCGCTCGAGAGCGGCTCCACGGCCAGGATGGGACTGGCCGACAGGCCCCGGGTGAAGCCGACGTCGATGCGCCGGTCCAGCAGCGCCGCCTTCTGCTGTCCCGAGGTCAACTCGGTGAAGCCGATCGCGGCTTCGGGCTGGGCGCGATTGAATTCCCGCAGGACGGCGGGAACCAGGGTGTAGCTGGCCGCCGCCACCGCGCCGATCGCAATGAGGCCGCTCTTGCCCCGGTGCGTGACGCGGATGGCCTCGAAGCCCTTGTCCAGCGCCGCCAGCGCCTGCCGGGCGTGCTCCAGCAGCAGCCGTCCCTCCTCGGTCAGCATGACCCGACGGCTGGTGCGCACGAACAGCGGCACCCCCAGCTCCCTTTCGATATCGCGGATGCGCTGGCTGAGCGGCGACGCGGCGATGTTCAGCCGGTGCGCGGCGCGGCCGAAATGCAGCTCTTCAGCTACCGCGACGAAGTAGCGCAGATGCCGGAGTTCCATGCGAAGTGCATCATCTCCGGCGGAAATTTCAATTTTGGCAAACCGTATTTTGCACGACCCGACTTCAGCCGCCCGCCTGGGAACCGTCGCCGCGCGCCGCCAGCAGCTCGTTGACCCGGCGCAATACCGCGAAAGCGTCGGCGACGTAAAGCACGTCGGCCTTGCCCTGGGCCCAGCTGCACGCCGGGTTCAGGTTGACCGCCCGCCGCTCGTTGATGAAGCGCCAGCCGACGGCGTGCGGCTCTTCGCCGTGGCAGCAGGTGGCAAGCCCCTTCGGATGCCGCGGCGTGGAACCAGTCTGGCCGACCTGGTTGAGATGGGAGAGGCAGCGGAGGACTGCCTGGCCCTCGCCGGCCAGGTCCACGAGAGATTTGGTGCTGCCGAGCGAGGCCTGGGTCCGGCGCAGGAACTCCAGGATGAGCTGCTCGGCCTCGGCCGCATGGATCTGGCCGTCGGCCTGTTTCTTGGTCCAGCCCGCCCCGGCGACGAGCAGCAGGCGGGCGTCGGGCCGGATCGTTTGTTCGTCCGCGGGCGGCGCCTTGACCCCGGTCACGGTCGTGCGGCGGTGGTCCGCGGAGAGGACGACCGTCACGGGCTCGATGGCGACGGTTCCGGGGGTGCCGGCCCAGGCTCTGGCGACGCCGGACTCGAGGAGCAGGAACCACGGGCGGCCGGCGCGGGTGAGGGTTCCCTCCATGCGCTGCCGGTAGTACCAGCGGTTGACGACGGGCTGACCGTTGGCGACGGCCAGCGCGGTCACATGGGTGTCGATCCGACCGGCGATCCGCTGCGCGACCCCGGGGAGCGCCCGACTCCAGCGGGTGCTGGCGGGCGCCAACACGATGGTCGCCGCGGCGGTCCGCACGATGGCCTCGGCGGCCGCGGCGTCGGTCGCGTAGCGGGACACCGCGAAGTCGGGTCCGGCCACGCCGAGAAAACGGGTGGCGCCGCAGCCGGCGATCTGCCGGGCGGCCGGAGCAACGTCCCCGCCGGTCAGTCCGACGGCGAGCGCGGCGCCGGCCAGGCCGGCGGCCAGCTCCCGCGCGGCGCCGAGCGCCTCGAGCGCGGGCTTGGCGAGGGAGCCGTCGGCCTCGGTGTGGGCAAGGAAGAGAATCGTTTCCATGAGTGCGCCTCAGTCAGCCGTGACCCATGCGACGATCTCCCGGGCGATTTCGTCGACCGGGCGATCCTTGACGATCCGGGTTTCGCGGCGCTGCTTCGGCAGAGCCACGCCGGCGAACGTGAGGCCCGCGCCGGCGAGCTTCACCGGTCGGGCGCGCTGGAGCGCGGGCATCACCGTCCGCATGTTGGCCATGCCGACCTGCGGATTGTTCGGCGGCTCGGGGAGGTTCCCGGTGGCCCAGCCGAGCAGCAGCGGCGGGCCCGCGCACAACGAGACCTGATGCCGGCCGCCCTCGATGCGCTCGAGGATCTCGAAGGAACCGTCGGCGCGAGTCGTCAGCTGGTCGACCCCTTGGAACTGGTCGCGGAGGCCGAGGCGCTCGCCGACCATCTGCAGGGTGGTGCCGGCGCCGCGCGAGGCCGACTCCCAGCCGCCGAACACCAGCAGCCGCGCGCGGTCGAGGCCGGGGATGCCCTGGATGGCCTCGGCGAGGGCGGCGGCCACCTCGGCCGACTCGGTGAAGCCGCCGGCGGGGCCGTCGAGGGCGACAAGCTCAAAGGGCGCTTTCTGGGCCGCGGTCATCATGACCTGCTGGAGCTTCGCCTTGGGCCCGAGGCTCACGAGCCACACCTTGCTGCCCGGGGCACCCTTGGCCAGATGCGCGGCCTCGAACAGGGCGTGGGCTCCGAACGGATCCAGGATGGCCGGAAGCATCAGCTCGTTCTTGAGCGCCGGCCCGGCGGCCGAGGCGACAGGTTCGAGCGTCTGCAGCGGATCGGGGACGATTCCGGCGCAGACGACGATGTTGTACGCA
>Ga0335071_10003514_pt1 | contig 16479 bp, 11 predicted proteins | sample Lox_Sample_15_FD_206724 | JGI IMG/M metagenome (GOLD analysis project Ga0335071, IMG submission 206724) | Soil microbial communities from Loxahatchee National Wildlife Refuge, Florida, United States - Lox_Sample_1.5 | ecosystem: Environmental > Terrestrial > Soil > Wetlands | place: USA... | reverse complement strand
AGCCGTTGAACATCAGCGTGGGGCGTTTCAAGAATTCGCCCAGCCTGCGCTCTTTTGCCTGGCTCCAGCGCGGATGGTCCACGTTCGGGTTCACGTTTGCATAGAAGCCGTACTCCTGCGGAGCCGAGATGTTCCAGGTATTCAGCGGCTGCTTTTCGGTGAAGCGGATTTTCACAATTGCTTTCGCGCATTTGAATCCGTACTTCCACGGTGCGACGAGGCGCAGGGGCGCTCCATCCTGATTGGGCAGGTCCTCACCGTACATTCCGAAGCACAAAAGCGTGAGCGGATTCATGGCCTCGTCCATGCGGAGGCCTTCGACATAGGGCCACTCCAGGACGCTGCGACGCTGGCCGGGCATCTGGCTCGGATCATATAACGTTGTGAACTCGACGTAGGCCGCTTTGCTGGTCGGATTCACGCGCTTAATCAGTTCGCTCAGCGAAAAGCCGATCCAGGGGACGACGATGGACCATCCCTCGACGCAGCGGTGCCGGTAGATGCGTTCCTCGGGGCTCGCCATCTTGAGGATGGTGTCGAGGTCGAGTTCCTGCTTTTTGGCAACCTGTCCTTCGATTTTTACTTTCCAGGGGCGCGAGCGGAAATCCTTGGCCAGCTGCGCTGGTCCGTCCTTGTCGGTGGAGAACTCGTAGTAGTTGTTGTAGTTCGTAACGTCTTTGTAGGGAGTGACGGGCTCTATCGTGCTGAACGAACTCTTGGTAATCCCGTTGATCTTGTTCCCGGCGAACGCAGTACACGATGGCGAGGTGAGTTCTCTGAGACTTAGCCCGGCCGCGGTGGCCGCGCCCGCGACGGCGGCTCCCGCCAGAAATTTGCGGCGGTTTAGATAGAGATTCTTCGGCGTGATTTCGGAAGAAGGGATATCCGGCGATTTCTTGATGAACATAAAGAGCTTCGGTTCGGCTTACCCAGGTTACGGGATTGGCCTAATCATACGACGCGTGAGGATCGGGAAAAGTTTCAAAGCGTCTGTTTTGACTGTGGAGAAAGAATCTCGCCTGCCATTCGCAAGTGGGTGGATCACATGGGGATGCGGAACGGTATCGTCGTGAACGGAAGGGATAAGGGTCCTTCGCTTCGCCCAGGATGACAGTTGTGGGAATGCTCCAGGATTGCAGATCGATTGGACGGATGTTGGTCCGTTTAGCCGAGGAGTTCGCGTACTTTTCGGGAGAGGTTCTGGAGGGTGAACGGCTTTTGCAGGAAGGCGGTGCCGGGTTCGATAGTTCCGTCGCTGAGAATGGCGTCTTCGGTGTATCCAGAAAGATAGAGAACTTTCGTTTCGGGGCGCGTCTTCGCGAGCTGCTCGACCATCTCGCGGCCGCCCAGGCCGGGCATGACCACGTCGGTGATGACAAGTTCGATCTTTCCCTGTTGCGCACCGGCGACTTTCAGGCCCGTTTCACCGTTGTCAGCCTCGAGCACTCTGTAACCCTTAGACTCGAGCGTATCGCGGACCAACTGGCGAACCGATTCTTCGTCTTCGACCAGCAAGATGGTCTCGGAGCCTCCGGCGGCTGCCCTGGCGACAGGAAGCACATGTTTCTCAGCAGCACCTTCGACCTGGGGCAAATAAATATGGAACGTGCTGCCGTGGCCAAGTTCGCTCTGGACCATGACGTATCCGCCACTCTGCTTGACGATGCCGTAGACGGTGGAGAGTCCAAGGCCGGTGCCCTTGCCTTTTTCTTTCGTAGTAAAGAATGGTTCGAAGATGCGGGACTGGGTTTCTTTGTCCATGCCCATGCCGGTGTCGCTGACCGACAGCATGACATACGGGCCGGGACGAATAAATGTCTGGCCACGGCGGTGGGTCTCATCGACGACGATGTTCTCTGTCTCGATGGTGAGCGTACCTCCCGAAGGCATGGCGTCCTTGGCGTTGACGACCAGGTTCATCAACACCTGCTCGAGCTGTCCGGCATCGGCACGGGTGTATCCAGCGTTCGGCTCCAGGCGGGCGACGAGTTGGACATTCTCGCCGATGAGCGGGCGCAACAAGCGCTCCATGTCAGAGACGATGGCATTAAGGTCGACCACCTTGAGCTCGAGCAGTTGCTTGCGGCTGAAGGCGAGCAATTGCCGGGTCAGTGTGGTAGCGCGATCCGCAGCCTGCTGAATGGCGCGTGCCTTATCCGTCAGGGGATGTTCGTTCTCGAGTTGGGCCAGCATCACTTCGGCGTACCCGCTGATGACCATCAGCAGGTTATTAAAATCGTGGGCGACACCGCCGGCGAGCCGTCCGACTGCTTCCATTTTCTGGGCCTGACGGAACTGTTCTTCCAAGGCGCGGCGTTCAGTGACATCTTCCGCGATGGCTTCCAGCACATCGGCCGGCTCGTCTTCGCTGGAAACGGCGCGACCGCTGATGCGCACCGTGATGTTACTGCCGTCCTTGCGTTTCCACTTCACCTCAATTCCGTCAAGACGGCCGCTGTTGCGGAATTCTTCCACGAGGCGGCGGTGTTCCTCGGCATAGGCGAACACGTCCTGCTCGGGATCGAGCAGAAGGACTTGGTCGGGTGATTCGTATCCCAGCATGGCAATGAGGGCTGGGTTAACGTCGAGGAATCGGCCTTCCAGGCTTGAACGGTAAATTCCGTATACGGAGCTTTGCACGAGAGAGCGATAGCGCGCTTCCGACCGGCGCAAGGCCTGTTCGTTTCTCTTGATTTCGACTGCACTCGCCAGCTGCCGCGCCACGAAGGTGAGGATTTCCTTATCGCGCTCGCCATAACGGATGTTCGGGGAATAAGTCTGCACGACGAGGGCCCCGAAGGTGTGATTGCCGACTTTCAGAGGAACGCCCATCCAGTCGAGCGAACGGAAGCCGTTGCGCGAGACATCGCCTCGTTCTTCCATGGCCTTCAGGACCTCGGGAGTAGCGAGAAGCGGCTCTCCTGTGCGGATGAGGTAGTCCGTGAGCCCCTTGCCAAGCTTCTTAGCGACCGGCGCGGAGTCCTGCTCGTCGACGAAATAGGGAAAGCTCAGCATTTCGCTGACCGGATCGTAGAGGGCGATGTAAAAATTCCGGGCATACATCAGTTCGTCGACGATGCTGTGCACACCAGCGAAGAACTGCTGCAGTTCATGCGCGCTGCTGCTCTTCTCGGCCACGCGGTAGAGCGCGGAGCTCAGCGTTTCCACGCGCCTGCGGTCGGAGATGTCGTGATACCCGGCGTAGAACGCCTGGATCCTCCCTGCGAGGCGCAATGGAGCACAGGACACCGATACATCCAGCAGGCTGCCATCTTTCTTCCGCCTGCGTGTCTCGAGGGTGATGGGACGACCCTGAGTCAGGGCCTCGCTGATCCAGCGCGACTCCGGAGTGCGATCGGAGGGGACTACAAGGTTATCGAGAAGCTGACCGATGACCTGGGAGCGTTCGTACCCGAACATGCGGAGGAACGCTGCATTGGCCCAGAGGACGCGCTGATCCGTATCCGCGATGGTCAATCCGTCAGGCGACGCCTGGAACATCTGCTCGAAGAATTCGAGCCTGGCTTCGGACGTCTGCTGCTCGTGTGGTTCTAACTCAGGGATGGGACAAGAGATGCCCGAGCATGGTTCGACCGCAGCGGAGGAGTTCTGAGCTGGGACGAAACCTGCGGCACGGTTCTGAAGCGCCTTCTTGCGCTGCCGTGCGCGGGCAAGGTCCGCCTCTCCCGGCGGAAGCACACTTTCGCCAATGCGCGGATTACGCCTCAAAATTCGATCACCTCGGGAATCGTAAAATGCGCTGCACGCACTCGAAAGTTACTGGCGTAATGCTGATCGCCGCGCCCACCGCGGCGGGAGCAGGCAATGTCGTTCGTAACTTGGAGAGAATTGAGCGCGTCTCTATGCTTTATGGCTGACGGTGGCATGCCCTTGCTGGGCGCGTCATCGCATTCCTATGTCTCCACTTGTTCAACGTGCCCGGCCCGGGGCTGTGCGCCGGCCCAATCCAACCGACCAGCATTGGGGCATGCTCCTGTTCGAAAGCCTTTCCGCGGGCGTGCTTGCCCTCGCAGTTGGCCTGGCCGCGGTGATGATCGTGGTGGGAGCTTACGTAATCGTGGTGTGGCCTCTTACGTTCTGGGATCTGGCCGACTTAGGGCTGGAGCAATACGCGTCCTGGACGGACACGGTGCTCTGGTCGATCTTCGCCGGAGGGTCGCTGGCAGGATACTGGTGCTTCAGCGGGGCGGCATTCAAGGATCGTGCGAAGCGAAAGGCACTTCCGATGCGATCTGCCCGGGCACGGCGCTAGCGCCTCTCACACTTCACCCGCGTCAGTAGAAACCCCTTCCGGCAGCAGAAGTTTCGCGCATTTTCCTCATCTAACTTGATATCTCCGGGCGTGCATCCCCGCGAGATAGCCCCGCATCGAAAGAATTAACTGGATGGTTAATTAGTAAAGTTTCGTCAAGAAAGGCGGAGGTGAAATATGACGTGGGGTATAGGGGTAAACAAGCGCGGGTTTCTGAAAATGGCGGGTTCGCTGCTGGCGGTCGGGCTGATGAGCGCATCGCTCTGGGCCGACACTTCCTCGGCGGCTCGCTACGACGGCCAGATTCAGGGCGCGGTGAGCAAGAAGCTGGAATCGAAGAGCCAGTTCAGCAATGTGAAGGCCAGCGTCGAAGACGGCATCGTGACCCTTACCGGGACGGTGGATCTGTATCAGCGCAAGCTGGATGCTGCCAAGGCGGCTCGGAAGCTGGCGAAGGTACAGGGCGTCCGCAACCTGATTACGGTGGCGGGGCCGAACGTTCCTGACGCTCAGCTCGAAGACAAGCTGGCGACCAAGCTGCGCTACGTGCGAGTCGGCTACGACAACACGTTTGACTACTTCGCGATCGGAGTGAAGGACGGCGTGGTCACGGTCGAAGGCCAGGATCGCACGGGAGTTGGCAAGGACGAAGCGTTGGCCGAGATCGCGATGATGCCCGGCGTGAAAGACGTCGTGGACAAGATCTCGATCGCGCCGACCTCGAACTTCGACGACCAGATCCGGCTGCGGGCGCTGCGCGCCATCTACGGTGACTCGGTGCTGGGCAAGTACGGGATGGATCCGGCGCGTCCGATCCGCATTATCGTGGACAACGGACACGTAACGCTGTACGGCTCCGTCGACAGCACGATGGACAAGCAGATCGCCGGGATGCGGGCGGGCCAGGTCTTCGGCGCCTTCAGCGTCGATAACCAGCTGCAGGTTGAATCGAAGTCGAACCAGCAGGGGATGTAGCAGGGTAGCGGTGACCTGGGGTTTCTGTTGGGTGCGACAGGAACCTCTTGGTGGTCCCCATCCTGATGTCGCGGAGTTCGCGGCGTTGGGGTGGGGATTTTGTTTAAGGCACTCGAAAAACAATATCCGCACCGAACAGACCGGGCTTGCCGTCTCTAAGGTAAGGACGAAATCGCCACTGTCGAACTGCGCCATACGCTGCCAGAAACAGTTGGGTTGGGGCATTGTCGGGATTTCCAGCACCCTTGACAGAGCCATCCAGGGCGACTCCAATCTGGATCTTCACTTCCGTGCCTGGCGGTGCAATTCCGGGAGGGAAAGTAGGCTCGACGATCGTGGACGCCAGCTTGCGAGCTTCTTCGTTGGTGAGAATCGGAATCGGATCTCCGATTTTCGTATTGAAGGCGAGCGTTAACGTACTCTCGACCTGAACAGGCGCACCGTCAACAGCGGCCGGCTTAAACTGCCATCTCTTCACCTGTTCGCGTGCCGGGTCTTCCAGCCCTGCATTGTCAGAGTTCAGCGGCCATGCCTCACGAACGCGCCCAGTGCGATCCACTGACACGTACATGCTGAGTACACCGCTGGTTTTGCCGCTGCGAACTGTCGGCCAAAGTATGTCGGGAGTCGCGACTGCGAGACTCCGCAGCGTAGCCTCATCGAGGTGTACACTTCTGAGCCGATCGTTCACAGGCGTGGATCGCTCCGATGTGAAAAGCACTTCGTTGACCGGAGCAAAGTCCGAAAGTTCTTCAATTCTGGCCTCGATCGTGGTGCCAGGTTCCGGGTCGGTTACATACCGGCGAGCAATTCGCTTGCTTTTGAACGCTTTGTAGTCCTTGAACGACACCTCGTAGCCCGGCGTAACTACTGACTCTAAGAGGCCGTGGCTGCCTTCAAAGCAGAACACCAAGAACGCGGAGTTTTGGGCAGGAGGAGTTCCTATCCTTGTTTGGAGTCGCGAACAGACGGTCGATTGTTCCCCTCCGGATGGTTTCTGAATTTGTGCGTTCACCTTTTTCAACTGATCGAGCATCGGGAGAGGATCGAAGATGGCGGTGACGAGATCGTTGAGCCACCACGGGAAGTAGTCGCCCTTATCCTCTTCGAGAATATTTTCTCCATTCACGACCAAGGTTTGCGAAAACCCAGGGGCAACAATCGTCCTGCGCCACTTCGATGGAGATATCCAATACTCCTCGAGGTCGGCTTTGTACTCGGATGCAGGATTCGCAGTTTCGGAGATTCTGGCCTTCAGATGAAAAGGTTCGCTTCCAGTTAGGGCAAGTGTTGACTGCTCCACGGCATGCTGCGCAACATCGGCCAAAGGAGCAACCCTGCTATCACTGCCAAAAGCAAGCATGCCTTCCGCACAGATAGAGATGAGAATGAAAAGACGAATCATGGAGCACACCTCTGCAAATGCGATCCGACATTGTCCTACTTCGGTGGCGTGTGTTCAAAGGGCAGCTTCGTGTGCTTCGCCTTGTCCACTTCGATGATCAGCGCAACCCGGCCCTCGAAGTCGCGCAGCGGGAACGGCTTGCTGGTGTACTTGCGCGAGATCGGGTCCATGGTCGCCAGGTCGGGGTCCGGCCGCCATTCCACTACGCGCCCGCGTATCTGCACCTCCTCGTAGGGATTCGTAAAGTCCACCATCGAGATTGCCACCCGCGCATCGCGCTTCGTGTTGCGCGTTTTCAGCGAGTTGTCAGACGTGCAGACGACGAGCCGGTCGCCTTCCCGGCCGATCCACACCGGAGTGGCATTGGGCGAGCCATCGGGCATCAGCGTGGACAGGTGCGCGAAGTTGGGGCGATCGATCAATTGTTTCACTTCAGAAGACAGCGCGACGGCCATAGGAATTCCTTTCGAGGGTGGATTGTTCAAGGAAGACGATTGATGAGCGACGCGACGTACCCAGCCCCAAATCCGTTGTCGATATTTACCACGCTCACATTCGAAGCGCAGGAATTCAGCATGCCGAGCAACGCTGCCAGCCCTTTGAAGGATGCGCCATAGCCGATACTGGTCGGCACAGCAATCACAGGGACACCCACCAGACCTCCGACCACGCTGGGGAGAGCTCCTTCCATTCCCGCACACACCACAACAACACGGGCCTTGGTTAATGCCTCGCGGTTCGCCAGCAAGCGATGAATTCCGGCTACGCCCACATCGTAGAAATGCTGTACTTCATTGCCCATCATTTCGGCAGTGGCAACGGCTTCTTCCGCTACCGGGATGTCGCTGGTTCCGGCAGAGACGACGCCGATAACGCCTTTCCCGTACCTGGTTTCGTCTTTGTGCAGGACAATGGCGCGGGCCAGTTCGCGATATTCCACGCCACGAACTTTCTTCTTCACTGCCTGGAAATGCCGGTCGGTGGCGCGCGTCGCAAGGATATTTCCTCCATGCCTGGCGAGACGACCGAAGATGGCCGCAACCTGCGCCGGAGTTTTGCCCTCGCAGAGGATGACCTCCGGCATTCCCGCGCGCAACGCGCGGTGATGATCCACCTTGGCGAAACCGAGGTCCTCGAAGGGAAGGTGCCGGAGGCGCGAAACGGCTTCGTCGGGAGAAAGCTTGCCGCCGCGTACCTGGTCAAACAGCTTGCGGAGTGATTCAGCGTTCAAGGGGCGCTCGGGAAAACTGAGCGTCTAGCTTAACAAAGATGTTGTTCTCAGGTGCGCGTTCCCGAACGGTCGTAAGTCTCGGAACTTTACTGCTCCTCTGAAACAGCGATGACTGGAGGTCCTTCGCTCGGCCGGAAAGGCGGCTACGCTCAGGATGACGCCTTTGAGAGATGCGTTTTTACTTGCCCGCGTGAGCGGCATGCGACAGGGATGCGGGGACCGACCGGACCTTCGCGATCATAGTGGAGCAAATCTTACGGGCCACCCCCGGTTCGTCGAGATGAGCCAGGAACACGCGGCGAAGGCCCTGCGGCGTCACGATTCCTGCGAGATAAGCGTCGTAGGTGCGGCTTCCGATTCGAAATCCCCATTCGTCGGCAGCGGCTTCCACCTTGTCACCACCCGCCCGAATGGCGGACAGCCCGGCGTTTTCGCACGCGGACCGGGTGAAGGGCGGGAGTTCACTTTCCGCAAAGGCGGGCCGCGCAGGATAGAGCACACGCGATCCCAGATATGCCACGGCATTCTCCACGACGCGGGCAAAGAAAGACTGGAGAGCGATGTTCTCATCTGTTGCCGTTTCCGAAGCGCTGTCGCTGTGCTCACGCCGGGGTGTTGAATGCGGCAATCCCTGGCAGGCATGATGGAGGAAGCGGGCGACGTCTTCGGCGGCGTGGATCATTTGAAACTGGCGAATGCAAAACGCATTAACATGCGGGAGGTAGACGCTTCCGCGATCTCCCATGGCAGCCAAGAGGCCAACCGCATCCTGCGGACTGATACCGCGGCGCAGAAGCAAACGCTGCAAGGTGCTGTCCGACTCTGCTCCGTGGACTTCGGGGAGCATATCAATCAGAAATTTCGGCTGCGTTCCGTTATGCGGGGAGTAGCGGTTGATTTCGAGAAAGCCAGCGAGGCTGTCGATCAGATTGTAAATGGTTGGTGCGAAATCGGGATCGTTGTCGCAACGGCTCCACTGATCCAGGCACAGGCGATAACTTTCATACTTCTCCAAAGGCGTCGCGTTGAAGACGCAAACGACATTCTCGCGGACCTGCACGGCTTCAACTTTGTCGGTGTGCTCGCCGGCTGCCCTCCAGTAGAGGGCATCGATGTTCTGGAGGATGGTAAGAATCTTCGCGCCCGGCATGATTTCGCGCAGCGCTCGCGGTAAGTGCCCGGGAGCGAGGTGCGATTCGCCAAACAGCACAAAGATGACCGCACCAGGGTGACGTTCGCGAATCTCGCAAATCTTCACTGCCGCGTGCCGGTCACGGGCACCGATTTTGCGGAGGTCCTCGCGGGGCATGCAGTCCAGACCGTAGACACCTTCCCCATGATCACGGGCCGTTACCAGGACTTCATGAAAGGGAGCCCAGTCATAGCCCCAGTCGAGGTCAAAACGGATGCGCTGCCGAAGTTCGCCGTCGTCGATTTCGCGGCGCCACCATTCGTCGACGATGTGCTGGTCGCGCGAGAATATCGTTTCCACTCCCAATACAACTGGACGATCGCCAACCATCGCACGCTGTTCGATGAGGTTGGCCGCATAGCGCTGTGCGGAAGGGAGGGCATGATAATCAGCAACGAGCACCACGTCAGCCGAACGGATCTCACCTTCCAACTGTTCTGCATTCAGCACTGCATCGTACCGGCGGAAAGCCTGGTTGAATTCGCGGAGATATTTGCGGCGACTGTGAGAGTCGAGCGCGCGAATCTCGCGTTCCACACCTGCCAGGGCATGTAATTGCGCCGCGCTGCGACGAGACCGAAGATTTGCCGTGGATGCCATTGAGCTATAAGCAGTGAGCTATGAGCAATGAGTTCTGTGCTGCCGGCTTGAGCTTTCTGCTTCCTTTAATCTGTAAATCTGGTTTCTGGCTTCCTGTTTCCACCTGTCCCTTGACTTCCCTGATTCCGATACCTATCCTCCAACTTTCAAGAGGAGCGTCTTGCCGAACTATCCGCCGCGGAATCTGACCCTCGCCACGACTGGCGCCAGCGGCGCGATTTTTCTTCGTCATTTCCTGCGCTCGGTGGAAAGCGATGGCAGGATCGAAGCCGTCAACTTCATCGCCTCCGACAGCGCTCTGCGCGTGCTGGCGGAGGAACTCGAAATCCAGGGACGAAACAATCTAGTCGCAAGAATTCTTGATACCTCCCGTACTGCGCCGCAGAAGATTCACCTGCAGTCCAACGACGATATCGGCGCCAACGTTGCCAGCGGTTCGTATCCTGCCGACGCCATGGTCGTCATTCCCTGCAGCGTCGGTACTCTCGCCCGCATTTCTCATGGCGATGCTTCTCACCTCATCGAGCGCGCGGCCGACGTGACGTTGAAAGAAAAACGGCCTCTTGTACTCTGCGTTCGAGAGACACCGCTCAACAAAATTCACATCCGCAACATGTACCGCGCCGCCGACGCCGGAGCCACCGTGTTTCCGCTGATCCCGGCGTTTTATTACCGTCCTGCTTCATTAGATGAGATGGCGCGCGAGTTCGCTTACCGCGTGCTGGCTCATCTGGGCCTCCCGCAGGCCGACGCCTTCCGCTGGAAGGGCTGATATCGCAACTACTTACGGCGGTAAAGCAAAAAAGGTCCGCGCCTAAAGAAGATCGGCTTTTGGGCTACAGGATTTCAGTGTAGAGAGAACGAAGTACCTTCCGAAGATGCCCGCCGATCACTCCCGGAGGTAACCAGTGCCCTGTGACTTCCGTTTATCCGTTATCTGGAGGCGTGGTATACCCCGCAAGGATGGAGCACCATGGCGTTCTTCAAAAGCAGGCCTGGCGCCGGCTTTGCGGCAGTCGAGTCGTCCACAAGAAACGTGAGGTGAATCGTGAAACGCCACTTGTCGGTTGTTCTGGCTCTTTGCTTTCTCACTCCTTCTTTTGCGAGTCCCGCGGATCAGGGGTCTGCGCCCTCGCTCACCATCTATAACCAGAATTTCGCCGTTGTGCGGCAGGATGTCCCGCTTGATCTCAAGGCTGGAACAACCAGCGTGCGCATGACAGATATCACGGCGCACGTCGAACCCGACTCGGTAATCCTGCGCGATCCCAGCAACAAGCGTCCGTTGCAGGTCCTGGAGCAGAACTACCGGGCCGATCCGGTTTCAGAAGCGCTGTTGCTGTCGTTGTACGAAGGCAAGACCATCAACTTCCTGGTGCAGCACGGCGATAAGCAGGAAGTGGTTCCCGCCAAGGTCATCCGCAGCGGATATGTGCCGCATGACTCGATGGCCTTGAGCCGCTACGGTTCCAATTACTACCAGTCGCAAATGGTTTACGCGCAGGCAACCGAGCAGCCCATCATTGAAATGGAAGGCCAGATCCGATTCGGGATGCCGGGTACGCCCATCTTTCCTCCGCTGGCGGACGATACGATTCTGAAGCCTACGCTGCAGTGGCTGCTCGGCTCCGACAAGGCCGGTCCGGTGCGCGCGGAGCTTTCCTATGTTACCGGTGGCTTCACCTGGGAAGCCGATTACAACATCGTCGCGCCGGAAAAAGGAGACCTTGTCGATATCGTGGGCTGGGTCACGATGGACAATCAGAGCGGCAAGGATTTCGAGAACGCCCGCATCAAGTTGATGGCCGGAGATGTGAGCAAGATTCAGCCGGGAGCGACGGGAGGAGTTGTCGCCGCAAGGACCATGGCGCTCGAGATGAATGCGGCAGCGCCGCCGGTTTCGGAAAAGAGCTTCGACGAGTATCACCTCTACACGCTGGCCCGGCCCACAACCCTGCATGATCGGGAGACAAAGCAGGTGGAATTCGTGCGCGCGGGTGGCGTGGCCAGCAGGCAGCTTTACATCTATGACGGGATGCAGATCGATCCCAATCGTTACTCGGGCTGGAACTACGAGATGATCCGCGGCAATGCCGAGTATGGAACGGAGTCGAATCCGAAGATCTGGGTGATGCGCGAGTTCATGAACTCGGAGGCGAATCATCTCGGGATGGCGTTGCCGAAGGGCCGCGTGCGTTTCTACCGCCGGAACGACGACGGGCAAATGGAGTTCACGGGCGAGAACGTCATCGACCACACTCCGCGCGACGAGAAGATCCGCGTCTACACCGGCAACGCCTTTGATCTAACCGGCGAGCGCCGCCGCACCGACTATAAGGTCGACAACAACAAGCACACGGTCGACGAATCCTTCGAGATCAAGGTGCGGAACCACAAAAAGGAAGCGGTCGAGGTGCGTGTGGTCGAGCATCTCTATCGCTGGACGAATTGGGAAGTTCCCGTGCACTCGGACGCCTTTCACAAAAACGACAGCAAGACGATTGAGTTTCCGGTAACCATCGGTCCCGACCAGGAGAAGAAGATCACTTATACCGTGCATTACAGCTGGTAATTGCACAACGTTGTTGCTTCCTCAGCGGTCGGTGATACCATCCCGTATCCTTCCGTGTCCCCCGTGATGCATGCGGAAGGCGGAGGTGTCCTTGGAAGCATCGTCCGTATTCCGGGCGGCCGCAGCGTTCTTGTTCATGATCGGCTTGTGCGCCGCCCAAGATCGCAACCCTTTCGCTGGAGACTCCAAAGCAGCGAAGGCCGGCGAGTACGAATTCCGCATCAACTGTGCCCTTTGCCATGGGCTCGGGGCCCACGGGGGAGGCCGCGGCCCGGACCTGACGCGCGCGCAGAAGAAGCACACCCACAACGATGCGGAGATGTTTCAAACCATCAGCAACGGCATCCCAGGGACGGCGATGCCGGCGAACGGGACCAACGGGCAGGGCGTCGGCATGACCGATGAAGAAATATGGCAGATCATCACTTACATTCGCAGCCAGGAAGTGAAATCCGCGGGGACATCGTCGGGCAATGCGACTCATGGGAAAGAACTGTTTTATGGCGACGCCAACTGCTCGATGTGCCACATGGTCGATGGCAAAGGCGGCCGACTGGGACCAGAGTTGAGCGGGGTGGGCGGATCGCGTACACGCGAGGCCCTCATTGATTCAGTGCGAGAGCCGAACCGCAGGCTGGCTTGGGGATTGACCGAATCCACAAAAGAATTTCCGCAGGAGTACGAGAGCGTCACGGCAGTTACGGCGGACGGAAAGACCATCCGCGGCGTCACGCTGAACGAGGACAGCTTCACGGTTCAGATCATGGACTCGAACGAGCGCATCCACCTGCTCGAAAAAGACAAGCTGAAATCGTTTCAGAAGACGCGGGAGTCGGCGATGCCGAAATACGATGCTGATGTTTTAAGCGACAAGGATTTGGAAGACATTGTTGCGTTCCTGATCTCCGCGGGGGCGAAATGAACGGCACGCACCCCATGGGAGTCCGGATGAAAATTGTTGGTGCAGGCATGCTCTTGACTGTCGTCGCATGCCATGCCCAAGTCACTTTCGACCGCATTGTCAACGCTGCGAAGGAACCGCAGAACTGGCTTACCTACTCGGGTGATTATTCAGGAAAACGTTTTAGCCGGCTGGACCAAATCAATGCAACGAATGTCAGCACGCTAACCGCCAAATGGGTCTATCAAACGGCCGCGACGGGCAAACTCGAAACCACGCCGCTGGTTGTCGATGGGATTCTATACGCTACTGCGCAGGACAATCGGGCTTTCGCGCTCGACGCCCGCATGGGAAGACCCATCTGGATGTACCAGCGGCAGATTCCGTCTGACATTCGACCGTGCTGCGGACGTGTTAACCGCGGTATGGCAATTCTCGGGGACAAGGTTTTTCTGGGTACTCTCGACGCGCATGTCATCGCGCTCGATGCCAAGACCGGAGCGGTCATCTGGGACGTCGCCGCCGCTGACTACAAGATCGGCCACAGCTTTACGGTAGCTCCGCTGGCGGTGAAGAACCTGATTGTCATAGGAGTTTCCGGCGGCGAATACGGCGTGCGTGGATTTATCGACGCTTACGACGCTGACACCGGCGCCCGCAAGTGGCGCTTCTGGACAGTCCCCGGACCGGGCGAACCAGGGCACGATACATGGGAGGGCGATTCGTGGAAGGTCGGAGGAGCTCCGGCGTGGAACACGGGTACGTTTGATCCCACGACGAATCAGATCTTCTGGCCCACGGGAAATCCATCGCCCTCGAATCGCGGTGAGGGAAGGGCCGGCGACAATCTTTACAGCAACTCGCTGCTGGCGCTGAATGCCGATACCGGCAAGCTGAACTGGTACTTCCAGTTCACCAAGCACGATGAGCACGACTGGGATGCGACGCAGGTTCCAGTGATGGTTGATGCCGGCGGCAAGCACTTGATCGCGCAGGCCGACCGCAACGGGTTCTTTTACATCGTCGATCGTACGAACGGGAAATTGATCTCAGCTACGCCGTACGGCAAGCAAACCTGGAGCGACAGCAAGGACGCGGACGGACGGCCTACGGCAAACAAGAATGCTGCGCCCACGCTTGAGGGTCACACCGTTTGTCCTGGTGCTCTCGGTACCACCAACTTCATGGCCCCGGCCTACAATCCGCAGACTGGATTGTTTTATGTGACTGCGCGGGACCAGTGCGACATTTTCAGCACGGCTCCGCAACCCTACGAGGCCGGGCACGCTTATTACGGCAGCGCCTATTTCCCTTCGGAAGAAGCGCGACCGTATCTGGGATTTCTGAAGGCCATTGATCCGCAGACGGGGGAGATCAAGGAAAAATTTCAACACGTGTCGCCGACGTGGTCGGGCGTGCTCTCCACCGCTGGAGGACTTGTGTTCAGCGGCGATGCGGAAGGCAACTTCATCGCCTTCGACGCGAAGTCGCTGAAGCCGTTGTGGCACTTCCAGATGGGGGGTGCGGTCTACGCTGCCCCGATCGCATTCGCGGTTGATGGGAAGGAATACGTGGCGATTGCGGCCGGCAGCGCGTTGTTTGCGTTTGCACTGCCTTAGCGTGTTTAGCCTTTCCCTTCGGCTGTTGACCTAAAGCAATACCATGCCGCCGATAGTCGTCGCTTCGCTCCGTGGGGTGGGGGAATGCGTCCGCTCCTACACGTGCTCCTGTCGCCTCGGACCTAATGGTCTGCGCGAGCCCCCCGCCCGAGTAAATTCGTGCCGGAGATTTGCTCACAGTAATTTCGCTGGTACACCACTTTCGCCCGATTGACTCGCCGGCGCGTTTCATACTAATCTGCGCTTACACCGGAAAGGAGGTGGTCTGATGACAAGTTCTGAAGGCAGTTGTAGAAAGACCCATAGACCAGGTGAGGTGGCTGAGACTTAGAGCGGTCGCTCTAAGCGGGGCTCTGGGCGCGGAATTCGTAAGCACTGCGCTGGAGCTACAGCCCGCACACTACCGGTGATTAAGGATTGATTCCGCCCGGCTGGCAGGTCGAGCCGGGACCCCGGAGTTGCCGAAGAGGCCACGTAGAGTGACCACCTCTTGGTCAATCCCAAACAGTCCACCGGACGGCTCGCAGGTTCCTCCTGCGGGCCGTTTGTATTTTAGTTCGAGTCCTTAGTCGCGAGTCCTGAGCTTCAGCACCCACGAGAAGGCCCGCGCCGATAGGGTTCACCAACAAAATCCTCAGGCCGGAATTCTTCGCGTGCCTTCGTGTCCTTCGTGGTTATTGATCTTCTTTGATTTCGGAATTCCGTTCTTGTGGCAGTCAAGGCACTTCACAGTATGAACGTTGTGAAGGCTCTTCGTGGACTTGAAGGTCGTGTCCATCTTTTCGACGTCGAGTCCACAGTTTGAGAGTTGCGGATGGCAGGTGGAGCACGAGGCGCGTGTCGTCTGTCCGTGCTTCTCGTGACAGGCCAGGCAGCTAAGGCCTTCATGAACGCCGATGGGCGTGCGATCGTCGCCCGTACCGACCTGGCCACCGGCGGAGGGCGCGTGGCATTGGTAGCAGAGAGCCTGGCGCTGATCCGGACTGATCTTCACCGTACGCGTACCCTCAAACATCTGGGGCAGCGGCAGGTCGTGTAGCGGAACGTAGTCTTGCTCGCGCCGATCGAACAGGGCCAGCGAGGGCCGGGTGATCTCTTGGCGCGGGCCGGCGTCATCGGGCTTTTCTTCCTTTTCTACATGGACGAGTTCGCTTCCGTGACGATGCAGTTGGTGGCAGGTGAGGCATGGCATCGCGGGCTGGTCGGCGAGTCTATTGTCGCGGAGCTTCCATGGACCCTGCGTATCGATCGGCGTGACCAGATCGCGGATGCTGCCCTGGAAATGCATGGAGTGGCAGCGCAGGCAGTCGTCCATCAAACGGGTCTGCTGATTGTGATCTCTATTCAGGAAGATATTGGTGTACGTCGCGCTGTGTGGCCCCGCAGCCCAGGATGCATATTCTTCCCGATGACACTTGGCGCAGCGTTTCTCGACGTTGAGGACATCGTCGGTTTTCAGGCGCACCTGCTCCGGAGCCTTGCCGCGCAGGTGCGTCGCCAGCTGGCGGATGTTCTTGAGATGGAACCCGGCGTCGAGGGTCATCACGTCGCCGTGACATTCGGAACAGGCGATATCGCGGTGGGCGGATTCGTGCCAGTCGCGGTAGGGCTGCCAGATCTCGTGACAACGAGTGCAGGAGCGTCCGCCGGAGTAGTGGTAGTAAAGGCTGGCGCCAGGGAGCAGAAAGATCGCGAACACGATCACGAGCAC